>ENA-OWPP01000250-OWPP01000250.1-human-gut-metagenome-genome-assembly--contig:-NODE-250-length-66130-cov-6.550874_pt1 | contig 66130 bp, 64 predicted proteins | sample MGYA00248265_ERZ651848 | MGnify/ENA primary metagenome ERZ651848 (study PRJEB26924, sample SAMEA4378233) | human gut metagenome | biome: human gut; feature: human-associated habitat; material: faeces...
GGCTCCAGAGAGGAGAACACCTCCTCCACCGTCTGCACGAATTCCGGCTCGTTGCTGTGCTTCTTCTTCACGTTCTCGATCACGCTGGTGAGATATGCGTTCATGGCTTTTTCCTCCAATCAAAATTTTGAAAGCCGTGGGCACACAGGCCCGTTCATATCACCAGACAGGAACGGAAATACCTCTCCGCTCCCGCGTCTGTCCTCATACCACCTCTAACAGCCGTTCACGTTCCGCTGCGTTTTTTTCTCCCCCTCTCCGCCGGCCCTCTGCCGGCCTCCGCAGCAATCTCGCTTTCGCTGTATCCGGCGGACGGCATCTTTCGATGGCCGTTCCGCCCCATGCGATCTTTCCAGTTTGATTGTAGCAAAAAAACATATTCTTGGGAAGCCCTATTGTGTAAAAAGTACATTTTTCTTTATTCACTCATTAGTATTTTACAATATTTTCCATAAACGTTTCCTGTATAAACCAGAACTATCTGTAGCCAGCCGTGGCGGAAAATACCACATCTCTCTTCCCGGGTGCCCGAGGCAGCGGCAACGAAGCGGAAAACCAAAAAGCCTGTGGTACAATAACTTCCAGATCTTTACCTGTAAAAGGGCTGTAATTCAGTCCTCCGCGGTTGAAAGCCTTGTGCCGTCATATTCATCGCAGTATCAGCCGCCTGGGGCGATCCGCTTCAGGTTGCGGCTATGCACTGCCGCCCAGGTGAGCGGCGGTCAGAGAGCTCAGGGCGTCACAGCGAACTCACAGCATCGCTAATCAGTGTCAATATTGTGGGTAATAAAGCGGGCCCTGAAATTGCGCTGGTTGCACATCGCCCCCACCATGCTGCCGAGCGGCTGTCAGGGCCAGCGTAATCTTCAGGGAACCGCCGCAGCCGATGTGATCCATATTGGCCACCTTTGTAGGACGATCTTCTTCTGGAGGAACGTCCCCTCGGCATTCTATATGTCGGGAGCCCGTTCCATGACATTCCTTCCGGGAGCGTAGGCTAATCGACCTGATAAAAGGAAATGCCGCATACCAGCCTCAACAGGCCGATATGCAGCATAAAATCGGACGAAACACCTGGTTCGGTATCTCCGGATGCTGAAAACACAGCGGAGTAAGGCTGACCTTCCGCAGGAGCGGCTTTATGTGCGGCAGCGTGGGTACAGTTTCCTTGTTCTTTCATTGCGCACAGCGCGAAAAGCATTCATAGGCGCCCAAAACAGATGTCTTAAAATTCAGCAAACACGCTGAGAGAGCAAAGAAAACCTCGGAACCATTGCAGTTCCGAGGTTTTCTCATCTGGCAGGGGGTAACAATTCCGAACCCCGGACCTATAAAAGCCTTGTGCCGCAACGGTTACAAAACTCAGGCTCATCTCGCGCATAGATTTTCAGGGCTTTTTTCATTATAAAATTATGTCGGAATCGATACGCCAGAGACAGATAGGTATAAAGACTTATGAGCCCGCATCTTCTCCAGATGGAGCGACGTTTCCCTCGATCATATCTACAACTACCTGACTGAGTTGGGCCGCATTCTTTGATGTAATAACTGGGACACCAGTCTGCGCTTCAATTGCTTTCCGCGCATCGCCAGCAACCTTTCCACCGGCACGTGCAGTCTCTATATTTTCGCTAAATGTTGTCGGCTCTTTCTGCTTTGATATTTCTGTAGTCGTAGCCTCAGCCAACATATTCAAAACAAGTTCCAGTGTTGTCATATTATCGCGGAGATTTTCTTTTGTCAACCCCTTGAGCGTTTTGTACTGCCGGGTTGTCATCCCTGACCACGCACGGGATATTTCATCAGTCAGGATGGCATATTCCACACCCTTCTGAACACCGCGGGCATCCCATTCATCGGTGAGTTCCTTTCTCACCTGGATTGCCTGAAGGCGCTGGTTGATCCACTCGCGGGAATAGCCTTTCTTCAGATAGGTTTCCAGTGCGCGATCAATGGTCAGCTCCGGATCAATCGTTTCCTCAATGCGCTCCCGGCCCACTTCTGCCAACCAACGCTTGAAGGGCTCTGCTTTGTGTGACGGGATGGATTGGATGATTCGAAGAAGCTGTTCCGTATCCGCTACGTCAGTTAACCGCTTTTTCCCGTCAGCGGCGGTCATTTTCAACTGGTTACAAGATGTAACCGGTTCAAAGCCCTCGTCAACAAGACGCTTTTTTGTAACCTTCCAATAGTTCCTGGCCGCTTGATAGTCCGGAGCATCCGTCAGCACAGCCACCACATCGACAATGGAAAAATACCATTCCTCTTTTTCTTCATCCCATGCTGTGCGGATACGCTTATCTTCAAAAAGCTGAATCTTATCATCCAGGCCCATACTCATTTCTCTCTTTCTCTATGTTATCATCAGGTGGTCAAGCAGCCCCTGGCACCCATCCGACACATCCCGCCATGTGGCTTCGAAGTTGTCGGTGTACCACGGGTCGGCCACTTCCTGACCGGGGCGGTCCGTGTAGTCCAGCAGGAGGTGCATCTTGTCCGCAAAGTCTCCGCCGCAGATGCGGTACATATCCCGGAGGTTTGCCTGATCCATCCCGATCAACAGGTCGTACTTCTCGTAGTCGCTGTTCATGAGCTGTCGTGCGGTGTGGCAGGAACAGCCGATCCCATGCTCCGCCAGCTTGCGCCGGGCAGGAGGATAGAGTGGATTTCCAAGCTCCTCCCGGCTGGTCGCCGCGGAGGCGATCTGGAATTGGCTCTCCAGGCTGGCTTTCCTCACAAGGTCTTTCATTACATACTCGGCCATTGGGCTCCGACAGATATTGCCGTGGCAAATAAAAAGTATCTTTTTCACGTTCTCCGCACTCCATTACAGTTTCTTTTTCTTCAGTATAGCAGATATCCTCCGGTTCGTCGAGCCTATGAAGCCTCCATGCACCATTCTGGATCTGTCTGAGTAATTCTGTCTTGCCCCAGTCATGCTCCAGCGTGGCATTGAGATACCACGCCCGTTCCTCCGCTGCTTCGCAGGCTTCCAAAATCGTCACATTCTGCGTCCACGCCAGCCTCAGCGCCTTTTCCAGCTGGGCCGGTGTGTCTCCATAAGTCAGGTAAAAGGACCGCATACGGCGCAGATTACGGGGCGAAAAGCCCTTTCGGTCCGGGTATTCCGCCTGGAGATACTCCGCAGCCATAACAGCCGCCCCCTTCTCCGTTCTGGCGCATACGGCCCTGCCGATCTCACAGTACAATTCCATCTCTGACAGATCAGAGCCCATCAAGACATCCAGGGCCGAATACAGAGAAGAGTAATCGCTTGGTTTCCGGATGTTCATAGCTGCTCCTTTCCGGCGTATTCGCCTTGGTAAAGAAAGCCGCAAAGGAAAACGCGGAAGAACATTCCGCGCTTTCCTTTACGGCTTCCACCGATCATATAGCTTGTACGATTTAATTTCAGAGAAGGATATGCCGCGCCTCTTGACAGCCGCGACCTCCTCTTGGGTATATTTTTTCATCAATACGATGTTGAAGCAACTCAAAGATATGTAAAAAAGTCAGCCACCAGACAGCAGATTTTGCCCTTCTGATCCTTGCCCCAGTACCAATAATAGACGCCGCTTGGAACGGTAAAAAGAGCCGCTGAGTAACTGCCATCCGGAGAGATGCCAGCTGCACAGCGAATTCCCCAGCGTTCCTGGTTCTCCTCCAGAATCTCATCCAAGGTCATTTCATGGTCCAAATTGGAGAACTCAGATTTCATACAGGCTTCTTTGAAATACAAGCCATCCATAAATCCCGTTGTTGACTCGCTTACTACATAGCCGCAGTTCCTGCGATGGGATTGCTCAGCATCCCATAACGTTTTCGCCGCTGTGAAAGTCACTGGAGGCTGATCTGTAAAACATATCTCCGCAAACGCAAGTACGCAGTCCCTATCAGAATGGGCGGTATATGCGAACACTGGATACATACCAGGGTGGACCTTTTGCTGGAACGCCTTACGTTTGAAGTCGACGATTTCGAACTGCAATGTTGGGTCTGCCATCACAATCTCGCCTGTCGGCAGATTGATGAGGCCAATATCGTGGCTCTGGATAACAGACTTGCCGTATCGGTTCTGCAAGCTGGCACCATCTGCCATATGTATGGTCTTTAGATTGTTCTGTGCATCCATAATATAATCATCCTCTAGAATTCAGTGAGTTTTCAAGCGGCATCATAGTCCTTCCACCGTGACTACTTCATCACTATTGTACCCCCTACATCCCAGAACATCAATCCACATTTAAATTTGACAGCCTCATCCATTTTTGCCGTCCATCTTCTCTAACAGGTTTCTCAAAAAGGAAGCCGCAAAGGAAAACGCGGAGGAAGCTCCGCGCTTTCCTTTACGGCTTCTGCCTATTATATCACCTGTACAACCTGCTCCCAAAGCAGGACATGCTTTTTGTCGATTGCCCGGTTGTCGTGCAGGTGGCCGAACAGCCAGTAATGGTACTTGGCCCTGTTTTTGACCTCCTCCAGGAAGTCTGTCAGCCGGTCCGCCTGGGCATTGGGGAAAATCTTCTGTGTAATGCTGGTGGGCGCGCAATGGGTCAGGATGTAATCTATCGCCCAGTCATGGGCCTCCAAGTTCTTTCTTGCCTCCGCGTACTCCGCATCAGAGGGAAGTTCCTCCGGCCACCAGGATACTCCCTTGACCCGGAACATTGCTCTCGCCCGCCGCATCCGCCAGTACCGCTCCTCGAAGTCCACTTCTTCCGGGTCCAGAACGCCGTCCTGAATGTCATGGGAGGACGCTCCGCCCATGGTGAAGAATGTATATCCTTCGATGTCAAAGACCTGTCCGCGCATGAGGTGCAGGACGTGGGGCCGTGCCTCATGGACCCTGCCCCCGTGCCACCGCCTTTCCGGCAATGCGTTCAGCATGGTGAAGTTCTCATGGTTTCCATCCAGAAAGGCAGTCGTAAAAGGCTTATCCTCCAGCCAGTCCAGCCAATATTTCTCCGCGGGCGTTCCACCCCAGAGTCCTCCAAAATCGCCTGTGATGATTACGCAGTCCTCACGGCTCATTTCTTTCTGCTCCGGGAAGTATTTCATTCCGAACCGCTGGAATCCGCCGTGTGTATCACCAGTGATATAGACGCTCACGATGCTTTCCTCCAATCCACTTGTTCGATCTCCTGCTCTACCTCGCTCCCGTCCCGGAGAGTGACCTTGATTTTGTTTTTGGCGAGGACAGTCACTTTCTCCACCAGTTGGTAGACCACGCTCTGGTCCCACTCCGTCAGCTCCGCCGAGTAGGCACTCATGGCCGCAGAGGCTGCTTTCAGCCTCTGGTTCACTAGTTCATTTTCCAGATAGACTTGCTTAATCCGCACCTTGTGTTCCTTGAGGTCTGCCATTGTGTTTGAGATCATGCGGAACCGTTCCGCATAGTCCTCTGTGCCGCCTGCGGCGGATGCCTCAGCCAGCAGGCTGTTGAACTGCTTTTCCAGTTCCTCCAGGGTTCGGTCAATGTCCGCGAGGCTCATGGTCTCACCAGGGATAGGCGCAAGCTCTTGCTCCATAGCTCCCATCAGCTGCGCTTCCAGGGAGTCCCTGTTGTCCATTACGCTGTTGATAGCGTTCAGGATCGCCTGCTGGAGAGGCGCTTCTTCCAGCGTCTCGGAGTGCTTGCAGTATTTCGCCCCGTAGTCCAGGCGGCTTCCGCACCGCCACACGGCCCGTTTTACTCCGCCCTTGTTCCAGACGCACCGGCGGTAGCCTGTCCCGCAGTGTCCGCAGAACATGAGATTTGTCAGGATGTACTTCCCGCTGTACTTGCTCCGTCCGGTGGGCGCACTCTTGCTGGTACCACCTGTCTGTGCCCTGCGTCGAGCGATCTCCAGCTGCACGGCGTAGAAGACATCCCGACTGACGATCCCCTCATGGTGGTCCTGAATCAGATACTTGGGAAGTTGACCGTTGTTCTGGATCACCTTTTTGCTGATACAGTCCTGAATGAAAGTCTTCTGGAGTAGTGCGTCACCACAGTATTTCTCGTTACTCAGAATGCTCAGCAGGTTCTTAATGGTCCATTCCTGTTTCCCCGCCGCGTTCAAGGCCCCTTGTGCCTCCAGCTTGCTCTTGATGGCCCGCAGGGTATCGCCAGCCAAGTACCGCTGGTAGATAAAGCGGACGGTTTCTGCCTCTTCCTCGTTGATTATCGGTTTTCCGTCCGGGCCCTTCTCAAACCCCAGCATCCACTTATACTGCATCGTGACATGCCCGGCTTTCATGGAGCGGCGTTTTCCCCAGCGGACATTTGCGCTGATATTCTCGCTTTCAGATTGCGCGAAGGCTCCGTGAATCGCAATAAGGAACTCGCTCTCCGGGTAGATGGAGTTGATATTCTGCTCCTCGAAAATAACTGGAATGCCAAGGCTCCGAAGCTCTCTGGTGTAGTTGATCGTGTCCGCCGTATTCCTTGCGAACCGGGAAACCGCTTTGGCCAGAATCATGTCGATCTTTCCCTGACGGCACATCCGGATCATCTGGAGGAATTCTTTTCGCTTGCAGGTGGAGGTGCCGGTTTTGCCCTCATCCGCAAACACCTTTACCATGGTCCAGTCAGGATTTTTCATGATCTTCTCGGTGTAGTAGGCAAGCTGGTTTTCATAGCTGGTGAGTTGCTCCTTGCTGTTGGTGGATACACGGCAGTAGGCAGCTACCCGCAGATGCCTCTTTTGCGCCTGTTCCTGCGGCGTTTCCTTCTTGGCCGGAATCACGATGACTTTCGGCGCGGTTTCTGTCATGGCAGTTGGCCTCCTTCTATGATCTGGCCGTTTTTCAGCCGGACCTGTATACCTTTTCCTCTGTATGTAATCTGTCGGACACTCTCACGCAGGAACTCCTGCTCCAGTTCCTCCATGAGCGGATGGTTCCGGTAGAACCTCCGGAGCCGGAGCGTTTCATATTCCTCCGCCCCGATGGTATTCAGACTGCACCCCGCTATTTGGAAGGCAACTTCTCCGGCCCGTTTCTCGTCCACCGGAGGAGTGCGGAGTATCTCATCCAGCTCCTGCCGTAGCTTTCTGGCCTCTGCTGGTTCTTCAACTCCTGTCTGGCCTGAGGCGATGCTTTCCGGGTTCTGAATAAGTCGATTTAGAAGCGCCAAGGTCTGCTGCTCCACCCAGGCAGGCGGGGGACCGCCGCACAGCCGTCTCAGCTCCATCTGCGCCGGCGTTTTCCTGACTGGGACCGCCCGGTCCCTGCGGCGCTCCTGGACGCTGTGGAATTGCTCCTCCGGGAGTATGGCTGGATACCGGTCCATCCCAACGTATCTCGCGTCCTCCAAGATGCGGGCCACCATGTTTTTGTTCCACAGCTTGCACTCGTCATAGACAACCCCTCGCTCCTGGAGAGCTTCCACCAGCGCCTTGTAAGACGCTCCCGCCAGATATGTCTGATAGATCCAGCGGACTGTTTCCGCCTCTGCCGGCTGTGGAATGTACGTTCCGAACTCCATCCGGTATCCGAAGGGGATCTTTCGGTTCTTCGCCATCAACGCACCGTCCTCTCAATAGGCTCTGTCAGCTCCAGCCCGTTGATTAGCCGGAACCGCAGGCATTCGTTGCTCTCCACGATAATCTTTTCAACCAGCTCGCTGAACAACTCCTCGTCGAACGCCTCCAGAAATTCCGGCCCGCTTTCTAATGTATCCAGCAGAACCTGTGTCTGCCGGATGACCTGGTCCTCCTCGGACTCCAGAAGCCGTTCCTTTTCCAGCTTGGCGGTGCGGAGCTGCTCAGCCAGCGTGTTGCTTCGGGTAATATAAACGTCAGGATCGACAAGGCCCTGTTGCTTCAACTGGGCCAGCAGTCGCTCCTGACGGATGATATCCGCTATTTGTTTGTTGAGTTCCACGATGTCCAGGCTCCAGAGCAGCTTCCTGTTTTGAGCTGTCTGGAGGTCTGTGAGCAGTTGAGAGAGGACCGGTATTCCACGGTGCCGCAGTTTGTAGTACAGACGTAGAAAGGCATCTCTAAATTCTGATTCCGGAATCTGCTTTGTAGGGCATTTTTTACGGTCTACTGTATGAACACGACACGCATGGTACACCTTTCCTCCATGCTGGATCTTCCGAAAGGCAGACCCGCAGCAGCCACATTCAATGCATCCTGACAAATGTGAGCGCATCATTCCTTGTGGATGGAACTGCTCTTTCCTGATACGCAGAAGTTCCTGCGCCTTGTCATATACAGAACAGCTGATAATAGGTGGATGGGTGTCTTTGGCATAATATTGTGCGAGTTCCCCTTTGTTGACCTTGTAACGGTGAGGAAGTGTCCGCGTTTTAAATGATTTTTGCCATAATGAATTCCCTGTGTATTTTTCATTCTTTAGGATTCGGGCAATGGCATGCACTGTCCACTGATAGGATTGAAGCGGTTTCTCCGTTTCCTGCCTCCGTTTCATTTCCTCCGCAATTTCTTTTGTATTCTTTCCGCTCAGGAATGCTTCAAATATCTCTCTTACATAGCCGGCCCGCTGTGAGTCAACTTTGATCTCACCAGCTTCATCCCGTATGTAACCGAATGGAATGGAGGTCGTTACGAAAGTACCGTTCTCCATTCGGTTTCGTATGCTCCAGCGGATGTTTTCAGAGATAGTGTCGCTCTCTTTCTGAGCCATTGCGGAGAAGATAGCGGTCAGCAGTTCGCCGGACATCTGGGCGGTATCAATGCCCTGCTCCTCGAAGCAGACGCCAATCCCCAGGTTTCTCAGCTCCCGGACTGCCATCAGGCTTTCACTGGTATTTCGTGCAAAACGCATGGTGGATTTCGTCAGAATCTTGTCGATGCGGCCTCTGCGGCAGTCTTTCAGGAGCCGTTGGAAATCATCCCGTTTCTCCGCAGAGGTCCCGGTGATCCCCTGATCCGCATATACATCCACGAACTCCCATTCCGGGTTGCTGATGATGAGCTCTGTGTAGTAGGCATACTGCGCGGCAAAGGAATGGAGCTGGTCGTCGGAATTGGAACTGACGCGGGCGTAAGCAGCCACGCGCAGTTTCCTGGTCCTGATTGGCCCGGAGGCCGGGATTGTGATCATGAGGGGGGTCTTGTCCAACGCAAGGGAACTGCTGATTGCTGTCTGTCTGCCCATTGGGATCATCTCCTCCTTTCAGCCACACACAATACCTTAACTCTGTTGGAAAAGCCATATCCAAATGCAACAACTATTGAGGCGAATATATGACGTCCGCTCCTGTTTCCACACGGAGTCTCGCGGCGATCTTTCTGGCCTCCATTTCACTGATGATACCGGCGTTCTGCAGGGCCAGAAGCAGATTCACCATACCGATGTAATTGACGTTCGCGTTCATGATCGTCCCCCCATATCTCATACGATCAGTCATCTGACCGGGTATCCATGAAAAAGCCCCGGCTGTCATACAGCCGAGGCAGGTATTCTTATCAGCGGTCCTGTCCCGCTTCTTCAGATATGACCGGGAGGTGTTCATTTCAGAAAGACGGCGCCATATCAAACGGCTCTGAGTCTTCCGGAGCCTCAAAGATGGACTTATCAGCTTCTTCAGACAGCACTTCATCGGGGAGCTGTATCGCGGATGCGTAACGCGCAAAGGAAAGCGCCTGGTCCAGAGACATATCCCGCTCTTTTGCACTGTGTACCGCCACGTTCTGATCCTTCAGGTACGTCATTGTGTCTATGACCTCGGAAAGAGATTCCCCCAGCCGCTTCCATGAAGAAACCAGCAGGACCTGAAATTCTTGGTTCGCTGCACCCATTCGCACGCGCTCCAGACTGCTCTGGCTTAGGGAATAGTCAATGGCAACGTCCGTCACCTCGACTCCTGCTTCATTTGCGTAGTCCCACAGAAGTGCTTTCTGGGCCTCCAGTGATTTCTCAGTTCCGCCTCTCAGATACAGCCAGGCTTTCTTTTTTTCAGTCATGTTCATGATACCACCTTTCTTTTATCACAGGAGCGAGTCCGCTTATAGGCTGCCCACTCCCTCTATTTTCCCGCATCATAGTATGATACTCGGATCTGCGCAGGTAAGACCTCGAAACCTCATCGCAGAGCCCCACAGGAAGACGAACCAGCAGGCTGCGCTCCTTCCTGCATCTCATAGACTACTCCTCCGTAATTCTAATCTTGACAGCACAAAAATAGAGACTCATTCTTCCTCTTGACCTGCGCCGTTGTTTCCAGCGTGATCTATTCGGCTCCTTACACACGCTGGCGGCGGAACATAAGGACAAAAGTAGCCTCCATTGCTTCTGCTGTCAAGCTCCTGCTTGTACGGAAGAGCAACGCTTCTTTTCTCTTACACCAAAACATCATAACCTAGAAAAACACCATAGTCAGGTGCGGCACTATTTAAGCGGGTACGAAGCAGTATTCTCCCGTTTTGACTTTCACACTCGCTATTCGCGTTTATGCCGTTCAATCCACATGCCAGATGGGATGGAGAGTTGGAACCCTCCACCCCATCCGGTGTTCAGCTGAGAGCCGTTCTGATATTCCTTGGTCCTTATTGGTCAAAAGGCATGGAATGGCCCTCGCTGATGTTTTTGTTTTCGCTGGTTATGGCCCTATTCGACACTACTTCCCGAGCCTTGGGCGGCAACTGACGGACCGTGCTGGCGCACGTCACGGGAATCTCACCCCTCCGAGGATCTCTCCGAGCTGCCCCCATTGCTTGTGGCTGTGGCTGGGCAGGAGTATCATTATTAGATTGCTGACGAGGGTCGGGCCGGACTTCCACGAAGTCCGGCCTCAATGCGAAACAGCCCGCCACAGGCTGTTTTATGGACGGATGGGTACCGCTCTGCACCTTGTTTGGCCGTCTTTGATGCGGGTATTTCCCACACAGATGGTCTTGGCGCACCCTCCAACGTCGCTTCAGCCACCCTCTCGGAGGCCTCCCGTCAGCTGACGTATCCCGTTGCCGGATATTTTGTTTTCAAGGAACAGGGGGAGACATAAAAAGAACCCCCTCACTTTGTATAGGCAACAAGTAAGGTAGTTGAGCGGAAAAATTTTAAAATTTCCTCAACTTTTTTGAAATTCTTTGTTGAGCTGCGACTAGTATCCCTCTCGGTCCCGCAGGAAAACAGGGAAAGAGGGAGGGGGACACAAGGTGCTTTTGTCTTGCGCCCCCCCCGTTTTAATCGGGTAAAAATTAATTATTTTGCTGATTCTTGTTCTGCTATTATGTACTCTCATTCCATTTTCATGGTAGGGAGAGGCTCTAATTTAAGGCTCGTTTTTTCATGTGAAAGGCAGGCGGCGATGATGAATCGCCCCCCGCCTTTCAGAGTTTATTTGAAGAATTTTCTCAGCTTGGAGATTGCTCTCCGCTTGCGGTCATTGATTGTTTTTTGCGGAACGCCGATGAGTTCGGATAACTGTCTCTCCGTCAAGTCTTCGAAGTAGAGGGATTGGATCACCTCTCTCTCCGCACTCGTAAGACTTTTCAGGGCACGCCGCAACAGTTGGAGCTTTTCGGAGTTGGTAAGTTGTTCTTCTGGCCCCGGCCGCTCATCCACGAACTGACGTTTTTCCTCATTCATTTGTTCCAGCGAGGTTTCCCGACTCGGCAGAAACACGGCAATCTGCTTTTCCTGGTCTTCTACAAAACGCTCGGTCTGGAGCTGCCATTCCATGTAACGCATCTTACGGTCGCTGGCTCTGAGTACGCGCAGGATATCCGGACGCTTTTCAATGCCGGGATAGAGCTTCTCATAGTTCGGATAGTAAGTATGGTATTGCGGCATATACCGATCCTCCTTTGTATTTCGTTGGGTTTTGCAGAAAACCAGCGAAACACAGTGGTGGAGCGCGTATGGGATGCCATTTTTGAGCAGCGGCAGACGTTTTTCCTGCAATTTCATGCTGATAATAGAAAAAGTTTGCGAAACCGCGCAGAGGATTCGACGGCTTTCCTGGTCGTTCACCACATTTTGTCAGAGAAAAATCAGGAAAACCGTCGAAAGAAAAAAAGGCAAAGACAGCCGTCCGGCTGTCTTTGCCTTTTTGATAAAGTTCGTCAGCGTGTCGGTTTGGCCCGCGTTTAACCACAGACCTTGAGGTTCAAAAGGGGTAGCTCATCGCTTCACCACCTCAGTTTCTTCCTCGAATCGACGTTGTCTTTCTCAATATTCTTTTGGATTGCTAAATACGTTCTTCCACGTCTTAACGATATATCAATGCCAACAGCTTAGCATGAGAGCACTTTTCTGTAAATATACGGATGGGCGTGCATTGTAGGAACGCGAGTGGGTCCCAAATGCCTCGGCGTACATGCAAAAATGACAGCGTTATTCTGCTGTGATAATATGATGGAAGTCTATCTTCTAGAGATTATCGGATTAAAATTCGCATGGAGAAAATGATATCCGACGGCAATGATTATAACATAATGGACGGAGAGTATATTCTTTATATACCTTTTGGCTTGTGACTTGTCCATTAGTATAATCTCTGCCGGAGACAGCTCTTATAACTCCCCTGGCATCTTTGTGCAGAAGGGCATAGGTAAAGGTAGCGTCAGGAATTTTGAGAAAATTGGTTTAGAGTCCCTGAAACAAACTACCCTCAGTCTATTTGGATCTTATCTACCTTATCGTTTACTCGTTCATGCATAACGCAAACGAGTAAACCGTTAAAAAGTCCATAAACTAAGGACCAGATCGGATGACCTGGTCCTTGGTTTACAACTTAAGCCAAAACAGTCGCACTTTATGATAAGTGGTTGTGCAATGACTTCAAAATTGGAATGGTTAAAACACCACAGAAGAAAGACAAAATTGTAGCAGTTCTTAAAGTCGTAATTATGGGACAATAAATTAAAAAAGTATAACGAAGGATAAACAGTAAACTCGGAAGAGCGGTAATTGCCCACAAAACAGTGAAAGCTAACTGAAAAAACATAGGTAATTGCGGAAAACGCAATGACAATGCAATAATTACTCCAAGGGAAAACGCAGAAAGCAATCTAACGAGAATTGTAATACTATAAAGGATCGGATATGCTACAAAAATTTCGATTTTAAACAAAAGATAACTTCCAAAATGAATTATTAATAGGATTATCCCTATATAGTGAAGTCTATTGATAAGACTCGGCTTTGTCATTAAAATTCATCCAGTCCTAAAGAAATTTCCATTTCAAATTCGGAACCTTCGCTTGTTGTAAAGGGTGCTGAAGCACAGGTTCCTTCAAGAGGAGACTCAGCCGTATATTCTTTGTGATTATTGTTACGAACAAAACCTTCGCCAGCATATATTGGGCCGTCACGATCAGAAGGATTAACATAGTCAACAAAAATTCTCTTCGTTGAATCTTGATCAGCAAAGCCATAGCCAGCTGCCAAGAAATTTAACCTAAATTCATCAATGTAATTTCCGTCAGAAGAAGATAGAACGCGAAGCCTCGAATTTATAAACCGATTATAATTGTCTCCATCATATTGTCTGACAGAATAAAGAGCTGTAAAGGAAACCCGCATACCGTCAATGTATTCTTCAGTTGTTTCCTGTAGATTAGGAAGGTTGGCAATATATGTTGCTTGGTAAACATCAATATCACCAATAGAGCCTACGCGACGAACATCACAAATGGAATTATTACTCAAGGGTCTAGCTTCTGCATTGCCCGGTCCCACAAGCTCAAAAGATACGTTGTCCTGTAATACTGGCTCTAATTGTCCTCGTGCAAGCTGATCAGGGATAAGCGTAGTATTATAACTACGGGCAAAAGCATTTAAAGCCTGTTCTGAAGAAGTGATGAGATCATTTGATGCAAAGGCATACATGGGTATAAACATAGAAAACAAAAGGAGAGAAGAAACTAACGCAAATAACCGCTTTTTCATAATAACTCCTTTCTGCACAAGTACCCTCGAATTTTTCACATCCTTTTTTGTTGAGCACAAACTTGTGCTATTAGAATTATAGCATCCCGCTTCTCATTTTTCAATACCTTTCACAAAATATAATTCCTCTATCTTCGTTATTATGTCATATTTGCCATTAACCTTTTCCGTTTTAAGGTCTGTGCCCAAGACCATATTTTTTTATGAGATAGGCGAAAAACGTCGTTGCCTCATGAGCTGCATTCTCCGGGATCCGGCTCTGGAGAAGTGCTGGTGGAATGGTCAAGCCCGTGGTCCCATAGACTTCCCTATGAAATACCACCCTCCCGTGGCTCAGGTCCAGCCGCTGGATGCGGTAGCCCTGACTGCGCCAGGCATCCGATATGACATACTCCGCGGCCTGCTGGGAGGGCTCCACGGCGTGGAACGGGAATTCCTGCTCCCACTGCCCGCCCACATAGGCCGGAGCCTCATCAAACCAGAATGCCTGAAAATAACGGGCCTCCCAGTCCAGCTCAAAGCCGATGATCTTCTCAATTTCCGGAAGCGTCAGTGTAACAGATGACTTTCGACACAACTGGAAAAACTCCCGGAGATCCCAGTAGGGGTCCTCCAGCCCCCGGGCAGGCTCTGTGACTCCATCCAAGAGGGCGAACACATCCAGTCCGGAAGCAACGCCCTCCCTCCCCTCAACGAGTACATCATAAGCACAGAACCGATGGATGTAGGCCAGGTTGGCGGCGGTACGCCCTTGCCCCAGAATGATCTCAACTAACTGGATCTCCTGATCTGGGAGCATAGGTCATCCGCAGTCAACGCAACACTCACGTTGTAGGTAACAGCCTTCTCCACATCACCCTTTTTGGTTACAACTTGCGTGACTTTCCTTTTATATCCCATATAGATAACTGCCATTTGCCTTATTTTCGAATAAGCCATGAGTTGTACAGTTAGATTTGTGTTAAATGCGAAATTATTGCATCTCTTTTTGGTTATTTGCCTGATAGACAAAACAAATGTTGAAAATTATAATAAACACAGAGGCATAAGCTTCCAAATATAGACAAGAGAGGAGAAATATTATGCAAGTCAAAAAAATCTTTAGTTTTCTATTTGTGATCTTGCTTTCCTTAAATCTTTCTATCACCTCTTTTGCTGCCGCCCTTCCTGAAGAAGGGTATACCATCAATTTTCCGTATGAATATCCAGTCTCCCCTGATGATCCCGAATGGTATAACTTCACTAACAATGACGATATGGTTGCTGCTTGCCAAATTCCGGATACCATATTATGCAAAATGACAACCGAAGCTTTGTTAGAATCGGTTTTGAACTATCCGATGCAGATTGATATCTTTATGCATGGTTCGTTAAATAAAGGGTTGTTGGCAGTTTCAGAATATTTCAATGGGCTAGCTGAGCTTTTGAATCGGCGAGATTTGCAAAATGTGCTTGAAACGAAGTTGAGTACAGAACAACTCGACGAGCACAATAGCACTGACTATGAATCTTATAAAAGAGAAAAAATCATGTCTGCTTTGTATACCTTTAATCTTGATGTAAGCAATCCTAGCCCTAATTCTACACCTGATTATGTCTTTACGCCAAGAGGATCAGTAGTTCCTGTAAAAAAAGATTGTACTTGGCATGATATTCTTGAAATAGATGACCCTAATTTTAGAGATGAAGTGATTGCGGAACTGGAAGCTGAATTTCCTAGAGCAACTCGTATATCAGATGCATCACCCAAGTATAACTGTCACTCTTACGCTTGGTACTCTCAAAGTACATCCAATCCATACTGGATGGAAAACCCGTACAAATATATTGAGGATGGAAGTTATATACGAACAGGCTCTGTAAGGGTTGGAGATTGCGTTCTTTATGGAGCTATTGATGCTCCGGAGCATTCTGCTTATGTCGTTTCTAGCGCTATTCTTGTAAGATCTAAGTGGGACTGGAAAGGCGTCTATGAACACGCACCAAACTATGGACCATATAAAAAGAGTACTAGTTTTTGGACTCTTGCATAACACTTTAGGAGAAAGCAATTCTTATTCTTGCTTTTGTTAGACTATTATGAAATATTAAGGGATACATCACGAAAGATCCTTGCGATTTCGAGATGTATCCCTTTTTGTTTGGCCCTGTAACCCCAAAAGGAGGGAATCGTGATAGAAAAGAGAAACTATACGCGGATATTGTTCTTGATGTTATCAATCCTTATTTGTTTTGCTTCCTATCAGGTCGGGAAAAAGGAACTTGAATGCCAAGTGTATCCTATTGATAAGCCGTATGAATTTCCAATAACACCAGATTCGCCTGAATGGGATAATCTCGCAATGGCTGGATTAGCTCAAAACGCTTGTAGGCTCCCAGAAGGATTAGTAGAACAAATGACCACAAAAGCTCTCCTCGAAACAGCTATATCATATCCGTTTTCCACAAATATTCTTGTTCATGAAGATGAGGTGTTGGGCTTTTGGGAAAACGCAAAATATAATGAAGCATTAGGCGAATTTGTGCAACGCCCTGATGCAGTCACTGTGTTAGAGAGCGCAATCATTGAATTGCCCGAACTTTCAAAAGGCATGGAATATGATATGCAAAAAAGATACTATCTTTTATCAGCATTTATGGATGGGCTGAAAAATCCACCTCACGATGGCTACCACTACTGTTAATAAGTTTGAGCTTTTGGGGGCCATCCTGACAAATTAATATCACGGCGAAAAATTCTCCAGATATTAAGAAAAAGTCATCCGGCCCCAATTCAATTCGCACAACATCGCGGCTACTCCTTATCTGGCAACTCTTTCCGTAACGTTGCCGATCACCGCGTCAGGGAGATGGGGCGGTGATCGGAAGCAAGAATGTCCGTGTGATGGGTGATGTCTTGAAGCATGGGCATCAGTGCTTCGGACAGCAGGAAGTAGTCCAGCCGCCACCCCCGATTCTCCAGCCTTTTGTGCAAACGCATAGACCACCAGGTATAGGCGCCCTCTGCTTGGGGATGCAATGTGCGGAATACATCTATCAATCCTAACGCCAGCAGACGCTCCATCCCCTCCCGTTCCGAGGATTGAAAGCCCGGCGGATCAGGGTCATTTTGAACGTGGGCCGGATACACGTCGATGAAATCTCGGGCCACATTGAAGTCTCCGCACAAGATCACCGGCTTGTCCAAACTCTGCACAAAAGCGCGTAGGGCCGCGTCCCAGGCCGTCCGATAGTCCAGCCGGGCAAGGCCGCTCTGAGAGTTGGGGACATAGACGTTCATGACATAGTAGCCGTCATATTCCAAAGCGATCAAGCGGCCCTCCTCGTCAAATTCCCGAATTCCCATGCCATACCGAACGGAAAGCGGCTCCTTGCGGGCAAGGGTCAGTGTGCCAGAGTAGCCGGGGCGCTGGGCTGGATTCCAAAACTGGGAATATCCTGGAGTAGAAAGAGGACAGTGCGCTTTAATCTCTTGGCAGCAGAAAATGTCTGCTCTGGAGTTGGCGAGGACACGCAAAAAGCCTTTGCGCTTGCAGGCCGCAAGTCCGTTGACATTCCAGGATGCAATTTTCATGACAGCAGCTCCTCCCCGCCCATTGAAATGGGCCTTGGTATGCCCAGAGCCGGCAGTATTAAAATCCCTGCCGCAAACATACAATGCCTGCCCTTGCCGAATTTGTCAAGAGCAGGCATTGCTGTTTCTCCCCTACAGCGGTTTTCCAGGGGTGTCGTAATTATAACCAGGCCAGAGCCGAATGGAGATTGAAACCTTCCGGAATTTCTCCGCATAAGACGATCTGCAGGCCGTAGGTCAGATTTTCGCATCAAATAATTACCGGTAACTTGGCCAGAAAGAGTCACCAGGGCGGTTCGTTTCTATATTCGGCTTATGTCGGCAGGAAACTATATATCACTGTTGGATGAAGCGCAGAAGGATACATTAGCAACTTTTATTTTGCTACAAGAAGTCTCTTGATTCCCAGCGTCAATTCCTCCAGTGTGATCTGGTACATTGGGAACTGCTGTGCGATTAAATCAAATGACTGGGTCCAGTAGCTGTGTCCATTTGGCCGCATTTGTGGATGCAGCCAGATAATATGGGAGTAGTGGTTCTTGAATTCCAGCAGCCAGTCTATCCCGGATTTCAGGTCTCCGCCTGCTCCGCGGTGGCCCAGCAGGTCGTTTACGGACATCTCAGCATCTCCGATAAAAATGACGCGGTAATCCCGGAAGAGATTTTTCAAAATCCACTCTGTCTCCACAGCGCTGGACAGGGTCAGCGCAGGGTCCTTATAGACCAGATTTCCAGGCCGGTTGTGAAAATAGAAGATTTTCAGATCTTTGAAATGTCCCGCCTTGCTGACCGCTTGGAACAGCATACTGCACAGCCGCTGATATGGCTCCATGGATCCGCCGGAGTCGATCAATAACAGCAGTTTCAGGGTATTTTTCCTGGGGAATGTATACTCCATCCGCAGCATCCCACCATTTTGACAGGCCTTTTGGATCGTGGCGTCTACATCCAGCTCCGTCTTGGGCGCATCCGTCAGTCTGGACAGCTGCCGGAGCCCCCGGAACGCCTGCTGGAACTGGCGGGAGTCAAGGGTACAGTCTGTGCGCCAATCCCGATACCGCCGCTCTCCCGCCGTCCGATAGGCGGATCGGTACCGGGACTCGCCGCCCACCCGGATGCCGCCCATCCGTTCCCCTTGGTTTCCAAAGGCGGTATAACCATCGGTGCCAATCCATTTCCGGCCGCCGTTGTGTTCCTTTTTCTGATCTTGAAGGCGGCGGGCAAACAGTGCCTCAATCTCCTCTTCACTCAGGCCAGTGAACTTCTGCAGCCTCTGGATATCCTCCCTGGTCAGCTCCGGATGCTCCAGCCATTTCCGCAGCTCTTCCGGCAACTGTTCTTGTGGCTCCACGCCTCGGAAAAATTCCAGGAACACCTGATCGAAGCGGTCAAAATCCACCTCACTCGTCACCACCACCGCACGGCAGAGGGTGTAAAAGCCATCCAGCGTGGAGCCATGGAGACCTTTCCGCATTCCTTCCAGCAGCATCAGCCATTCGTCGAGGGACACCTTCAGTCTGTTTGCCCGCAGCAGATAAAAAAGTGACAGAAACATGTCAGTTCCTCATTTCCGTTGGCGATTCAGAAGCTCCAAGTCTTCGTTCTTTTTCAGCAGCACGCCTGCGAAGGGAAGCTCCTGCAGAATGCGCTCCGACGCAATTCCGCCCAACTGCAGGGCCTGGATCCAGTCCAGCAGCTCGCTGGTGCTTGGTTTTTTCTGGAGCCCATGAATGCTCCGCACCCAATAGAAGGTCTCCAGCGCCTGCCGAAGAAGGCTATCCTCCAGGTCAGGCTCATGCACACGGATAATCTCGGCCATCAGCTGCTCATCTGGGAACGTAATATAGTGAAAAATACAGCGCCGCAGGAAAGCGTCCGGCAGTTCCTTTTCCGCGTTGGAGGTGATGATCACAATGGGCCTTTGCTTTGCCCGGACGGTCCTTCCTGTTTCAGGGATGTAAAATTCCATTCTGTCCAGCTCCCACAGCAGGTCATTGGGAAATTCCAGATCCGCCTTATCGATCTCATCGATCAGCAGGACCGCTTGGTCCTCGCCGGAGAACGCCTCGCCCAGTTTTCCAAGCTTCACGTACTTCTCCACTTGGTCCACGCCCGCAAGACCCAGCTGGCTGTCATACAGCCGCTGGACCACGTCATAGATGTAGAGTCCTTCCTGAGCCTTTGTGGTGGACTTGATGTTCCAAATCAGCAGCCGCTTTTGCAGAGACTCCGCTACAGCTTGTGCCAGGACCGTCTTTCCGGTACCCGGCTCTCCCTTGATCAGAAGCGGCTTTTGCAGAGCGATGGCGATGTTTGTCACTTGCAGGAGTTCTTCACTGGCCACATATTCGCCGCTACCTCGGAAAGAACTTTCCATAAAACAGTACCTCCGTCATATAACATGAATATGGTTACAAATTGATAGAAACGCGGCCTGTGGCAACACCACAGGCCGCGTCAGACTGCCCTGCGCCGCCAGAAATACCGGAAGAGAATGATCGATCACACATATCGGGACATATAAAACTTGGCAAAAACGAGGTAAAGTTCAGTATGGCTTTTGTTCGGTCTCCAGCCCGCGCAGAGAAGTTCGCAAAGGGATCTCAGGCCCTCACGCCTTCAGCTTTTTGACTTCGGCAGTCATCACCGGCAAGACCTGAAACAGATCGCCCACAATACCGTAGTCGGCAATGGAGAAAATTGGGGCATCCGGGTCCTTGTTGATGGCAACGATGCAGTCCGAACCGCTCATGCCGGCCTGGTGCTGGATGGCACCAGAGATGCCGCAGGCGATGTAGAGCTTGGGAGCGACGGTCTTGCCTGTCTGTCCCACTTGGTGGACATGGGGAATCCAGCCGGCGTCCACAGCTGCACGGGAGGCGCCCACGGCACCGCCCAGCGCATCTGCCAAGTCGCGGATATAGGAGAAGTTCTCCGCTTTGCCTAAGCCGCGGCCGCCGGAGACAATGATCTCCGCGTCCTCCAGCTTCACCATTTCGGCGGCAGCCTCCCGAATGGACTCGATCAGCGTGGTCCGGATCACATCCGTCGGAACGGGAATGGATTCCTTGATGACCTCTGCCGTCCGGGTGCTGTCTGGGGCGATCTTCTTGAACACGCCGGGGCGAACCGTTCCCATCTGGGGACGGGTGTTCTCACACATAATGGTGGCCATCAGGTTGCCGCCAAAGGCCGGACGGGTCCAGCCCATGATCCCGGTTTCCGTATCCACAGCCAGGGAGGTGCAGTCCGCCGTCAGGCCGGTTTTCAGGCGGCAACTGAGACGGGGGCCGAAGTCACGGCCAATGATGGTGGCGCCGATCATGAGGATGGAGGGCTGATACTTCTCCACCAGCTTGGTCATGCCATAGGTATATGCCTCAGTGTTGTAATATTCGTAGGCCGGGTCCTCCACGGAAATCACATGGTCGGCGCCATACGCGATGGCGGCCTTCTCTGCCTCGGTATTGTCCTTGCCCAGGATAACTGCCACGGCCTTCTGGCCCAGCTGGTGAGCCAGCTCCACGCCGGGGTGAAGCAGCTCCAGGCCGACACTGGCAGCCTTGCCGTCATCCGTCTCAATGAAAACCCAAAGATTCTGATACGCAGAAAAATCCATCGTCGTCATCCTCCTTAAATCTTTTTCACGTCGCTCAAAAGAGCAACCAGTTTCACGGCGGACACGCTGAGGGAATCTTCCTCGACAAGTACGCAGGTCTTGTTATGCTGGGGGGTGAAGCTCTTCTTCACCTTGGTGGGAGAGCCCTTCAGCCCCGCCCGGGTGAGATCGATCTGCTCCTCCATATCCTGGGGCGTGATGGTGACGATCTGTGCCCGGTTGGCCGCCAGGCGCTTTTTCACCGTGGGGAACCGCAGCTCAAAGGGCGTCTTGGTTACGGAGATCACCGCAGGCAGAGTGGTCTCCAGCACATCATAGCCGTCTGCCGTCTCCTTGCGGATGCGAACCTTGCCCGCCTCACAGGAGACCAGCTCCGTGGCGTATGTGATCTGGGGATAGTCCAAGTGCTCCGCCATTTCGGGACCGACCTGACCGGTGTCTCCATCAATCGCCTGTTTGCCACAGAAGATCACATCGAACTTCTCACCCTTTTGCGCCTCAAGAACCTTTACCGCGCAGGAGAGGATGTAACTGGTAGCCAGTGTATCAGAGCCGCCGAACTCCCGGCCGGACACCAGGAACGCCTCATCGGCACCGACAGCCAGGCCATCCCGCAGGGCACTCTCCGCCTGGGCCGGGCCCATGGAGAGCAGCGTCACCGTACCGCCGGCCTGCTCTTTCATCCGCAGCGCCATCTCCAGAGCAAAGCCGTCAAAGGGGTTCAAAATACTGGGCACGCCGTCCCGGATCAGTGTATTGGTGACCGGATCGATCTTTACAGCAGTCGTATCCGGCACCTGCTTGACACAGACAAGAATATTCATGGTTCGTGTTTCCTCCTCAGATTTTGCCTACCAGCGTCTTTCCGATGATATAACGCTGAATCTCACTGGAACCCTCATAGATAGAGAAGATGCGGGCGTCACGCACCAGTTTTTCCAGAGGATACTCCTTGGAATAGCCGTAGCCGCCGTAAATCTGCTGGGCCTGGAGGCAGATGTCCAGCACCGCCTCAGAGACAAAGCACTTGGTGCAGGAGCCCACCAGGGTGTCATAAATCCCCCTGTCCACCAGAGCGGCGGAATAGGCCAGCTGGGACTGGCAGCACTGCAGCTTCATCTCCATGTCCGCCAGCTTGAACTGAATGCCCTCCAGCTTGCCGATGGGCTGGCCGAAGGAGAGACGGGTCCGGGAGTATTCGATGGCCAGGTCCAGCGCCCGCTGCGCCACGCCCACCGCAGGTGCCACACCGGTCGGACGGGTCCGAGAAAGCATCTTCATCAGGGTCTTGAAGCCCGTGCCCTCGGCGCCGATCATATGGTCAGCGGGGACACGCACCTCGTCAAAGACCACGTCAGTGGTGTTGGAGCTGCGGATGCCCATCTTGTCCTCATGCTTGCCCACGGACACGCCGGGTCGGTCCCGTTCCACGATGAACAGGGAGATGCCGTGCTTGCCCTTGGAGGGGTCTGTGGAGCAGGTCACGGTATACAGGTCGGACACACCGCCGTTGGTGATGAAGGTCTTGCCGCCGGTGATGACATACTCATCGCCGTCCTTGACAGCCTTGGTCTTGCAGTTGCCGGCATCGGAGCCGGACTGAGGCTCGGTGATACACATAGCCCAGAAAGCACCTTCAGCCAGGCGCTGACCCCAATACTTCTTCTGCTCCTCCGTGCCGGCCAGCAGCACGGGCTTCCAGCCGAAGGTTTGTGCACTGAAGGTGTTGGTGAAGCCGGCGTCATGATACGCCATGGCCTGGCGGATGTACATAATGGTGGTCACATCCAGACCGGCACCGCCGTACTCCTCGGGAACGTCGATACCCCAGAAGCCCAGGTCCATCAGCTCCCGAACCTCATCCATGGGGCAATGGCTCTCTCTGTCCCACTGATCCACATAGGGATCTACCTTTTTCTCCATGAAATCATGGACCATAGCCACCAGGTCCTCCTGGTCCTTGGTCATCAGTTGGAATTTACTCATTTGCGTCACCTCATCATTGATGTTATTTTGCAGGATCTAAATTCAGCGGCCCTGGAAGGTGGGCTTGCGCTTTTCAACAAACGCATTCACGGCCTCCCGGTGGTCCTCGGTGAGGCTGCAGACGTACTGGGCCTCCACCTCGTTCTGCATACAGGCGTTCAGCTCCTGATAGTTGACGCTCAACAGCAGCCGTTTGATCTGCGCATAGGCCACGCTGGGGCCCTGCGCATACTTTTTGATATATTTCTGAACGGTTTCTTCCAGCTGGTCCTTCGGCACAGCTTCGGTGATGATGCCCCATTCCTTTGCCTGTGCTCCGCTGAATCGCTTTCCGGACATGAGGAGCTCCGTAGCCCTGGCCGGTCCCACGGCCTTGCTCAACATATATGCCACGCCGCCGTCCGGAACGAAACCGATATTCACAAACGCAAATACCATCTTGGCAGTCTCTTCCGCTATGGAAAAATCGCAGGCCATCGCCATGCTCATTCCAACGCCGGCAACTGCGCCCTCGATCCACGCGATGGTGGGTTTCGAAATGGTCTTGAGACGCATGATGAACTCTCCGCCGCTGCGGATACCGCTTTTCGTCGTGTTGATCCCCTTATCCAGCCGATCTTTCATGCCCTTGACATTGCCGCCGGCCGTAAAGTTTCCGCCGGCGCCTCTGAGGACCATGGCTCGGACGTCACTCTCCCGCTCACAGTAATCCAAGCACTGTATCAGGTCCTGCATCACCTCGGCAGTCACCGGGTTCATCTGTGCCGGATTATTCAGCGTGATATACGCCACAGACTCCCGCACGTCGAAAAGTACGCTGTTTGTTATAAAATTCAGCTCCATTTTGTTATCCACCTTGCCATTGTCTTAGGGCGGCGGGGCGCAGTATGCCAGTCGCCCCTGCGTCCCGCCGCCCAAGGTTTTCGTGTCCGTGCACAGCTCAAACTCTTCCCTGCCGGTTCAATCCTCTGTAATGGGGCATTCGTCAAAGCGGTCCCAATCGCCATCCTTCCACAGCCGCTTGTTGGGCAACGTTACCGACACGCGAGTGGTGTTCATCAGGTGGTACCACTCCAGGTTTTCGGAGATGCTGTTGTTGCCCCAGGAGCCGCAGCCCAGCGTTGTTGTGGTGGGCATACCGTTGTTAATGCCGAACGGAGTCTGATTGATCTGGAACCGGGAAACGGGCAGCAGGTTGGCCGCATACTCGATCTTCTCCTCGTCATAGGTCCAGATGCAGCTGTTGTGGCCAGCGCCCTCCATTTCCAGGTTAGCCACTGCGGCGGCCACTGTGGCCTTGAAGTCGGTATAGGTCACATAGCGGATAAAGGGGAACAGAATCTCCTTGGACAGTACATCATCTTGGGCGCAGCCGGAATACTTGCACAGCAGAGTCTTGCATTCAACGGGAACATCTACACCGATCATCTTGCCCACAACCTGGGGAGAACGGCCAACCACATCCCGGTTGATGTGCTCACCATCCGGGAACACCACCTTGCGCAGGGCATCCACCAGCTCGTCGCCCTCTACCAGATAGGCGCCGTTCTTCTGCATGGCCTCCAAAAACTTGGTCTCCATAGAGACCGGCACGTGCATGGTCTGCTCACTGGTGCAGGGCACACCGTTGTCGTAGGAACGGTTATTGATGGCCAGCATCGCCATACGGTCCAGGTCATCATAGTCATCGCAGATGATCTCCTGGCAGTTGCCCTGACCCACACCGAAGCCAGGACGGCCGCAGGAATACACAGCCTTTACCATACCGGGGCCTCCGGTGGCGATGTTCACGTCGCACTGGCGGAGCATTTCATCCGTGGCCTCAATGCTGCAGTGCTCGGGATCAATCACTTGGATCAGGTCAGCGGGGGCGCCCAGAGCCTCGATCTCCTTGCGGATCATGTTGACAGTCTTCAGGGAGACGTTCTTTGCGGAGGGGTGCGGGGCGATGATGCAGGCATTCCGGCACTTGATGGACATCATGCCGTTGGCGGCGATTGTCACGATGGGGTTAGTGCTGGGCATGACACAGCCCACAACGCCCATGGGCTTGGCCATAACCTTGACGCCAGGCTCGTCCCGCAAATTTTTGATGTAGCCCACAGACTTCTTGCCCCGCATGATGTTCCACTGGGAAGTGGTCGTGGCAATGATCTTGCTCACCTTCATCTGAGGAGTGCCGTACTTGGTCTCCAGATGAGCCTCCAGAGCCAGCTCCTCCCGTGCGTCATAGATGGTCTTGCCGATAGCCCGCACAACCTTATCAATGGTCAGCTGATCGGTGGCCGTCCGCTCGAACTCCTTCTGCGCGGCCTTGGCCCGCTTGACCAGTTCGACGATATACTCTCTGTTCGCAGCTTCAGACATAGCAGTTACCTCCAATTCTATTTAGGAATGAGATCAAATCAGGATCCCATATTCCTCTCAGCAATTAAAATCCTGTACATTAATTCTTCTTCGTTTTTGTGTAGAACGCGTCTTCCCACTCTTTTTCCATGGCCAGGATCTCCTCCTCGGAATACCCCAGCTCTCCAATCACTTCCACATTGTTTTCACCCAATGCCGGGGCCTTTTTGTATGTCGGCTCAAAGGCGGAGAACTCCATAGGATCTGTGGGAAATTTCCGGCTGCGCACGCTCTTCATGCCATCGGCCATAGGCATATCCGTAAACCATTTGCAGGTGTTGTAATGCGGATCTTTCAGGATGTCATCCTGATTGTAGACCTTGCCGCAGGGGACGCCGGCGTCAATGAGGAGATTCACCGCATCATCGATGTCCTCAAACGATTTCAGCCAGCCTTCGATCACGCTGATCAGCGTCTGGAGATTCTCCACCCGCTTGTCGTTGCTCACGAATTTGGGATCCGCCTCCAGCTCCGGCTTGTTCATCACCTTGCACAGCGCGCCCCAAGTCTTTGCGCTGAGCGCGCCGATGATTGCGGACTGGCCATTGCTGCCCTGAAAGATGCCATAGGGAGCCAAATTGATATGGTGGTTGCCAGTTCTCGTGGACCGCACGCCGGTGATGTCGCTGTCCAGCTTTGCGGAAACCCACATCAGTGTGCGGCAGAGGGAGATGTCAATGTGCTGGCCCTGACCGCTGATGGAACGGTAATAGAGCGCCGTTCCGATGCAGCCGAAGGCATTCAGCGCACCCATCCAATCACCGATAGCGGGACCGATCTTGGTAGGCGGGCCATTCGGATCACCCGTCATATCCATCAGTCCAGAAACCGCCTGCGCAATAACATCATACCCGGGCCGCTGAGCATAAGGTCCCGTCTGGCCATAGGCGGAGATGGAGCAGTAGATGGCCCGGGGATTGATGGCGCGGATGCTCTCGTAATCCAGCCCCAGCTTTTCCATCACGCCGGGCCGGAAGCTCTCCAGGATTACGTCTGCCTTTGCGGCCAGCTTCTTGAAGATCTCCGCACCGCGGGGGTCCTTCAAGTCCAGAACAACGGATTTTTTTCCACGGTTATCCGAGCAGTAGTTGATGCTGATGCCGTCGATCATCGGCGGGAAGAAGCGGTTGTCATCGCCCAGGACTGGTTTTTCAATGTGCCATACTTCTGCGCCGTAATCCGCCAGCATGGATCCCGCCAGCGGGCCGGCATAGTTATTGGTGGCATCCAGAACTTTTAATCCTTCATAAACAGGTTTTGCCATTTTGTCACCTTTCCAGAGAAGCGTTACCCCGGCGGCCCCCGGCAGGGCAGCCGATGAATCTCAATTCCGTTCCGGGCAGCTCCTTTAATTCATGATTTTCTGCGGCGTGGAGATCACCAGGCCCACATCTCCTCAAAATAAGTGTGCAGTTCATCCGGGTCTGTCACTCCAGCCACACCGAGCATCCCCTGCTCATTGGTCCAGGTGGCATTGTAGCCCTTCTCCATATCCTCCCTGGATCCGCAGCCGAAGGTCTTGGGGGTAGGAACTCCCAGAGAGTCATTCATATCCTTGACAACCTTGCAGCAAGCGTCAATCAGTTCCTGGCGGTCCTTGCCCGCAACATCAACACCCAGCCAAGAAGCCATGTTCTGCAGACGATCCATATCTATAGTGGCTCCGCAGTGCTTGATGGCAAAGTTCAGGCCCCACGCGCAAGCAGTGCCATGCGGCACATGCAGGGCAGCGCCAACGCCGTGGGCAATGGCGTGGCCGGCCTGCAGAGTGCTGGAAGCGAAACTGGCGCCGCCGAAGTTGGCAGCCAGCATCATCTGGCCGCGGGCCTCCAGATTGGTGCCGTCAGCTACGGCCACAGGCAGCCACTTCACAACGCGGCGGATGCAGTTCTCGCAGAACATATCCGCATACTCGTTGTGCTTACCCACCATGTAAGCCTCAACAGCATGAGACAAAGCGTCCATACCGGTGGAGGCGGTCAGCCCCTTGGGCAGACCGGTCATCAGCTCGGGATCCAGGTAGCAGGCATAGGGGCACATCTTATCAATGTCTTTGATGCAGACCTTGCGATGGGCCGCAGAGTCAGTCACGATGGACAAAGCCGTGGCCTCGGAGCCGGTGCCGGAGGTAGTTGGCACTGCGATCAGCGGAGGACAGGCATTGGGAATGGGCTTGCCTACCCCCAGAACGTAGTCCAGCAGCTTGCCGGGGTTGGTCTGCATAATGGCAATGCACTTGGCCGTGTCGATGACCCCGCCGCCACCGATAGCAATATAGAAGTCCACATTGTTCTCAGCCGCGATTTTGGCACCAGCCTCCATCTCCTCGGTGGGAGGATCGGGCGTCACGTTGTCATAGTCAACCACGGTAAAACCAGCCTCACGAATGGGGACCAGAACTTTATCAGCGATGCCGGCCTTCTTGATGCCGGGGTCGTACACAGCCATCACACTCTTTGCGCCCAAGCCCTTCAGCAAAGTCGAGATGTTTTTGGAGACGCCGGAGCCATAAACAACCCGGTGGGGATTATAAGCATCAAAAGCGATCATAATTTGCCTCCCAAAGAAATTTTCTTAATTTCCGCCGCATCCGATGACTCAGACTGCTGCGGCCAGCAGATTGGTTATTCCTTTTCGCTTTCCGTTGCCTCTTTCAGGCGCGGCCGGTCCAGCTTCGGGATCAGGACGCCACAGACGGCCCCCAGTGTGCACAGGACGAAGGCCAGGATAAAAGCTGTGGTATAGCCGCCTGTGCTGGTGATTGTGGCGTTGGTCACAATGGGGATTACCTGAGTCATGACCATGTAGCCCAGCAGTGCAAAGCCGTAAATATTGCCAGCGTATACGGGGCCAAAGGATGTATTGGTCATGACGGGATAGACGCTGTTGGTGGCGCCGAAGCCCGCGCCCAGGCAGATATAGGCGATCAGGATCATGGCCACAGAGCTGCCAGTCAGCAGGCAGATGCCACAGATCATGCACAGAGCCCAGCAGCAGAGATAGACCTTCTTGTAGCCGATGTTGTCCGTCAGCTTGCCCAGGAGCAGCCGCCCCACCACGTTACCTACGTTATACAGGGAGACGCCCAGCGTGGCATAGGCCAAGTCGATTCCCTTATCCGTCATGAACATGGAGAAGCGGGAGAACATAATGAGATAAAATGCCGGGAAGAATGCCTGGGCGCCCAGCTGGAGCCAAAACTGCCTGGTCCTCCAGGCACGGGAAATGGGGTAGCTCTCATACTGAGAGCTCAGCGCGGCGCCGCTGCTAGGCTGCACATAACCGACGGGCACATAGCCGACCGGAGCAGACTTCATACCCAGACCGCAGACAATGCAGATCACTGCACACACAATACCACAGGAGAACAGCGTCACTTTGACATTGAACATCTGGGTGATTCCGGAGCACAAGGGAGCCAAAAATGCGGAGGAACCACCATTGAATGCCATGCACAGGCCCGTAGCCAAGCCTTTCTTATCGGGATACCAGCCCATAACGCAGTACATGGCGCCGCAGTATGTAATGCCGTTGCCCATGCCAATCAGGAAGCTGTAAGTGAAATACAACATCCCCGGGGTGGAGTTGGGCACCAGGCCAGTCAGCACCAGACCCGCGCCGAACGTGACGGCACCGATCAGGGTGACAGCCTTGCCTCCAAATTTTTGCAGCAGTTTGCCGCCCAGAAGGGAACCAATCGGCCAGAACGTCAGCATTGTAGTTCCGACGTTTGCGATGGCAGACGCCTCCCAGCCGTAAAATTCCGCCAGTGGTGTGATAAATACGGAGGTGGCATTGATAATACCTGCGCAGAGCAGAATGATTAAGCCGCGAATCAGAATCCCATTTCTGTTGACATTTTGTCCGTCTATCGTCTGTGACATAAGGTAAATCTTCGCATCCTTTCTCTTTGATTTACTCTTGGATGGCCATCCAGCTCCCGTCTGCCAGCCTTGCTTGACTTGGGGAGACAAGTATGTTTTTAGCATAGCGGCGCGCTCTGCCGTAAACAATGTGCTCTCCTCACAAAAGGATTGCTTCCCATTTACTTTTCTGACAAAAGAATAGAGAGCTGCTCTGATGTTTTGTGCTTAACCGTCAAAACCCTTTGCGTTTTTTTACGGTTTTCACATACCATAACGTGTCCTTGATCGTGCCATGTGGGAATCTGCTCCTTCATTCTCTGCCTCCTTTGGATAAGACCGGCCCCAGCCGCCTCCAGATAGCTGGCCGGCAGAATTTACAAAACAGCCAATTATCTTTCCTGTTTTGTTCTTAATGCACATTGCCTCATCCCGCCCTGTTTACTATGCTTATTTCAGTCCATACCCACGCCAATTATTTAGCTGTTTTCTACAATTTCGCTTAGAGAAGAGGTGACCTTGCCACACCAAGCAGATCATGATAGAGGAGGTGGAAATTCGTGGAAAATCAGACTGCTGGACAGCATTACGCAAATCGCCCCGGGAGCTTGGTCCGCACCCTGATCCTCATGCCGGCGGCCTGCATTGTGTACAAGCCCTCCATTTTTGCCGCGCCGCTGTCCGCCGCAGAAGAACTGGGCGGCGAAGGCAGTGGCTGATGCTGCCGCTGTAACAAGGGCCTTTACCGTCGTAGGGCACTTCCCGGCGGCATTCTTCTTTCCAGAGCCGGTGTCAAACCGCCCAGCCGCTCTATCTGCCCGTCCTTTGTGGAGACCGTCCTGGTATCCTGCATATTACATACGGAGCTTTTTCGGGATGGGCGCCGGCTTCGGCTACGCACCCTCCACCAACACCGCTATCAGCATACTGTTCGTTCTTTGTGGCTTACGCAGCAAAATGCTCAAACTATAAAAACAGAAAGAGGAGAGCGTCAATATGATAGGCCTTATTGCTTGTCTTCTTGGATTTGCAGTCCTGATTTACCTATCCTATAAGGACTGGTCAATTTATCTGGCGGCTTTTGCCGCAGCGTGCGTTGTCATTTTCCTCACTGGTATGCCCTTTGTGGAAACATTGACCGATACATTTATCTCTGGCATGGCCCAGTCTTTGAAGAGTTTCTTTTTCCTGCTTCTGTTCGGCAATATCGAAGCCGCTCTGTATCGGGACAGCGGCGCAGGTTTCTCCATCGCCACGGGTATTATGAAAAAGCTGATCCGCCCGAATGCCAGTTCGAAGGCAAGGGTCCTGACTGGATTGAGTATTATCCTGGTCATTTGCGCCATCTTGAACCTTGGCGGCATCACCGCTGCTATTGTCGCCGTTCTGGTATATCCCGTGGCGCTGGAAATTTTTGAAGTGTGCGACATCCCCAAACGCTATATCCTGGGAATTTTAGCTGCTGGTTGTTATACGTTTGTTCAGTCCATGCCCGGAACTCCCCAAGTCTGCAATGTCGCTGCCATGACCTCCTTGGGAACCGAGGCCGACGTGGCGCTCATTCCCGGCATTGTGGGTGTGGTAGTTGAGATCATCTGCATCTTGGGCCTGATGAGCCTGTTCATTAACCGCTCCAAAAAGAACGGTGAACACTTCGAACGTCATCCTCTTGATCCCCAAATCTCGCCTGACATGGAATGTCCGAGTTTTTGGATTTCCTTACTCCCGATCCTCGTCCTGTTCGTGTTGTTCAATTTTGCAAAGCTGAATATCATCCCCTGCCTGCTAATTATGAATATCCTCACCCTTGTCCTGTTCTGGAAGCCGTTGATGGCTAAAGGATCCGTAAAGGAGCTCCTTTCTACATCTGCCAGCGATTCCGTTCCCATGACCCTGAGCATCTGCGCAGTCACTGGTTTTGGTACTATCATCACCACTTCTGATACCTTCCAGATGGTGCTTGACTTCCTGTCCGGCCTGAATGCGCACCCTGTCATCATCTGCTGGGTCGTGATCGCTCTGCTGGCATTCCTGGTCGGCGGTTGCTCTACCTGCCAAATCATCGGTCTTCCCCTGATCGCTCCCAGGCTTGTGGAGATGGGGCTTCCGCTCAGCACCATCCACCGGATCTCTACATTCGCCTCTACCAATTTGGACACCATGCCCTACTGCGGCTCTGTGCTGATGCTGCTGCCTGTGGCCCACCTGAAGCTGAACGAGGCATATCCCGCAATGTTCATCACGACTGTCCTATCCACCACCATTGGTACTGCTGCTGTTGTGCTGGTCTCCATTCTGTTTCCGGGTCTGGCTTAATAACCCCCTCTACGGCAGGACCTTCTACGCCCGTCCATACGAAAACCGCGGCAGAGCATTTTGAGGCGCTCAGATACAGCGGCTGATTATCATTCCCCTAACGCCACCCACGCACTTCAGGAAACGCAAAGAGAGCGCACCGGTATGCTTGTGCCTCCCACTTCCTCTTCGTGCGGCACTTCCCAAGGTCCTGCTGATGCGCTGCTCCCTGTCCACTGAATAGCGAATATCTCTACTCTCCCACATCCCTTGTAAAGGAACGACCGGAACTGCTCTTTGGCAGTTCCGGTCGTTCCTTTGGCTCGCTCCGCTCAGCTCTCCAGTTGGTTTTTCTGGTAAGCATAGATACGAAAGGAAAGCTGGAGGGTAAACAAAAGCTCTTCATTGGACAGATCTACGTTGCAGATCCTCTCGATTTGTTGGAGCCGGTAGTTGATGGTGTTACGATGGATGAACAGCATCTGGGCTGCCCGGACTTTGTTGAAGCCTGCCTCGGTATAGGCCCGCAGCGTATCGAACAGCTCCATTCCTTTTTGAGCGTCATAAGCGGCTAACTGCTCCAGCGCTGGATGGCAGCAAGAATTCACAAGGTCCTCATCGTCGATCTTGCTCAGCATTGCAAAGAAAGCATAGTCCAAATAATAGAAGATCGGCCCCCTTGACGACATCCGGCCGGAGAAGTTCAGGGCAGTTCTAGCCTGCTCGACACAACCAGCGAACTGGGCGATATCCCCAAAAACATTGCTCACGCCAATGGCTAGATGGTAGCGGGCAGCCAGCTTCTCCAGGGCGGCCCGCCTTTCCTCAGAAAAAGTCCCCATGTTGTCCATGTTCAGCAGGCAGATCAGGGAAGAATGCCACAGAAAGTTGGGGCAATCTTGAAATCCTTCATGAGCCAATGCCGGCATCAGAATCTGCGTATAGTAGTTCGGGTCCTTGGTATAAGTTGTCCGGACAGCCAGTACCCGCATGTGCTTCTGAAACTTGACACCGCTGATCTTGGAGCGCAGCAGCGTCTCCGCCGGAGAGGCGCCGGCGGCAGCATCCAGCAGGATGCTGGTCTGCATAATGGCCCTGTAGTCATTTACCTCGTTCATATTCTTCAGCCAAAGGATATTATCCTTCACCTTCTGTGCAAACAGCGGCAAAAGCTTGCGGGTATAGCTGTCAAATGACGGACGGGAACTCAACGCAAAGAAGTACCCCAGCGTGATGTTATTGTGCCGGATCCGCGCTACCAGAATATACATTTTGGTTTTCCGGCAATATAGATCAATCAGCCCCGTTTTCTCCGAGGCAGGGATCCGCCTGCGCCGTGACTGGATGTAGTCCATCAGGACCTCATCACAATATCCCTGCTGAATGCTTTGCATCCACAGGGGGTACTCCACGCAGAAGGGCGTGGAGTACTCCAGAATTTTTCCTGACAGGTCGATGGCCACAAAGAGGTTCCCCGTATAAGAAAAGGCCGCCGACAGAACGTCTTTCATCGCCACGCCAGACACCAGTTTGGAAACAATGTCTGCGTATCCGGTCTGCCCTCCCGGCTCTGCGCCCAGTAGCAGCTTCACATAGCGAAATACTTCCGCCAGAGATGTATTTTCCTTGATGCGGGCTGAATTCCGAAGTCCCCCCACCCGGTATTCGGGGAAAACATTTTTGTAGAGCAGACACTGTGGGATCGCCGTTCCCGGCCCCATCTCCGTCGTGTCAATGAAGTAAATGATGCGGTCCCCGAACTCCCGATAGTCCCGATCCATCAGATTGAGGTCTTCGATCTCGCAGTCCGTGGAAACCATTGCATCTGTTACCATATCCGCCTTGATTAAGATTTCCATGAGTGCAGAAAATTTCATAATATATCTTTTTGGGCCAAACCATGACCGTGAGAGCCGTTCTGTTTCCAGCTGCAGGCTTTCCTCATAGGTGTTTTTCTAAAGTCAACCAAAGAGCTTTCCGCATTCCCGCAACACCATAACAATGGAAAAACGACGCACATTGCCGCTCCGTCATTTTCGGGGCACCTGCGCACAGTTCTTTCAGGGACGGTGCTGTGAGGTTCCATGCATCATCCCGCTCATGATGGCGGAACAGTATTACTCTTGAATCGTCAATTCTCTTTTTGCATCTTCCTCGATTTCGCGGTGGCGGCTTTCAATATAGGGAATGGTGTCTGTGTGGGTCACAATGTACATCTGGTTGTCCTCAATGGCCTTGAACAGTCTCGTCCCAATGTGCTCCAGCGGCATACCGCTGGCAATATTCTGGTGGAATGCCTCCCGAGCAGACAGATACTCCTGGCTGCTGTAAAATGTGTCCGTCTCATCCCAGAACCGGGCGGGGCGATGGGCCTCGCAGTTGGCAATATCCGTGGCTACATACATAGGGCAGAACACAGAGACACCGATGTCCAAACCGCAGGACTCCACTTCCGCCTTCACGGATTCCGCCACGCTGACGGCAGCATGCTTACTGCAGAAATACGGAGGATTGATGGCCATCCCCGCCCGCAGGCCGGCAATAGATGCCGTACACATCAGATGTGCCGGCGTCTTCTGTGCCTCCATGATGGGCAGGACCTCATGGACATAGTGGACGATTCCCATGGTGTTCACGGCCAGCGCCCACTCCCAGTCCCGGATGGGAATGTGCAGGATACTGCCCGCCGTGGCAATCCCCGCGTTTGCAAAAAGCACGTCAATCTGTCCATATCGGTCCATGGTGGCCTGTACGGAAGCCTTGGCCTCCTCGTAAACAGAGACATCCGTCTCGCAGGTCAGGACCTCCGCGCCCATTTCACGGCACTCGGCGGCAACGGTCTCCAGTGCCGGGGCGTCAATGTCCACCAGTGCCAGCTTCATCCCCCGACGGACAGCCTCCAGAGCGAAGGAGTATCCAATGCCATGGGCCGCGCCGGTAATCAGCGCTACTTTTCCAGCAAATTCTTTCATCTCGGTACCTCCTCAGATCGTCAGCCAGCCGCCGTCCACGGCGATCATCTGTCCAGTGGTGAAGCTGGAGGCATCAGAGGCCAGGTAGATGCACAGGCCGTCCATCTCGCCGGTGATGCCGGGACGGCCCATGGGGCTGTAGTCCTCGCATACCTTCTTGAAGGCGGGGGCGTCGATGTAGGCGCCCGTCAGCTCACTGGGGAAGTAGCCAGGAGCAATTCCGTTCACCGTGATGTTGTACTTGGCCCACTCCTGAGCCAGGGACTTAGTCAGCATCAGCAGGCCGCCTTTCGCGGCACAGTAGGCGTTGGTATTGTAGCCCAGACGGCTGACAAAAGCGTGGATGGAGGCGATATTGATGATCTTGCCGTACTGCCGCTCCTTCATGGACAGGCGTACACACTCATGCATCAGCCAGAAAGGTCCATTCAGATCGCTGTCCATGACCAGCATCCAGTCCTCATAGCTCTGTGTCTCCGCCACGTTGCGGCAGGGGATGCCGGCGGAGTTCACCAGAATGTCGATCCTACCGTAGTGCGCCACCACGTCCTCCACGCACTTGGTGATCGTCTCCGGCTTAGTCAGGTCCATGTAATGGGGATAGCAACGGACGCCGTACTCTGCCTCAATGGCCTTTGCATTCTCCTGCAGGCGGTCCTCCCGCCGGGCCACGATGGCCACGTCCGCACCTGCGGAAGCCATGGCCCGGGCAAACTGATAGCCCAGGCCGGAAGAGCCGCCGGCGCACAGGGCAACTTTTCCGGTCAGATCAAATTTATCATACTTCATCATATCAAAATCCTCCTATTCCAGTCATCAAAGATTCACAGGAACCACACGTTGTCATTTCCCGTGCGGGTCGCTTCCAGAATACTGCCGCCGACAATGCAGTCGCCGGCCTGCACCACCCGTTCAAAGGCGGCCCCCATTTCGTGATACAGGTCCATGTTGGGCTTGCGGCCCACCGCGATGACCACTTCGTCCACTGCCATGCGCTCCTGCTTCGGCTCCTCACTGTCGGTGCAGGTCATCAGGAGCCCGTCCTTTTCCACCGCGGTCAGGGCGTGATTCAGCAGAAGCTCCACACCATCCTCTTTCAGAATGGAGAGCAGCTTGTTTCGAACTGTTGGATACATTGTGGCGCCGGGGGTAGCCGTCATCTCCACGATTGTCACCTGATTGTCCTTACAGAGGTAATGGGCCGTCTCCAAGCCCACCATGCCACCGCCGATGACCGCCACCTTCCTGCCAGAGAACTTGACCTTGCCCAGCAGGGCATCCTCCATGGTGTGGACATGGGCACTATCCAGTCCGGCAACCTGTGGCACGATCTCCATGCCGCCATTGGCTACAACCACGGCATAGGGTTCCAGGGCTTTCACAGTCGCCACATCCGCAGTGACGTTCATCCGAACATCTATGCCCAGCTCCTTCATCTCCGCTTCCAGGGTCTTGATGAATTCCGCCACCATGGTCTTGTGGGGCGGGACCGTAGCCAGATAGGCCATGCCGCCCAAGTAACTTTTCTGTTCCAGTAAAATAACATGGAACGCCCGCTTTGCCAGTGTGATGGCTGCCTGCATGCCGGCAGGGCCGCCGCCGATGACCACCACATTACGGCCTGCTCCACTGCGGATCAGATACTCGTCGTTATACATTGTTCCACGGCCGGTAACCGGATTCGCCGCGCAGGAGAGATAGCCGTCCTGCACCACGGACTTGTTGCACTGCATACAGCCCATGCACTTTCGGATCAGAGCCTCTCTGCCGGCCCTGGCCTTGTTGACCCATTCCGGGTCTGCCATCTGCCCTCGGGAGACACCAACGAAGTCGCTGACGCCCTCCTCCAGCAGCTTTTCTGCCGTGGCGGGAAATTTGATAGTGTTGACCGCAATAACCGGGATCTTCACATGGGCTTTTACAGTTTTCGCCAGCTCCTTCCGCCACCCTTCTTCATAGTAGTTGGGTTCGATCATGTTGGGCACTGTCTCATAGACAGCACAGCTGACGTTGAGTGCATCTGCGCCGGAAGCCTCCAGCGTTTTCGCCACTTCCACGGCATAGTCCAGGGTAATGCCGCCCTCCACAAAGTCGCTGCCGTTGATCCGCACACAGATGGGGTATCTGCCGCAGGCAGCTCGAATACCGTTGATGATCTCCGTCACGATACGGCAGCAATTTTGGACGCTGCCGCCATATTCGTCCGTTCGCTTGTTGGTATAGGGACTGATAAAGGAGCCCAGCAGATATCCGTGGGCGGCATGGAGTTCGACACCGTCGATCCCGGCCTTCTGGCAGTTGACTGCCGCTGCCACGAATTTTTTGATGATGTAGCCGATCTCCTCTTTGGTCATCTCTGTAGAGACCAGTCCGTTTACCTTGTTGAGGATGGCGCTGGGACCCATAGGCTGCTTCCCGTCATTCAACGCGGGCGGGGCCTCCCGGCCGCCGTGGTGGAGCTGAACAAAGATTCTGGCGCCGTGACGGTGGACCCGTTCCGCCATGCGCTGTACACTGCGTACATGCTTGCGGGTGGCGATGCAGAGCTGATTGGGATTACAGGCGCCGCTGGTTTCATCCACCCGGGTAAATTCCGTGAAAATCAGGCCGCAGCCGCCTCTGGCACGATCCTCATAGAATCTGATCAGTTCCGGCGATGCCTCTCCGTCCCAGGAAGCCAATCCGTTTCCCATGGCTGTCATTGCGACACGGTTGCGGATCTCTACTCCGCCGATACATCCCTTTTCAAACAGTTTCTGATAGTGCATTTCCATGGTTCACTCCTTATCAAATTTTCCCCGGAGCCGGTTTCGAGAGGAGGCATGGTTTCGGCTCCTTCTGCACTCCTGCGCGTCCGTTTCCCCTGGTTCTTTTTCTTAATTCGCCAGAATGCCATTTAGCTATGTAATCATTCGAATAATCGTTGCTCTACTATTCCCTTGTGTGGGTATAGCGGGGTATTTTTATTGCTATTATACCAACCCTTACGCATAGTCTAGCATTTTACTTGCTAAAAGTCAACGTAAACACTTGCCACAAGCAAGTGTTTTTCAATATACAATGACCAAAAGGAGTGGAAGAAATGATCCCATTTGGTCAAATACTTCAGAGACTTCGAAGCGAGAAAAGGTGGTCCCAGTCCAAATTGGCAGAAAAACTAGGCTTATCCGCATCACAAGTAGCCAATTATGAGATGGGGCGTAGATTGCCTTCTTTGCAAATTTTGATTGATATGGCGCGGATTTTAGGCGTCTCAACAGATTATCTATTGGGTGTGGAGAATGAGACGAAACAAATTCTCGATGTGTCTGATCTGACTTCAGAAGAGATTTCATCCGTTTCTTCAGTGATTGATTGTTTTCGAAAATCTCATCAAAAATAAAATATCCTGTGTGGCGCATCCGCTTTCCAGCAGAAAGCAATATCACTTACCAAGAGAAGATGCACTGTGTGGTATTTTAACCTAGAGCAGGTGATTATAAATGCTATTAGGTAACACGCTAAGAGACTTACGGAACGAAAAAAATCTCTCCCAAAGGCAGTTAGCAAAACGGGTAGGGGTCAACGCCTCTACCATTGCTTTATACGAAACCGGGGATAGGCTTCCATCTTTACAACGGCTTATTGATTTATCACGTGCATTAGGTGTAACAACTGACTTCCTACTCGGACTGAGCAAGCAGAAAGACCATTTTTTAGATGTATCTGGATTATCACCGAGTCAAATTGCGTCACTAGAGCAGATCGTTGAAAACTACCGCGCGCAACGGTAAGACACAGGACATTGAGACTATCCGTCTGTATATAGATATAGTCTTTATTGGTTCGGTGTTAAGAAAGAAATAGGTTCAGAAATAACAATCCAAAAGCAAAGGCGGTGCTACATTGCACCGCCTTTGCTTTTGGTATTAATAAAACATGGCTTATCCTAACATAGTTACCGTTTTATGTTTTCACCTCCACGAACTACCCCCCTTTTTTCTAACCAAAGATACAGGTCTTCCCAATTTGCAGTCTGCTGCCGGCAACGTACAACTGCACCTTTGACAAACTTTTTCCGCTGAGATGGGTGAGCCCTTGTCCTCATTCCTCCAATGTGGTATATTGTCAAGTTAGGACCGCCAGAAAAGTGGTCAATAAAATACTCCAAGAAATTACGGAGCGTTTACCATGAAGCGAAAGAAAACCAATCCCAATCGGATTCCAATCAGTCCTAAGAATTATGATCTGGAAAAACTCAAGCAACAGGCCGCCAACGGCAAGGTCTTGCAGACGTGGGCGGTTCTCCTGGCAGCACTATCCAATTTGGAGGGAATGACCACAGAAAAGCTGCTGGATATCTGGCAACAGATAGACCAAGCCCCCACTCAGATCTATACCTTTGCAGAGACGGAGCAGGAGCTTGTTAAGATCCGGGAGCTGACCAGTGTCTCTTTATCGCTCCAGCGATCCTCTTCTGTGATTCATACCGAGGGAGATTTGACGCATTTTATCCGCACGACAACCGCAAATGCTGTCTCTGCGGCATTTGCAATCATCGCAGAGCCAATGATTCGGGAAAAAATTCTTCCCTTGGAGGAACTTCGGATTGTGCTTCAGCGGGCGGCGGCTATGAATGAAGAGATCGCGGACGGCGAGATTTCTGTTCAAGACATTCAGCAGATGTTATTAGATGAATACGACCTCAAACTCATAGATGCCAGCGGGCAATGCTCCCTGACGGCAGTGGAAAACGCAGAGCCGACAATGTGGAATCCGCAAATGCAATCGGAGAAGCTACCCGATTGAACTTGAAATGATATACCTCTTTTGAGTTATTTTAACTCAAAAGAGGTATATTGCCTATTGGGGAACAGCTTTGCAGCCACAGCACCGGCCTAACATTACCGGCTTCTTGCCATGACCTCCAATAGCTTATCTAAAATTTCTTTTGTAGCCCAGAAATCAGCGTCAGGCAAATGAGAGAGGCGATCCGTAAGAAATTGGAGGGCGGCGCTCCGCTCCGCCTCACGATTACCGCTCTCAATACCAAACAAAATTGCATCAGCAGGCACAGACAGCAAAACACAGAGTTGTCTCAGCGTAGCCAGCGACACGCCGACGGCACCACACTCAATAGCCGAAAGGTGCTTTACACCGAGGCCAATCAGTTCCGCAAGGCATTCTTGCGTCAGGCCAGCATTTTCCCGGACCTGCTTTACATTTTTGCCGATTTCGAGATTGATCGGCTTTTTCTCTTTCATAGTGACACCACCTTTTTTATTAGTCTAACTAATGGCGGTGTTGACTATAACCATCCACTTTTATTATAATATATAACAAAAATACCGTTACATTTGATATTATAAACAGAAAGACACCAACACGAAAACTTTGACAGCATGGTAGTGGAAACAGTCACGAAAGCAAAAACGCCACCCGGAGGTGACGTTAACTTTGCTATTCCAATACAGGATAGTAACGTGGTTGCAATACAATAGCCCTTATTTATTTTCGTTGTTAGGAGGGCAATATTCGAGCAAATCTTCTATTTTACACTCTAATGAATAACATACTTTAGCCAAAAAGTTCAAATCGGCCATATAAATATCTTCACCTTTATAATACCGATCTATGACTTCATATTTGACGCCAGTTAATGTCCTCAACTGGTTACGGGTAATCCCCAGGCTTTTAAGGACACCAGACAATTTTACCTTGATACAGCCGTATTCTTCAGTCTGATAATGTATAATGCCCTTCAAGCCGGTTCACCTCACAATCTTTATTTTACCAGTGGTTCCCCTTGTTGACATTCCCCTTTTTTAAGGATATCCTTACATGTGGATAATATAAAATAGTCCCCGTATCTAAACGAGGACTATTCTTTGCATCTTTCCTCTTCGTCATCATCGAATGAATAGTTGTTTAAGTCCGGGAAGTCGAGAAATTCTGCCAGCGTCATGTTGAACGCAATAGCGATTTTATGCATTGTACGCATTGTCGGATTAACCGAGGCTCCACACACTAAATTATGAAGTGTTGACTGCCTAATACCACTCATATCTGCAAGTTTGTTGATTGTGATACCCCGCAACTCGCAGAGTGAAAGTATCCTGGATAGAATAATATCAGCATATTTTCGGTTCATAATATCCTTCTGCTATCATAGGACAGCGATACTTTTGTATCATTGTCCCCATGATAGCAGTAAAAAAACCCTCGATTAACTACAAATAGTTAACTTCGGAAAAAGATTTTACCTCTTTGTATGATGATCATGCAGAGAAGTATAAGAGCAGAATAGCCGAAATTCTGGAAACACTGGGGGAGGAAGCGGAGCACCTCTTGAACTTTCTGAATATCTGCTTGGGAAATTACCCAGATAACGATTTAGAAGAATAAATCGGCCCTGCGCGAAGGAGTATGAGAGATGTCTGCTTATGATTTTACCGATACCCTCGCAGTACAAATTCTCACCTACAAAAAAGAACATAACGAAACCGCTGCGCAGTTTGCTAAAGGATGTGGCGTCAGCGCCGCCACAATCCGTAGAATTGAAAACAGGGATGCCAATGTGAAACTGAGTACTGCTGATAAGCTCCTCCGCTACATGAACATAACTCTCATTGATTTATTGCCCCCCTTGGCCACAGAAGGTCCTATTGCAGAGGGAAAAGAGCGACCGAGAAATAAAAAGGTCACTCCAGCCCCGCAGGGAGAAGTGACCGAAAAGAAGATTTTATTTTCCGAGCTTTTAGCGAATATTCCATCAGATGAAGTGCTGAGAGAGCTGTTACCTGATCCTTATCGCCCCCAAAGGGCGCTGACCACACATTCCGGGCTGGAGGTCTTAAAACTGCGCCTGGAAGGGCTGGACACGGCTCAAACCGCGGAGCGGCTACGCATGACACTCAGTCAAGCCGATCATCGGCTACGGAAAACTGTGCGTCAACTTACCCGATACATACCGGAAAACATAGTGATTGATATTCCCGCCCTGCGGAAGATACTGGGAATACAGCCTTTTTATTTCACGGGCCGCTATACAAAACTGTCGGAGCTGTTGCGGGATATGCCATCCGACGAAGTGCTGTTTCAGCTTGACCGCGAGCGCGGGAATTTGACCGGAGACAGAAAAAGGCATCGTGTCAGCAACCAGGACTTGTATCTCCTGCAACAACGGCAGGCTGGCCGCACATATCGAAGTATTGGAGAGGAACTTGGTATGTCCCCTAAAGCAGTCCGTCACCGGATATTGCGGATCAAAGTTGGATTAAAATGGTATTTAGCTGTTGATCTAGATGTACCCACCCTATTTAACTAAGGGAAGAAATTGGATGCCTTTGCGCCTTGTGAAAGGTTTATCTACTATAGTCTTTCCATACCTTTGAAGCATCTCAAAATGAACGCCGGAGGCAACATTATGGTTATAGATAGGACAACAGGGAAGGGTTGCGCTTTAAGCATAGCGGCTAAGACAGTCACTCGAAATCTAATTGCCGATGGCATCATTGGTAAAACAATCGCAAAAAAGGAACGCTGTAAACGCTCTGGTTGGCTCCGGGTGATCGACTGCGGAGGTGATTGGGTATGTGTTGCCGGGGATACCACTCATAAACTAGCAGAAGAGCCGTTATGGGTCCCATCTTTCATTGACGAGGGGATATGGACACAGGCGGTCAGCAAATTCCATATTGATAGCAGGTTGGACGAAAATGTAGTGGAATTTTTGTTACCAGAAATGGATGAATACCTGCAAAATATTCCTGATTCAGAACTGATTTCTATAACAAGAGATTTCCTAATAGGGAACGGCATACTCGATCAGCCCATTCGGCGGCAAAAGGGGAACACATATTATTTCGATAAGAGTGAGATTTATTCTCTTGATAATGAGAGCAAGTTATTTCCATACGAAGGGAGAATAAACCATATTTTCACAGTCACAGGGCCAGATGCAGCATTTTTCAATTCAGGCGTTTGGATTAAAGCTGCGCCCCGGTTTGAAGTTGGAATGTCGCTGAAAGAATGTATCGGGATTTTTGTAGAAACAAAACTGGCACATAGGACCCCGCAGGAACTATCTCCCCTTGATCAACTTATACAGTACATAGCTCGGCCTGTATATGAGCGCGTTCCAGGCAACGACAATGTAAAAACATTTGACCGTATTCGTATAACTGTTGGCCTCCCCCGATACCAGTTCAATTCGTGGGAAGCCCTGCAAAGTGAAGTGAAGAAATATCAGCACGAAATATATCAACGAGTAATCCAACGGATGGAAACAGACCGTTCGTTCAAGAGATATGGTGTACCAATTAATTTTCTTGAAATCAGTGATGTTACATTATTGCGGGACTTTTCACTAGAGTTTATTTTTGAGCTGAAAGAACCAAAAATTAACTAAACAGGGAGGAATTTAGTGTGGAGCAGAAAAAATCAACACTGAAAAAGATCAAAGCTACAGTTATGCCGCAAACAGCAGAGGGCCTGCAAATGCTGATGGAGGAAACAGGATTAACCATCGGAGAAGTGATCGACCGGCTGACGCTGCAAATGCGTCCTGACGACTTGGGGTTCGCAGTTTGTTTTGCACAAGATCAGGTTTTTTTCAGTATTTCAAACTTGCCGGAAGAAGAACAGGAAGAAGCCCTGACGAAAATCATTATATTTTTGGCAGGGCTTGTGCCAGTAGATCATCTAAAGGGCTTAGAGCAAGCAGCCATTTCCAAGCGTGCAGAGAGATTAAAGGAATATAAGGAGTACATCGAGGATTTGCCCGAAAAGGATGCGAAAAGGATATTATTAAAAGAACTAGCTATACTCGAAAAAATAAGGGCGCAGGATTAACAATTCTGAACATCAAGAAGTGAGTGAAATCGCATGAAAAAAAGCAAAGAGAAGAAAAAAGAGTGGATAGCCGAGTTAAAGAAAATACAAAAATTCTATCAGGGGGAAATTTCCACCAATGATCTCCCTTTTGACCTTTCTGCAGAATTAGGAGAAGTTGTAGCAGCGGAACTAAAAAGTCCCGGCGTATATTACATTGCGACCAGGAAAGCGGGAGATATTCCAGAGTGTCCAGAGGTATATGTTGTGACGGCTGACGCTCCAGCTATATCTGAGAAAGCCCGGACTTATGGACAGGAATTTCCCGGCCACCCCGATCTGCGTGTTTATGACACTCTCCAGCCCAAAAGCGGAAGATATATCATAGATTTTGAAATACGCTGGTATCAGATAAAATGCCACCTGCCGGAAATCGAGGACGAGGAGTCCCTATATACTGCCGCACTCTATGGAGCGGAAGAACACCCGGATTATTTTGGCGCTTTCCCTGTTCCTTCCTTTACTCCAAGAGGGTTCACGGTACGGCATAAGACCATTCTGAACGGTGTGTATTGGCTGGAAACAGATCGCTGTGAGGAGATGCTGGCAGTTTGTTATCCGATCTGGCAAGGAGACATTACTGTCCCTGAACAAAATCAGGGGGAACAGTTGGAATATGATCAGATACACGGAATTGATAATACCCTTGGCTATCTCTTTTTCTCCAAGCAGAACAGCATCATCCCGTTATACGAGCTTTCCCTTCTTCATTCAGAAATAGAGGAAAGCGGTGTGGTTGATGTAGCTGCACTACTGAATGCGATCTGTAAATTTTATCCGGAGTATGCCACCATTCATAATGAGGAAGAAGCAAAATTTGAGCATGGCCGTTTTATAAAGGAAATGCCCGGTGTAGGTACAGAGTTTATCAGGTTCTGATATAAAAGGCTGTCGGATAAGTTTTGAAAAACTACCCGGATATTTTTCTGGATGATACTTCTTTTAGTGGTTTCACTATAATTCAAGACTGACGGATTTTCAATACATTTGCTTTGTGTACGTAAGTGTCGATCCGCCTGTTGACTTGTCGCTTATCAACACAGATTTTGATGAAGCTCTTGCTCAGTGATGTGCTGGAGTACAATTCCGGTTCTATCCACTTGCCTGATGCGGTGTAAGACGTTTTAGGAAATATTTAAACTTCGGTTTAATAAAAAATCTCAAAACTATGCTGGTAGCCCACCAAAGTTTTTCAGACTTTAACGGAAAAAGGTTAACTTCTCTTCTGTCTTAAATTATTCTTAGAGTGGGATCTTCTGGTAGGTTCACAATGACCCCACCCTCGGTCCACCGCCAAGGCAAACCATCCCCTTGGCGGTGGGCCTTTTTGTTTTGTATTTACACCAGCCGATATAGGTTGGAGGTGAGACTTCCATTTTCCCGCCAGCGCGGCTCCCTTGTGACCAGTCCCGCACGATACAGGTCCTTCAGCGCCCGCTTGACAGTGGAACGGGAGAGGCCAAGCTCGGCGGAGATGGTCCGGATCCCTGGCCAGCACCGGCCATCACTGTCGGCATGGTCCTTGAGATACATATAGACCGATCTGGCCCTGTGGCTCAGGGCGGAGCGGTAGATATTCTGAAAATAGGCCATTGCAATATCCTCATGGACGCAGGCTGCTCTGACCATCTGGCGGCTCCTGGTCAGGAGGGGCCTCTGGGCGTGTGTCTTGTTTCCCTTTCCCGGCAGCCGCCTTGTTAGATGCCGGGGGTGGTGCGTTCCCAACTATTCTCTGTGTGTGGTGGCGGCGCAGGATCTCCAATTCCAGCTCCTGCTTGTTGGCGTAGGCAACGGGCCGGGCCGCTTTCTCCGGAATAGCATACGGTTCTCTGAACGTGATCCCCCATTCCAGAAACAGGCGCAGGCGGGTCCGCATGGGGTGAGTACCGGTCTTCATGACAATGAAGTGTCCCTTTGGGATGGACTTCAGCTCATCCGGGGTCATGAGGGGCCGCTCCATCATCTGGAGGCTCTGGCTGGGATCGTTTTTTCCCCTGCTGATGGAGCCGCTCATGACGGTGCGGCTTCCCAGAGCCTTAGACAGCACTTCGGCGGTCTGGGAGTTGGGCGCGAAGCCGCCGAAGATCGTGTCCTGCACGTTGTCCTGAATGATCTCAGCGCCCTCCTTGCCATAGTTCTTCTCCAACTGGGCAAGGGACTGGATAATGGGGACCAGGGTCAGCTTTCGGGAACGTCCAGCGGAGAACAGGGGCAGGATGTCAAAGGCGGGCATAGTGCCCAACTCATCGCAGAACAGCACCACCCGGTTCTTCAGCTTCCCGCCATTCTCATCCGCCACGGCGAAGAGCTCACGAGAGAGCGTCTGGATCATGAGGCCGGCCATAAAATTCTTGGATGGGTCCTCTTCCGGGAGGATGAGGAAGATGGCGGACTTCTTTGAGGCGAAGGTCTCGGCATCGATGGCGCTGTCAAAGCAGAGGACCTGCTCCAGCTCTGAGTCCAGAAAGGCATTGAGGCGGGAGAGGACGGTAGACATGACGGAGTTCATGGACTGCTCCGCCGTGTTCAGGGCCGCTCCGGCAAACCACCGGGCCTTGTGAGTGTCCGGCAGCTTCTCCATCAGGATATGAAAGCTCGTTTTTCCCTTCGTCTTGCTGGGCGCCAGCAGATCCTGCACCAGCTTGAACACACTGACGATGTGCCGCCGTTCCCGCGGGTCCTTTTCTGTTGGCGGCAGATATTCCGCAAGCAGAAGAACGACGGCGGTGAGCAGACCCTCCGCCGCGTCATAAAAGAAGGCGTTCTGGCCATAGGCGGAGGCGTCCCCCTCCGGGTTCACGATAGTCTTGGCGAGGATCTTGGCGTACTTCTCCGCCTTGGCGCGGGCGGCCAGATTCTTCTTGTCCTTCTGGCAGATGTCCATATAGTGGTTGATCAGGGTCAGCAGGTTGTAGCCGTCTGAGCGCGTGGGGTTGCGCAGGTCGATGACCGCCACCTGGTACCCATAGCACTGGGAGGCGATGGTTCCGTAATTGCGGGCGAGATCACCCTTGGTATCCAGGGCCAGAAAGCTCATACCACTGGCGCAGGCGTATTCGAGATTGGGGTACAGGAAGAATGCGGTCTTGCCCACACCGCTGGCGCCGATCATGAGGCAGTGGATATCGTCGGTATCCACGATGGCCCGAATGGGATTACGCTCCTTTTTAGGCTTTGGTTTGTGTTGAGGCGTTTTTTTCTTGGCGTCCGGTTCTTTCTGTACAGACTCTCTGGAGGCGGAAGCTTTCTTCTTTGCAGCCGTCTTTTTCGTTCTACTGTCCAGGAGTGGGAGCAGCTTTTCCTTCAGTTTACCGGAGTGCTTCAGCTTCCCGCCTCCCACACATCCCAGCACCAACCCCTGATCTTCGGGCAGTTCCTTGCCCTGCCGCCATAGTGCGGGACGGAACGGAACGTGCCGAAATGTCTTCCGAATCTCCTGCTTTGTGGCCCACCGTGCGGTGCCGTGCTGGCCGTCGCCCACGGTCTTAGACTTGATGTTGTTCAGGGAGCCCATACCCGTGAAGTGTACCGCCGCGCCGATGAGCAGGAACGCTCCGCCGCCCAGCAGGATCAGGGGGATCAGTTGTGTCGTTGTCATACGGTCACCCCAGTTCCATACCCAGCCTTGGCTGTGCTTCCCTCTGCTTCAATTGATCCGCCTCATATTGGATGGGAACTCCCGCAAAGGAGGCCGCCAGCTCCAGCCATCTGCCCGCTATAGTTTTCTTCTCCTCCTGAGAGCGAAGCCCCACAGCAACTCCCAGTGCGAGAACACTCTGGAACTGCGGAGCAAGCTCTCTGTGGCGGTTTTTCAGGCTTCCCCGGTTTCGGTGGGGGCGGATTCGTTCGCACAGCGCCCTGGCCAGTTCTTCCTCTGTGACTGCCATCCCCAGCTGCCGCAGTTCACGACTGCAGGCCGCGGTGGCCAGTGCCGCCGCCCGTTCCATGCAGTCCATGGCCCGGTCGAAACGGCCCCAGTGCAGGTGAACACGGTATTGCTCGATCAGCCATGGAACTTCATCGTTCAGCCGGTCCAGCTTCACCGTTGTGCTCATAGCGCAGATCCGCTTGCATATCTCCGGCGCCGCCATGAGTTGGGGGTGCTCCTCCGCACTCTGCGCCTCCAGCCCACACCGGGCTTTCACATCCTCGTTCCAATCCTTATGAACGGACTGGAGAACCGCCGTTTCAGCATAGCCCCGCTCAGCCAGGATTTCTTTCAGTCGGCCCGTGGCCTCGATGCCCGCGGAATCATGATCCAGGCAGAGGATGGGACGCTGTATTTCTGGATTTTGCTCCAGCATCCGCAGCATCGCCTGCTCTCCCACGCCGCACAGGGCCACATAGCTGTGCTGCTGCCAGTTCTTCGGGTACAGGGTAAGAAAGGAGAGTAGATCAATGGGAGCCTCAAATACATAGAGCCGGTCGCTGTTCCCGTTCCAGTGGAAGCTGTACCTGGGATCGCTGCCTTCCACATTGATGCGGAAGCTCTTGCCGATATCGTTGGTGCTTCGCTTGTGGGCATGACGGACAACGCCGTGTTCATCTTTCCCGATAAACACGGCGTTGTGATAGTTCTCATCCTCATAGACCAGGCCGGTCCGGACAAAGGTGTTGAGCACCTCCCGGTCAATGAGCCGCTTTTTCAACAGATAGGCGTACAGGCGGCGCATCTCGCGGCTGGCGGGCGGCTGGGCAAATTCCTTTTTCGGTTCTTCCTTCTTTTGGGGCGCCGGTTCATAGACCCGGCCCTGCTCACCGCCCAGCAGACGGGTGACTGCTTCCGGATAATTAAGTCCGAAATAGTTCTGCACAAAGGAAATGGGGCCGCCGCCCTCTTTGGAGGCATGATCATACCACTCGTTGCCACGAACCGTGACGCTGTGGTCGCTGGCCATGCGGTACTCCGGCCCGGAGCGGATGAGCTTTTCACCCTGCCGGCGCAGGAACTCCACGAGATCCACCGAGCTGGCCCGGAGCTTTTGCTCCTCGGTAAAATGAATATAGGATATTTGAGATCACCTCTTTCAGTTGCATATTCTGGCTTTCAGGGTATGCTGAGGCCAAAGGGTGGTGAGCACAATGCCTGTAGTCTATACATTGCCGCAGTTGAAATCCGTCTTGACTCCTGTCTTTGCCCGGTATGGGATACAAAGAGCCGTGCTGTTTGGTCCCTATGGTAAGGGAACCGCAACAGAGAAATCTTCATCTCATTTGGAAAATTATTGGCGGTGATTTATCTCCTTTGCGAGACGTGTTAAAACTTATCTGACAGGAAATGCGGTGCCCTGTTCGCGATGAACAGAGTACCGCATTCTTGTGTGGGTATCTTCGAAAGTGAAAAAATTGTTTTGCTCTTTCCGTCTACGGTATGTCACTTCATGCTGATCTCTTCATTCTCATGGTCATCGGGTTTATGCCCCATAGCCATTTTCTTTTCCCGGATCCGCCGTCTGAGCTTACGGTCTGCGAGTATGGCCACCCTGGCCGGCCCTCTCGGCGTCTGCTCTTCGAATATTCTGCTCAGGTGGTGCAGGAGGCGAGTAGCACAGGAGAGTATGGGCGGTCCATTGTTCATGTGGTCCAGGAGGTGTTGGGCATACTCATTACCCTGCGCCGCTGAGAGGGCCAGCCAGCGGACAGCGGATTCCTGGTCCTGCGGCACGTCCTTTCCCAGCAGATAAATCTTACCGAGGGCATACTGTGCATACTGGCTGCCCCGTTCCGCGGAAGCGGTCAGCCAGTGAATCGCTTCCGCAATATCCCTGGGAACATCCTCACCTTGGAGCAGGAGTTTGCCCAGGTGGTATTGGGCGAACTGGTTTCCGGCCTCCGCTGAGCGCCTCAGCCAGCTCACAGCGGTGGAGACGTCTTTCGCCAGCCCCTCGCCACCAGTCAGGAGCAGGCGGGCCAGCGCATAGGCCGCAGGGCTGCTGTTTTCTTTCGCCGCTTTGGCAAACCATGCCGCCGCCTGTAGCGCATCCTTTCCCACACCGCGGCCATCCCGGTACAGCTTACCCAATTCGTATGCTGCGTAGGGGAAGCCCTGTTCCGCCGCCTTTTCATAGAGCAGGCGTGCTTTTTGATCGTCCTGTTCCACGCCCTGTCCCCGCGCGTACAGGCCAGCCAGTGAGTATTGGGCGTACTTGTAGTTCCGCTCCGCTGACTTTGTAAACCAGTCTGCCGCGGACAGATGATCCTGTTCTGTCCCCCGGCCGGAAGCATACAGCTTGCCGATACGATACTCCACATAGCGGCTCGGCTTATGTGCCTCCATGGACAAAAAACGGTGGAGGGCTTTCGCGTACCATGCCTGTGCCTGGCCCATGTCTTTTTCCCGGCCCAGCCCGTCCTCAAACATCCGGCCCAGCTCGTGCATGGCAAGGGCGCTGCCTGTCTGAGCTTCTTTCTTAAATAACGCAAAGGCCCGATCAAAATCCGGGGCCTGACCCTCTCCGCCAAATAGAAGTCGGCGCGCCTCCTGGTACTGCTCTGTCCATGCGGCCTGAGAGTTCGGCCTGCCTCTGTTCTTCCGCGTCCCTCCCACATCTATACGCTCCTCCGATTCACTGGTATCTTCCGCTTCCATAGACGGCTCAGGCTGCACTGAGGATGCTTCTCGGTCGGCTTCTGTCATGCCCTGCTCAGACAGAAGCTCTTCTGGTGCGGTTGGATCAAAGACCGCGGCGTCATCGCTCAGCCGCAGCGCCTCCTCGATCACCATGCTGCGGATCCGCTTGAACTCTTTCTGCTGAGAGAGGGGAAGCCGGGGAGGGAGGTCTTCCCTGTAGGTCCTGAGCACTTCCTCCCGGAGTTCATACCACAGTTCGTATGCCCGCGCTACTCGCTCGTCTCTTGCCAACTCATCCACAATCTCATCTACCACTGCTTTCAACGGTGCCTTCAGGTAGCCATACTGCTTTTTGCCGGAGAGGTTCTTCAGCCTCCCGGTCAGATGCTCCACGAGCTGTTCGATCTTCGGATTTTCCAGCGTACCCTCCCGCATCTGACGAATCAGGTCAGCCATGACTGCTCCGACTTCCTGGGTGAGTTTGTCCCGCCGCTGGGTCTGCCGCTCGTAGAGCTCATGGAGCTCCTGCCGGAAGATCCGCTTGGCCAGATCAGATTTGATCCGGGCGATCCCATCTCTGGTGAGATATCCGGATCTGCCGTCCGCGCTGTAGCAGACCATGTGGATGTGGGGGTGGTGGGACTCGTCATGGAATGCCGCGTACCAACGGAACTGCTCCCAGGGGATCTTCATGGCCTCCGCCATCTCCATAGCATAGCCGGTAAGGAGTTCCCTCCACCGTCCCGCGTCATCATAGCCCAACCTCGCGGCGTCCTCCCGGCGCAGAGAGATGATGGGGAGCCACACGTTGCCTGGGTGATGGGCCACCTCGTCCGCGATGTCGGACAGTACCAGCGGATCATCCGTCCCGGTGAACAGGGCGTGGTTCCCGGTACGCTGTGCGCGGGGGCGGCTGGCGATGTATCTAACGTAGTTGTCCCGCTTGCCAAGCTGGTCGTAGTTGTCCTCCAAAGCGCGGGTGATGAACTCGGAAGCGTTGGCGCGGGTGGGCGCGGTTTGATAGTCCTCGTACTCAAACAATCCGCGGCTCAGTGGGAAATCCCGGAGAAGCTGTTCCACCATCTCCCGCTGCTTTCTGGTTGCTGGAAGCTGTTCGTTTGCCGGTGTGATCCGCTGGGCGCCCTCTCGAGTCGCCATGTAGCGGACGTAGTTGTGCAGATGGGAGGCGGTGCGCTCCGAACCGCCCTTAAGATAGGGACATTTGAATATGACGCGGGGCATGGTGCGTCACCGCCTTTCTGTCAGCTCACGGTAGGTTCACTCATGCCCGTTCGCATCTCGAACTTATCTGGGCAGCCGTACCCACGGAGTACACTGTCGAACGACTCGCCGGGGTCATACTCCAACTCACTTATCCAGCGCCGGCACACCGCTTCCAGCGGCTTTTCCTCCCGCAGAAGCGGTTCCAGTTCTTCTGCGGAATACGAACTGAGGTTACCCATCAGTCGGTTGTAGCACAGCTTCATGGCGGCGATCTCATTCGCCCGGTCATAGACCTCGTTGCCGGGCCGGCTCCACATACTCTGGGCGTAGGCGTCCATTTCCCGGTTGATCTTTTTGAAGAGACCCCCGTGCGTCACTGTCCAAGTCATTTCAGTTGCCTCCGTTCTGGTACTCTACGGCGTCATCCAGAGAGATCATGCCGTGGGTCTTTTTCACCTCCTGGACGCACCGGCCCCGCAGTTCTCTCAGCTGCTCCTCCGGGATCTCCATGGCCGCGGCCAGGACATTCATCATCATGTCCATCTCCACCGCCAGCTTGAACAGCAGACGGCAGATGTGGCTCTCGCTGTTCTGTACGGTCGCACGGATCGCCGCGACAAGCATGGGCGGCAGAACGGAGAAGCAGTCCTGGGAGGCTGCGTAGTTACAGTAGAACTGCAGCGCCTTTTCTACGAACTCGTTCTGACTCCGGCAGTTGGCCAGCGGCATGGCCGCCTTGATCTTCCGGTCTGTATCCGGATCGATCCGCATCAGGAATTTTATTTTTTCATCTGGCATTCAGAAAATCCTCCAATTCAAAGAAAATATCGGTGATAACACATTTGAAACCGTGGAAGCCGCTGGGACTGCGGCATTCCCAGTCCACCTGATAGCAGATTTGATAACACCGCTCAAAAAGTGATAACATCGGTCCCTCCAAAAAGATGCGGAAAAGCGGTTGAAAGCGCCCTGAAACCGCATCCCCGGCCCGCATTGCGGGACGGTGTCTGAGGCCGTGATAACACGGCTTTATCCCGCACACTTTTCGTCCCCTCGGTCCACCTGCCCATTTGGGCCTCCATGCGTTGCGGGTGCTTGCGGCACACAGCCTCAACGCCGGCTTTCCCCTCGAATGTGTGGCAGGGGGCCATCCCGCCCGGTGAAGCGGCACACGGAGCCGCACAGGGCGCACGGTGCTGGTGTTCCGGTTTCCCATGCGAATGAGAAAGGCCGGAGCGTTCGCCCCGGCCTCCGCGAGTGTGCGCTCAGCTGGGATCCGCGTCATGGGACTGCGCTTCCAGAGCCTTGTCCGCAGCCTCCAGTTCAGAACGCAGTTCCTCCCAGGTCAGAAGCTGCTTGCCATCCTCGACCTCCGCTTCCGGGTCCAGGCATCCGCACAGCGCATCCATCTCAATGGACGCCTCCTCCAGCAGCGCATGGCGGCGATCCGTGTATTCCGCCGACACCGCTTCCCGGAAGAGCTCCCATACCTGCCCCATCCTGTGGACGGCCTCATCGCCGTTGGCCGTCAGGGCGTCTTCCATGCCGCACAGATCTGTGACGGTCCTGGCCAGCTCCAGCAGGGTGGTGCGGCGCTCCACAGACTCCATCTGCGCGGTAGTGTGGAGCAGTTCCCGCACCGCTTCGATCTGCATGGAGAGCTTGGCAGTGCGGACAAGCTGTTCATCCCCAATCAGCAGGATGAGCTCCTGCCCAGCGGCTGTCTGCCTGATACGCTGGATCGCGTCATCGATCCAGTTCAGATGGCGTGCGGTCTCCTCCTCCAGATGGTGGGCGGCGGCATACAGTGCGAGGCCGTCGCGCATCCACTGGGCCGGTGGGATCGCGTCCTCATCGATGACCGAGAGGAGCGAGACGGTTTCGTAGGCGATGAGGTCGCACACATGGACGGGGGTGATCGTTTTCGTATTCATGTTCGTATTCCTTTCCATTCCGTGTTTGGTGGTGTGTGCTGCTGTCAAGCACGATGCTCCTTTGCGCCTGAGAAAGCTATTCAGCAAACCCACTGAACTTTTTGCTGTGGTTTCGGTCTTGACTGACAGTTTCCAACGAGCAGGGTTCGGCTATGTTCAGCCGCACCCTGTTAAATCGTTTTAGCGCGCCACCTCGGGTTCTCCGCTCACCGTCGACGGGGCGGCAGTGCTGGAGCCGGGGGTACTGATAACGCTCCGGCGCAAAAGCCGCGAACAGCAAAAGAATATCCGTGCGTTTCTGTGGTTGACTGGCGGAACAGGAAAGAGGACCGCGCCCCGGCGCGGCCCTCTTGCAGTTCTGCGGTTAATACAGGTATTTTGCTCTCAGGTGGTCCGCCTGCTCCAGCGTGATGGCGTTGCTCCACTGGTTGGAGTTGATGGCTCCATACAGCTCTCCCCACAGGCAGTCCATGTAGGACACATGGTCTTTCTCTCCCTGGATATATTCGTCCAGGGCTTTTTGCAGGCTGGCCGGCAGATCTTTTTCCAGGTAGGAGCGGTCTTTAGGCTTCCCATCCGGGGCCAGCCTTTGCTCCACCGTCATGGTCATGAGCTCCTCCATGGGGATGTCCAGCGCGGCAGAGAGCTTGCCCAGCGTCCCGGCGCTGCACCTCGTCAGCGATGTTTTGCCCGAGCAGATGTCCGCCAGCGTGGCCCAGGGGATCCCGCTGCGCCTGGAGAGCTGATAGCGGGAGAGGCCCTTTTCCCGCAGGACTTGTTGGATCGTCATACGCATCACCCATCTCTGATGATATCGGCATCCCGATAACCGGCCAAGGGGTACCGGGCGCGGCCAATGCAGAGGGAACAACACAGCCGCTCCGCAACGGAGCGGCTGTGTCAGCGGCCTCAGCTCTCTGTGAGCGCGGGCAGCTCCTGCTCCTCTGGAGTCTTCAGGATCCAGTCCAGCAGATTCTGGGTTTCCGCCAGTTCAGAGGCGAGGCGGAAGAGGGCTTCCCGCTGTTCCTGGTCGTCCAGCTGCACGGCGGTTTCGAACAGGTCCCAGATGTTATCCAGGGTTTCCATGCCGCTGGCGTTCATGGGCAGGTCACTCTCCGGCAGGACGTGCTGTACCGCATCTGGGTCTGCCGCACTGTGGACCATTTCCTTTTCCCGCACGATCAGCTCCAGCTGTTCCGCGGCACTTTTCGGGTCGAGTCCCCATGCCGCGCCTGTCAGAATGATGGCCCGCTCATAATCATCGGTCTCTACCGCGCTGCCATGGATGATCAGCAGGGCGAGCGCCCCCCTGGTGATCTGCTGCTGCAGTTCCAATGCCCGTTCCTTGTTCATGTATCATTTCTCCTTTGTTAAGTTTTCCGCTCTCGGCGGCTGACCACACAATGCCACAGCTCCGAGGGAAAAGCTATTCACCAAAACCAACGAGAAATGCCCCCACCTTTGATATGGACGTCCAAGTCACATGGCCGGCCCGGCAGGCGGCTCCGGCATCTCCGCCATAACCTGGGCGCTGTAGTCCGCGAGACTCATGCCCGTCTGCTCCTGGCAGTAATCCTCCATCTTACGGAGTAGAATCTCCTTTTCAGCGGCGTTAAGGGAATAGGAGAGGGCCGTCTCGCTGCCATCTTCCCGGTGGAGCGCGATCTCCAGCTCGTCGCAGACCTTGCCGGAAGCCATATCGTAGTTGACGTAGACGTTCAGCCAGTCGCCGTTCTCTGTGGTGCAGACCTGGGTGCCGAAGACCTCATCCACATCGAAGGAGGTCTCCAGATAAAAATTCAGGAGGCCATCCACCTCGGAGATCTCCTCCGAGAACCTGACCTCCCGCGCGGAGAGTTGCCCTGCCGAAGTGATCTGCCTGCCATCCAGCGCCTCCAAAAACCGGGCCCATCGCTGGTCTCTGTCAAGGTGCGCCTTGCGGTCCGCCTGGTAGGCCGCCGTGGAGACGTCTCCCATGGCGAACGTCTGCCATCCATCCATCACATTGACAGCGGAGAACTCCCGTTTATCAAAGTCCAGTTCAAACGCGCCGGTGACCTTTCCGGTATTCTCCATGCGCGCCAGCACCATATCCTCAAACACATCGGGGCTGATCTCCTCCGCCTGGTACAGCATCTGCTCAAAGGAGGAGGCGCCGCGCTCTCCCCGCAGGTAGGAGCGCAGGAGCCGGGCGGCGTCCAGGAATTCCAGGGGCCGTTCCACCTGGAGGCAGCGGTCCTGCCCAGACTCCCGAATGTGGAAGGTGGCGAACTTCCTTACGGCCTCACGTGCCTGCCGATCCTGCTGATCTTCCTGCCAGAGCTCCTGACTGATGCGGCTGTACTCCTGCTCGGGGACCAGCTCGTTGATGAGCTGATCCAGATAATCTCCGAGCTTATCCTCTACGGTCTCATCCTTCAGATGGCGGCTCAGGGCGTCATACCACCGTTCATCCAGCCATACACAAATTTCTCTGCTTTTCATGTGGGATCACCTTCCTTTTCCAAAACAGTTTGCCCTTCCGGTCTGGGCGCCTTCTCCAGGAGCTTTTCCACGCTGGGGCGGGCGGGACGTTTGGGTCTGGCCGGTGGCGGCGTTTTGCGGTCCAGAAACTCCCGCACAGCCTCCGGTACAGTTCGTTCATATCGTTCCGTCAGCGCCTCATTCATGCATTTCTGCACGGTGGTGTTCTCTTTCTTCAGGTAAAATTCCAGGGCATCCAATTTCTCGCCGTCAAAGGAGAGTGTGATCTCGGTCTTCTGCATTTCTGCCGCCTCCTGTTACCAGCCCATGTCCAGATTCGCAGGCGCGTGGTCCTCAAGGGTAGAGCGGAACTGCTCCAGCCGCTCCGGCTTCACACCGTCGACCACGAGCTCCGTGCCGTGCTCCCCGGCGCGGGACTCCAGAATGTGGGCGTCCAGCACATCGGAGAACCGCTTCCGCTCCGCGCGAGTCAGTTCTTCCTCCTGTTCAAGCGGTACTGGCTCCCCGCCCTGGGCATGGACGAGAGACAGGTCTTCGGTCAACTCATATTGGAGAACGTCACGAAGGGAGATACCGGAGTTTTCCGACAGGGACATGACGGCCCCTGCGGCCAGCATGGCCTCGAGGGTGAGGTATCCGCGGGCCAGGATTTCTTCATTCGGCATTTTCAGGCTGTTGTGAAGTACACCATAGAGATTCTCATCGCCGAAGAAATCGCAGAGTGTTTCTACCGCCTTGTAGAAAACCTGTGCCTTCTGCGCCTCCGGAAGTTTGGTGAAGTAGCACGGCTTCTGATCTGGGATCCTGGGGCAAAAGCTCGGGTGGTACACGGTGTCGATCCCCGTATCGGTCAGCGCCGCCGAGGCCACTTCTCCGCGGCGTGTGAGCGCCTCCAGCAGCATTTCGTCCAGACCGTTCCCCCTTTGGAGCGTGATACCAGTCTGTTTCTCCAGTTCCTCGAAGCTGACGCTCCAGCTTCCGTTCTCTGTATTCTCTGTACCCTGATGGACGATGAAGTCCGCCGCACGCTCCAGCCTGGCGTTGAGGATGTCCCGCATCCCCGGCAGACAGGCAGCGAGACGGGGATAGTCATAGCCGGCGGAATAGATCAGCACGCCGTCGTCACTGCCCTGGCCCAGCGCAAGCAGGCAGTGGACTGTACCGTTCTTAACGAACATCTGGCTTTTGTTCTCTGCAATGAACGGCTGGTTTGTGAGCGGCGTGATGACCAGCCCGGAAAATTGGTCCCGTGGTAATTCCACCACCTTTTCGATCTGGCAGTCGTCCATCTGGAAGTTGACCGGTTTGTTCAAGAGATTTGCTTTGATTTTCATCGCGTTTTCCTTTCCTCTGCCCTTATGGCAGATAGCTGCGGGGGTTTGTCCGCTGGCCGTTGACCCGCACCTCAAAGTGAAGGTGGGGGCCCGTGGAACGCCCGGTGGAGCCGGACAGGGCGATCACATCCCCGGCCTCCACCGTCCGGCCCACCGAGGCCAGCAGCTGGGAGCAGTGGCCGTAGAGCGTGGACAGCCCATCCCCGTGGTCGATCATGATGTAGTAGCCATATCCGCCCTGGTTGTAGGTGGACACCGTCACGGTCCCCGGCAGGGCTGCGCGGATAGGGGTGCCGGTGGGCACCGCCAAGTCCATGCCGGTATGTCCACGCCTCTCTCCTGTGATGGGGTCGATGCGGTTGCCGAACTCGGAGGTGACCACGCTCCGCCAGTTCTCCCCGATGGGGGAACAGAAGCCGTCCGCCCCAATGAACGGCACGTCGGCGCCTTCGAAGCTGCTGTTTCCTCCCGTGTAGCCGTAGCGGATGAGACTGTAGATGCTGTCCGCATTGCTCCGCTGGTCCTCTGTGACCTCCACGCCCATGGCGGAGTGGATATTTTCATAGACCGCCTCCAGATCCTCGATGGGCACAGCCGCGGTGTAGGTTTCTTCCTCCTCTTTGGTGGTCCCATCCTCATGCTCCACGGTGATGGTCCGGGTGCGCTCCTCATAGGTGACGAAGCAGTTCGCGAATTTCCGGCAGTCCTGCTGACCGGGGCTGTCCGCGCCGAAGTACAGAGCATAAAAAAGGGCCTTGACGCGGATCTCGTCAAGGCCGTCTTCTCCTTCTGTCAATTCATTGATATTTTCAATAGCTCTATCCAGGAGATCGAAGCCCGCGCGCATCTCTCCGATATAAGCGCGGTACTCCTCGGGTGTCTCAGGTGGGATCGTGCCGCCGTAAAAGCACAGCTCCACAACGGAGAGGTTGTGGCTGGATGCGCCTGAACCCAAAGAACACAAAAAGGCGATGAGCAGGATCACAGGGGAGAGGATCGCTACCAGCACCCAGCCGATCTTTTTTCTAGCGTTTTCATCGGTCAGGGCGAGGATGGCCGCCTTGACGGCCGCGGCAGCAGCGGCGCTCATAAACTCATGCCATCCATGGAAGGCCCATCCTGTCGGGGACCACTTTGCAGCTCCGACCAGTATTCGGTCAGCTCCTCCATTGTCTCCTCATACCCTTCATTTTTTCGTTGTTTTTCCGCCCACGCTTTGTACTGCTCCAGATCCATCCCCTGATCCAGCAGGAGCTTTGCGGCGCCGAGTGCCTGATTATTGACGCAGATATATAGGGCGGCGTAGTTGTCCGGCTCCACCGGCATTCCGTGTTCCAGCAGCTTCTCCGCCATCCACTCCTGATGCTGGCCAGTGAGGGCGCGCAGGACGTCTACCACATAATCTCCCGGCTGGACGCCCTTGTTCACCAGCTCCATTGCGATCTGGAAGTCCAGCTTCTCCGCAATCAGGCGGAGGAGATTCGGGGGCGCGGCGGCGATCTGCTCGGATGTACATTGGGCAATCAGGTCTTTGGCGATGTTTCGATGGCCATTCATATAGGCATACAGGATGGCCACGCCGGGGAGGGCGGGAAGCGGCTCTGAGAGGCGGCTTTCCGCCTGCTCTATGAGAGGCCGCACCCGCTGCCCATCTCCGGTATCCACCGCCCGCTTGCAGGCGGTGAGGTATGCCTCCGGAGAAAACCTCTCCACCGCCGCAAGAAGCATCAGGGTCATGTTCTCTCCCACAACCCCGGGCCGTCCCGCCACCTCGATCAGCAGATCGTCCGCCCGGTCCGGTACTCTGGGATAGAGGCTTTTGAAGGCGTCAAATTCCCCGTCCCGAATAGCCAGCACCATTTTATCATAGTCGCTGATGTGCAGGGGCCGTTGGCCCACCTCATCCATATAGGCGGTGATGCTCCCGGTCATCCGCCGCAGAAGCTGCTCCGTCTGGGACATGGCCTGTTCCTGCCGCTCCCGCTGTTCTACCAGCGCCTGGATGATGGGTCGTTGTTCCTCCGGCTTCAGATGAACGATCATATCCCCCGGCTCTGTCCGCTCCCCCAGACGGAGGTACCGGGCGTAGGTCCCGCGGTCCCCGTGGAATGCTTTGGTGATGGCGGAGGAGATGAGGAACATCCGATCCAGAGCCGCGCCGTTTTCGTCCAGTGTTTTGCCTGTGATAAAGTTCCTTGTGATGGTTCGATCATTTTCGTACCATTGCAGAGACACATCTAAATAGATGCCTTCACTGCCGCCGTAGTCAGTGGTGCAGAAGATATCCGCGCCCCGCGGGATCTCCCGGCCGTTCTCCCAATCCCGATTCAGGAGAAAATACTCGTCCGGCAGATACCCCATACCCTCCAAGCGGTGCTTCAGCTCCTCAAAGACCTCCTGGGCGGTGCGCTGTCCGGCATACTGCATCTGCCGGGGATTTTCCGGGGACGGCTCTTGACGGGATAGTTTAATTGGTTCCATTTTCGTGACCTCCTTCAGTTTTGCAGGTTCCTCTCATGTCGCCGTATGGCCGCAAAATCAAGGTGGGAAGGGCGGCGATATGACAAAATTCGATTGACAGGGTTCAGCTTGTAATTTATGATAATTACATCAAATTGGAAAGGATGTGCCCCGAATGGCCGCTCGCACTACCGAACAACGTATCGCGCTGATCGACGCGAAGATCTCCAAAAAGCAGGAGGAGATCAAGACTCTGGAAGCCCAGAAGCAGAAGCTCCTCCACCCGGTTACCATGAGATCTGTTATGGAGAAAGCAAAGGCCGCCGGCTTGTCCGCGGAAGAGATCGCGGAGAAGCTGGGGCTTGAGATGTGATATCATATCCTCCGGAAATGGCCGGCGCTGACACGCGCCGGCTATTTCTTTGCCAATGGGCGCCGAGGGCTGCCGTTGGCCAGCCAACATAGGCAGGACTTACCGTCCGCCCGCCTTTCCGAACAGCTTTTCCTTGTGGGGCGGCGCGTGGACCTCCAGCAGATACCGCTCGTTGCCGCAGCGGTAGAGGCAGACGCCCCGCTGTGGGTAACGGATGAGCTCGAACTCGGCAGGCTCCAGCTGGAGGTTATCCATGTAGAACTTTTTGTCCACGCTGCCGGCATTGAACAGGAACTGGTGGGTGGGGATGGCGAACAGCGGCCGGGTCAGCTCCCGGACCCCGTCCACATCAAAGTCCTCCAGATTCTGGCTGGCCAGGATCATGGAGGACTCTTTCTTCCGAACCCGTTTGAGGGAGTTTCGGATATATTCGATGGCGGTCAGGTTGCTCAGCCAGATATACAGCTCGTCCAGCCCCGCTGCGGTATTGCCCTCGGTGAGTAGCTTGTCGCTGAGATAGGACAGCACATTGAACAACAGGGCATTCTTCACATTTCGGCTGGCCTGGAGGAGTCCCTTGACGCCGAAGACCAGAAAGCGTGAGGTAGTGATGTTGGTGTGGCCGTTGAAGAACTTGCTCTCCGCGCCCCGGCACATGGAGTGGAGGCCCAGCAGGACCTCCTGCAGCAGTTCCCTGGGGTAGAGGGGATACTCCTCGCTGTCATAGTTTCGGTACGCCTCCTCGATCACGTCATAGAGGTCGGAGAGGACTGGATAATCGCTGGGAGACAGGGGCTGGAAGTCGGTATCGTCGTCCATGCCCCATTTGGCGTACAGCCGCCCCAGCATCAGCTCAATGGTATCAATGTGCCGGTCCGAGAAGTCCTTGTAGGCCCGGAAGAAGTCCTTGAGGAACGAGATATGCTGGCTGAGCCGGGTCTTCTGGCGGAACGCGGCGGGAGCATCCGGATCATCCCCCTCGCTTCCGTCATCCCATAGCTTCGGTTCTAAGGGATTGATCCGGTACTGTCCGCTCATCAGGTCGATGAAGCACCCGCCCAAGTTGGAGCAGAGGTCTACAAGTTCATGCTCTGTGTCCAGGCAGATGGCGGACTTGCCGCTTTCCAGAATGTTGCACAGCAGGAGCTTGAGCAGGTAACTCTTGCCCTGGCCGCTGTTGCCCAGGATGAGGACGTTGGCCGTGGTCTTGTCATCAGCGCGGCGGTCCAGATCCACGATGATATTGGAGCCGTACCGGTCCCGGCCAATGTAGAAGCCGTTCGGGTCCGTCTTGCCGGAGTAATTGAAGGGGTACAGGTTGGCCACGGACTTGGCCGGAAGCACCCGCTCAAACTGGGTGCCGAACGCGTTGCGGCCCGCCGGGTTGGAGGAGAGGAAGCCCTCCCGCTGGCGCAGGAGAAGCCGGTCCGCCCCCAGCTTGCTCCGGATCAGCTCCGACGTCACCTCATCCCGCAGGGCGCGCAGGCTGTCCGGGTCTCTGGCGGAGAGCTCAATGAACACGGCGCAGTGAATGAGCGGCTCATTGTTCTTCCGCATGGAGGCGATGAGCGCCGCCACATCCTGGAGGTTGGCTTCCGCGGTGACCGCCTGCTTCATGCTGTTGGTGCTGCCCCGGTCCAGCTTGTTCTTGTTCTCCGCGTTGTGGATGATCTTGTCCTCCTCCGCCGCGGACGCCCTCCGGTTATAGATGTGCAGGGTCACTCCGCTCTTTTCCCCCAGGCGGCGGAGCAGGGCCAGCTCCTCGGTGCTGGCCGGGTAGCTCCGCAGGGCCAGGGTGCAGCGGTAGGTCCCGCCGCAGATGTAGTGGTCTGTGTTGAACTTCACGGCTGTGGGTGCGATAAGGTCCAGGAAGTCTTTGACGCGAGGCTCCATCGGCTTGGCAGGCGCCTTTCCACTCTTTTTCTTCTGTGCTTTTTTAGTCACGCTCCGCCACCCACCTCTCTCCGTCGTAGTCCTCGAAACAGTCCGTGGTTACGTCCTGCTGGTAATAGACCGCCAATAGGCGCTTGATATCCTGCGCCTCCGCAAGCCGCACATGGAAGCCCTGGTCCCGGATCCGCTTTTCCATCTGACGGAGCTGGACCTCATCATTCCCTCCGCTCTGCTGATCCAGCCGGAAAACCAGAACAAATTCCCGCGCCGAGGCGGTGGTGGTCTGGATCTCGTCCAGATGGGCGGAATCCTGCCGCAGCAATTCCCGCAGGGCGGGCAGCTCCTCCTGCCCCAGCCGCTGGCGGTACCACTCCTGATTGCGCTGAAAGGACTCGCGGGAGTCCAGGGCCAGGACGCGCAGCTCTGGCATGGCGCACAGCAGATGGGTTAGGGCCGTCACCCGGCCCCGGACGCCCTCTTCCGAGAGCACGGAGAGGTTATCCGGTTTGATGAGGAAAAAAGCCAGCTCTCCTTCCGCGGTCTGGATGCCGTGGCCGGTGAGTTGGCTGATCCCCATGAGCTGCCGGGCGGTCTGCCGCTGACGCAGCTCCTGTTTCTGCTTTTTATTCACCAGATTCCCCCCATTCGTAATACTGCTGTTTCAAAAATAGAAAATTAACGGCATAGCGCAGGAAGTCCAAAATACTGGCGTCCTCCACGCGGATGCTGAGGAACGCGAAGAGGAATGTGGCCACCAGAGGCGGCAGGAAGCCGCTCTGAGCCAGGGCCAGGACAGAGAGGATAAAGCCGATCCCGATGATGGCCACATCCCGCAGGGGCCACAGCCACAGCATCGCCTTGGCTTTCAGGTTTTCAGGATAGATATAGATGTTCGATCCCTCCTCCTAACAAAAAGGACGGGAGGTGCGTCTTCCGTCCTTCATTCTGTATGGTTTTGTTCTGTTTGCTGCCGGAATAGTCCGCGGCGCCCTCATGCCACCGGGTCCTCCTCATTGAGAACGTCTGACGTTTCCTCTGACGCTTCCGTCCCGGCGTCATCCCCAGCCTCCGCTGATGCGTCTTCTGCTTGCGGCGGATAGTTGAATTCCCCTGTCAGCGGGTCGAAGCTCTTCCGGCGTTTCTCCTCCTCAGACAGCTCCGGCAGGACCGCCACGACAGGAGTTCCATCCGTTTCCTCTCCAGCCTCCCAGGCGGAGACGGTATTTTCCACCAGGCTGACCACGAATTCCTTTTGGGAGAGCTTCTTATACGCGGCCAGGTAGTTTTTGATCTGCTGGAACAGCTCCTCTGTGACGGTGAAGGCCAGCGTCCGGTCCCCCTTTTGAGGCGTGTACCCCTCCAGAGGCTTGAGGGTCTTGCCCTGTTCCCACAGAGCGAGTCCCTGTGTCACCAAGCCGATCACGAAGTCCCGCTGGGACTGGCCCCCGTGGGCTGCCAGATACCGCTTGACCCTCTGGAACAGCTCCTCTGGTACCGAGAACGCCATCGTTCGGCCGCCGCTCTCCGTTCGGGGATGCGGCTTGGGTCTTTCATAATGCTCCCGGATGATCCGCTCCATGAGGAGGCCGGTGGTCAGGCTCTCATCTGCCGCCACATCTGCCCGGATCTTCTGGTGGAGTTCCTCACATAAATTGATGGTCAGTTTTCCCATATAGATTACTTCCTTTCTGATTTTGGCAAGCCAAGTATATTCCAGAGAATGGCCCAAAGCTATTCACCAAACCCAACGAAGAACCCGGCCAAAATAAAACACAAGCAACAAGCCTTTGGGGGAAACTTTTGATGGTCATTTGTCCCGGTCATGTGTATAATCAAGATAACTTGTTCATGGGAGGGATCTGGGATGAAACGGTGCCGCTGGGCGGACCCAAACTCGGAATTATACATCGCCTATCATGATAACGAATGGGGTCAGCCGGAGCATGATGACCGCAAGCTCTTTGAGATGCTGACTCTGGAAGGTTTTCAGGCGGGCTTGTCCTGGTTGACGATCCTGAAAAAGCGGGAGACGTTCCGCAAGGCTTTTGACAGCTTCCAGCCGGATGTGGTTGCCCGGTACGGCCCGGAGAAAGTGGAAGCGCTGATGGCTGACGCGGGCATCGTCCGCAACCGGCGCAAGATTGAGGCCGCGATCCGCAATGCCGGGGCATATCTCTCCATTCAGAAGGAGTTCGGCTCCTTTGACCGTTATCTCTGGGCGTTCACGGGCGGGAAAGTCATCCTGAATACGGATGATAAACCGCGCACCCACACAGAGCTGTCCGACCACATCTCCAAGGACCTGGAGCGGCGAGGCATGAGCTTCGTGGGCACTACGATCATCTATGCGTTCCTGCAGGCTGTGGGTGTGGTCAATGACCATGAGCTGTCCTGCTTCTGTCATCCAAACAATCAATAAAAGGCCGCCATGGCGATCCCCCGCATGATGAACTCCACACAGGGGATGGCCACAGAATTTCCCAACGCCTTGTAGCGGGCGGAGTCCGAGGCGCCTGGGAGATCCGTCCAGCCGTCCGGAAAGCCCTGGAGCCGCTCACATTCCAGCGGCGTCAGGCGGCGGATGAGCAGGGGGCTGTCCACGACGAGCTTGTCCTGTCCAACATATTGGCTGTTGGGTCCTTTTCGGTCACTGCTGGTCAGGGCGCCTACCGTTTCCTGGTACACCAGGTCTGTCGCGTCCTTATGCTGTCTGGCGCTCTCAGTGGATACCACATCATTATCCTTGAATCTATCTACACGCTGGTGGCTGAATACAGCGGGAGCCACTGCCTGAGCGACAAGGCTCAGATTGTTGCCTCCAGTTCCCGCCCTGGCAGGCAGTGTTGGGGCCACGGGAAGCGGACCCTTGTACCGGGCGTCGATCCCATGGTTTTCAAACAGTACAGGCTGATCGTTTCCGCTCGCGCCTGCCGCCGCGGTGATGGCTGGACATACTCCTGCGTCGGCTTTCGCTCCGCCCTGCCGAGAGGCAAGCACCAGCGGCTGGTGTCCATGCTCCTGCGCCCGCAGGGTGCCGGAGACGTCCTTGCTGCACTCCATGACCGAGCCTCCCTGGTCGTTCAGGCAGAGGACGGATGGAACCATGTTGGTTCCGCTCTCAGAGGCTTTTAAGGTGGGGGACACCTCTTCCTGATAGCCGATCCCGCCTGCCGTGGGCGCTGCTCCCGCGCAGAAACCGGCGGTCAGCACACAGGGATAGCCCTGGCCTGGCATACCGCCCCCGCCGCTTATGGAAGTGTGCCGTTCCGGACTGAGGAAGCACCCGCCATTCCCTTTGGCTGCCACGCCCGCGGCAAACAGCAGCCCACCGGGGATCCTGCCGCCTCCACCATCCGCGCCAGCCAGCGTTGGCGCTTTTCCCTCTGGTGTAAATACACGGGCTTGCTGTGTATCCCATGGGTTGAGACAATTCTCCGCGATAAAGGTCTGCTGCTTCATTCCCGGCTGGGCCTGGACCGCTCCGGCTATGTCGTGGAGATCCCGCACCTCATCCCGCTGGTTGGCGGCAAAAGCAACGGGACCGATATTCTCGCTGGAGCAGGCAGGGGCTTCCAGATTACTTCCGGAACGGGGTCCATTGTTTTGGACTGTAAGTCCCGCCTGGGTTATCAGCGCTTCCTTGAGTTGGGACGGAAGTTCTTTGCCCCGTTCCTCCGCCCGCCGCAGGATTCCCAGGCAGGCCGTCCTGCTCAGATAATACTTCCGCTGGGGACTGGTTTCCAGGATATCGGACAAAGCGCGTTTTACAGGCTTTCGTGGAGCCGGTCCGGTGTTGAGCGGCGGGCCGTTTTCCCGCCATGGGGAGCGGAATTCCCAATAATGGCACCCGAACAGATCCACATGGCCTTCGGACAAGTCCAGGTGAAAATAGGGGATAGAGATCAGCGTGGACGTGGCCGCGCTTCTATTTTTCTGTTTCGGAGGACTTTCGGATCTATCATCAGGTTCCTCCGGAGAGAACAGCATGATCTGGCCGTCTCTGTCATAGTTGTACATATTTCAAGCCTCCCCGCCTAAGATATCAAACAGGAGCAGGGGCGCGAGAGGGCCGGCGAAGTCCGCCACCAGAAAAATGCGCTTTCTCCGCTGAGCGACGCCCCAGAACTGAGCGTCCAGGCAGCGCCACGCCAGAGAAAAATCCGTTTCTATCACGGTATCTCCCGCGTCCGGCCACGAATAGGGATATGACCGTGGGATCTCCGCGCCGATGTCATGGATCCGCGTGATCTCCTCCAGCACGATGCGGAAGTCCTCCCCCTTGGGCGATCCGCTACTGAACGCGCCAGGGACATTCTCCCAGCATAGCCATCGGGGACGGATACCGGCGTCGGTACGGCCCCGTTCTCTCTCCGCTGCCCGCATCTCCTTCACAATACGGATCTGCTCCATAAAGAGGCCGGAACGT
>ENA-OWPP01000251-OWPP01000251.1-human-gut-metagenome-genome-assembly--contig:-NODE-251-length-66114-cov-8.168153_pt1 | contig 66114 bp, 62 predicted proteins | sample MGYA00248265_ERZ651848 | MGnify/ENA primary metagenome ERZ651848 (study PRJEB26924, sample SAMEA4378233) | human gut metagenome | biome: human gut; feature: human-associated habitat; material: faeces...
AGACAACCAAATTCAATGAGATTTACCTGTTAAAGGGTGATGACGGTGAGAAGACTGTCAATATGAAAGCACATGATGCCGGATTAAAGGGAACACTTACAGACAATGGTGATGGAACCGCTACATTTACTATGAAAGCGTTAAATGATGGCGATACTGTAAGCATCGGTGGAAAGAATTATACAATTGGTTCTACAAAAACTGATGCAGATAAGCTGGTTGCAGCACCTGCAACAGGTAAGCCAGATAAAAAACTTACTATAGGTGATAAGACTTTCGTGCTGAAAGCTGGTGACACAAAAGTATATGATGAGACCGGAACGAAACAGGTATTCGTAAAGACAGCAGACGGAGCAAAAAAGGCAGAAACATTTGGTGCATCCAAAGAGCTCACAACAGACGCTACGTTTAATAATGATGCTGGTACAGCTACGGATAACACCGCAGTTACAATCGATAATTTAAAAGACTATGTAAAGGGTGGTGTTAAAGTAAGTGACGGAACCACCACCATGATTGTTTTGACGGATGCAAAAGATGCATCTGGAGCAGCCGGAGCAGATGGTGTTGATGATAACGACAATTCTCTTATCACAAAGGGAAAAGCTTATGAGTTAGCAGCAAAAGAACTTTTAGCTGCTAACCAGATTGGAGATACCGAAGGAAGTGCTAAGGTAGGTGTCGGTGATGTAAATACAGCAGTAACCACTGCAAATGGTACTGGAACATTCCAGATTCAGACAGGTTCTGCAAAAGTTGCAAACACATTAAGCTTCAGCCTTCATGTAGGTGCAGATGCAGACATGACAAACAAGATCACAGTTGACATCGACACTATGAATTCTGCAAATCTTGGCATCAAGGGATTAAATGTAGCTGACAAGAACGGTACAGCAGCAACCTACGCAATCGATGCTATTTCCGATGCAATCTCTAAGGTTTCTTCCCAGAGATCCGCACTCGGTGCTGTACAGAACAGATTAGAGCATACCATCGACAACCTGGATAACATTTCCGAGAATACATCTTCTGCTGAGTCTCGTATCCGTGATACAGATATGGCAAAAGAGATGGTAAACTACAGCAAGAACAACATTCTTGCACAGGCTGGACAGTCTATGCTCGCACAGGCTAATCAGTCTAACCAGGGTGTACTTTCTCTGTTACAGTAAAAGTAAATATGGTCATTACACATCAAAAGGGATTCTTCGGAGCCCCTTTTGGTGTGTGTTTATACTTTTACTGGCATAGAATTTAATGCTTTTTCATATTCTTCTGGAGAATATTTTTTTAAAATTTGTTCTTTGGTTAAACCAAGATCAATCATATTTTGAATTGCATCGATTCTGCCTCTGGCTTCTCCTCTGGCTTCGCCCTGTTCCAGCAATTCTTCAGACCGTAACTTCAAAATTTTACCACCCATAATCTCACCCAATCCTTTCCTGATAGCATTATCCTCTGGGATAATATAATCTGCGATTTTCTCAATTAAAACAATCATATCCATATAAAGATGTGACTTTTGTTCTTTTTCGGACGCGTACTCTAACCTTCGGTTGATCTCCCGGAAATCGTCCAGCAGATGCTTCACCTTTTTCGAATTTGTTCCATTGTGCTTCAAAAAATGTTCATACCGTAAGATATGATACGGAAGCAGAATCAGCAGCCGTTTTTCAAAAATCCGATCCACCGTGTATCTTTTCGCCTGCAAAACCGGAACGCGGTAACGTACTTTCTGACCATCTGCAAACGTTACGATTGCTTCATGATAATCCGGAAGCGAACGGTGATTGCGGATATAAAGCACGCACGATTGAGGAAACGCAATCTCCCAAATTGCATGTTCCCCCAAAGAAGCATGCTCAAGTGCAATCGAAATGTCGTACTCGAACATCCGGATAACCATTGTCCTGTCCTTAGAGGACTGGCATTCCAGATGGTATATATGTCCACCAATCCGGATAATGGAGTCCGTGATCACGGTTCCGTACTTTTCGTAATGTTCGTTTCGCAATTGTTCAAACTGTTCCTCTTCGCTGTAAGAAGTATGGAAAACTTCGTTGATCAGCGGAATGAGAAGCTGCGGCATTTTTTGCGCAATGGTTCGGAATACATCGTCGAAAATCGTGCTGTGTTCTGTTGTGTTTTCTGTGTCGGCATCTGGCAACGAAGTTGTCAAAATGTCAGTGTTCCCCATGTAGTGTCCTACCTTTCCTTTAGTATATATCATAAGCATCTGCTTTTACAATATAGAAAGTATAAAAAACAGAGCTGTTATGACCAGTTCTATGAAATTGTGGTTCTAATGGAAATTTATGAGCGAAATGCTCTCCATGAGTGGTGATTGCGGTACAATGGCGATGTATCGCATAAGTAATTGTGGTATATAATTTTATAAACCCAATAAAAACAGAATATCGTATTTTTGGACAGAAGTCAAATGATTTATAACAGTAACAGAAAAACCTAAAATGAACAGAAAAACAACAATTGCGATACGATTGGAAAATAAATCGTATCACGATTGTTGTTGTAAAATTATTTTCTGGTTTATAGGATCTCCTCAAGCCCATACAATGCCGCACCCAGTGCACCGACAATCTCTGGTTCCTCATAGATATGTAGTTTTTCTCCAAGCTGCTCCTCCAGCACGGCGACGACACCCGGATTCTTGGCAACACCGCCAGTCATCATATATCCCGGATTCAGACCGACACGTTTCAGGAGGGACATTGCTTTCCCGGCAATTGCCTTGTGAATTCCATGTGCAATATCAGCAATCTCTTTGTTCTGTGCGATCAGGGAGATAACTTCCGATTCAGCAAAAACACTGCACATGCTGCTGATTTCAATATTTTCTTTGGACTGCAGGGATACCGGGCCAAGTTCGTCGATACTGATTTCCAGGGAGCGCGCCATCATTTCCAGAAAGCGGCCGGTTCCGGCGGCACATTTATCATTCATGACAAAATCGGCAACTTCTCCATTGTCATTCAGCCGGATGGCTTTGCTATCCTGACCGCCGATATCGAGGATCGTGTGAACGTCCGGGAAGAGAAGATGCGCACCTTTTCCGTGGCAGCTGATTTCGGTTACATTTTTGTCCGCAAATGGAATGCTGACACGACCATAACCGGTGGATACAATCAGGGAAATATCTTCCCGGTTAAGTCCGGCCTTTTTCAGAACGTCTGCCAGTGCGGCATCTGCACTCTGGGAAGATTTGGCTCCGGTGCGGACAACTGAAAATGCTTTGATCTGTCTGTTTTCGTCTAAGATTACGGTGTTTGTAGAGGTAGAGCCGCTGTCAATTCCTAATGTATACACAGTATCACCCTTTCTTTTTATCATTTGTTTTTCCCCGGTCAGGGACAATCCTTTTTTCACTTTCAATTCTTCCATAAAGGCTTCCACACGGGTCCGGACCTGTCCGGCACATTGTCTGGTGGAATCGGTTTCTACCAGCAGAATCGGCAGATCCAGCCGCTGACGGAAATCCGCATACTCATAAGAATAAGAGTCACAGAATTTGACGGTATGATATATAATTCCATCCAGGCGGTCGGTAAAACCGTCAAGAAAATGTTCACGGTTCGCTGCTTTTAACATGCGCATGCATGGAATCTGGTTTAGCAGCGCGGCAGCATAAGAATGCAGGACCTGATCCTCTGTAATGGAAAAATCACGTGCAAGTCCGGTGCATGTTAAATCAAACAGCAGATTGGCACCGCGGTCGACAAGCAGCTGACGGATTTCATTGTTGCATCGGGCACCCATGATTCCGATATTGAGTTTCTGTCCGTTTCCTTTTTCGGACACTGCACTGGAAGACATGCGGGTGTTTTCCTGTTTTTTCAGAGCTGCTTTGTTCTGCATCATGGAAACAAAACGTTTCAGATCCAGTGTTTTTCCGGAGAAAGCCTCGTACTCCGTGAGCATTTGTTTTAACTGGCGCTCATAGAGTGCTACTGCGAAATCATTAAATTTGCGGGGAATATCCAGCAAAAAGAAAAATTTATCCGGGAACTGGCTTTTTAATGTGTCATACAGACGCCGGATGCTGTCGCAGCAGGTAGTCAGAATGACACCCTCATAGTCATGTTCCATCACATCTTCCAGCACGGCCTTGGTATAGGAACAGATGTTGGCGTGCATCAGGGTGTCCGCGTGGTTAAAATCCGTAACGGATGGTTCCAGACGTGTGATTTCCGTGTCCATGGCTTCAAATAATTCCATGGGGGTATATTTACATACATAACCTAACATGATGAATTCCTCTCTTTATCCAGAATTTCCAGAAAAGCTTCCAGACGGGTTTTGATCTGTCCGTCATGGCTGTTCCGGCGGTCCATGGCATCGCCATCCAGAACGAGCAGTGGAATATCCGCGGCCTTGAGTGTTTCGCGAAGCTGGAATACTCCGCCGGCAGATTGCTTACAGCCCCAATGGCAGAAGTTAATGACGCCATCGGCATGCATTTCTTTTGCCAGTTTTACGACCATATTTGCTTTTTTTTCGTATGGACCGTTATAGAGATTGTTTAGCATTTTAGTGGCAAGTGCTTCCAGTGGGTGGGTGGTATTCAGTTCGTCCATGTAATCCAGGTTCATTTCGGTACACTGGACCTGGTAATCTCTGTTCAGGTTAAAATAGTGTTTGAGTGTTTCCTGATAAAAAGGAAGCAGATGTACCCACACAATCCGGGTGCCGTCATATTTCGGATATTGTTTGATATCCTCGGCAAAACTGCGGAACAGGTCAAGGGTTTCCGGTGTTCCGATGTTTAAGTGGGTGGCAAAAAGCATGTACATCTGCAGAGTCAGTGTCGATGGATAATAGCGCTCTGCCTGCAGTTTTAAAAACTCTTTGTAATAAGCTTTCGACTGGTTTTCGCGGGCAAGTGTTTCCGACAGGTCATCCATGGACAGACGTTTTCCGGTCAGTGCTTCCAGTTTCTGAATCAGTTCTTTCAGCTGCATGGTCACATATTCCACGGCTTCCGGAGAACAGCTGTCCGGCACATCGATCACATAAGTGTCAAGATCCGTGTGCCGGCTGACATAGCGGAATGTGTTAATATTGCCGTCACAAATCATGGAAGTTGTCACACCGAGTCTGGCAGGTGAAATAATTCCGGAGTCTACGGCACCGATAAAATCTTTGTGATAGGAACAGAGCGTGGAGGCAATTCCCCGGCTTTCTGCGCGGTCGATAAAATAGTCTTCACACGTAAATCCTGAGAGAAACGAGGAAAGACATTCCATGGAAAGCGCACTGAGTCCGAAGCACTGGAAAATTTCCACGGGTGCAAACAGATTGCACCAGACCGTGGATTCCGGGTATTCCAGCGCATGAAGCGTATTTTTTACGCCGAGCGTATTCAGCTTCTGATATGCTTTCGGCATTGTTTTTTCTGCAAAATGTTCAGTCCGGAACTGTTCGAGATGTAATCCGATGTCAATCATTTTGCGGGAAACTGCCGGGTGGGTGCCGGCATATTTTTTAATATAATTTCCGTAAGTTTTGACGATATTCATAGTATATATCCTTTATTAAACAGGTTCATTTTCAAAAAATTATTATAACCTTGTGTCTGTAAAAAATAAAGTTTTGTGTAATAAAATTTAGAAAAACCTAAGAATCTAAAATATTGCGTATTATAGGGGGATTGATTATAATAGAAAGTACGGAATTATCTATTATGGAAGGAATCAGGACACATGGGAGCACAGGACAATACGGAAAAGGTACTGCGCAGTCTTCACGTTTTGCTGTCGAAGAGTGAGCCGTATCCGAAAGAGCCGAGTAAAGTTATCATAGATAAGCAGCAGGTGATTGATCTGCTGGCAGAATTAAATACCTGTATTTATCAGATTATGGATGAATACGAGCTGACCATTCGAAGCCGTGACAAGGCAGAGCGCGATTTCCATAAAAAGGGAGATCAGATCATCTGGGATGCAAGCCGTAAGGCAGAGGACATTTATGCGGCATCTGTCATGTATATGGATGAAACGTTAAACCGTATGCAGGATATTATGCAGGAGGCGGACAAAAAGGTCGGTGCCATCTATCAGGAAATTAAAGAACAGATGGAAAAAGAAGAACAGGAATTAAGAACCAACAAGTCCGAACTCAAAGGACAGCTGCAGGATCTGGTTGATACCGAAAAGTACTTAAAGATCATCGAGGAGCGAAACCGCGAGATTGAGAAGGAAAAGATGGAAGGAAGACCGGAGTACGAGCAGGAGAAGCGGGAAGAAAAAGCAATTTACGCAAACCGGCAGACCGATATTAAGATTAACCAGGAATATCTGGATAAGCTTGGACTTTCCGTACCGGAAGAACCGGTAGAAGACCTTGCGGAAGAACCGGTAGAAAAGCCAGTGGAAAAACCAAAGAAGCTGTCACCGAAGCCGGAGATTCCGGCACCGGTTACGGTAGAAGATGACGATGAAGAGTTAAAGCAGCTGGAAGAACAACTGCGTGTGAATCTGGATGCTGATTATTTTAAGTGGAAAGATGAACAGGAAGAACAGGAAGCAGCAGAAGAAAAAGAAAAATCCGCCGGCTTTCAGAACAAGATCAAGAACCTGATAGGAGGACATCCGCATGACGATTCTGGTGTGTGATGATGACAAGGAAATTGTAGACGCAATTGAGATTTACCTGATTCAGGAAGGATACCAGGTAGTAAAAGCATATGACGGGGAACAGGCTCTGGATATGCTTCGCACAAAGAAAATTGATCTGATGGTGATCGATGTGATGATGCCGAAACTGGATGGAATCCGTGCGACATTCCAGGCACGTAAAACAAGCAGCATTCCCATTATCATCCTGTCTGCCAAGACAGAAGATGCGGATAAGATTCTGGGGCTGAACGTGGGGGCGGACGATTATGTGACCAAGCCGTTTAATCCGCTGGAACTGGTTGCCCGTGTGAAGTCACAGCTGCGGCGTTATACCACACTTTCGAGCACCCCTTCCGGTGATGCCGTTTATGAAGCCGGCGGTCTGGTTATTAACGATGAATTAAAAAAAGTTACGGTAGATGGGGAAGAGGTCAAACTGACTCCGATCGAATACAACATCCTTCTGCTTTTAATGAAAAATAAAGGAAAAGTATTTTCCATCAGTCAGATTTATGAGGAAATCTGGAATGAAGAAGCAATTGGCGCTGACAATACAGTTGCTGTCCACATCCGGCATATCCGGGAAAAAATTGAAATCAATCCGAAAGAACCGCGGTATCTGAAAGTGGTCTGGGGTGTCGGCTATAAAATCGAAGCGGGGGCGTAGCTGTCTATGAAAGAATTCTCCAGCGGAAAAAAGGGCGCAGCCATTGTCATGCATCAGATGTTTCTGATTATGATGCTTTGCGGAATCTATGGGATCGGATACAATCTGCGCAGACATATCGGAGGGCTGAGGATTCTCAGCCTGTTTATGGTGATCGGCATGGTCGGAAGCTTTGTATTCCTTGCCTATCTGACAGGTGTTGCAGGGCGCCGGTCGGAGGAGGATGCAACCATTTACCTGACCTGGATCGATAAAATTTATACGGATATCCAGATGGTGCTTTTTGTGGCATTCATTTATCTGGTGCTCTTTTTGGGGAGAAATCTCCATGACATCCAGTTTGAACTGTCCGGACTGATGGTAGCGGTCGGAACAGTCGGGTATCTGGTCGATGTTGTATTCCTGCTGTTTTATATGAGCATTGTCCGGCGGGTCAAAAACAATACCCTTCTGACATACAGTCTGATCTATCAGGCAGGAAGCTTCCTTAGACGGGTGTTTATCTCCGGACAGAATCCCAGACTGTGTACGCGTAAGGCGCGCGAAAGATATGAGATCCAGCATGCAATTGAAAAAATTGCGGCAGGGGCACTGGATACGACACTGGATGTGGAACAGTTTCACGGACAGGAAAGAGGCATTGCAGCTTCTGTGAATAATATCCGTGCAGGGCTGAGCGAAGCCATTCAGGAGCGAATCCGGAATGAACGGATGAAGGCAGACCTGATCACGAATGTTTCCCATGATATCAAAACACCGCTTACTTCCATTGTCAATTATGTGGATCTGCTCAAACGTGAAAACCTGGAAAACGAAAATGCACGTAATTATATCCGGGTTCTGGATGAAAAATCCCAGCGGCTGAAACAGCTGACGGAGGATCTGGTCGAAGCATCAAAGATCAGTTCCGGAAATATCCAGCTGGATATGCAGACCATTGATCTGGTAGAACTGCTGTACCAGACGGGTGGTGAGTTCAATGAACGTTTTGAGGCACGGGGGCTGACCATTGTGACGAAACTGCCGCACAATTCAGTGATGATCCGGGCAGACGGACGGCAGCTCTACCGTGCAATTGAAAATCTGTATACCAATGCGGCAAAATATGCACTCGAAAATACCCGGGTTTATGTAGATCTGGAAGTAGAGGAGAACAATGCGGTTTTCCGTATCAAAAATATTTCGAAAAATCCGCTGCCGGAACAGGGAGCGGCGAGGAAAGACCTGACGGAGCGTTTTGTGAGGGGAGAGGAATCCCGCACGACAGAGGGAAGCGGTCTTGGACTGTCCATTGCAAAGAATCTTACACAGCTGATGGGCGGTGAGTTTGCAATTCTGGTAGATGGCGATCTGTTTGCGGCATCCATTACGTTTGCAGTCGTTGCATAAAAATACATTTTATTATATAATTATCATTAACCATGATTTCGAAAACAAGGAGGAAACTATGAAGTTATACGAGAACGGCGCATACCTGGTCAACGGCAGGGATGTTGTCATTAATTCACCGGAAGCGGCATCTGCTGTCAATGCAAAGACAGGAAAGACTGTTACACCGGAAGATGCAAAGAAACAAACCATTGCATATGGAATTTTAAAGAACCACAATACATCCGGCAACATGGAAAAACTGCAGATCAAATTTGATAAGCTGACTTCCCATGATATTACATTTGTCGGCATCATTCAGACCGCCAGGGCATCAGGTCTTGAGAAGTTCCCGATTCCTTATGTACTCACTAACTGTCACAACAGTCTGTGTGCAGTCGGTGGAACCATCAACGAAGATGACCACATGTTTGGTCTGACATGTGCAAAGAAATACGGCGGAATCTATGTTCCTCCTCATCAGGCAGTTATTCACCAGTTTGCAAGAGAAATGCTTGCAGGCGGCGGAAAGATGATCCTTGGATCAGACTCCCATACCCGTTACGGGGCACTGGGAACCATGGCAATTGGAGAAGGTGGTCCGGAGCTTGTAAAGCAGCTTTTGAATAAGACTTACGATATTGATATGCCGGGAGTTGTCGGCATTTACCTGACAGGTACCCCGCAGAAGGGTGTCGGACCGCAGGATATCGCACTTGCCATTATCGGTGAAGTATTTGCCAACGGATTTGTAAAAAATAAAGTGATGGAGTTTGTCGGACCGGGCGTATCCAATCTGAGTGTTGATTACCGTATCGGTGTTGATGTTATGACAACAGAAACAACCTGTCTGTCTTCTATCTGGAGAACCGATGACCAGGTGAAGGAATTCTATGAGATTCACGGAAGAACCGGAGATTTCGAGGAACTGAATCCGGGAGAAACTGCATACTATGACAGCTTTATCGAACTTGATTTAAGCGAGATTAAGCCAATGATCGCGATGCCGTTCCATCCAAGCAATACATACACGATCGAGGAATTAAATGCAAACCTGATGGATATTCTCGATGACTGTGAGAAGCGTGCACAGGTAAGCTTTGATGGAAAAGTAGACCTTGACTTAAAGAGCAAAGTAAAGAACGGAAGACTGTATGTAGATCAGGGTATCATTGCCGGATGTGCTGGTGGTGGATTTGAAAATATCTGCGATGCAGCAGATATCTTAAAGGGCACTTCCATTGGAGCGGACGAGTTTACGCTGAGTGTTTACCCGGCTTCCACTCCGATTTATATGGAACTTGTTAAGAACGGTGCCGTTGCCAATCTGTTAGAGACAGGTGCCATTGTCAAGACTGCATTCTGCGGACCGTGCTTTGGTGCCGGAGATACACCTGCAAATAATGCATTTTCTATCCGTCATTCTACACGTAACTTCCCGAATCGTGAGGGATCTAAGGTACAAAACGGACAGGTTGCTTCCGTAGCACTGATGGATGCGCGTTCTATCGCTGCAACCGCTGCAAATAAGGGATTCCTTACCGCAGCTACCGATATTGATGTAAACTACAGCAAGCCGAAATACTTCTTTGATAAGACCATTTATGAAAACCGTGTATTTGACAGCAAGGGTGTGGCAGATCCGGACGTAGAGATCCAGTTTGGACCAAATATCAAGGACTGGCCGGCTATGAGCCCGCTTCCGGAGAATCTTGTGCTGAAAGTTGTTTCCGAGATTCACGATCCGGTGACCACAACGGACGAGCTGATTCCTTCCGGAGAGACATCCTCTTTCCGTTCCAACCCACTGGGACTGGCAGAGTTTGCACTTTCCAGAAAGGATCCGGAATATGTTGGACGTGCCAAGGAAGTACAGAAGGCACAGAAGGCTGTCGAGGCAGATACCTGTCCGGGAGATGCACTTCCGGAGATTCATCCGGTTATGGATACCATCCGTGCAACGTTCTCCGATGTCAACCGCTCAAACGTTGGTTTTGGAAGTACGATTTTTGCAGTAAAACCGGGAGACGGTTCTGCGCGTGAGCAGGCGGCTTCCTGCCAGAAGGTACTTGGCGGATGGGCAAACATTGCAAATGAATATGCGACCAAGAGATACCGTTCCAACCTGATTAACTGGGGTATGATCCCGTTTGTTATTGATCAGGGAGAGCTTCCGTTCCACAATCTGGATTACCTGTTTGTTCCAAAAATCCGTGAGGCGATCGCAGACGGAAAAACAGAATTTGAGGCATATGTGGTAAAGGATGGTGCTTTAAAGCCATTTACCCTGCGTATGGGAGAACTGACACCGGATGAGAAAGATATTATTCTCAAAGGCTGCCTGATCAATTATTACCGCGGATAGGAGATCTTGTATGACAGACGTGGAAAAACAAAAACAGATGGAACAGATCAAACAGAGTGAGGATGGCATGCGTCAGACGGTTCTTCTGATTAAAATCGGATTGATGGTATTTCTCACCTTTGCCTGTTGTACCGTATTTTTCTTTCTGGTGCTCCGGTACAAGGGGGTTGCAGATACCTGGCATCTGATTACAGGTGCATTGCAGCCGATTATTATCGGACTGGGACTTGCTTATCTGCTTAACCCGGTTATGAAATTTCAGGAGCGGCACTGGCTGCCGTTTCTGAAAAAGAAAATGAAATCAGAAAAATCAGCGGCTAAAGTGGCACGTGGATTGTCCATTGCCGGGGCAATCCTGTTTCTTCTGGTGATTCTGGTACTTTTGATTGCGGCAATTGTTCCTTCGGTGGTATCAAGTGTTACCGGGCTGGTGGAAGCACTGCCTGGTAATGTGGAGAGCCTGATCCGTATGGTGAAAAGCGGAAAACTCGGAGCCTATGGAGTGACAGATACCATCAGTGATATGCTGACAAAGCTGACGGATTATGTGGAAAACTGGGCAACGAACGATCTGCTTCCACAGATGCAGCAATATCTGCTGCAGATTACTTCCGGCGTAATCACGATGGTCAAATCCATATTAAACTTCATCATTGGAATTATTGTTGTTGTTTATGTCTTATCCATTAAAGAAAGCCTGGTGGGACAGGGCAAAAAGATTGTGTATGCGATCTTTAAACCGAAACATGGAAACATTATTATCGAAGTTTTCCACAAGGCAGATGAAGTATTTGGTGGTTTCATCATTGGAAAGATTATAGATTCTGCCATCATCGGTGTGATCTGTTATTTTGGATGTCTGATTCTGCATATCCCAGATACGATACTGGTTGCGGTTATCATTGGAGTAACCAATGTCATTCCGGTGTTTGGACCGTTTATCGGTGCGATTCCGACACTTCTTCTGGTGGTGATCCAGAGTCCGCTGCATGCGTTGTATCTGCTGATATTTATTATCGTTCTGCAGCAGGTGGATGGAAATATTATCGGACCGAAGATTTTAGGTGATTCCACCGGATTATCTGCGTTCTGGGTAATGTTTTCGATTCTGATCGGAGGCGGACTGTTTGGATTTCTGGGAATGCTGCTTGGAGTTCCGGTGTTTGCGATGATTTACTATATTATCCGCAGACTGGTAAACCACAGCATACGAAAGAAAAATCTTACAACCGTAACGGCGGCATATGTGGAGGCGGCCGGTGTGAATGAGGCAACCGGTGCGATCATATATTACGGGGAAAAACAAAAGAAAAAGAGAACTTTAAAAGATTCCGGGAAGAAAGACGAAACAAAGAAAAACCAGTAATTTCAAGGGCTGTACGCGTTTGTGTGCAGCTCTTTTTTTCGGATTATTTTTTGACACTAATTGCCGCCTATGGTATACTTGAAAATAGACAGATAGACCTGTTTGGGGATACTTTAAGGAGATAACAATTGGACAAATACGAATATAATCTGAAGCTTGATCAGATGAAATCCCGCTATGCGGAAGAGAAATATGATGAGGCAGCAGATATTGCAGATACCATCAATTGGAATAAGGTTAAAAATGTAAATGGTCTGGTAAAAGCTGGGGAAGTGTACGAAAAAGTACAGCGTTATGAGGAGAGCCGGGAAGTTTTGCTGATGGCATATGATCGCTCGCCGATCGGAAGAATGATTATTTACCGTCTTGCGGAAGTGGCGGTCAAGATGAAAGATTTTCAGGCGGCACAGGATTATTACGATGAGTTTGTGGAGATTGCGCCTCATGACACCCTTAAATATGTACTTCGCTATGATATACAGAAGGCACAGGGGGCTTCTTATGAAGAACTGATACCGATTCTTGAAGAACTCAAGGAACAGGAATACACGGAAGAGTGGGCATATGAGCTTGCTTATCTGTATCACAAAGCAGGGATGAGTGAGAAGTGTATTGATGCATGTGATGAGCTGGTTCTCTGGTTTGGAGATGGGCCATATGTAGAGCGTGCATTGGAACTGAAAATGCTGTATCAGCCATTGACGAAAACACAGGAAGAAAAGTATCGGTCGTTTTGTCAGGCAAAAGATGACAGAGCAGGTTTGACACACATTGACGTGGAGGAGATGGCGCGTGCCGGGGAGACCGTGCATGATCCGGTCGCAATTCCAAAAGTAGAAGTAAACACAGAACGGTTTAATACCGTCAATCTTCAGGCGGAAATTGCAAAGGGTATGCAGCAGATCATGGATGCAACCGAAAAAGAGACGGTCACGGATACGCTGGACAATATCAATCGTATGGTGGAAGATGTCCCTTATCTGAAAATGCAGATGGAGGAAGAAAAGCCTGAGGCACAGCCGGAACAGAATACACGGCACATTGAGACAGATGAGGAGATTGATGGTTCACTCAAGACAAATTTCAAAGAGTTGTTGGGAGAAGACTCCGATGGTCAGATGAGCATGATGACAAATGAGAAAAACATGATTGAGCATCAGATCACAGGCCAGATGACAATTGAGGAAGTGCTGAGTGAGTGGGAGAAAATGCGCAAGGCTGCGGAAGCTGCATTAGAAGATGCCAGAAAGCGGAAACTCGAATCCGCCAAAGCGCGTGCACTGCAGGAGGCAGGCGATATTATGGACCGCCTGACAGGAGTATTGCCAAAACTGGATGCGGTGCTGGCAGAAAAGGCGGATATTGTGGAGGAAACGACGGAAACACCGCCACAGACGCCGGAAAGGGAAACACCGCCAGCAACGAATGAGCCGGAAGAACGAAAGGAAGAAGAAGAGAACAAAAAAGAGGAACAGCCTGCCAGGGATACAGATGCCGAAGAACTTTGGCCAGAGGGAGTATCTTTAGAAGAAATGGTACGTTCCCAGCAGAAAAAAAAGACGGAAGCTGCCGCACAGAAACCGGCAGAAGAGACATCCGATGTGACAGAAGATGACCAAAACTTAAATGAGAATCGTGGTGTAGAAGAAATGGAAACAGAAACAGAAACAAAGAAAAAGGATTTTGAGGAGGTTCCGATCGAGGATCTGCCACAGAAACCAACACTTGCACAGGAGAGGGAAGAAGAGTTTGCTTTTGTAAGAAGAAAAACAGATCGCTCTTCCTGGAAAGGAAAAACCATACATATCCCACAGGTAGACACACCGGTGGATCTGGGAAAAGAGGAAAAACAGAATATCCCGCTTGTAGAACTGACCGATGAACAGAAAGCGATTTTTTCGTATTTTATGCCGGTGAAGGGCATGGAGGATCAGCTCTGCAAAGCGTTGACAGTTGCTTCGTCCCATCTGAAAAATAAGGAAACTGCATCGAGGGGGAATCTCGTAATTAAAGGCGGACAGGGAAGTGGAAAAACAACACTTGCCACCAGCATGATCAAAGTCCTGCAGCAGGAGACCGGGGTTTTGGATGGAAAGATTGGAAAGATCCATGCGGAAGCATTGAACCAGAAAAATGTCGGCGGGCTGCTGGATAAGGTGGCAGGAGGATGCCTGATTATTGAACAGGCAGGAGATATGGAGAAAAAGACCGTGTCGGAGTTATCCGGATTGCTGGACGCAGATGAGAGTGGTCTTTTCGTTATACTCGAAGACACATCCAAGGGCATCAAGAGATTATTTGCGCAGAATGAAACATTTGCCAAAAAATTCAGTGAACAGATCTCAGTTCCGATTTTTACAAATGATGAGCTGGTCACGTTTGCACGTTCTTATTCCAGGGAACTTGGATACAAAATTGATGATATGGCGGTTCTGGCATTGTATAACCGGATCAGCAATATTCAGAGACTGGATCAGGCTACAACCCTGACAGAGGTGAAAGACATTGTGGATGAAGCAATTCACCGGGAGGCACATGGAGGGTTAAAGAAAGCCATCAGTATTCTGACCGCCAGCCGTTATACGGATGATGACAGAATTGTACTAACGGAAAAGGACTTCGAGTAAGATAGATAAGAGAAGACAGGGAGGGTATTTATGAGTAATTTTACAGAGATGGATTGTTACCTGTTTGGACAGGCAACACATTATGATATTTATCGCAAAATGGGTGCTCACAAAATGACAATTGAAGGAGAAGAGGGAGTATGCTTCGATGTCTGGGCACCGCATGCGGATCGTGTATACGTGATTGGGGAATTTAATGGATGGAATGAAACTTCCCACGAGATGAAACGTGTGACACCGGAGACGATGGGCGTATACGAACTGTTTGTACCGGGCGTCCAGATTGGCTGTATGTACAAGTTCCTGATTATCGCGCAGGACGGAAGAAAGCTGTACAAAGCAGACCCTTATGCAAATTATGAACAGCTGCGGCCGGAGACAGCTTCCATTGTCACGGATATTTCCAATTTCCTCTGGTCTGATAGCGAATGGATGAGTGCCAGAAAAAAACTTTCCAAAGAGGAAGTATATGAGCAGCCGCTGGCAATTTATGAGGTACATCCGGGTTCCTGGATGCGCCATCCGGGGCGGGACGATGATGGATTTTATTCCTACCGCGATCTGGCAAAGACATTGATTCCTTATGTCAGGGAGATGGGGTATACCCACATTGAGCTGATGGGGATTTCCGAGTATCCATACGATGGTTCCTGGGGATATCAGGTAACGGGATATTATGCACCGACTTCCCGTTATGGAACACCGGAGGATTTTGCACATCTGGTCAACGAATGCCATAAGAACAAGATTGGCGTGATTCTTGACTGGGTACCGGCGCATTTTCCAAAAGATGCGCATGGATTGGCAGAGTTCGATGGTACTGCAACTTATGAATATGCAGACCCGCGCAAAGGGGAGCATCCGGATTGGGGAACCAAAATCTTTGATTACGGAAAGAATGAGGTCAAGAACTTCCTGATCGGAAGTGCACTGATGTGGATTGAGAATTATCACGTAGACGGACTTCGTGTGGATGCGGTTGCATCCATGCTGTATCTGGATTACGGGAAGGAAGATGGACAGTGGGTTCCGAATATTTATGGCGGAAATAAAAATCTGGAAGCCATTGAGTTTTTCAAGCATATCAATACGTTGATTCTCGGAAGAAATCCGGGTTCTGTGATGATTGCAGAGGAATCAACGGCATGGCCGAAAGTAACGGGTACGGTAGAGGATGACGGACTTAATTTCAGCTACAAGTGGAACATGGGCTGGATGCATGATTTCCTTGACTATATGAAGCTTGACCCGTATTTCCGTAAGGACAATCACAACAAGATGACCTTTGCCATGAGTTACAATGAGAGTGAGAAGTACATTCTGGTATTATCCCATGATGAGGTCGTACACCTGAAATGCTCCATGCTCAACAAGATGCCGGGACTTGAAGGGGATAAGTTTAAAAACCTTATGGCGGGTTACGCATTCATGATGGGACATTCCGGCAAGAAGCTGTTGTTTATGGGACAGGAGTTTGCACAGGAGCGTGAGTGGAGCGAGGAGCGCGAGTTAGACTGGTATCTGCTCGATGATCCGAAACACAAACATATGCAGGACTGGGTAAAGGCACTGCTTCATCTGTATCGCAAAAATCCATGCCTGTATGAGCAGGATACGACCTGGGCAGGATTTGAGTGGATGAATGCCAACGACTACGAACGCAGTATTTACAGCTTTGTGCGAAAGAGTAAGGATGGAAAGAATAACCTGCTTTTTGTGATCAGTTTCACACCGGTAGAGCGTGACGATTATCGGGTAGGTGTGCCGGGCAGACATACCTATAAGCTGGTATTAAACAGTGCAGATCCGCAGTTTGGTGGAAGCGACACAGAAGATACGAAGCGTCCGCTGTCTTACAAGGCAGAAAAGAAGCCATGCGATGGACGGGATTATTCGATCGGATATAAGCTGCCGCCTTACGGAGTAGCAGTATTTAAATTTTAAACAGAAATGGTGGAAGCCGGAGATTCATGAAGTGGATGTCCGGCTTCTTTTTTTATTATTTGATCGTAATACGGGATTCGTGTTAAATAATGTATAATTTTAGAAATAATTCATGCGATTTAGTGTAAAAACAAATGAAAAATACGTTGATTTTTACACAAATAATTGATATGCTAAAGGTAAACATTTCATGGAGGTGAAGTGATGTATAGAAAAATAATGGATTATTTGAAGAAATGGAAGAGTAGTGAACATCGCAAACCTCTTATTTTGCAGGGGGCAAGACAGGTGGGAAAAACATATTCCATTCTGGAGTTTGGACGTACCTGTTATGAAAATGTAGCGTATTTTAATTTTGAAACCAATCCAAAATTAAATGAAACTTTTGCAGAAAATATCAGTCCGGATTATTTGATTCCGATTTTATCCCATATTGCTGGACAGACGATTATAAGAGAAAAAACATTGATTGTATTTGATGAGGTACAGCTTTGTGAAAGAGCCCTGACTTCATTGAAATATTTTTGTGAGGATGCTCCGGAATATCACATTATTGTGGCAGGAAGTCTGCTCGGTGTGGCAGTCAACAGGACCAGGTTTTCTTTTCCGGTCGGCAAGGTAGATATGAAAACGTTGTATCCTATGGATATGGAAGAATTTATGCTTGCCATGGGTGAAGAGCAGCTTGTGGAATTGATTAAAAAGTGTTTTCAGACAGACACTCCGATGCCTGCAGCTCTACATGATGCAGCCATGCAGCTTTATCGGCAGTATCTGGTTGTGGGGGGAATGCCGGAATGTGTTATGCAATTTATACAGACAAAGGATTATATTCTTGTACGGAATACACAAAATACAATTCTGGCAAGTTACCTCAATGATATGAGTAAATATAATAACCTGAGCGAAATAAAAAAAACACGTCTGGCTTATGATAATATTACCGTTCAGCTTTCAAAGAAAAATACAAGATTTCAATATAAGCTGATCAAAAAAGGCGGGCGGGCTTCCGAATTTGAGAATGCAATTGAGTGGCTCTGCCTGTCGGGGATTGTATCACAGGTATACAAGGTAGAACAGGTAAAAAAGCCATTGGAAAACTATCGGGATATTGATGCATTTAAAATTTATGTGTCGGATCTGGGACTGCTCTGTGCAAAAAAAGAATTGTTGGCAAACGATATACTCTATATGGTGAAAGAACTGGATGATTTTAAAGGCGGTATGGCAGAAAATTATGTCAATGTACAGTTATCCATCAATGGATACCACACATATTATTGGGAATCTGCGCGCGGTGCGGAAATTGATTTTGTGATTCAGCGGGAGGGAAAACTGATTCCGATTGAAGTAAAATCTGCCGACAATACAAGAGCGAAAAGTTTAAAGGTTTATATGGATACTTATGAGCCGGATTATGCGATCAAACTTTCTGCAAAGAATTTTGCATTTGAAGATCGTAAAAAAATTGTGCCATTATATGCAGCGTTTTGTATCTGATATGCAATTATTATGAAAAAATGATAAAAATTATGTCGCTTTCTGTACAGAATTTTGCACCTTGCTCCAACTTTTCCATAGATCATTGGATGTATAAATTACCGTTTTCAATTCATGATTTGTTGCTATTTGTAGTGTGAGAACCCAGATGTTTCTTTTATCATCCTTTTGGATAGATACACCATTCACATAGTTGCTGCCTTTCAAATTATCGATTTCATAGGGAGTCCATGTTTTACCGGCATCATTTGTAATATACGCATAAGTATTCTCGCCGTGGTAACTTGTGAGAATCATTCCGTTTGATTTATTTCTAAAAGCCATATCTGCCGGATAATTCCGTATATCAGTTGACAGGTCTTTTACAGGTGTGTAAGTGTGACCGCTATCTTTTGTTGTCCATAACATTTTACCCATTATTCCGGCACCCGGATCAGAACAATACAGGAGATATCCATGTCTGGCATCCGTAAAACTTATGTATACAGCATTTGGTCCGCCATAGGATTCATAAGATAATGAAGAAAGTTTTTCTACTTTTCCACTGTTTGTGCAACAAATTACGGAAATTTTATTGTCAGTGGAAAAGTATGTAACGTATACCAGATCTTTGCCACAAAGTCAAGTGATGAATTTATAGAAATAATTTGTTTTTAATAATCGCTCTCCAGAAATATATTATGTATAGGCTGTACACGTCATGTATAATTAACAAAATTACAGCTGTTTAACTCAAATATATAAGCATTTTCGATAGTCATAATTGACTAAGTAGCACAAATATGGTATTATTTTAACAACAATTAATTATGGGGATTTTTTATAAAAATGAGAAGGAGGTCACAACTTTATGAAAAGAATGATAAGCACTTTAATGGCGACTATATTGTTAGCATTGTCTTTTGCTGTTCCGGTATTTGCCCAAGAATCTTCCGATAACAGTGTTCTAATAGACTCGTTATTAGAAGAACGTGCAGCACTTATCTGTTTGGAAAAATGGAACGAAGTAGATTCTCTTGACCAACAGTTAGAAAGTTTAGGTGTTGAAAAACTTACTGCCGCAGAGGTAGATGAACGCTTTGGCAGTATAAATGGTGCCACACCATATGTATCAAAGCCAGCTTCCACAAATGTAACTTGGCTATCAAGCCGAACCAATTATACATATAAAGGTGTTACATATGAAATTCAAACACTAACAGCTCAGCCGAACCAGAATAATTCTAACTTAAAAAATAGTGGAAGCCGTTCCATTGCATCAAGCTATAAGTGGAAAGTCGGTTCCATGAATGCTCTTTCGGTTGTAGGCTCCTCTCTTGCAGGAGAAATTCCAGGTGCATCTTTGGCTTTGTCGGTATATGATACCATAAGCGGCTTTGTAAGTGGAATTTCTAAGACAACTGAAATATCTTCGGCCGAAATTGTGTATTCATATGCGCATATAACTACGGCATCCTTTAAATATGTAAAAATCAAGGGACAGTCAGATGACTATCAAAATTTAACTTATATTTCTACTAAAGGTACGACTGCTGTTGGCTATCAGTATCCTACCTTTACATATTCTGGTGGTTCTGTAAAACCTAATGTTATTCAAGGTAATCGTACAATAACCTCTACTCCTAGTGGGTATAACAGTAATGTTAATGCTGTAAAAGCATACTCTGACCCATATGCTGCACGAAGATCATATGTGGGAAGTGTAAAAATTACTGGACTTGAAAGTAAATCTGTTTCTTCAATTTATCCGGTTTGCCCTGAATTTCCGGCACATATTTATTAAAGGATGATTGAGAAATATGAAAAAGAGAAAAATTATAGGTAATACATTGATAGTAGTTGGGCTATTGCTTTTGACAACTACACTTTTAACAGATATTGTCGTTCCACTATTGTCAATAGCAGGAGTTATTATAACTTGCATCGGGTTTATATATTTTTTAATTTTTTGGCGATGTCCATTTTGTCGAAAGCATTTACCATTTCACGGAATGATTGGTATGGTAAATTGTCCATATTGCGGTAACAAAATAGATTCCTAAATTTAAAATGGAAATATTCCCCATAATTATGATTAGTATGTGAAAAATCAAGAAACTCCAGATTGAAGTCATAAATCACGACGTCAATCTGGAGTTTTATCTTTAATTACATACTCTTTTTACTTGAATTTTGTTCAAAGTCATTCCAAGGCTATCGCTACTTCCCCAACAAAGTTATAAACTATCTTAACTTCCTGCACTTTCTGACCGTCAATCTTTTTGACCTCACCCACCAGAATCTTATGGATAAGTCGGTGAAGCACCACCGGACTACGCGATCAAACTTTCTGCAAAGAATTTTGCATTTGAAGATCGTAAAAAAATTGTGCCATTATATGCAGCGTTTTGTATCTGATATGCAATTATTATGAAAAAATGATAAAAATTATGTCGCTTTCTGTACAGAATTTTGCACCTTGCTCCAACTTTTCCATAGATCATTGGATGTATAAATTACCGTTTTCAATTCATGATTTGTTGCTATTTGTAGTGTGAGAACCCAGATGTTTCTTTTATCATCCTTTTGGATAGATACACCATTCACATGGTTGCTGCCTTTCAAATTATCAATTTCATAGGGAATCCATGTTTTACCGGCATTATTTGTAATATACGCATAATTATTCTCACCGTGGTAACTTGTGAGAATAATTTTATTGCCAAATGTGATTTTGTTGCCGGATGCGCTCCAAATATCAGATGCATGATTTTTAAATTTTTTTGTTTCCGAAATTTGGGATTCTGTATTTTCTTTCACATTACCACATGAGGAAAGAAAACAAACGCATATACATAATAGGAACATTAATATGGCAGATTTATAATGAAATTTACCATGCCCAAATAGAAGTAATGGATGTTGCCACATCTTTATCAAATAAAATTCCCCCTACTGTAATTTGAGATTGTTGTTTTATATTATAACCTAAAAAGGTTGTCCCATATCTTCAGTTAGATTTCGGTTAAAAACCTGATATCGTTGGTTGAGATGCCGGCGCAGTCTTTTCAAGTACAACTTAAAAAAGGATCATTGCTTAGAAGTAAATATAATCATTCTCGTCCACATATTTACCACAATGTGGACAATATCGATTACAACCTGTTTTAAGAAAACTACCACAATGAGGACATCTTCTGAACACAGCAATAAAAATTATCGTTCCAACAAGTTCTACTAACCCGGCTCCTAATATTATCAATCCCATCATAGTTCCTGTGCAAATACCTATGATAACAAGAAGTAAACCTATGACCGTAAATATAACGGATAATCTTGTCACAATTTTAAGTGGAATACGGTGCATTTCAATCATCTCCATTCTCCCAATTCTGTGGTGTATATCCTTTATAGAACCATTTGTTTAAGCAGAAAAACTCAAAATTAAATCCGTGATATCAGAAATTGTATCTGATAAAGTGCCATTAATAGTGTATGACTCGGTATCCTGATAGATAGTTAATTGACGACATAATATTTTTTTAAACAATATATTTAATTCTATAATAGTATATTTGTATAGAAAAAGCAATAGAATTGGTGCAATTGGTGTGAACTGCAAAATATTGGCTTTAAACGACAGAACAAAAAGAGAGGGAAGAACAGCATTTTTATGTATATATGATATAATGAAAGCAGTATATTAGAAAAATGGTGAAAATAAATATGAGTATTCCCTTTATGGTTATATTTGTGTGTGCATGGTATTTTAAAATGTTGATCCCAATGTTGATTTGGTGTGTGATGTTTTTAATTCTTCGGAATTATATTGGAGGCCTGTTATTGATTAATATTTTTACAGGACCTGTCATTCATGATGAAAACTTGAAAGGTTATAAGAGAAAATATTGTAAAATCGGTGTTGGTGTATTAGCAGGTGGAGTAGTTTGTGCGGTATTTTTAAATCTTTGCAATGTAAAATTAGGGAATGCTGTTTTTATGGGGATAATTTCTGCCGAGTTTTTATATGGAATAGATTTGTTAATAAATCGGAAAAAAGATAGAGCTGTATAATGAGATGAATTAGGAGAAAAATGAGAATGAAAAAATATCTTGGAACAATTTTTTTAATATTTGGTTTTTTGGAAATTATAGTATTGAGTGCAATTTCGACTTTTGACAGGGTAATGTATGAAGATACAAATCATTTTATTGGATTTATAAAAAATTATGGGTTGTGGCCATTTCTAATAGGTTCTGTAATAGTACTATTTTGCGGAGTGGTTTTGATAGTGTTAGAATATAGTAAAAAATAGTGAAATAAAGGATATTTTATCAAATGCCAGAAGTGTCAGTTAAGATAAAGAGTTTACTTTGATTGACATTCTGGCATTTAAAATTAAGGTATTTAAGTATGTAATTACAGAGTTTTTACGGTATATCCGTAATTTTTTAATTGTTCATAGACCTGACTATTCTGGGGAGCATAGATAATTCCAGTAAAATTTCCAAAAGAATCTTTTTCAATTGTGCAATTTCCGTTTTCTATCGAAATTGATGTTAAAGAAGGATTATCATAAAAAGCCATATGACCAATTTTATTGACAGAAGCTGGAATGTATACTGTTTTGATAGCCTCGCACCATGAAAAACATCCTTCTTCAATTTCGCAGACTTTATAACCAGCAAGTTCATTGGGAATACGCAGATCTACAGGTGTCGAATTGCTTGGTAGATAGGAAACAAGATCTGCATAATTTTGCGCACGAATTCTGTAATTATAATTTTCAGCGTTTTGAAGCGGATCGTTGGTAGTCATTTCATTTTTTGAAACAGAAAAAGACTGCGGAAAATAAAATTTTAACAATTGGTTGCAACCACAAGAGAGTAAGATCATGCCAATAATAAGAATAGAAAATATCCAAAAAATGATGCGATGATTAATTTTTATCATAGAGGTTTCCTTCTTTCATTTCAAGAATCTGATCACAGAGACTGGTAATATTCTGATGATCATGCGTGGCAATTATAATACAGGAATTCTTCTTTTTTAAATCTTCCAGAATGGCTTTCAGACGCCCGATGGCATCCGAATCCAGCGCATTGGTTGGCTCATCTAAGAGAAGTAATCGTGGGTTTTCAAAAATTGCCTGCGCAATATTGAGCTTTTGTTTCATCCCCAGAGAGAATTTTTTGACTTTTTCATTGCTTTGAAGGTTTATTTTCCGGAGTGCGTCCTGAATGTCGGAAGTGGTGGCATAATGGTTGATTTTATTTAATTCTTCCAGATTTTCGAATGCAGTTAACTGGGGTTGTAATTCCATGTTTTCTATAATTAGTCCCATATGGTCAGGAAAAGAGATTTCTTTATGTAACGTTTTCCCATTAATTATGATTGAGCCGGAAGTCGGGAAAACCAGACCGGATATGATACGGAGTAACATTGTTTTTCCGGAACCGTTAATGCCATAAATACCGTAAATTTTTCCGGCCTCAAATGTGTAAGAAATATCATTTAGTACGGTTTTCTTTTTAAATTTTTTTGAGATGTGTTCTAATTGAATCATACAAAGTCCTTTCTTTTTATTTGTAAATAAAGTAAAAAATACAGCACCATGATAAAAATGATTTTGATTGCAGGTGTGCAATACCATGGAAATATAAGGTAAGCAATTTTGCGGAATGGATGGACGAAAACCATACATTCGGATATCAGGCAATAAATCGAGAGAAATAAAATGGTGGTCGTTTCAGATACACATAAGCGGAGTAAAAGAACCCACTGAAACAACAGATACAGGTTTAAAAAAGTACCAAATAAATGCATTATGATGGTCACGCTGTTTTGCATAAAACATTCCAAATATAATAATACATTCCCACAAAAATATATAGAGCAAGTAATAAAAACTAATATAATACCGGAAAGATGTAATTTATTGATTAAAATATTCCGTGATTTTAAGCGAGGAATAATAAAACTCCCGTAATCATACAAAAAATCGGTATCATAAACAGAAAAATATAAAATTGCACTTATAGGAAGAAGCCATTGGGCACAAACATCTAAAAAAGATGTGGAGTGTGATGGCAGTTGGTAAGCAAACATAAATGCAGTGTCTGGTAAAATACTGATATATTTAAAATGTAATAATTGTAAAATAAAAAACGGCAAAAGAAATCGAATACAATTTTTAAGTGCTTTCATTCATAAAACTCCTTCTTCTTATTTGTTTGCAAATATACCAGATACAAAAGAAGGGCAAGAAATGTAAGCCGAAGCAAGTCATAAAAGCATACAATAACAGACTGGTGGTGCGCCATATAGTGAATGGCTACCAGGCAATTCCGAAGAGGAAGGAAATAACTGTTGCTTATTTTGTAAAGAAAAATCTGCGTGCAGCATAAAAGACATACTCCAAGTGAAGCGTACAGGGTAGGGATGTAGTTGTTTAATATTTGTTGAATGCAAAAGATTCCCATACAATACAAAAAATCTGCAATCCACTGAAATAAAAAAATAAAAAGAACAGAAGAACAACTCAAATAACGAAATCCGATCTGTGTAAACAGATAGATTCCTCCCGAAAGTATGTGAAGGGCAGCAAATAGCAAAGTAAAACAAAGCACTGTCTGGTATTGGCAGCGGAAATACTGGTATCGTGTCTGGTATCTGCAGACAAAGCAGCTAGTTTGCGGAGCCATCATCCGGGGAAGATAAACCAGATATACAAAAGGAATAATAATTGCATAAGCATGCAAAAAGTAAAAATCACCTGAGAAAAAGGAGGCCATATAAGAAGAAAATGTAATCAGGTTTTTATGATACATATGACCTGATTTCGCATATACAAGAGCCACTGTGACATAAAAAAACAAAAAAGTAAAAACTGTTGTGATACATTTCTTATTCATAGATACTCCTTCGGGTCAGAATACAGATGTATAGGATTGCTGGCACGAAAAATAATAAAAGTCCTGAAGCTGTTTCTGTAAGGGTAGAATTAATTTGAAACGGCTGGAAAATTAAAAGCAGGGAGCCGGGTTTTAAAATTTCAATCAGCCAGAAAAATATACTTACAAAATATACCGTTTTTCGGTTGCGGAAATAAAAGGATGTTGCACAACAAAACATACCCATAATGCCATAGATAATACTTGTGATCAGAATATGTACAAAATTGTTTAACAAAGGATGGTTAGTCCAAAACATTGTAAAAACATTTAAAGCAGAAATTTCAGATGGATTGTATTTCCCACCACGAAACATCAAGTGAACACAGAGTAGATTCAGGGAAAGAGAAAGAAAAATCAATACGGACAGCAATATAAAATTTTTTATAAGAAGACGATAAAGCATTTTTCTCTTTCCAATCCGGCTGATCAGGATATTATCATAACCCCGTTCCTGATCCATCAAACAATCATTGGAGGAAATTACCAGACAGTACAATGGAATCAGCCATAAGTAAAGACCTTGAAAGATATGTCCGATACCAACGCTGTTTCCGCATAAAAAGAAAGCACAATCTGGCTGATAGGCATAGTTTCCCTGAATAATCTGATATATGTACCACCAGGATTCCAGAAATGGAAGAATAAAAATCCATAGAAGAACCATAACGGTGGATAAAGTGCTGAGATTTCGTTTGATTAAAAATCGTAACATAGGTGCTCCTTTTCCTTTCCCCGAAAGATATGATATTCTTTCGGGGAAATTGTTAATTGGCAATATAATATACACCAGAATATATTGAATTTTACAATAGCATATTTATATAAAAAAACAATAGAATTGGCGCGAAATACAAAATATTGGCTTTAAACGACATTGAAATTAAGGATTCAATTTCCTTTTTATTCTGCATTTATGGTACAATTGTAGTCAGGTGGAGGTGCTGACTTTGTGGAATATATGGGAATTTCTTATTATTTTATTTGAATCATTTTTGTTTTTCTTATTTATGAATAGAAAGCTGGATTCCAAAAAGAGAATTTCTAAATGGCAATGGTGTGCATGGTTACTGTTTTCTATCATTTTATTTTTTTTAAATCAGATGAAAGTATCAATATTTTATACTGTGTTTTACGGTATCATAGTGCATTTTTTAATTACAATGATTTTTACAAATTCTTCTCTTTTTTCACAGTTTTTTTATGTTATATTGTATTCGACCTATGCGTTACTTGCAGATGTAGTGTCTGCAATGCTTCCAGTGGTTCTTTTTCACGAAAATATCAATCAGGTTTTATCGGGAGGCTGGGTTCGGGCGGTTTTTACATTGGTTTACCTGATCCTGCTTGGTGTGTTGATCGGATTGACGATAATGATTGGAAAACAAAATATCTGCCTACGGACAAAGGAAAAGCTGATTTTTATAGGAATTGCGTTGTTGTGTGTGGCAATCGAGCAAATAGACATGATTGCTGTAGTAAGAGCATTGCAGCAATCCCGGGAAAACGATTTTTTCATGCTTGTGACAATTTTTGTCTTTGTGTTATTCCTGTTTATGATTATGCTGTTATTTATTTATAATCTGGGTGTGGAAAGAGAAAAAAATAATAAACTGCTGGAAGAAAATCTGCTGTCACATATGGAATCACAGCAGTACGAGCAGATTCTTGCTTCGGTCAAAGAGCTGCGTATAATGAAGCATGATGTAAAAAATCATCTGGATGTGTTGCAGACGCTTTTGGTAGGGAACCATACCGGACAGGCCGTTGACTATATGCGGCAGATCACAGCAGACCTGAATAAGGTGCATTATACGCTTTCCAGTGGAAATACAACGGTTGACTGTATCGTCAGCAATAAGCAAAGCATGGCGGAAAATGTTGGGATTCTTACAGAAAATATCATATATTTACCGGAAGAGATTCCATTAAGTGATGTAGAGATTTGTTCTTTGCTGGGGAATCTCTACGATAATGCAATTGAGGGATGCATGCGGGCAGAAAGTAAGAGAATATGGTTGTATATGAAGCCATTTCATAATATGCTGTCAATAAAAATTGTCAATACTTCGGATGGGGGTTACAGATTTAATTCCAGGAATGAATTATTGAGCACAAAAGCAGGGAAAGGCAATCAAAATGGAATGGAACATGGAATTGGATTGAAGCGAATACGGGAAATTGTAGAGAGACATTTCGGAATCATGGAAATATTGCCGGAAAAAGAAATGTTCTCCGTAAATATTTTGATTCCGTTGCATCAGGGAGAGCAGCAGACATGAATTTGAAAATTGCAGTTTTGGAAGATAAAGAAAACGATTACCGCATATTGGAGTCGGCTCTGAAAATTTGGAGTGAGGGTAGCGGAAACCGAATCGAATTATTCTGGTATCAGACCGGAAATGAAATGCTAAAGTCTTTTGAACAGGATGGTTTTGATATTTTGTTTTCAGACATTGAATTAGAAGAAAACGAAACAGGACTTACATTTTGTGGAAGATTGAGGGAACTGGGATATTCCGGAGAGATTATTTTTCTTACAGCTTTTCGGGAGTATGTCTTTCGTGGTTATGATGTGAGGGCACTTCATTATCTGTTAAAACCAATCACACAGGAAAACTTATCGGTATGCATGGACAAATATCTTACAATCCATGCAGGTGATTTTTATTACTTCCATAAAGAAAATGATATTGTTAAAATTCGATATTATGATATGATTTTGATTCGGAAGGAAAAACATGATGCGGTAATTCAAATGAAAAATATGGCATATGCGGAGAGAGTTTCCCTTGGGGAGATGGAGAAACGATTGCCTCCGCAATTTGTCCGTTGTCATAAATCATATATTATAAATATCATGTACGTGGATTCTATAGTTGGAAGTCTGATTTACATGGCGGATGGAACGCAGATTGTGGCAGGACGAAAATATCTGGCAGATGTAAGAAAAGAACTGCTTGATTTTGCACAGAAATAAAATTTAATAATATAATGTTTGGAGCCGCTAGTTATATTACTGCAAGTACATAAGATGACAGAAGTGTTATTTAATGTAATTTTACTTTAGGTTTCGGGATAACCTGCCGATACATGTTATAGCGTAAAGTGTAATGGTACGGAGGCAATACATGCAGGTTGAGCAGAAAAATATATGGGAAGATGTAACGCGGAATGCAAAACGCGATAACAGTAACAGGGCAATTGCGGCTTATCAGGCAAATATGCCGGATGCCGGAGCGGTTGCAGCTTTTGGCGGACAGGAAGCCTATGTGCAGCAGAAAACTGCGGTGTCCGAGGCTGGAAATATCGATATGGCAACGTATTCCAACCCGGCAAAGCAGGGGCAGGAAGAAAAGACAGTAGCGGAAAAAATTGCAGGGCAGGAGATTTCTTCGGGACAGGCGCGCAGCAACGAAATCGCTGTAGTGGCAAATACCACTTCCACAGAAGATTTAAAGAAGATGGAAGAGGACGGATTTTCCATTTCCGATGCAGACAGCCATACCATTATTACCGTGACGGACAAGATTAAAGCGGCACTGGCAAAAGCCGGAGTGGATGTGTCTTCCATGGGCGGAACACTCACAAAGGAACAGTTAGAGGAGATCACCGGAAGTCCGGTTGTGACGCAGCAGATCATGGACTCTCTTGCGGCAAACGACCTGCCGGCGACGGAGGAAAATGTGCAGGACAGTGCGGAGGCACTGGCACAGGCTGCCTCGATTCCGGAGATCACGAAACAGGCGATGAGTTATCTTCTGAAAAATGATATGGAGCCGACCATCCGCAATCTGTATCTGTCCAATTACAGCAGCAGCGCAGAAAATATTGTGGAGCCGGAGCAGAGCGGAATTGATTTTGGGTCCCTGATGCCGCAGATTCGTGAGATTATTGCAGAAGCAGGTCTTTCCGATGACGAACATGCGGTGGACAACAGCAAGTGGCTGGTGGCAAACCAGATTCCACTTACACCGGAAAATCTGCAGTATCTGACAGATCTGCAGGGATTATCGGACGATCTGCAGACCGATCATATAGACTGGAACCAGATTGTGGATTCCATGGCGAAGGCAATTGCGGCAGGAAAACGTCCGGCAGATGCTTCCATGATTACTGCACGCAGACAGATGGAGGAAGCACGTCTGGTAATGACCAGTGAGGCATCCGTGGCGATGGAAAAAGCAGGCGTAGAGATGGATCTGACACCGCTGGCGGATCTGGTCGAGGATTTAAAATCCCAGGAGAGAGAATACTATAAAGACCTGCTTGCCGGTGCCGGAGTTGAGCCAAGTGAAAAAAATGTGGATCTTATGGCAGAAACCATGGATGTGTTTGCCGAACTGAAACAGCAGCCGGCATATGTAATCGGGCAGGTGGATGCGGATGATTCCGTTCAGGAGATTCATGATGCCGGAGCGCAGATGCAGCGCGTATTTGCACAGGCAAATGAAAGTTATGAAACACTGATGACTGCTCCGCGCAGTGACATGGGGGATTCCATAACAAAGGCATTTTCCAATGTGGACGATATTTTACAGGATCTGCAGCTGGATACAAGTGAAACAAACCGCCGTGCGGTGCGGATACTGGCATATAACAATACCGAAATTACACCGGAAAATATTATGGAAGTAAAAGCACTGGATGAGCAGATGCAGCGTGCGTTTTCTAATATGAAGCCGGCAGTAACGCTGGAAATGATCCGCCGTGGGGAAAATCCACTGGATATGACTATGGAGCAGCTGAATCAGGCGGCACAGGAGATTCAGCAGGAGAACGGAACACAGGAGCAGGAGCGGTTTAGCAAATATCTGTGGAAACTGGAGCAGAATCATGAGATTTCTGAGGAAGAGCGCAGCAGTTATATCGGCATTTACCGTCTGATCGCACAGGTGGAAAAAGGAGATGGGGCAGCACTTGGATTTCTGATGAATCAGGGATCGGACGTGACGATGCGAAACCTTTTGCGTGCTGTGCGTTCAGAAAAAAAGAGTGGTCTGGATTATCAGGTGGACGATGATTTTGACGGAGTTGACAGCACAGCAGAAGGTCCGAAAATTGACGAGCAGATCTCGGCTGCGTTCCAGCAGAATTGTCTGCGCGATGTGATGAAACATATTTCACCGGAAAAACTTTCCCGTCTGGGAGAAGAAAAGTGGCAGAATATGTCTCCGGAACAACTGGCAGAGGCACTCCGGCAGATGGATGAATCCGTTGGGGAACAGGAAGCGGAAAAAAGCTATCGGCAGGAACAGCTTGCGCAGTATCAGCAGCTTGCAGAAACACCGGAAGACGTATATACCTATCTGGAGCGGTATGATATTCCAAACAGTATGATAAATGTCATGGCAGCATCGGAAATGCTGCGCAAACCAAACCGGATGATGGAGCGGTTGTTTCAGCAAGGTCATGTTTTCAAAGATTCTATGACAGAGATTGCAGAGATGAAAGAGCAGGTACTTGAACAGTTTTCAAAAGCCCTTGAGAATCCTTCGGATCTTGCAGATGCCATGGAGACGCTTGCGGATGTGGCAGAGCATGTGATGGATACGATGATCGTAGAAGATCCGGATGTCCGCACGATTGATATCCGGGAAATGCGCCAGATGACCGCACAGTTTCAGATTGGTGCGAAACAATCGCAGGAAGAATGTTATGTGATTCCGATGCAGACAGGAGATTCTGTCACCGGGGTTTCTTTAAAAATCGTAAGAGGAAAAAAGAAAAAGGGTCTTGTGGATATTTTTCTGGATGGAGAAAAGGCAGGAAAGATTACGGCATCTTTTCAGGTAAAATCAGACCGTATTTCTGGAACAATTGTGACAGGCAGCGAAGAGACCGCAAAGCAGATCGAAGAGCATCTGCAGGAGATGCAGGATGCCATGCAGGAACCGGCAGATATCCATGTTGCATATACACCGGATCTTTCTTTGTCGCAGTTTGAGATGTCCGGAATCCGGAGGGAAAGTGAAATGAAAGAGCAGGGAGAACTGGAGGAAGACCGTTCCAATCAGGTACAGACAACGCGGTTGTATCATACAGCGGAAGTTTTTATTAATTCCATAAAATCCCTTTTGACAAAAACAAAAGATCTGTAGTAGGATAGTGCGGAAACCAGATTACAGGTGGTTTCACGATAAGAATGAAAATATACAGGATCTGGAAGGAGAATGGCGAATGAAAAAGAAAATTGTGGCAATGATACTGGTGCTTGCCTGTGTGACAGGAATATATGCACCGGAAAATGCATGGGAAGCACCGGTGACGGTAGAAGCATCCACGCAGAAAGGGAAGAAAACCCCATCCATACAAAAAGTATACAATGCTGTAAAGAAAGCGTATGGGGATGATTATATCCCAAGTGAAAAAGTATCAAAGAAAGAATTGAAGGAACGCTACGGAATTTCTTCCAAATGGTACAGTGCTGCGATTGCGGAGGTGCCGATGATCAGCGCAAATGCAGACACACTAGTTATTGTAAAAGCAAAGAATGCAGCTTCCAAAAAGAAAATCCGGTCGGCATTAAAAAAATACAGGGAGGAACTGATACAGGATACCTGTCAGTACCCGATGAACCAGTTAAAGATTCAGGCTTCCAAAGTTTATGTAAAAGGAAACTATGTATGCTTTATCATGCTTGGAACAATCAGCAACAAGCAGGAGGAACAGTCCGAGGACAAAGTGATTGCTGCATATAAAAAGCAGAATGAAAAGGCCGTAAAAGCCATCAATAAACTGTACAAATAGAGAAAATTATGATACGGATATTCAAACGGCTGCCGGGTGTGATTTTTATGGTGCTTCTCCTCGGCCTGGCAGGAAAAGAAGCACTGTCGCATCAGAGAACCTATTCTCCGGTTGAAAAAAGAGAACTTCAGACACGCCCGGAAATAAGTATAACGAAAGTTCTGGATGGAAGATTCCAGAAAAAATATGAATCGTATCTGCGGGATCAGTTTCCCGGAAGGGATCATTGGGTTTCGTTCCAGACAGACATGGAATTGTTTATGGGCAAAAATGAAATTCATAATGTTTACATCGGAAAGAACCATTACCTTTTGGAACACTATACAGAAAAAGAGTTTGATCCGCAGCAGATTTCCAAAAATCTGCAGGCTCTGGAGAAGTTTGTCGGAAAAGCAAAACAGAACGCGGATGTCCATGTGATGATGGTGCCGACAAAGTCGTGGATACTCCGGGAAAAACTTCCGGCATTTGCCCCTCATTATAAGGAGCAGAAGTTTTATGATGCATTGCAGCAGAAATTAGAAAAAGAGGATGTACTGATTTCCGTGGAGCCCGTACTGGATGCACATAAAGAGGAAGAAATCTATTACCGGACAGACCATCACTGGACGACGCTGGGAGCATGGTATGCTTATGAACAATACACAAAGGCGGTTGGTGGAGATCTTCAGAGGGCACAGGGGAAAAAGAAGTTCCGTTGCATCAGTAAAGATTTCTATGGAACAACCTATGCAAAAATAAATTATGCCAGACAGGCAGACAAAATTGAGATTTATGAGCCGGAGGATAAACTGCGTGTTGTTTATAATATGGGAGAAAAGAAGACAAAGACACTGTATGATGTTTCCTTCCTGAAAACAGCAGACCAGTACAGCGTTTTTACCGGTGGGAATCAGGCAGTGCTTGAGATTACCGGGGGAATAAAGAACGGAAAAACGCTGCTTTTGATCAAGGATTCTTTTGCGAACAGTATCCTTCCTTTTCTGGCAGAAGATTATGAAAAACTTGTCGTTGTGGATCTTCGCCAGCTGAATGTAAGCGGAGACCGGCTTTTGGAAATGTTTTCACCTACCGATATACTGATTCTTTACAACAGTGCACAGTTTGCACAGGATAAAGAGTTTGAGATCAAGTGTAACTAGTATATCGTTTTGTAAAGAAACGGATTAGGTGGCAGTATCCGGTACGTCTTTTCCGCTTTCCAGATAGGTTATGGCACCGAGGTAAACGGCGCGGACCAGTTTTTCCTGATAGGCATCTGTGACCAGCAGAGCCGCTTCCGTTTCATTGCTCAGAAACCCACATTCGACAATTATGATCGGTGTGGGTGTTTTTTTTAATATGTAGTAGTCGTTGTTGGATTTACAAACCCTTGGTTTTGGCGGATTAAGGCTGTTGTTTAGGGTATCCTGCATCACTGAGGCAATTGCAGAACTTTCCGCAGACTGTTCGAAGTAAAACACCTGTGGACCGGAGACGGAGGCATCCGGAAAACTGTTCTGATGGATGCTGATGGTCATAACCGGATTGGTATCTGTGATCAGTTTTACGCGGTTTCGCAGATCTTCTACTTTTACACTGCGCGAGTTTTCATCTGCAGGAACGGTATCATCACTTCGCGTGAGTACAACCTTATATCCTTTGTTTTCAAACAGGGTTTTGAGTTTTAGCACAATAGACAGGTTGATGTCTTTTTCCAGAGCATCGTTACAGCCAACTTTTCCAGGGTCGCTTCCTCCATGTCCGGCATCAAGAACGATACAGGTTTTGGAGGAAGCAGCATGTCTGGAAGATGTCAGTGCAGCTGATGCACGCGCAAGTAAGAAAGCACTTATAAACAGACAGGCAACCATAAGAATTTCAAATTTCTTTTTCATAGAACCTGCTTTATGGAATTATTTATTCCTATATATATGCAGGTAAGTCAGTGGATATACCTGGTAACGGTATCCCAGATATCACTCGTTTCAAATCCGAGTTTCCAGAAGGATGCACCGGCAAGCTTCTTTTCTTCAACCAGTTTCAACCGGCATTCTGCGGAGGCGGAGTCTTCCAGCCATACCTTATAGGTGGTGTCATTATCTGTAAATTCCGAATAGTTCTGTCCACAGTCATCCTGCCATGCTTTGGTTGCACCATGTGTGGCGAGAAAATCGTTTGCAGCTTTCATGCCATAAATCTTTGAAGGAATTTTGGCACCGGCTGCTGTGTCATCGGAACTGCTCTCGGATGGGATTTCCCATACACGCGTATAAAATGGCATTCCAAGAATTACCTGATCGGCAGGAACCTCTTTTAAAGTATCGCTTACACCCTGGGTTACCCAGCTTAAAGAGGCGACAGACCCGGCTTCGGAGCTTCCGGCATAATGCTCATCGTACCCCATAATTATAACATAATCTGCAAAATTTGCCTGTTCTTTTCGGTTATAAAAGGAAGTATGCGACATTGGAACGTAATTGTCTACAGAAAGAACAACCCCATTGTTTTTGCACTTGATGGAAAGCTCCCGGATGAATTCAATAAATGCATCCCCGACTTTCTCCCCGTTCATACTTTCAAAGTCTACGTTGATTCCATCCAGATTGTATTGAATCGCCATGGAAACAATCTGGTTTACCAGATTCTGTCTCTTAGAGGTATGGGTCAGGACTTCTGTTGTATCGACATTTTTATTTTCCAGATTGCTGACAAGCGCCCAGACTTCAATCCCCTGGTTATGACAGTAATTTACATAATTCAGGCTTGCCAGGTTGGCAATGTTTCCATTGTTGTCATTCAGATAAAACCAGGTAGGAGAGAGTACATTGATTCCTCTGGTATTTGCAAGGACAGAGGAAACCGCGTTATTTGCAGACTGGTTTGTGACCTGATGCCAGGCCATACAGATATTGTAATCTTTCTTTATATGTGCAAAGGTATCCGGAGTGAAATCGCTTTTTCTTGTTTTTTCTTTGACGGAGGAAAGCATACGTTTCTGCATGTATCCGATAATACCGTCATCTGTCATTACTTTGTCCCAGTTGTCGCCCTGTTCGATCACGGTGACTTCATCTTTGGAAGAAACTTTTTTCAGAATCGGGCTTTTGATGCCTCCTCTTACGCGCAGGGAGGCATTTTTTTTGGCAGTGGCAGTCTGGTATTTTCCCCACTGGCTGGTAATAATGATCCGGTGGGGATCTTTTACATGTTTGTATTTAAAATCGGAATATTCCTTTACAAAATCCAGATCAATATATGCAGTATCAGAGTTTATGGTAACAATTTTACGACCGTAATCTGCGGAAGATTTTGTAACCATATAACTGGTCTGCTCTGCTTGTGCCGAGATCAGATTTTGTGTTGTTGCATAGAGAAGGATATTCTCGTTATTGTCCCAGTAAAAACGTGAATTTAAATTGTCATGGACAAAATCATAATCAATATAAATATGACCGTCAATGACCCTGGCTTTGGAAGAGGTTACTTCATTATTTAAAACAATGGCAACCTCATCGGAATTTGTCAGATGATAATAAGTGGTTAAATCTTCGTGTTCCTTACTCGGTGTGTATTTGCGGATCAGGGCGAAGACTACGATCGCTGCAGCAATGACAAGTGCCAGTGCAAGCACAGCGAAAATGGAATGAGATTTTTTCTTCATGAGCCGTCCTTCCTTTGTCTGTTGGCAAATTATATATTTATTCCGATTATAGCATTGTGCCTGTACAGATTCAAATGGAATCAGATAAAATTAAGAAATAGAAGTTGTTTGAATTTTTTCGGGAGGGCAGTTGTGTCTGTGGATCTGCCCTCCCATTTGTCTTTTTTCAGTTTATTTTGTGCGTGACGGAGTTGCATTGAGACTCATTTCACACCCATAATAATAGCCCATTTGTTATTTTATTTTTTTTAATGGATCGTTTTAAAAAGTAACGATCAGACTTTCATATACTTCTGGTCTGAATTCAATGACCAGCTGATTGTCAGTAGATAAATTTAATGTGATAACTGTTTTCCTTTCCATATTTGTTCAAAGAATCCAAAATCATGAGAGGACACTTGAAACGGGTTTTCGAGAAAGGGAACCGGAATCACACGGATTCCGTAGGACGTTTCGACTCTTTTTCGGTCTTTTTTGAGGTTTCCCATACTCATAAAACGGACATTTGTTTTATAATCCTTTCCTAAATTTGTTTTTTTCAGTTCCTCAATAAATTGTAAGAGCTGCCGATCCTTCCAAATACTCACATTTGTCAGTACAATACAGTAATCACAGCGGACAAATTCCGGAAATGAGTATGGAGTCAGAACTCCGAAATCCAGAATTTTATACTTGTGTTGCAGATGTAACTGTTCCCGCAGCTGCCGGAGTGTAATCTCCGGATAGTAGCTGACACCATTGCAGCGAAAAGGAATGGTTGGGTCCTTTTTCGAAGAAAGCGCAGCGATTTCATGACTGGAATTGACTTCCAGGTATGCGGTGCGGGCCAGAAATCTGCTGTGTAAAAAGTTGCAAAGCGAAATACTAAAGTGTGTTACACCGGAATTTACTGTTGTACCGCAGACTCCTATGGTTGCAGGAGCCGGAATAAATGGTTTATGAAACGTAAAAATAGGCGATTCCGTCCTTTCTCAGGTTGTTGCAGCCAGTGAACAAAATCCAGCTTTTCTTTGTCTGCACGAAAGATGTCCGTGTTAAACGGATAAAAATAGACCGGCTGTGAAAATGTTCTGGCAAAATAAATGGCAGAATTGTGGTCGCACAGATTCGCAACAACATGCAGGCGGTTACCAAAATTTTGTAAAAGAAAGTCTTTGGACTTTGCATCGTCCCGATGCCACAATGCTCCTCCACACACATAGATAATATGATCCGCCGTTGCAAGGCAGGAGAAAGAAAAATCACATCCGTAATCATTTACCATGATTTGTGCGACAGGCTCCGGGATTTCGATGCCACTGTCATATTTTGGAAATCCTGTAAAATTGCGATAAAAGAAACAACCGTTTTTTTCCCACACATGTTTCAGCTGGGCAACCGTCTTGCGCAGATCGTTTGACCAGTTTTTTTCCTGGTAAACCGCGGAAATGCCAAGGTAGTTAAGTGTTGTCACCAGTGCGATTGCTATGTGTGTTGCACCACAGCCGCTGTGACTTCCAACGACTGCAATTGTCTGCCTGAGATGCGTTCTTCCCGTAGTTTCAATTACTTCTTTTAATGCAGAGTACAGAGCCTGCGGTGATTCATAGCGCAGGTCGGGATCTGCTGAAATTGCTTTTTGAATTTTGGGATAAATAGATCGGTTGGTGGCTGCATCCAGATATGGCATCATATATTCCATGATTTTTCCAATGCTGTAGATATCGGATCTCAGGGTTACCGGTTTTCCTGAGATAAGTTCCGGAGCAGAAAAATCCACGTTTCCGAAATGGTTGAAGTCATTTCCAGAAATGGCAGCAAAAGATGCGACACTAAAGTCAATCAATTTGAGCTGTGTTCCACATACTATAATATGTTCCGGCTTAAGATCCTGATAAAGAATCGGAGAAGGCCGTAATGTATGCAGATATGCAAAAATGTCACAAAGCTGCTCACAAAAATATAAAAACTGGTTCTGGGATATTGACTGTTGATGAAGCAAAAATTCTTCTAAAGAGTCACCCTGAATATATTCTTCCACAAGATAGTAGAATGATTCATCTTCTTCAAAATCATAAATTGTGGGAATTCCGGGATGCTGAACAGACTTTAGAATCTGTGCTTCGGATATTGCGAAGAGCGGTTGTGCCGAAGTATTTTTGGGGAATCGCTTCATTGCACGGTACTGCTCTAAAGATTGCTGTCTGACAAGAAAGACACTTCCGCATTCTCCCTGGCCAAGGGGACGAATCAGCTCGTATCGGTCAGACAATATTAAATTTTTGTTATTCATACGCTCCTTTGGGTCAGAGACGCATCTCATGCATAAACTTATAACACACTTTATTTTGCAATGCAAGTATTTTTTTTATAATTTTTTAATCCGTGGTAACTTTACAACGGGAGGGCATTTGATTATAATAAGTGTACCATTTACGGAAAGCGATTTCCAGAGAAGGATGTGATAGAGATGAAAATTGAAAAAGTAAATGAAAATCAGATTCGATGCACATTAACAAAACAGGATCTTGCAGATCGTCAGATTAATCTGCGGGAACTGGCATATGGTTCTGAGAAAGCAAAAGGACTTTTCCATGATATGATACAGCAGGCAAATTATGAGTTTGGATTTGATGTGAGTGACAATCCACTTATGGTAGAGGCAATTCCATTGTCTTCCGAATCCCTGGTTTTGCTGATTACAAAGGTTGAATACCCGGAAGAACTCGACACCCGTTTTTCACAGTTTACGGAAGGCGGTGATGAGGAGGAACTGTTTTCGAATATGGGGGCAGCCGGAAATGTGGAACGCAAAGGGGCAGATGATATTTTGGAACTTTTCCAGAAAATACGTGAAGCAAAAGCCTCTCCAGAGAGTGAAAATGCACAGCAGACAGAGGCACCGGAAGAAGTACCGGAAGTACCGGCAGATCTGACGAAAATGTTTGAATTTACGACGATAGATCAGGTGGAGCGTCTCGCACATGTACTTGTAAATTATTACAATGGACGAAATGACCTGTTTAAGAACGAGAAGAAAAACCGGTTTTATCTGGTGATCCACAAAGATGACCATACACCGGAAGAGTTTAATAAAGTCTGCAATATTATTTGCGAATATGCACAGCAGAAAAATTATAATCCTGCAGTCGGAGCATATTTCGCGGAGCATGGAAATAAAATTACGGGACCGCAGGCACTGCAGGTGTTTGCATCTCTTTAGAAAATTTAAATCAAAAAGGAGTGCTGAAATTCAGCACTCCTTTTTGATACGTGAAATCTATGCGGTTGCATCATGCTCGATGAAATCGTTGATATCATTTACCAGATCATCCGGGTCGATTCCATGAACCATAGCTGCCTCAGCAATAGTCTCCATCTGGGATGATGGGCAGCCAAGACAATGCATACCAATGTTTAAAAGCATAGGTGCTACGTTCTCATCAATCTGAAGAAGTTCTCCGATCATAGTATCCTTGGTTACTTTAGCCATGGGATAAATCCTCCTTTGCAAATATCGTTTAATGTTGCTATTATAATACGATTTCCCGTTAATTGCAAATTATACTTTTTTTATTAAAGAATTGGCATTTTCGGACGATATATATGTCAGATGAAATGACAGGGAGTGTCAAATCAGAGGGCAGGGATGCTCAAACGTAGCGTATACGGGAAGGAATAAGTATGAAGATTAATCGCAACATGTCTGCTGTTGTTGCCAACCGGCAGCTGCTCCGGACAGAAAATAAACTGAGTATTTCCATGGGCCGTCTTTCTAGTGGATATAAGATCAACAAGGCAGGGGATAATCCGGCGGGAATGGCAATCTCCAGCAAGATGAAAGCACAGATTGATGGTCTGGATCAGGCAGAAGCGAATTCTGATGATGGACAGTCCGTACTCAGAATTGCAGACGGGGCATTAAACGAAGTCAGCAATATGCTGCAGCGTATCCGTGAATTGAGTGTTCAGGCGGCAAATGGAACAAACTCTTATTCGGACCGTCAGAGTATTCAGGACGAGATTGATCAGCTGACACAGGAAGTTGACCGGATTTCCACAGATACAGAGTACAACAAGAAGACGCTGCTTGACGGTTCGGCAAATACACGTGTGTATGTGAGTGGAACACATCAGGATAAGACAAAATTTGCACGGAGCGCAACAAGAATTGACTTTTCCGAGGAAGTTCTTCCGGGCGATTATACGGTGGAAGTGAAGACTCCGGCAAAGCAGGCAGAGTATCAGCTGGATCTGTCCGGTCTGATCAATGATCCGGATTTCGAAGGAGGCACAATTTCTGTCAACGGAGTGGGGATCGAGTATAAAAAGGGAATGAGTGCCGATGACGTATATAACCAGATGATATCTGTGGCAGATGAGATCGGGTGCAAGTTTGAAAAAGATCCAAATACGGCAGGGGTTTATAAGATTACTGCGGATAACAGGGGATCAAAAGAAACACTGACCATTGGTATGTCAGAAGAGATGGCAAAAAAAACAGGTCTGTCAAATGCGCAGGGAGTTGTTCAAAATACAGATGACAAAAGTTACAAACTTGTGGCAAGCGGAACCGATGCAGAGATAGAACTGAAAGATGGGTTTGGAAGTACAGTAATTACAAATGTCGAGGGAAATCGTGTGAAAATCACGGATAAGGGTGGATTTTCCATGGATTTTCTGCTGAGTGATGACGTACAAAATGGGGATACCCTTACATTTGATGTGACGGATGTTGGTGCGATGACCATCCAGATCGGTGCGAACCAGTATCAGAATATGGATGTACATATTCCGGAAGTTTCCTCGGAGAGTCTGTATCTGGATACGGTGAATGTGGCGGTCAACGGAGGTGCTGACAAAGCCATCAGCACGATGGATGCAGCAATTGCAAAATTAAGTGCTGTCCGCTCCGGAATCGGTGCATATACCAATCGTCTCGAGTATGCAAGCTCCAGTCTTGCAGAGACACAGGAAGATATGACAACCGCATATTCAGGGCTTATGGATACCGATATGGCATCTGAAATGACAGAATATACACAGCAGAATATTCTGGAACAGGCTGCTGTTTCGGTGTTATCACAGGCAAATGATATTCCACAGCAGGTACTGTCTTTGCTGCAGAAATAGGAGTAGCATATGGATAATGAGCTGAAAAAAGATTTTACGAGACGACTGAGCCAGTGTAATTCCGGTGAGATGATCGTCATCATTTACGATATCTTTTTTGCCTATGTGGATGATATTCGGCAGGCACACTGCAAGGGAGATCATGATGGACAGAAGGATGCGATCCGGAATGCACAGAGTGTTCTGGATGAGCTGATCGGAAGTCTTAATTTTTCGTATCCGATCTCGCACAACCTGTATAAACTCTATATGTTCTGTAAAAATGAGCTTTCACGGGCGATGTACGAGAATCGGCTGGATGGAGTGCAGGAAGCGGAACATATCATGCACCGGTTGTATACTTCTTTTGTAGAGGTGGCGAAACAGGACAAGAGTGCACCCCTTATGAAAAATACCCAGCAGGTATATGCAGGGATGACTTATGCGCGCGGTGCCGTAAACGAAGATTATATGGATGTGGACAGTCACCGGGGCTTTTTTGTATAAAATTTCCGTAAAATGAGAACGGTCAGGAGGGAAGCGAATAGTTTCCCTCTATTTTTTTTACACATCCCAGAAGAAATTTATAGCGCATCTGTACGGCTTTTGCCTGATAAATGTAATAGTCGATCAAATCCGGATCAACGACATTTTCAAGATTGGCATAGGTATTTTGCAGTTCTGCGGTTGTCTGTTTCAGATTATCGAGAAGTATTGCATAGCCGTCAGGGGGCTGAGGGGTTGTCTTAAACAATTTCATTGGATCACCTGCTTTCTGAAGTCTCTCTTTTACAAGTATAAGCAAAAATGGAAAAGTTATACAAAAATTTGTAAAAAACTGCTTGACAAATAAAATAGGCATTGTTATAATTCGATTCACAACAAAGGGGTGATGCAAATTGATTTCGATGCAGGGGGCATCGGTTCTGACACTGTATGCAATCTTAATTGTGGCAGTCGTTCAGGATATTACCAGCATGAGGATTAGTAACCGGCTGATTATCATGGGTTTATTTTTATCGATGGCATTCGGTATAGTTTTGGGTGGAATGCCGCGAATCATTCAAGTTCTTTTGAATATTTCTATTCCGGTTATCATGTTATATCTTTTTTATCTCATAGGTGTGTTGGGCGCCGGAGATATCAAACTTTTTTCCGTTATCGGTGGATTTACAAATTTAAAAACATTGACAGACTGTGTGCTGGCAGCATTTGTGGCAGGAGCAGTAATAGCCGTGCTCAAGATGTTGTATATGCGCAATCTTAGAATCAGCCTTTTTAAAGCACAGGTTTTTTTAAGGGAACTGTTTTCGGGGAAATTCTCCTCTTATCGAAATGGCTGGGTTCAGGAGCAGAATCTGATGCATTTTTCTGTTGCGGTTTTACTGGGAATGTTATACGCGCATCGGACAGTATGGCTGTCACTGTTTTGAAAAGAAAGGAGGAGCTATGAGGAGAGCTCGATTGGGACTCTGTATTGGAGACCGGGAGTATGGTGACCGTTTTACCAGCTGCTTGATGAATCATTATCGGGATCAGCTTGAGCTGCACATGTTTTCCCAGAAGGAGGCACTTCAGGAGAACTGGAAAACCCTGGATGCAATTGTTCTGTCGGATGATTTGGCTGGGGAAAACGGGATAGAATGTGAAATTCCACAAATTTATCTGTCTGATGGAAATGAAAATGTGGATAAAGAGGTGGAAAAAGGGGTGGTGTTTGTGGATAAGTATCAGGAAGTGAATAAAATCGTCGATGAGATTTTAAAACAGATTGGGGAGGAAATAAAAAATGCCAGTGGGGGTGTGAAGCAAAAATTACAGGTTCTTGCAGTATATTCGCTGGCAGAAAATGAAATGCAGCTTCCGTTTGCGGTCACGCTGTCCTCCATTCTGAGTGAAAACGAAAAAGTTCTGCTTCTGGATTTGCAGGAAAACAGTGGATTGTCGCAGCTGATGGGGGAATTTTATTCGTCCGGGATGGAAGAACTTCTGGTGATGGCAGAAAGCGGAAAATACTCAAAGAGCAGGATGGTTTCCTGCATCGGTCATCTGGACAGGACAGATGTTGTGTATCCTCTGGGAAATACCGAGTGTCTGTGTGAAGTAAAAAATCTGACGTATCAGAAATTGTTTCAGATTTTAGCGCAGGAAATGAATTATACAACCATCGTTTTAAATCTGGGGTCACGGTTTATGGGATTTTTTGAATTGCTGGGGAGCTGCCAGAAAATTTTCCTGATGAAAAGCAGAGGAGGGCTTGGACAGTGGAGAGAGAAAGAATTTTTGACAGAAATTCAAAAACGCGGAGAAGAACGGTTATCCGAGAACCTGCGGGAAATACAGCTTCCGCTTGTGGCATCCCCTGTGGTATCCTGCGAGCGGCTCGTCGAGCAATGGAAATGGAACGAATTTGGAGACAGTATCCGGAGGATGATGCCGGTTGGATGAGTATGTAGGAGATATCCGGCAGCGTGTATTGGAACGCATGGATCTTTCACGGGAGATGTCGGATGAAGAAATTGAAAATCTGATTGGGGAAGAGGCATCCCGGCTGATGCAGGAGGAACCCATTTCCATTCGGGAACGTCTGATGCTGGAAGCAAGAGTATTTAATTCACTCAGAAAACTGGATGCTTTGCAGGAACTTCTGGATGATCCGGAAATTTCCGAGATCATGGTTAATGGCCCGAAACATATTTTTTTTGAAAAGGCAGGAAAGGTTCATGCGTGGAATCAGGCATTTGCCAGCGAAGAAAAAATGCAGGATGTGATACAGCAGATCGTTGGAAGACATAACCGGGTGGTTAATTTATCGAATCCGATCGTAGATACAAGGCTTGCAGATGGCTCCCGTGTAAATATTGTCCTGGCACCGGTTTCTCTGGATGGTTCTACGATCACAATCCGGAAATTTCCGGAGAAACCGCTGGATATGCAGACCCTTATTCAAAAAGGGGCACTTCCGGAAGATGCAGCAGAGTTTTTAAAGATGCTGGTAAGGGCAAAATACAACCTGTTGATTTCGGGAGGGACAAGCTCCGGGAAAACGACATTTTTAAATGCTTTATCACAGTATATCCCGGAGGATGAGAGAGTTATAACGATTGAGGATTCCGCGGAACTTCAAATACAGGGAATCAAAAATCTGGTACGTTTAGAAACACGGAATGCAAATATGGAGGGCGTCCAGCCGGTAACAATCCGGGATCTGATCTGCACAGCATTGCGTATGCGTCCGGACAGAATACTTGTTGGGGAGTGCCGTGGAGCGGAGGCATTTGATATGCTTCAGGCATTGAACACCGGGCATGACGGCGGATTATCCACCGCTCATGGAAATTCAAGCAGAGATATTCTCTCCCGTCTGGAAATGATGGTACTGATGGGAATGGAACTGCCGATTGCTGCAATCAGACAACAGATTGCATCGGGGATAGACCTGATCGTTCATCTGGGAAGATTACCGGATAAAAGCCGCAGGGTATTGGAAATTACAGAGGTATGCGGAGTGGAAAATGGCGAGATTCAGATTTCCCCAATTTACGAACTGGAAGGAATCGGGGGCAGCTGGAAGTGGAAACACTGTGGTATATTAAAGAATCGTAAAAAACTGGAGATGGCAGGGCTGCCCCGGGAGAAGGGAGAGATAGAAGATGGATTATCGCGTGTATCATCTGAGCCGGAAGGAGGTCTGTAGAAGCATTGCTCTGGCGGGGCTGCTGACAGTGGCAATTGCGTATTTATTTTATGCCAGCTGGCTGGGGATAGTAGTTTTTCCTGTTTTTATCTGGTTTTTCATGAAGCGTCAGAAAAAAGCAGGGAGAGAACAAATGCAGATACAGCTTGCAAGGGAATTTATGGATACCCTTCGGAGTATCAGTGCAGCTTTGCTTGCTGGTTTTTCTATAGAAAATGCGTGGAAAGAGGCAGAAAAAGAAATACTCGCATTATATGGGAAAAAATCCTATATGTATCAGGAGGTAAAGGAGATGAATTGTTCCATCAGTCTCAATCAACCATTGGAGGCATTACTTGCGGACTTTTCTGCGCGAAGCGGAAATATGGATATTGCAGGTTTTTCGGAAGTTTTTTCGTTCGCAAAACGCAGCGGTGGAAATTTTGTGACAATCATTGATGCGACATCCCGACATATGCGGGTGCGCCATGAAACGGAGAGGGAGATTCAGGTACAGATTGCTTCCAGAAAGATGGAACAGAAAGTAATGAATGTTATACCTGTATTCATATTGGCATATCTGAAAGTGACATCCATGGATTTCTTGAATGTTTTATACGGAAATGTGGCAGGTGCGTTGTTTATGACGGTGTGTCTTGCAGCTTATGGCGGGGCAATTGTACTGGCAGAGAAAATAATGACAATACACATGTAGAGGGGGAAGCGTGAGAAGGAAAAAAATCATAGAGGCAGCGGTTGTTTGTATTCTGTTATTGTTGCTTGGAGCATATATGGAATTTTCCAGTCGCAGTATGGATGATAAAAACAGGATTATCCGAGGCAGCCCGGGCAGTGGGAGACAGGAAGTGGAACTTACGCTGAATGCGGGAGAACAATTGAAAGATTATGATTATCAGATAAGCGTTCCTGCACAATGTATTGATGAAAAGACAGCACAATCCTATTTTTCCCGGGCAGAAAAGGAAATAGACGAAACCTTTTTCCCAGAGGGAGAAGAGGCTGCACATGTAACAGAGCAGGTGCATATGAAGCCAAGCTATGTGAAAGGATTGGTAAAAGCCGACTGGACATTGGATCAATACAATGCAGTGGACGTGGATGGAACGATCCGGGAGGATCAATTAGATCCCCAGGGAGAACTTGTACAGGCGAGTGTGGCACTTACCTGTGAAAAGTACCGGGAGGAATATACGTTTTCTTTTCAAGTATACCCGAAAGTGATGTCGCAGCAGGAAAAGGTCATTCATGAAATTGCAGCTGAAGTAGAGCAGCAGAGTACGCGGGAAGGGGAGAGGTATCTGACGCTGCCGGATCAGGCGGCAGGGGTGAAGCTGCAATGGAAAGAAAAAAAACAGCATCTGGTATGGAAAATTTTGTTTTTTGAGGTACTGGTTCTGTTCCTGATGGCGGGAATTGTTCTGGAGAGGAAACGTACTGCGGATCATATAAAAAAAGAGCAGATGAAACTGGATTATGCGGAAGTTGTGAGTAAACTTCTGATTTTACTGGGAGCAGGTATGTCATTAAAACAGGCATGGAATAGAATTTCCGCTCAATATTCTGATAAAAGGCAGAAAAAACAAATAAAAGAACGGTATATCTATGAAGAAATGATAATAACGAATCACGAAATCCTGGACGGGGAAAGTGAACGTCTTGCATACCAGAAATTTGGAGAAAGAGTGGATTTGGGAGAGTATCAGAGACTCATTCGGATTCTTTTACAGAATTTACAGACCGGAAGCAGGGGATTATGTAAACTTTTGGAACAGGAATCGGAGAATGCACTGGAAGAAAGGAAAGCACTGGCCTGTAAATTGGGAGAAGAGGCAGGAACGAAAATGCTGTTGCCGCTTATGATGATGCTTGGCATTGTGATTGCCATCATTATGATTCCAGCAATGCTGTCATTTCAAGTATAAGGAGGAAAAATTATGTTAGGATTTAAAAACTTTTTGATGGAAGAAGATGGGGTAGGAGTTGTAGAAATGGTGTTGATTGTTGTGGTATTGATAGGAATTGTTGTGTTGTTCAAGAAAAAACTGACAACTTTGGTTTCTGATATTTTCAACACGATTAAAGAACGTACAGGGGAGGTATAGTGAGGAGAAAGGCGAGTATTACTGTGTTTGCAGCCCTTTCACTGATGCTGGTGGCGCAGCTTCTTTTCACACTTTTAGAAGCGGCGAGACATTATGAACTTCAGAAAGTATTGTATATGAATACGGATACGGTTTTGGAATCCGTTTTTGCCGATTATTGCAGTCCTTTGTGGGAAACTTACAAAATCCTTGGAGTACGGGTGGAAGATACAAAAGGTAAATTATGTTTTAATAACAGGGAAGCACAGCTACGTGGCCTTACATCGGATCATCTTGGAAGCAAAGAACAAAAAACTTTGCTTTCCGGGATGAGTCTGTTGACCGCGGAGATGACAGATGCAAGGTATGACCCCTATCGATTGCTGACAGATCAGAATGGTGTCGTATTTCAGAAGGCTGTGTGTACTTATATGAAAAAGAATATTGCATATGAGATGGCAAAGTCCGTCTACAATCATTATGAAGCAGTAAAAGAAGTAAAAAAGGACTATAAAAATCCGGATGAGGGTATTGCAGATGCAATGGATGCACTGAAGCATCCGGAAAAATATGAAACGGAGGGGGCAGGTAATTCATCATCCCGGCAGTTAAAAGGGGAAGCGCGTCAGGGGGATAAAACAAAGAAAGAGGATTCTGGAGAAAAGGCAACGCCAACAGAGAATCCTTTAGAAACGGTGACAGAAGTAAAAAAAGAAGGGGTACTATCCCTTGTTTTGCCGGAAAATACAAAGGTATCCGGAAAATTTATTAATATAGAAGAAACTGTTTCACACAGAAGTCTGGAAAAAGGTACGATGGATTCTTATGTGGGAACAGACTGGTATCAAAAAGTATTGTTTTATCAGTATCTGGTGAATTATCTTGGAAACTACGTGGAGAAACAGCAGGATCGCGTATTGGAATATGAGCTGGAGTATGTTCTGGGCGGAAAAAGAAATGACGCGGATAATTTAAAAATTGTGGTTACGGAGCTGCTGGCAATGAGAGAACCGTTAAATATGGCGTCATTAACTGCATCTTCCCAGCGACAATCAGAGGCAATGGCACTTGCGGTCACGTTGGCAGGAGTATCGGCGAATCCGGCCGTAATTGAAGCTGTAAAATACGGAATCTTAGTAGCGTGGGCATTTGCAGAAAGTGTGTTAGATGTAAGGACGCTATTGTCCGGGGGAAAAATTGCAATGATAAAAAGTGATGCGGATTGGACTTCAAATGTACATATGATTCCGGAACTTTTGTCGGGCTGGTCTGTGGCGAAAGATTGTTCTCAAGGATTGGATTATGGACAATATGCTGCCATTTTGCTTTTGTTTCATAAGGGAAATACCCTTGCAATGCGCACCATGGATGTGGAGGAAGCGTATGTACAGACACAGGAAGGGTACGAAAATTTTCAGATGGACCACGTTTTGTGTGAAACTGAGCTTACTGCCACCTATGAATTCCAACCGGTATTTCTTGGCTTTGTATCCATCCTTGAAAATTTCTCAAATGGATTCCGGATTCAAAATCATTCCGGATATAGTTATTTTCATGGGAAGGAGGGGATGTAAGGATGTCTTTTGGACAATGGAAACCGACAATTACCCTCAAATTTCAATCTTTTCCGAAGCAGGCATATATTCATAAGATAATAAACGAACCAATAGATTCGAATCCGCAAGACGATATCTATAACTTGGGAGAACATCCTTGCCAAAAGGCATCCTTATGTTCCTTTTTTAAGGGATCGTATACGCTGGAAGCAGCCGTGATTATTCCTGTAGCAGCCGTGTTTTTCCTTACGATCTTATTTTTCTTTCGGGTATTGCAGATTCAGACAGAAGTTCAGGAGGCGTTGAATTATGCAAGCAGAAAAACAGCATGTGAAGCATCTGCCGTTTCATCGCAAACGGGGCTTCTGGTATCTGCGGAAGCGTATTTTAGAAAGGAGCTGGGAACGTACAGTTTGCCGGAAAAATATATTCGTGGTGGAAAACATGCGATTACGATGGCGAAATCCGATCTGTCAGGAAATTATATTAATTTGCAGGTTAATTATTACATTAAAATTCCAATTAGCTTTTTTGAGGTAAAGGGTGTTGGTATCTGTCAGAAAAGTAAGAGCCATAAGTGGATTGGCGACCGTACAGATGGAAAGCAGAGTGATTATGTGTATGTTACAAAACATGGAACCGTTTATCACAGAAGCAGAAAGTGTCATTATCTGGATTTAAGTATTAAAAGTGCGGATTATGCACAGATCAGCGGCATGAGAAACAAAAATGAACATAAATACAGCGCATGTTCCGGGTGCGTGGTGAAAAATTATGTCTCTGGAAAGGTGTATGTGACGGATTACGGAACCTGTTATCACAGTGATCTTGCCTGCAGTGGATTAAAAAGAACCATTTATCTGATTCTGTTGGAAGAGACGGGAGGAAAAAGGGCCTGTGGCAAATGTGGGGCGAATGCGGAGGTGAGGTAAAATAATACGGAACAACTATGAAATGATCAGAATGTGCATATTGACCTTTGGATTGGCAGGACTCTCCTGGGAAGATATGAGAAAACAGGAACTTCATGGCTGGGCAATTTTGCTGCTGGGAATATCAGGTATGGCTGTATCACTGCTGGGAGGCTGTTGGAAAAATCCAGTATGGTTTTTGGGATTACTGCCGGGGATATTTATGCTTATACTGGCCTGGAGTACAAGAGAAAGTATTGGATATGGGGATGGTCTGGTAATCTTATGCATGGGATGTTTTTATGCATTGGGTGAAATGATGGCAATTGTCATGATTGCCATTACCATTGCGGGAATTGCGGCTCTTGGTTTACTGATATTTGGGCATAAAAATAGAAAATCTGAGTTTCCGTTTGTACCATTTCTGCTAGGGGCACATCTGGTCATGTGGGGATTACAGGGATAAAAGGAGAAAATATGAAATGGAGAGGAAGTTATACCGTAGAAGCGGCTGTGATTATACCGGTTCTGATATGGACGATGGCAGCAGCTATGTGTACAGGAATTGATTTGTTGCATGAAGTACGTGGGGAGCATGAAGAAAAACAGATAGAAGATATGTGGGCAGTAGATTCCTTTTATCAGTATCAGACGTTAAAAGAGGTGAAAAAATGATCAATCGGGAAATAGTATATGAAAGAAATCTTACGGGAAGTTTTATGAAAATTGCGGCGGGAATCCATGCGAGGCTGGATGAAAAGCTGATGTTGCGGAGAAAATTGCCGGGACTTCTTGCGGTGGAAAAGGCATATATGGATGGGGAGGGACAGTATTGGTATAACATATCCGGCAAACAGTCGCTTGATATGTATTGCAGGGTAAAAGAAGTAGATATTTCTTTTATTGAAAAACTGATTATGAGCATTTGTAGTGAAATGGAGATCCTGGAATGGAATCTGATTCAGACCAATTGTCTGATGCTGGACCCTGAGTTAATATTTATTACCAACAGCAACCAGGAAATTATTTTTACCGTATATCCAGGTGGGAGTGGAACCATTGAGACAGAATTTCAGCAGTTGATGGAATTTTTGCTTACAAAGGTGGATCATAAAGATACACAGGCGGTAAAGGCCGCATATGGAATTTATGAGAAGACGCTTCTGGATGGTTATTCTATTACAGATATCCGGGATGAAATTGTAAGATCCAGACAAAATGAGGGGAAAAAGGCGGCCGTGGAGGAATCCGGGGGAAATGGAATGGAAAAAGTTTGGAGAGAGGAAAACAATCAACCCGTAGTTCCTGAAAGAAAATATGAAGATCATCCAGACAAAAAAAGAAAAGATGAAACTGTAAAAAGAGCCAACAGAAAGAAAAAGGGGGAAAAGAAAAAGGAGGGAAAGAAAAAGGAGCAGAAGGAGTGGATCAGAAAATTAAAAAAGCTACTGATAGAAATAGGTCTTCTGGAAGAGGAAGAAACCGAAAAACAGGTATATGAATCTTATCATGGAAGTAGGGAATGCCTGCAGGATACCAGAAAACTTTCGAAGTCTGCGGTTGTATATCCGGAGGAAGTAATAAAAACGGTGGCACAACCCGAATATCGGCCAACGGTATGCCTGAACAGCATGACAGGGAAAGTCAGGGGAATGTTGTTGTATCAGGGAGCTGAATCTTACGAGGATATCTGTGTTACAAAGAAAATGACAAGAATCGGGTACGGTCCCGATGCGGACATACAAATACAGGCAGATACGATTAGTCAGCTGCATGCGAGGATTGATCATGATGGAGAGACCTATTATATTGAAGATTTAAATTCGACAAATGGTACGTTTGTGAATGATGAGCCGCTGGCTTACAAAGAGAGAAGAAAATTAAACAGTAATGACATGATCCGTTTCGCGGATGTCCGATATCGTTTTTGCTAACTGCCTTGTCTTTCCAAATGGAAGTGAGTATACTGATAGCATGTAAAAAAATCAGGAGGGAAAAGTATGCCACAAAAAAAGAAACTTCCATTGGTAACCGTGGGATTTGTCGCTGTGAATGTTCTTGTTTATGTGATTCTGGAAATCCTTGGAAATACGGAAAATTCGGAGTTTATGGTAAGAATGGGGGCGGTCTGGCCGCCATATGTGAAGCAGGGAGAATACTGGAGACTGTTTACAGCTACTTTTATGCATTTTGGATTTGAACATATTTTGAATAATATGCTGGTACTGATCTGTGCCGGTCCGATTCTGGAGAAGGCGATGGGGCATATCAAATACCTGTGTCTGTATCTGATCGCCGGTGTGGGAGGAAGTACACTGTCCTATGTGCAAATGATCGCACGGGGAAAGTATGATGTATCGGCAGGGGCATCCGGTGCTATTTTCGGTATTATCGGGGCATTGCTGTGGATTGTGATGATACACAAAGGAAGATATGAATCTCTTACGGGCAAAGGGCTGCTTTTTATGATTGTGATCAGCCTGTATTATGGAATTACCAGTGTGGATGTGGACAACTGGGCACACATCGGTGGCCTTGCAATGGGATTTGTTTTTGCAATTATTTTATACCGGAAACCTCGTAAAGCAGTTGATTTATCGGGGGAAAATCCCTATACTAATTAGTATCAAAGCAAGGAGAGTATACCGATGAAAATCAACGTGTATTATGGAGGCCGGGGACTTTTGGATGACCCGACACTGTATGTATTAAAAAAGATGGAAGATGTTTTACGGGAACTTCGGGTAAACATCGAACGATTCAATATATATGAGCATAAGAATGAAATTGCAACCCTTCCGCTGACGTTCAAAGAGGCAGACGGAATTATTCTTGCTACAACGATTGAGTGGCTGGGAATCGGTGGTTATATGCAGCAGTTTCTGGATGCCTGCTGGTTATATGGTGATAAGGAAAAAATCAGCCATACCTATATGCAGCCGATTGTTATGTCCACAACCTATGGAGAGCGCGAGGGAGAACTGACTCTGATGAATGCATGGGAGATTCTGGGTGGATTACCATGTGCAGGGTTATGCGGATATGTAGAGGATCTGGTGGAATTCAAGCAGAATAAAGATTATACGCTGATCATTGAAAAGAAAGCGGAAAACCTGTACCGGACCATTTCCCAGAAGATCAAAAATCTTCCGACCAGTAATCAGGCAGTAAAGCAGAGTGTTCTGCGGACGCAGCAGCTGAATCTGACACCACAGGAGAGCGAGCAGCTCTCGAAGTATGTATCGGATGATACTTATGTGAAGCAGCAGAAAGAGGATATTGAGGAACTGGCATCAATGTTCAAAGATATGCTTGGAAAACCGGATGATGATATGGATACACCGTTTGTGAAAGAACTGGAAAGTCATTTTGTATCTACTGAGGATTTTGCTGCCAGCTATTCCTTTATTATCGAAGGAATCAAAAAGCCATTGTATGTAGCAATTGAAAACGGAGAATTGGAGATTCATTACGGTCAGGAAGAAAAGATTGACGTGGTTGCAAAATTAAGCAGAGATGTTCTGCAGTCAATCATTGACGGACGGATGACATTCCAGAGAGCGTTTATGACGGGTGAGATGACAGCGAAAGGGAATTTTAAAACGCTTCGTATGCTCGATCAGATATTTGTATTTTAGGAGGCAAAAAAATGAGAGATGACAATTGTATTTTTTGTAAACTGGCAAACGGAGATATTCCGACCAATACGATCTACGAAGATGCGGATTTCCGTGTGATTCTGGATGCAAGTCCTGCAGCAAAGGGACATGCGCTGATTCTGCCGAAACAGCACTATGCAAATATGTTTGAGATTGATGATGAAGTACTCGCAAAGGCTGCAAAGCTTGCAAAGAAAGTTATTACACACGAAAAAGAAGTGTTGGGATGTGACGGTTACAATGTGCTTCAGAATAACGGAGAAGCAGCAGGACAGACCGTATTTCATTTCCATATGCATCTGATTCCGCGTAAAGCAGGAGATCAGGCAGTTCCTGAGTGGGAGCATTTATCTCTTTCCGATGATGAGATGAAAGAAATCTGTGATAAGATGAAGATGTAAAAAATCTGTATCTCTATATACAAAAACATGCATATCGCTGGAAAAACGTACAGCAGATATGCATGTTTTTTGTTTTGGTATAGTGGCGTGTGAATTATTTAGAAACACTTTCAATCAGTTTTAATATCGTTCCGATGGAATCCATCTGACCGCTCTCTGACATGGTACGGATGTATTTTTCACGGTCGGCATATACTTCGCGTACTGCATCAAGTAATGTCTGATCGGTCAGTTTTTCTTCTTCAATCACATAAGAAAATCCCTGTTTAGCAAAAGATTTCGCATTTAAAATCTGATCACCACGGCTGGCAGCAGCAGAAAGCGGAATCAGGATGTTTGGTTTGTGCAATGCAAGAAGTTCACAGATGGAATTTGCACCTGCGCGGGAAATGGCAAGATCTGCCAGGGCAAACATGTCGGTCAGTTCTGCACTTGCATATTCAAACTGCGCATAGCCAAGCACGCCTTTTAATTTCTCATCGAGGTTTCCTTTTCCACAAAGATGAATGATATAAAATTGCTCTAACAGTTCCGGAAGCACTTTCCGTACGGCTTCATTGATTACCTTGGAACCTGAACTTCCGCCGACGATCAGGAGTACCGGTTTGCTGTGATCCGGGAAACCGCAGTAGTGAAGAGATTTTTCCGCATCTCCGTGGAACAGTTCCCGGCGGATCGGTGAACCGGTAAGAACTGCTTTTTCCGCTGGAAGGTATTTCATGGTCTCCGGGAAATTACAGCATACTTTTTTTGCACCACGGATTGCGATTTTGTTTGCAAGTCCCGGTGTGATGTCGGATTCGTGGATAATTGCAGGAATATGGCAGTGTTTTGCAGCAAGAACAACCGGAACAGAGACAAATCCACCTTTGGAAAAGACAACGTCCGGTTTGAGTTTGCGCAGGATGGAGATTGCCTGCCCATATCCTTTTAATACTTTAAAAGGATCGGAAAAGTTTTTCCAGTCAAAATAACGGCGAAGTTTTCCAGAAGAAATTCCGATATAAGGGATTTTTTGCGCTTCGATAAGTTCTTTTTCCATTCCGTTATAGGAACCGATATATGTAATTTCATAACCGGCTTCCTGAAGTGCCGGCATAAGGGCAATGTTTGGAGTAACATGTCCGGCGGTTCCGCCACCGGTCATAACAATTTTCTTTGATTTAGCCATTCGATATTTCCTCTTTTCTTTACTTAAGTCAACTCTATATGATCCATATAGAAATGTCAAGCAACATGAGCAGTAACGACATATGTCGAAACTTGCGACCGAAAGGATATTCCGGTGATGACGTTCTTTCATTATAATAAGATTTATACAGTAAGAAATGATTTTACATAATATGAAAGGATGGGAGCAGATATGACAATACTGATGTGGATCAGCAGGTGGCAAAATGAAATGGAGTTAATGATTATGGGGTTGCAGATCATACTTTTTTTATTTTTAACAATTGGGGTGTTTTGTATTGTGCGGCAACAGAAAAAAGCAAACCGGTGCAGAAGACGCCTGGAATTGTACTTAAAAAAACACATGGACAAGCCTGGGAAAAAGGAAGAAAAAAGGGTATCACCGGAGAAAGTGCAAAATAAAAATTTACATGAGGATGAGGAAGAAAACCGCATAATTTCAACTGTTTTGCAGGAAATTTTCCCATAGTGGAATGTTTTTTATCAAAAACAATACATAAATTGACACAGGAATATAAAATATGTAACATTTTCAAAACCGGCATGGGTGTGCAGTGAAAACGCACACCCATTTTTTAAACGGAATATGAGCAAAAGTGGAGAACACCACCCATTTTTATACTAAAATTTGACAAATGGAAATTCCTGTGCTACAATAAGCCACGTAACAAACTTGTAACAAATGAAATAAAGCGTTTAAAAACGCAACATAAGTGTAATACTTATTGCATAAAATGTTACGAATCCACGGGTAAAAGGTGGATGAAACAAACTACGGAGGTTCATCAATGAAATCAAGCAAAAAGGTGATGGAAAGTGTAATCGTGTCGGGACTGGCACTCACACTTGCGGTCACTGCAGTTACCGGTAATGGAGTGAATATTGCAGCAAAGGATGCAGCAGACACACAGTTTGTCAATAACGGGATTGCCGGAGTGGCATCTGCCATGAATGAATATGAATTGGAGTCGGCAGACTATCTGGACAGATATATTTCTGTTGAAAAGACAAATGCGGCTTTGGTTGCGGCAACAGCAGATGGAACGGTTATATCCGGAAATGATATAAGTGAAGAAACCACGGAAAAGGAATCTGTTTCCGAAGAGGAACAGGAGTGGCAGAATAAGCTGATGGCGAAGGTGGATGATTTTCTTTACGTCCGCGAAAAGGCAGATTCTGATTCCGGAATTGTCGGAAAGATGTACAAAGGGGATCGCGCAGTTGTGAAAGAAGCAGGCGATACTTGGACAAAGATTGAGTCCGGCAATGTAACAGGATATGTAAAGAATGAATATTGTGTGACAGGAACAGATGCATTAAATTATGCAAAGAAGCACTGTGATACGGTTGCGAAGGTTTCTATTGACGGTCTTCGTATTCGTAAAGCGCCAGACACAGATGCGGAGGTAGTGAAAACCGTTGCATCGGGTGAGCACATGGATGTGAATACAAAAGCCGAAGAAACAGACGGATGGATTGCCGTCAAAGTTGGTTCAGATACTTGTTATGTGAGTGAAGATTATGTGACCGTCACACTGGATACAGGCAAAGCGGTTACCATTGAGGAAGAACAGGCAGCAATCAAGGCTGCCGAAGAGAAAAAGGCAGCGGAAGAAGCAAAGAAGAATGCTTCTGTTTCTGCTGAAAAGAAATCATCGTCCGGTCAGTCGGCATCTTCCCAGACAACACAGAATGCGTCGATTGCCGCAAGTGCAGATGAAGAGACACTTCTGGCAGCACTTGTACAGTGTGAGGCCGGAGGAACTAGCGTACAGTGTATGACAGCGGTTGGAGCGGTTGTTGTTAATCGTGTCAGAAGCGGCGGATTTGCAAATTCTATCTACGGAGTTATCTATCAGAGAGGTCAGTTTGGACCGGCATCTTCCGGCAGACTTGAAGCAAGACTTGCCAGCGGTGTCAGCGCAAGCGCCAGACAGGCAGCGAGAGCCGCATTAAACGGCAGTGATCCGACAGGTGGGGCAAAATACTTCAAACTGGCATCCAGCGGTCATGCGGGAACGGTTGTAGGACCGATTGTATTTTATTAAACTTAAAAATCCAGGAGCTTTGTCGAAAGGCAGAGCTCCTTTTTTGATCGGTCAATTTTCCATACCATTGTTGTAAAATTCCGGCAAATGGAGTAAAATGTTTTCAACGTACACTTAAGGAGGAAGAGCAATGACATTAAAGGGACGTAATTTGTTAAAAATGATGGATTTTACACCGGAGGAGATCCTGTATCTTGTGGATCTGTCCGCAGAGCTGAAAGAGAAGAAACATCAGGGAATCATGCATGACAGTCTGGTTGGAAAAAATATTGCACTGATTTTCGAGAAGACAAGTACAAGAACCCGATGCTCTTTCGAGGTAGCTGCACATGATCTGGGTATGCATGTGACATATCTTGATCCGAGCGGTTCCCAGATTGGAAAAAAGGAAAGTATTCCGGATACCGCACGTGTTCTGGGACGTATGTTTGATGGAATCGAATATCGCGGATTCGGACAGGAGATTGTGGAAGAACTGGCAAAATACGCAGGGGTTCCGGTGTGGAACGGACTGACCAATGAATCCCATCCGACACAGATGATTGCCGATATGCTTACCATCAAGGAGCATCTTGGAAAACTTAAGGGTGTGAAGTTTGTATACATGGGGGATGCCCGTTACAATATGGGCAATTCCCTGATGGTTACCTGTGCAAAGCTTGGCATGCATTTTGTTGCCTGCACCAATCCAAAATATTATCCGGACAAGAAGCTCGTGGATTACTGTGTGGACGTGGCCTCCACGACAGGAGCAACCATCACACTGACAGACAGTGTTGCGGAAGCAACCAGGGATGCTGATGTCATTTATACAGATGTATGGGTATCCATGGGTGAACCGGAAGAAGTATGGGCAGAGCGTATCAATGACCTGAAACCGTATCAGGTCAATGCCAATGCATTCAAAAATGCAAAGGACAGCGCGATCTTTATGCATTGTCTGCCGGCATTCCATGATTTAAAGACTACGATCGGAAAACAGGTTTATGAAAAGTTTGGATTATCCGAGCTGGAAGTGACCGATGAGGTATTTGAGAGTGAGCGCTCCGTTGTCTTCGATGAAGCTGAGAACCGTATGCATTCCATCAAGGCGATCATGAAGGCAACGTTATCTGACTAAGAAAAAACGTTTACATATTTTTGTGAATGGAAAGTATGATTATGAAAGCAGAAATTTTAAGACTGCTCCGTGAGACGGACGGATATGTGTCCGGTCAGGAGCTGTGCAATCAGTTTGGCGTATCTCGGACCGCTGTCTGGAAGGCAATTAATCAGCTGAAAGAGGCCGGTTATGAGATTGAGGCGGTGCAGAATAAGGGATATCATCTGGTATCTGTGCCGGACCGTATGGACGAAGTGGAGCTGGCAAGCATCCGAAAGACCGAATGGGCAGGCGCGGAAACGTATTATTTTGATAAGATTGATTCCACGAACACGAAAGCAAAAGAACTGGCAGAAGAAGGACATCCGTCCGGAACTTTTGTGGTAGCGGACCAGCAGACTGCGGGAAAAGGACGTCGCGGACGGTCATGGGATTCCCTTCCGGGAACGGGAATTTATATGACACTCATGCTCAAACCGGACATCAATCCGAACCATGCATCCATGCTGACCCTCGTGACAGCGATGGCAGTGGCAAATGCAATGCACCGGGTGACGGGAGCAGAGGCTTTGATCAAATGGCCGAATGATATTGTCATAAATGGTAAGAAGATCTGTGGTATTCTTACGGAAATGAGTGCACAGTTTGACTATATCAACCATATAGTGATCGGAATCGGAATTAATGTGCACAATGAAAGCTTTCCGGAAGAACTGCAGGATCATGCAGGTTCCCTGCTGCTGGAGTGCGGAAAACGTGTGCACCGTGCAGATCTGATAGAGGCATTTCTGGAAGAATTTGAACGGCTGTATGCGATCTATCTGAAAACCGAGGATCTGTCAGCATTACAGGAAGAGTACGATCAGCTGCTGGTGAACCGTGGCCGGCAGGTGCGCGTGCTGGATCCGAAGGAGCCATTTGAGGGAAAGGCTATGGGAATTACAAAAAAGGGAGAACTGATCGTAGACACCTGGGAGTCAAGAAAACTGGTGTCTTCCGGAGAAGTCTCCGTGAGAGGAATCTATGGATATGTCTAAAGAGGCAAATGAGGTAGTATTGTGCGTATCCAACGCATACCAAAAAAAATTTTATCTGAATGAGAACTTCAACGGACTTCCACAGTCCATCCGTGATGAGTTAAAAATCATGTGCGTCATTTACACCGAGGATATCGGCGGAGTATTGGAGCTGGTATTTGATGAAGCGGGAAATCTGGAACTTCGCACTTCCTGCGAAGAAGGCGATTTCTGCTATGATGAGATCGGAAGCGTGCTGAAAATCAAGCAGCTGCGCAACGAAAAAAGGGAATTGCTGGAAGCACTTGAGATGTATTACAAAGTTCTGTATCTGGGCGAGGGCTTAGAGGCACTGGACGAGGAGGAAGACAAATGATATTAACCATAGATGTTGGAAATACGAATATTACCTGCGGGGTGTTTCAGGGCGATGAGATCGCCGCAAGTTTTCGTATTACGACAAAAATGCCACGGACATCGGATGAGTACGGCATGATGCTTTTGAATCTGCTGGAGCAGAACGATATTCATCCGACAGAAATTAAGGATGCCATCATCTGTTCCGTTGTGCCGAATGTGATGCATTCCCTGAGGGGCGGACTTGTCAAATATTTCCATATCACACCGATCGTGGTGGAGGCGGGCATCAAAACGGGAATCCGCATCGTGACACCGAATCCGCAGCAGATCGGAGCTGACCGTATTGTGGATGCAGTCGGGGCATATGAAATATACGGAGGTCCGGTGCTTGTCATTGATTTCGGTACCGCCACAACCTATGATTATGTGGATGAAAGCGGAGCCTTTCAGGGAGGGATCACAGCACCCGGAATCCGGATTTCGGCAAAAGCCTTGTGGGAAGATGCTGCAAAACTTCCGGAGATCGAGATCAAAAAGCCAGCATCAATTCTCGGAAAAGACACGATCACAAGTATGCAGGCAGGGCTTGTGTACGGACAGATCGGACAGACCGAATACATCATCAACCGCGTGAAAGCGGAAGTCGGACTCGAAAATATCAAAACCGTTGTAACCGGAGGACTTGGCCGCATCATTGCCAATGAGACGGATGCTGTGGATATTTACGATCCGAACCTGACGTTAAAAGGTATCAATCTTGTGTATAAAAAACAGAATCGGAAAATAAAATAGTTATGATCAGATCACTTCAGATCGGCAGTGTGACACTGCCAAACAATTTAATATTAGCTCCTATGGCAGGCGTAACCGACCTGCCATTTCGCTTGTTGTGCAAAGAGCAGGGGGCAGGGCTTCTGTGCATGGAAATGGTAAGTGCCAAAGCAATTCTCTATAAAAACCGTAATACACAGACACTTCTGACGATTGATCCGCGGGAAAACCCGGTGTCTTTGCAGTTGTTTGGATCAGATCCGGATATTATTGCAGAGATTGCACATCAGATTGAGGATCGCCCATTTGATATTCTTGACCTGAATATGGGCTGCCCAGTGCCAAAGATTGTGAACAACGGGGAAGGCTCGGCACTCATGAAAAATCCAAAACTTGCAGGCGAGATCATTGAAAAGACGGTAAAAGCGATCAAAAAACCGGTTACGGTAAAAATCCGCAAAGGGTTTGATGATGATCATATCAATGCGGTGGAGATGGCAAAGATTGCGGAAGCCTCCGGTGCGGCAGCAGTTGCCGTGCATGGACGGACCAGGGAGCAGTTCTATTCCGGCAAGGCAGACTGGGACATTATCCGTCAGGTAAAAGAAGCCGTAAAGATTCCGGTCATCGGAAACGGAGATCTGCTTACGGCGGAGGATGTGATTGCCATGGAAGAACAGACCGGATGTGATGGCTTCATGATTGCAAGGGGGGCACAGGGAAATCCGTGGATTTTCCGGCAGATCCTGCATTATTTTGAAACAGGGGAGCATTTGCCGAAGCCGCCGGCATCGGAGGTGGCTCAGATGATTCTGCGTCATGCCCGGATGATGCTGGAGTTTAAAGGTGAATATATCGGTATCCGTGAGATCCGCAAGCATGCGGCATGGTATACCGCCGGATATCCGCATGGAGCACGGCTGCGTGTGGCAATCAATCAGGTGGAAAATTACGAACAGCTGGAGACACTATTGATGGAGTATTTCGTCTGATGCATAGAAAGCTGTGTCGATGTTCATGGAATTGCTGTTCAGGTTGCTGGGTGGACACGGTGTGGGGCGGGCGGTAACTTCACGGATGAGCGACAGTCCGGTTTGAAGGAGAATATCTTGACAGAATGTGGACAATTCGCTATAATACCTAGGTTATTGTGGATTATTTATGCGCTTTTTTCAAAAAGCTGCATATAAAAAATATAGAATCAGGGGTAAATCAAATGGATAAGAAAAATATCTTGACCTATGAAGGTCTGAAAAAGCTCGAAGACGAACTGCAGAATCTCAAAGTTGTAAAGCGTAAGGAAGTTGCTCAGAAGATCAAAGAAGCCCGTGAGCAGGGTGACTTGTCCGAGAACGCAGAATACGATGCAGCAAAGGACGAGCAGAGAGACATCGAGGCGCGTATCGAGGAGATCGAAAAGATCTTAAAGAATGCCGAAGTCGTTGTTGAGGAAGAGGTCGATCTGGAGAAGATCAGCATCGGATGTAAGGTAAAGATTCTCGACTGCGAGTTCAACGATGAGTTAGAGTACAAGATTGTTGGTTCCACAGAGGCAAACAGCTTAAAGGGAAAGATCAGTAATGAATCACCGGTAGGCCGCGCACTGTTAGGTAAAAAAGTAGGCGATACCATTACCGTAGAGACACAGGCTGGAGAGTTATCCTACAAGGTACTCGAGATCCAGAGATCAACCGTAGATTAAGAGAGGAAATGAAAATGGCAGGACAGAATAACGGAAAGCAGGGCGGACAGCAGCAGGACGTCAACCAGCTGTTAAAGGTGCGCCGTGAAAAGCTTGCAAATCTGCAGGAAGCAGGACAGGACCCGTTCCAGATTACCAAATATGACGTAACCCATCACACATCAGATGTGAAGGATCTTTACAATGCACACGAAGAGAAGCTTTTAGCCGGCAGACCGGCAGTTAATACCGATGGTATGGACGAGGCAGCTGCAAGAGAGGCAGTCAAAGCAGATTATGAGGAGAGAAGAAGCATCATGGATGCCGATCCGGTCCACGTATCCATCGCAGGACGTATGATGTTCAAGCGCGTCATGGGAAAAGCATCTTTCGCAAACATTCAGGATCTCAAGGGAAGCATCCAGATCTATGTTGCGCGTGACGCAATCGGAGAAGATCTGTATGCAACCTTCAAGAAATCCGATATCGGAGATATCTGGGGTGTCAAGGGATACGCATTCCGCACAAAGACAGGAGAAATCTCCATCCATGCGGAGGAGATGACTCTGCTTTCCAAGTCTTTACAGATTCTTCCGGAGAAATTCCATGGACTGACCGACACGGACATGCGCTACCGTCAGAGATACATTGATCTGATCATGAATCAGGAGAGCAAGGAAGTATTTGTAAAGCGTTCCAAGATTTTAAAGGAGATCCGTAACTTCTTAGCAGACCGTGATTTTATGGAAGTAGAGACTCCGATGCTTGTTGCAAACGCAGGCGGTGCGGCAGCAAGACCGTTTGAGACACATTACAATGCATTAAATGAGGATGTAAAGCTTCGTATTTCCCTGGAACTTTACTTAAAGAGACTGATCGTTGGTGGTCTGGAGCGTGTATACGAGATCGGCCGTGTATTCCGTAACGAGGGTGTGGATACCCGCCACAACCCGGAATTTACCCTGATGGAGCTGTATCAGGCATACACCGACTACGAAGGTATGATGGAGCTGACCGAATCCATGTTCCGTTACCTTGCCGAAAAAGTATGCGGATCTACCAAGATCTCTTACAACGGCGTGGAAATTGACCTTGGAAAGCCATTCGCACGTCTGACGATGAACGATGCCATCAAGAAATATACCGGAATTGATTTCGATCAGGTACCGGATGATGCAGCAGCAAAGAAGCTTGCTGACGAGCATCATATTGCATACGAAGAGCGTCACAAGAAGGGGGATATCATCAACCTCTTCTTTGAGGAATACTGCGAGAAGGAACTGATCCAGCCGACCTTTATCATGGATCACCCGATCGAGATTTCTCCACTGACCAAGAAGAAACCAAGCGATCCTACAAAGGTAGAGCGTTTCGAGTTGTTCTGTAATACATGGGAGATGTGTAACGCATACTCCGAGTTAAACGATCCGATCGATCAGCGTGAGCGTTTCGCCGCACAGGATGCCAATGCCGCAGCCGGTGATGACGAAGCAGAACACACAGATGAAGATTTCCTGAATGCACTGGAGATCGGTATGCCGCCTACAGGTGGTATCGGATACGGAATTGATCGTCTGGTAATGTTACTGACAGACAGTCAGGCAATCCGTGACGTACTGCTGTTCCCGACAATGAAGTCACTCGACTCCGACAAGAAGGCTTCCAAGTCTTCCGAGGGAGAGGCAGCAGAAGCTGCAAATGATAACAACGGATTCTTTACAGCAAATGAGAAGATTGATTTTTCAAATGTAAAAGTTGAGCCTTTATTCGAGGAAGCAGTAGACTTCGATACATTCAGCAAGTCTGATTTCCGCGCTGTAAAGGTTAAAGAATGTGTTGCAGTACCAAAGTCAAAGAAACTGTTACAGTTTACTCTTGATGATGGAACCGGCACAGACCGCACTATTTTAAGCGGAATCCACGCTTACTATGAGCCGGAAGAACTGGTTGGAAAAACATTGATCGCCATCACAAATCTTCCGCCACGTAAGATGATGGGCATTGAATCCTGCGGTATGTTACTTTCCGCAGTCAATAACCTTAAGGATTCAGAGGATGAGGAACTTCATCTTCTTATGGTTGATAACCATATTCCGGCAGGTGCAAAATTGTACTAATTTTATAAGAAAAACAGGAGACTTTCCGATACTTGAAAAAGTTTCGGAAAGTCTTTTTTACGCCCAACTTACGCCCAATTTACGCCCAAAAATGAAAATATTGTAAGAAGCTACGTGAATTTGGGTGAGAAAATGTCATTATGCATATCTGGAATGTTCTATAAATTCGATTAAGTCGGATTTCATGATTCTGTAGCTACCGGCAATTGTAATTGCTGGAATATAGCCATTGTGAATGAGTTCAAGCATTTTAGATTTGCTGATATTCAAAAGTTCTTGGCAGCGTTTACGTGTAAGTAAATCCGGTTCATTTTTAAACATTGTGAGATTCACTCCTTTCTGGAAATGTGGTCTATATCGGACTATTTTGGTTTATTAAAGTGTTTTTCGCACTTGCAACAATTGACAAGTAAATAATTTTAAGGCATGCGTGTGATGGCTGTGGCTATCATGCGTTATTTTAATTTATGGAGGAAAATGAAATGATTAGTTTTGATGTATTTAAGAAAAAGGTTGTAGAAGAATTAGAGCAACGGGTTGGAGCGGGAAAAATATTTCTGGAAAGTGTAACAAAAAATAATGACACGAAAATAACCGGATTGATGATTAGAGAGGATGGTCATAATGTGTCGCCAATTATTTATTTGGAAAATTTTTATGAAGATTTGCATGAAAAGACCTTATCAGAAATTGTAGAAGATATTTGGGAGTTGTATCAAGATAAAAAGTTGCCTTCTAATATAGAACTATCTAATTTTCTTCGATGGGAAGATGCTAGGGAAAGAATTGTAATGAAGGTTATCAATTATGTATACAATCAGGAATTACTTAAAACAATACCACATCACAGATTTTTAGATTTGGCAATTGTATATTATTATATTTATGATATGAATGAGGACTATGAAGCCACGATTATGATTAATAATGCACATATGGAGATGTGGTCAGTTGATTTACAAGAATTGCGAGAAGTTGCGTATAAGAATTATGGTAGGTTTTATGAGCCATGTGTAAGGGCATTGGATGAGATTGTTAGAGAAAAAATGGGTGAATTCGCAGATGACTTATCTGGAAAAACGTTGATACAGGTTGTGACAAATCAAAGGAAAACGTTTGGTGCAACTATGATTTTATTTCCGGAAATACTGAAAGTAATATCAGAATTTTATGAAGATGATCTATATGTTCTTCCGTCTTCTGTTCATGAGATATTGGTACTTCCAAAGTGTTCAGATAGTGCAGAAACAGGCAAATGAGCTGGAGTATGTAGATGAATCACAAAAGTTCGATGCCGCAGAAAGTGCAAACGCTTCTAATGGAAGTTCTGGTGCTAAGCCTGTAAGGAATCCTGAGAGGGAAAAGCCTAAGTGGGAGGATACAATCACAAACCGAATGCTGCACTGGTCATATACACCGGAGCAGAAAGAGGAAGTGAAGAAGGCACTTGCGGCAGGAGTTCCGAAGGCAACGATTCTTACTTACTTTTATCCGGAGGTTACTGTGGAGAAGATGAGTTCATATCGAAAGAAGCAGTAATGTTTTTAGATATATTACAGAGTATATGATATAATTTGCTCACATGGTATGCTTCAGCTTATTGGACTACTAACATGTGAGCAGTTACAAAAGACAGAAATTATTTTATATTGGAGGTACAGGATGAATACGGAAAAGACTTTTGCAGATAGATTAAAAGAGTTGCGTAATATACGAAACTATACACAGGAAGAGCTGGGTAAGATAACAAATATATCTGTTCAGAGTATACGACGTTATGAACAAGGTAGACTCAATGAAGAGCCAAGTGCGTATAATCTTTTACAACTAGCAAAGGCACTAGATGTAACACCTGAATATTTATTGATAGGAGATAATAATATGACAAGTTACACGGAGGCAATTAAGAGAGAATTGAAGCAACTTAATGACTATGGACAAATATCTGAAATTAAAGAAACCGAGTTGAATTCCACGATTTTATCACATCTTGAGATGAGTAATGATTTAGTAGATGCTGTAAAGACGGATTGGAATGCAAAAGGCATATTTAAGAGGATAGAGAAAGAGGAAGATAAACAGATTGTGGTAGACAGTTATTGTACAAGACCTTATGTACAGGATGTCATATTACGATATTGCCAGAATAGATCTATATTTAAGACAAAGTTTGCAATAATTGATGGAATGCTTTTAGAATAAAGCAAATTTGAGAGTAAATTAGCACTTTAGCCATATGGTTAAGGTGCTTTTTTTCATACCTTGAAAGGAGATGGTCACAGCAAAAACGCATCGGGGAAAGCCCGATTAACCAGTACAACAGGCATTGCCTGATTATCATAGAGTAACTATCAACAGGACAGAAAGGAATGCATATATTCCGTTCGGAAAGCTAGCCGGATTGGAATATGTGTATTCCTTTCTGGCTTTTTCCGCTTCTGTCACTTCAAAAAAGGAGATTAAACAACATGAGAAAAGAACAGGTTATTTCAACAACAAACAACAATCAGATGGAGGAGAAAGGCATGAAGAGTAGATTCATTCACTTAAAAAAGAGATTCGTTCCGGCATTATCCGGGGCACTTATGGGAGTAATGCTTATGAGCACTACTTGTTTTGCAGCAGGTACAGGTA
>ENA-OWPP01000255-OWPP01000255.1-human-gut-metagenome-genome-assembly--contig:-NODE-255-length-65409-cov-11.518606_pt1 | contig 65409 bp, 78 predicted proteins | sample MGYA00248265_ERZ651848 | MGnify/ENA primary metagenome ERZ651848 (study PRJEB26924, sample SAMEA4378233) | human gut metagenome | biome: human gut; feature: human-associated habitat; material: faeces...
CGGCGAACGCGCCTTATATCCCCAGCCCTAAAGGACGGGGTTTTACGGCGCATTTCGATAAAAAAGACACGGTTGTGGGCCGTGTCTTTTTTGCTATCTGGAGTTTATTTATTGGCCAGGCGTTCGAGGGCGCGGTGGGCGATGTCGTTACGGTGGAAGGCGTCTTGGAAGGTGATGGCGTTGACGCCTTTGTAGGCTTTGTCGACGGCGGTACGAATGTCGTCGGCTTTGGCGACGACGCCGAGGACGCGGCCGCCGTTTGTGACGATCTTGCCGTCTTTTTCGGCGGTGCCGGCGTGGAAGACGAGGGTGTCGAGGGCTTTGGCTTTGGCGAGGCCTTCGATCGGGTAGCCTTTCTTATAGGCTTTGGGGTAGCCGCCGGAGGCGATGACGACGCAGACGGCTGCACCTTTGCTCCACTCGATGTGTTCTTCGTCGAGGTGGCCGTCGGTGCAGGCGAGCATGATGTCGACGAGGTCGCTCTCTAAAAGCGGCAGGACGACCTGGGTCTCGGGGTCGCCGAAGCGGGCGTTGAATTCGACGACTTTGGGGCCTTCTTTGGTGATCATGAGGCCGGCGTAGAGGCAGCCTTTATAGGGGCGGCCTTCTTTGGCCATGGCGGCGATGGTTGGCTTCAGGATGCGCTCGGTGGCGATCTTGACCATCTCGTCGGTCATGACGGGGGCTGGTGCGTAGGTGCCCATACCGCCGGTGTTGGGGCCTTTGTCGCCGTCGTAGGCGCGCTTGTGGTCCTGGGAGCTGACCATCGGGTAGATGGTCTTGCCGTCGGTGAAGGCCAAGAGGGATGCCTCCTCGCCTTCCATGAATTCTTCGATGACGACGCGGCTGCCGGCTTTGCCGAAGGCGGCGTCGTCCATGATCTCATGGACGGCATCGAGGGCTTCTTCGAGGGTCATGGCGACGATGACGCCTTTGCCGGCGGCGAGGCCGTCGGCTTTGATGACGATTGGGGCGCCCTCTTTCTTGATGTAGGCGCGGGCTTCGTCGGCGTCGGTGAAGACTTCGTACTTGGCGGTCGGGATGCCGTACTTCTTCATGAGGTTCTTGGAGAAGGACTTGGAGCCTTCGATCTCGGCGGCGAGCTTGCGCGGGCCGAAGGCTTTGATGCCGACGGCGTTCATGGCATCGACGACGCCGTTCGTCAGCGGGACTTCGGGGCCGACGACGACGAGGTCGATGGCTTTGTCCTCGGCGAGCTTGACGAGGGCTTCGTTATCGCAGATGTCGACGCCTCCGATGCACTCGGCGATGTCGGCCATGCCGGGATTGCCGGGGACGGCGTAGAGCTTGGTGGCTTTTGGCGACTGGGCGAGTTTCCAGGCCAGGGTGTGCTCGCGGCCGCCGGAACCGATGACTAAGATGTTCATGCTACTTCCTCCAGTAAAACGCAAATGGCCCTCTCCCACCGGCGCGTGAAAAGTGCCTGCGGGGGAAGGCTCGTATTCTTATTTCTTGAGCTGCTCGGCGAGATAATCCTTGATCATCGTGTCGTAAGCGGCCGTGTGCGCGAAGGCTTCCTGTGCGAGCTCCATGCGCGTGCGGTCGTCGACGCAGCCGTTCTTCGTGACCTGCTCGGCGATGGCGTCGTAGCGGGCCGGGTTCGTGACGATGGTGACGAACTTGAAGTTCTTGGCTGCGGCGCGGACCATGGCGGGGCCGCCGATGTCGATGTTCTCGATGGCTTCGGCGAGGGTGACGTTCGGCTTGGCGATGGTCTCTTTGAACGGATAGAGGTTGACGGCGACGAGGTCGATGCCGGTGATGTGGTGCTCCTCCATCTCGCGGACGTGCTCGGGGTTGTCGCGGACGGCGAGGATGCCGCCGTGGATGTACGGGTTGAGGGTCTTGACGCGGCCGTCCATGATCTCGGGGAAGCCGGTGACGTCGCTGACGTAGGTGACGGGGATGCCGGCCTCTTTGATGGCTTTCATCGTGCCGCCCGTGGAGACGATCTCGACGCCAGCTTCGTGGAGTTTGCGGGCGAAGTCGACGACGCCCTGTTTGTTCGATACGCTGATGAGCGCGCGTTTGATCTGCATGGTTTTGTACCTCTTTCTGTTTGTTTACATCTCGCAAAGGGCAAAGGCGAGGTTTTTCGGCTTCGGCGCTCAGCTGAATGGCCGACAAGGATATCGATGCCGCTTTAGCTGCTTCGCCGCCTGCCGCGGCGTTCTAACATTTAGAAGCCTTGCTAAGTTCCGTTGTCGGCCAGCCCTGCGGGCGGTCGCTTCGCTTCTGCAGGCGAAAAATCTCGCCCCTGCCCTAGTCAGTTCCTGCCGGGGTTTGTTTACATCGCGCGGGGATGAGGTGAAGTTTTTCGACCTGGACGGGCGCTTCGCTTCTGCAGGCGAAAAACTTCACCTCATCCCTAGCTACTTTCTAACCAGCTTGCCCCTGCCCTAGTCACTTCTGGGCGGGTAAGATGCGGACGTGGCGGCCTTCTACTTTTAGGCGGCCTTCGCAGTAGAGCTGGATGGCTTTGGGGTAGATGATGTGTTCCTGCTCTAGGACGCGGGCGCCGAGGGTTTCTTCGGTGTCGTCGTCGAGGACGGGGACGGCGGCTTGCAGGATGATGGGGCCGCTATCGGTGCCTTCGTCGACGAAGTGGACGGTGCAGCCGCTGACTTTGACGCCGTAGGCGAGGACGTCGCGGTGGGCGTGGGCGCCGGGGAAGCTTGGCAGCAGGGCCGGGTGGATGTTCATGATGCGGCCGGCGTAGTGGCGCACGAAGTACGGGGTCAGGATGCGCATGAAGCCGGCGAGGACGACGAGGGTGACGCCTGCTTCGTCGAGGGCTTTAATGAGGGCCTCTTCGAAGGGCTGGCGGCCGTCGAACTGCTTGCGGTCGATGCAGACGGCTTTGATGCCGGCTTTTTCGGCGCGCGTGAGGGCGTAGGCGTCGGGCTTGTCGGTCAGGACAAGGGCGATTGTCGCATCTACCTCACCGCGGCCGATGGCGTCGATGATGGACTGGAGGTCGGTGCCGCGGCCGGAACACAGCACGCCTAATACTTGCTTACTCATCGAACACGCCGCCTTTGATCGTCACATCGTGGTTGCCGCGGACGACGCGGCCGATCTCGTAGACCGTCTCGTTCTCGGCTTCGAGGTGGGCCTTGATCTTGTCGGCTTCTTCGCGGCTCGCCATGATGACCATGCCGATGCCCATGTTGAAGGTGCGGTACATCTCATGCCAGTCGACGTTGCCCCACTGCTGCAGGAGGCGGAAAATCGTCGGCATCTGCCAGACGGAGCTGTCGATCTCGACGGCCATGTCCTCTGGCAGGGCGCGCGGGATGTTGTCGTAGAAGCCGCCGCCCGTGATGTGGACCATGCCGTGGATGTCGAATTTCTCGATGAGCGGCAGGCAGGTCTTCGGGTAGAGGCGCGTCGGCGTCAGGAGTTCTTCGCCGATGGTCTTGCCGAGCTCGTCGATGTACTCGTCGCCCTTGAAGCCCTTGTGATCGAAGCAGATCTTGCGCACGAGGGAATAGCCGTTCGAATGGACGCCGGAGGACGGCAGGCCGAGGAGCACATCGCCTTCTTTGACGCGCTCGCTCGTGATGACCTTCGACTTCTCGACGACGCCGACGGCGAAGCCGGCGATGTCGTACTCGCCGATCGGGTAGAAGCCGCTCATCTCAGCGGTCTCGCCGCCAATCAGGGCGCAGCCGGACTCTTTGCAGGCGTTCGCGACGCCCTTGACGACAGCGGCGACCTGCTCGGGGTCGAGCTTGCCGACGGCGAGGTAGTCGAGGAAGAAGAGCGGCTCAGCGCCCTGGACGAGGATGTCGTTGACGCACATGGCAACGGCGTCCTGGCCGATGGTGTCGTGCTTGTCGAGCATGAAGGCCAGGCGCAGCTTCGTGCCGACGCCGTCGGTGCCGGAGACGAGCACCGGCTCCTTGTACTTGCCGGAATTCAGCGCAAAGAGACCGCCGAAGCCGCCGAGGTCGCCGAGGACCTCCGGACGATACGTCGCCTTGACGCTGTCCTTGATGAGTTTGACGGAGTAGTTGCCAGCATCGATGTCGACGCCGGAATCCTTATAGGTAAGTTGTTCTGCCATTTTGCTATTCTGGTTCCTTTCCTATCTGACGATATTCCGATATTCTCGCGATTTGCACGCGTCTCAGCACTTGCGCTGCTCGAAGACGTACTTGCTGTTGCCGGCCGGCTTGGCGCCGTCTTCGATCGGGTAGGCGCTGTTGAAGCAGGCGTAGCACATGTCGTCGGCCTTGAGGTTTGGCACGCATTTCTTGAGGCCTTCGATGCTCAGGAAGTGCAGGGAGTCGGCGCCGATGAACTCGCGGATCTCCTCGACGGATTTCGTCGCGGCGATGAGCTCCTTGCGCACGCTGGTATCGATGCCATAGAAGCAGGGATAGCCGATCGGCGGGCTGCTGATGCAGACGTGTACGGCCGTCGCGCCGGCATTTCTCAGCATGCGGACGATCTTGCCGCTCGTCGTGCCGCGGACGATGGAGTCGTCGACCATGATGACCGACTTGCCCTCGACGACGGAGCGGATGGCGTTGAGCTTGAGCTTGACGGCCGTGTCGCGCTTCTTCTGCGTCGGCTGGATGAAAGTGCGGCCGATGTAGCGGTTCTTGATGAGGCCCTCGACGAACGGGATGCCCGACTCATAGGCAAAACCCGTTGCGGCCGTCGTGCCGGAGTCCGGCACGGAGATGACGATGTCACCCTTGAAGCCCGACTCGCGCGCGAGCTCGCGGCCCATCTGGAAGCGCGCTTCGTGGACGCTCTGGCCGTCGATGACGGAATCCGGGCGCGCGAAGTAGATGTACTCGAAGATGCAGCCGGCCTTCTTCTCGTCCGTCGCGAACGGATACGACTTGAGGCCGTCCTTGTCGATGACGACCATCTCACCCGGCAGGACGTCGCGCACGAACTCTGCGCCGACAACGTCGAGGCCGCAGGTCTCCGACGAGAGGATCCAGCTGCCCTCCTCCGTCTTGCCGAGGCAGAGCGGACGGAAGCCCTGCGGATCGCGGGCGCCGATGAGCTTGTCTTCGGTCATGATCGTCAGGCAGTAGCAGCCCTTGACCGTCTTGAGGCTCTCGATGATGCGTTCCTCGATCGTCTCCTTGTGGGAGCGCGCGATGAGGTTCACGATGACTTCCGAATCGATGGAGGTCTGGAAGATCGTGCCCTGCTGCTCGAGCTCATGGCGGATCTCGGCGGCATTCGTCAGGTTGCCATTGTGGGCAAGCGCGATCTTGCCGCCCGCGTAGTTGACGAGCAGCGGCTGCGTGTTGGCGAGCAGGCTCGAGCCCGTCGTCGAATAGCGCACATGGCCGACGGCGATGCACTGGTTCTCCATGTGCGGGACCTGATGGCGGAATACTTCGTTGACGAGGCCCATGCCGCGCGTCACATCCATCCAGGCGCCGTCCGTGATGGCGATGCCGGCACTCTCCTGCCCGCGGTGCTGCAGGGCATAGAGGCCGAGGTACGTCAAGCCGGAGACATCTTCCGTATGGGAGTACACGCCGTAAACGCCGCATTCCTCTTTCCACTTCGGTTCTGGGTTGTAGCCATTATCATACATGGTTGTTCTGCTTCTTCCCTTTCTCTTTCTCTAATTGGTTTCTCTTCGCGGTGCGCTGCTCAGAGCTGAGCAGCGACGCGCGCGGCCTTCTTCTCGACACCCGCGACCATCTCCTCGCGGTAGTCGGCGAGCTGCTTCTTGAGGTCGTCATCGGCAATCGAGAACATCTCGACGGCGAAGATGGCGGCGTTCTTTGCGCCATTGATGGCCATCGTCGCGACCGGGATGCCCGACGGCATCTGGACCGTCGAGAGCAGTGCGTCCATGCCGTTCAGCGAGGTCGCATTGATCGGCACGCCGATGACCGGCAGCGTCGTGTAGCTCGCGACGACACCGGCGAGGTGTGCTGCAGCGCCTGCGCCGACGATGAAGGCAGCGACGCCCTTCTCGGGGGCCGACTCGACAAACGTACGTACTTTCGCAGGCGTGCGGTGCGCCGAGGCGACCGTCACTTCCGCAGCAATGCCAAACTGCTTCAAGAGCTCGACGGCTGGCTTCAGGATTGGCCAGTCCGAGTCGCTTCCCATGATCACAGCTACTTTCTTGGCATTCATGGATATCATCTCCTATATACACTCAAGCAATCATTCATTCTCTACATCAATGATAACGGTAAAAAACTGGGCTGTCAACAAAAAACGGGACAGATGTCCTTGCGCAAAAGCAAAAGCCCCCGGATGAACCGGGAGCATGCAAAGGCGCGAACAGGGATCAGTCGAGGTCCTTGCCCGTGATCATCTTGTAAGCTTCGACGTACTTGGCAATCGTCTTGTCGATGACGTCCTGCGGCAGCTTGTAGTCGCTGTCCGGGTTGGCCTTGAGCCAGTCGCGGACGAACTGCTTGTCGTAAGACGGCTGCGGCTTGCCAGCCTCGTAGCCCTCGAGCGGCCAGAAGCGGGAGCTGTCCGGCGTCAGGACCTCGTCGCCGAGGACGATGTTGCCGTCCTCATCGAGGCCAAACTCGAACTTCGTGTCGGCGATGATGATGCCGCGCGAGAGTGCGTACGCGGCGCACTTCTTGTAGATGGCAATCGTGTAGTCGCGCAGTTTCTCTGCGTATTCCATGCCGTGGCCGGGGAACTCCTTCTCGAAGACGGCAGCGCCCTGCTCGAGCGAGACGTTCTCATCGTGATCACCGAGCTCTGCCTTCGTGCTCGGCGTGAAGATCGGCTCCGGCAGTTTCTGGGATTCCTTGAGGCCCTCCGGCAGCTTGATGCCGCAGACCGTGCCGTTCTCCTGATAGCTTGCCCAGCCGCTGCCCGTGATATAGCCGCGGACAATGCACTCCATCGGCAGCATCGTGAGCTTCTTGCACTTCATGCTATTGCCGAGGAACTGCGGCTGACGGAAGAATTCCGGCATGTCGTTGTTGTCCACCGAGATCATGTGGTTCGGAATGATGTCCTTCGTGAAGTCGAACCAGAACTTCGACATCTGCGTCAGGACCTTGCCCTTCTTCGTGATCTGGTTCTTGAGGATGTGGTCGAAAGCGGAAATGCGGTCCGTCGCAACCATGATGATGCTGTCGCCAGCATCGTAGACCTCACGAACTTTTCCGGATTTGAACGGCTTGTACTCTTTCATTTGTTATCGTCTCCCGTCACAAACAGATAGATAGGATTTTTACACTTCCATCATAGCGGTAGATGGAAAAAATGTCAAGAAATGGGTCAGGTGTCCTTGCGGATAGACGAGCAATAGTTCGTGGCATTGAGTTTGAATTCGTATCGTAGGGAGGTGGCATGTATTTCGGCTTCGTCGCTGTCGCTAAATGAGCCCTATGCCACGGATTACCATTGATGTGAGCTCGCCGCCTGCCGCGGCGTTCTGACATCGCCTTCTGAGGCAATATAGCGGTAGGGCTCAGCCCTGCGGGCTATCGCTCTCGCTCCTGCAGGCGAAATACATGCCCCCTCCCTCAGTTACGTTCTGCAAGCGAGTGCGAATGCCGCTCAGTCGACAAACGAGGCAAGGAACCTGAGGGGAAGAAAAAAGAGCCCGCCCCACTCCATCTGCAAAATGGAGCTAGGACGGACTCTAAGAAAACGGACTGAACTGAGGTCGGGGGGACATGTTTCGCCTGCAGGAGCGGCGCGGCTGCCCGCAGGGATGGCCCCTGATACTTCATGAGCCTCAAGTCGCAATGTGAGAACGCCGCGGCAGGCGGCGAGGTTCCTTTGCTGCGAGCCGCGTCATAGGGGCCATTTTAGCAGAGCGACGAAGCCGAAACATGTCCCCCTGGCCCTTTGCCATCCTCTCTCGATTCCTCGAATCCAGCACTGGCAATCAAAAAGAGCCCGCCCTACTCCATCTGCAAAATGGAACTAGAGCGGACTCTAAAAAATGGACTGATCTGAGGCCGGGGTGGTGTGTACCGCCTGCAGGAGCGCAGTGATTGCCCGCAGGGATGGGGCCCACAAGGTGGCAGCCTCTATCGCCGTGTAAGGCGCCGCGGCAGGCGGCGAAGTGGCTTAGAAGCATGCATCGGCATGGGCCCCATTTAACGGAGCGACGAAGCCGGGACATACCACCCCGGCCCTTTGCCAAACGCCCCTCGCTTCAACGAATCCAGCACCGGTAATCCTACCCTTTGCCAACCGCTACTCAATTCAACGAATCCAGCACCGGTAATCACCCTCGCATTCCCTCGCTGCTCTTTTCTGCCTCGTTTTCCTGCTTGGGCCCGCGCTCTTTTGCTACGGCGAGCATGAGCTTGATGCGGTTGAGCTGGTTGACTTCGGAGGAACCGGCGTCGCAGTCGATGGCGGTGAGGTTGGCGCCTGCGTAGCTCTCGCGCAGTTCGTGCATGACGCCTTTGCCGGTGATGTGGTTCGGCAGGCAGCCGAACGGCTGGAGGCAGATGACGTTGGGCACGCCTTCGTCGATGAGCTTGACCATCTCGCCGGTCAGGAACCAGCCTTCGCCGGCCATGTTGCCGAGGCTGACATGGCGCGAGGCGAGCTTAGCGGTTTCGTCGATCTTGTGCGGCGCGAGGAAGTGGCGGCTGTTCTTGAGCGCCTTGCGCATCGGCGCGCGGTAGAAGTTGATGATGTTGATGAACATGCGTCCGAAGAAGCTGTTCCTCTTCTTGCCGTCGAGCAGGCGGTGCTTGACGATCGGGTCGTAGGCCGAGTAGAGGAAGAAGTCGACGAAGTCCGGCATGACGACCTCCGCGCCCTCCTCCATCAGGACTTTCTCGATGTGGTTGTTCGCGACCGGATGGTACTTCGCGAGGATCTCGCCGACGATGCCGACTTTCGGCTTCCAGAGGGTTTCGTCGATTGGGATGTTGTCGAATTCCTTGACGATCTGCTTGACCGTGCGCTGGAACTTGAAGTAGCCGCCGTCTTTCAATACGTCCTTGCAGGCTGCCATCCACTTGTCGAAGAGGCGCTGGGTCTCGCCCTTCTGGAGCTCGTACGGCATCATTCGGTTCTTGACGTTCTGCAGGAGATCGCCGAAGATGGCGGCCTTGATGGCGGCGACGAGCATCGGGCGCGTGAGGCGGAAGGAATCCGTCTCCTCGGGCAGGCCGTGCACGGCGAAGACCGGCACCTGCGGGAAGCCCGCGTACTTGAGTGCCTGGCGTAGGACGCTCATGTAGTTCGTCGCGCGGCAGGCGCCGCAGGTCTGGAACATCGCGATGCTCGTGTGGTCGGGGTCGTACTCGCCCGACTTGAGTGCGGCGATGAGCTGGCCGATGACGACGATCGACGGGTAGCACATGTCGTTGTTGACGTAGCGCAAGCCGAGATCGATGGCCGCCTTGTCTGGCATCTCCGGCACGACGAGGTTGTAGCCGTAGTCGCGCATGACCGACTTGATGAGCTCGAAGTGGATTGGGGCCATCTGCGGCGCGAGGATCGTGTGCGTCTTCTTGCACTCGGCCGTGAAGTGCGGCCGCTCGATTGGCTTGACCTCCTGATACGGCACGGTCTTGCGGCGCGCGAGCGCGGCCATCAGCGAGCGCAGGCGGATGCGCGCGGCGCCGAGGTTCGAGACCTCGTCGAGCTTGATCATCGTGTAGATGCGGTTGTGCGACTCGAGGATGTCCTTGACCTGGCCCGTCGTCAGTGCGTCGAGGCCGCAGCCGAACGAGCTGAACTGGATCAGCGTGAAGTTCGGGTGCTCGGCGACGAACTGCGCCGCATGGTAGAGGCGCGCGTGGTAGCTCCACTGGTTGACGATCTTGAGCTTCGCGGCCTTGACCGGCATGTGGTAGACGGCGTCCTCCGAGATGATCGGCAGATGGTAGCTCTGGATCATCTCCGGGATGCCGTGGTTGATCTCCGGGTCGATGTGGTACGGACGGCCGACGAGCATGATGACCTGCTCGCCCGTCTTCTCCACGCGCTCGAGGATCTTCGCGCCGTAATCGCGCACATCCTGACGGTACTGCGCGAGCTCGCGGTAGGCCTCGTCGACGGCCGCAGCAATCTCCTCTTTCTTCAAGCCCTCATGGGCACCGAGCTCCTCGTAGAGTCGCTCGGCCATGCGCTTCTCGTCATTGATCGGCAGGAACGGCTGCAGGAAGTCGATGTGCTTCTCGCGCAGGATGTCCATGTTGCCGCGGATGTTCTCGGCGTACGAGGCGACGATTGGGCAGTTGTAGTGGTTCTCCGACGGGTGCTTGTCGTCGACCATGTTGTAGGGTTCGCACGGGTAGAAGATTTTCGTGACGCCCTTCTCGATGAGGTCCATGATGTGGCCGTGCGCGAGCTTGGCCGGATAGCAGAGCGAGTCAGACGGCACGGTCGCCATGCCCTTGAAGTACATCTTGGCACTCGACTTGCCCGAGAGCACGACGCGGTAGCCGAGCTTCGTGAAGAAGGTGAACCAGAACGGGTAGTCCTCGTACATGTTGAGCACGCGCGGCAGGCCGATCGTGCCGCGCGAGGGCTCCTCGAGCGGCTCGTAGTACTGGAAGAGGCGCTCGTACTTGTACTGGTAGATGTTCGGCGTGTCGGACTCCTTCTTCTGCCCGCCGATGCCGCGCTCGCAGCGGTTGCCCGTGAAGTACTTGCCGCCGTCGGGGAACTTCTGCATCGTGATCAGGCACTTGTTGCCGCAGCCGCGGCAGCGGTAGGAGCTCGTCGCGACGGCAAAGTGGTCGAGCTCCGCTGGCGTCAGCAGACTCGACTGCTGCTTGCCTTCTTTCTCGGCCTCCTCGAGCGCGAGGATGGCCGCACCGTAGGCGCCCATGAGGCCCGCGATATCGGGGCGGATGACGTCACGGTCTAAAAGCTTCTCCATGCAGCGCAGCACGGCGTCGTTGTAGAAAGTGCCGCCCTGTACGACGATGTGGTCGCCGAGCTCGCGGACGTCCTTGAGCTGCATGACCTTGAAGAGCGCATTCTTGATGACGGAGAACGCGATGCCGGCCGAGATGTCGGCGACGTCGGCGCCCTCTTTCTGCGCCTGCTTGACCTTCGAGTTCATGAATACCGTGCAGCGCGTGCCGAGGTCGACCGGCGCCTTCGAGTCGATGGCCTTGGCCGCAAACTCGGCCGGCGTCATGTGCAGGCCCTCGGCGAAGTTCTGGATGAAGGAGCCGCAGCCGGCCGAGCACGCCTCGTTGAGCGTGATGTTGCCGATGCTGCCGTCCTTGACGAAGAAGCACTTCATGTCCTGGCCGCCGATGTCAAGCACGAAGGTGACCTCCGGGCAGAATTCCTGTGCCGCCCGCAGGTGCGCGAACGTCTCGACCTCGCCGCCGTCAGCATGCAGTGCAGCCTTGACGATGGCCTCGCCGTAGCCCGTCGTCATCGAGCCCGCGATGGTTGCGCCCTCTGGCAGGGCCGCGTAGAGCCCCTTCATCTCCTTGACGACGGTTTTGAGGGGCGAGCCCTGGTTGCTGCCGTACGAGGTGTAGAGGATCTCCTTGTCCTTGCCGATGGCCGTGATCTTCGTCGTCGTGGAGCCGGCGTCGATGCCGATGTAGACGGGGCCGCGGTACGAGCTAAGGTCGCCGCGCTTGACCTTGTCCTTGTCGTGGCGGGCCTTGAAGGCCTCGTAGTCGGCGCGGTCTTCAAACAGCGTGAAGTCGGCTTTGCGCGTCTCTTTCGCCGCGGCTTCGCGTGCCTTCGCGATGCTCTGCTCGAGGCGATCGACGTCGATGACCTCCGCCTCGTCGGAGAGTGCCGCGCCCATGGCGACGAAGTAGTTGCCGTAGTCGACCTTGACGACGTGCTCGTCATCGAGCTCCAGCGTCTCGATGAAGCGCTTGCGCAGCTCCGGCAGGAAGTGCAGCGGACCGCCGAGGAAGGCGACGTGGCCACTTATCGGACGGCCCTGCGCGAGGTTGCCGATGGTCTGGTTGACGACAGCCTGAAAAATCGACAGAGCGATGTCGGCCTTCTCGGCGCCATCGTTCATCAGGGCCTGGATATCGGTCTTGGCAAAGACGCCGCAGCGCGAAGCGATCGTGTAGATCTGCTTGCCCTTGGCCGCGAGGTCATCGAGGCCCTTGGCATCGGTCGAGAGGAGCGAGGCCATGTGGTCGATGAACGAGCCCGTGCCGCCCGCGCAGACGCCGTTCATGCGCTGCTCCGGCGCGTCGCCGAAATACGTGATCTTCGCGTCCTCGCCGCCGAGCTCGACGACGGTGTCCGTCTGCGGGATGAGCTCCTTGACGGCTGCGGCACAGGCGATGACCTCCTGCACGAACGGCAGGCCGATGCGCTGGGCGATACCCATGCCGGCCGAGCCCGTCAGGGCAAACGAGAACTTCTTCTCACCGACGATGGATTTCAGATGCGTCAGATTCTCCTGCAGGGCGTTGCCGATCTCGGAGAAATGACGTGCATAGTTCTTGTAAAGGATATGCTTCTCATGGTCGAGAACGACGAGCTTGATCGTCGTCGAACCGACATCAATCCCTACGTTCAAAATTGATTTCATATTCACACCACCTAGTGTCATGGATTGATTTGGACTGATTCTGGAAACGGGATGAAATCCAGTTACCTATTGACCTTTTAGAGGGTCACATTTTATTCTAACCCATCTGCGAGTCATCCGCAAGTCTAGACGTCACAGGCAGAGAGCGCCGCTGCCGTTCCCCAAAGCGTTCAAGAGTTGATGCAAGGGCGAACAGAGCGGCGCTCAACATGTGGATATACTTAAAAATGAAAGGCTTCGCCGTAGTCGACGTGTTCGAGGTAGAGCCCGCAGGCCGGCGCGGTCGCCGAGGCCTTTGTGCGGTCGCGGCCCTCGAGAATCTCGCCGAAGCGCGCCGGCGTCAGGACACCGAGGCCGACGTTTGCGAGGGTGCCGATGATGTTGCGGACCATGTGGTAGAGAAAGCCACTGCCGTGGATGCGGCAGATGAGCTGCTGGCCGGCTGCCCGCTCGATCGTCGCCTCGTACATCGTGCGCACGGGGCTCATCGGCGCGCCGCCGCTCGCGCGGAAGGCGGAGAAGTCGTGCGTGCCGAGGATGGCTCCGAGGGCTTCGCGCATGGCGGCGACGTCGAGCGGCCGCCGGATGTACCAGGCGTAGCGCGCCGTCATCGGGTCGGGCACCTCGCCCTGCTGGATGCGGTAGACGTACGTCTTGCTCTTCGCGCTGTGGCGCGCGCTGAAGTCTGTGTCAGCCTCCCCCGCCGCCCGCACGACGATGTCATCGGGCAAGAGGCTGTTGGCCGCGCGCGCGATGCGGTCCACGGGGATGCGGCCGTCCGTGAAGAAGTTGACGACCTGGCCGTAGGCATGGACGCCGGCATCTGTGCGGCCGGCCGCCGCGAGCTCGATGGTGTCGCCGAAGATTGTCTGCAATTTCTCTTCTAATATATTCTGCACGGCGACGATCGGCGGCGTCTGGCGCTGGAAGCCGTGGTAGGCCGTGCCGTCGTAGGCGACCTTGAGGACGATGTTGCGCGCGCGCGCCTTCATCTCCGCTTTGTGTTCTCGCTTCATCTCTGAAAGAAATCCTTTCTATTCTATGCGAATCTATGCGAACAAACGAACCGAATCTGCCGATCAGCGCAGAGCCAGCACGGCTGCAATCAACACGGCGCTGAAGCCCCAGGCGACGTAGTCGATGCTCGTGACGCGCAGGGCTTTCATCTGCGTCCGGCCCTCGCCGCCGCGGTAGCAGCGCGCCTCCATGGCCATCGCGAGGTCGTCGGCGCGGCGGAAGGCGGAGAGGAACAGCGGCACGAGCACGGGCACGAAGGCGCGCAGGCGCTTCATGATGCTGCCGTCCGTGAAGTCGGCGCCGCGCGACTGCTGCGCCTTCATGATGCGGTCCGTCTCCTGGATGAGGGTCGGCACGAAGCGCAGGGCGATCGTCATCATCATCGCGAGCTCATGCGCCGGGATGCCGATGCGCTTGCCGGGTGCGAGCAGCGCCTCCATCGCGTCGGTGAGCTTCAAAGGACTCGTCGTGAACGTCAATAGCGATGACAAGAGGATGAGCAGTACGAGCCGCAGGCAGATGTAGAAGCCCTCGACGATACCTTCCCATGTAACACTCAAGAAAGCGAGCTTACATAACTCCTCGCCCGGTGTGCTGAAGACATGGATGACGAAGGTGAAGAGGATGATCCACCAGAGCGGCTTCAAGGAGCGCAGCATCATGCGCATGGGGACCTTTGAAAGGACCATCAGGGTGACGGTCAGCACCGTCACGATGGCGTACGAGATGGCACTCTTGCAGAGAAAGATCAGGATGAGGTAGAAGAAGAGCAGCACGACCTTCGTGCGCGGGTCGAGACGGTGCAGGATGGAACTGCCCGGGAAGTACTGCCCAATCGTGATATCACTGAGCATTGTGGCTGCCTCCTCTCCCCTTGATGGCTCTGAGTATCTCTTTCTTGGCCTCTGCGATGGTCAGGCAGTCCGTGCGCACGGCGAGTCCTTTGGCGCGCAGCTGCTGCATCAGGGCCATGGTGTGCGGCACTTTGAGGCCAGCTTCTTTGAGCATGTCACGCTGCTTAAAAGCCTCGCGCGGTGCGGCATCGCAGACGAGCTGTCCGTGGCTCATGATGAGCACGTGGTCGGCCAGCCGCGCGATGTCGTCCATATTGTGGGAGACGAGCACGATCGTGACGTGCTCCTTCTCGTGCAGGTGGCGGATGGTCGCGATGAGTTCCTCGCGGCCGCGCGGGTCGAGGCCAGCGACGGGCTCGTCGAGTACGAGGTATTTGGGCTGCAGGGCGAGCACGCCCGCGATGGCGACGCGGCGCATCTGGCCGCCCGACAGCGCAAACGGCGAACGCTTCGCATACGTCTCGTAATCGAGGTGGACGAGCCGCATGGCCTCTTTGACGCGCGCGGCCGTCTCCTCGTCGGAGAGACCGAGGTTCTTCGGGCCGAAGGCAATGTCCTTCTCGATGGTCTCCTCGAAGAGCTGCTGCTCGGCGTACTGGAAGACCATGCCGACCTTGAGGCGCACAGCGCGCGCGGCCGCGCGCTCTTTCTTGGCCTTCGGGTTGATGTCGATACCGTCGACGAGCACGCGGCCCGCCGTCGGCTGCAGGAGGCCGTTGAACTGCTGCAGGAGCGTCGACTTGCCCGAGCCCGTGTGGCCCGCGATGGCCGTCAGAGAGCCCTGCTCAATGGTGGCCGAGACATCCTTGAGCGCCTGCTGCTCGAACGGCGTGCCGGGCATATAGGTGTAGGCGACGTGTTCTAGGACAATGGACAAATCAGACACGCTCCTCTCTTGCGGCAGCTGTGAGCGCCGCGACAAGCTCTTCATCGGTCAGGATGTCCTTCGGCAAGGCGAGGCCGCTCGCGCGCAGTTCACAGCCGAGCTCCGTCGCAAGCGGCACGTCGAGGCCGAGCTTCTTGAGCTTCGCGGCCTCGCAGAAGACCTCGCGCGGCGTGCCGTCCATCGTGACATGGCCATCCGCCATGACGATGACGCGGTCGGCGAGCGCCGCCTCTTCCATGAAGTGCGTGATCAGCACGATGGTGATGCCCTGCTCCTCGTGCAGGCGCTGGACAGTCGCCATGACCTCCGCGCGGCCCTGCGGGTCGAGCATGGCTGTCGGCTCGTCGAGCACGAGGCAGCGCGTCTTCATGGCGAGCGCCCCGGCGATGGCCACGCGCTGTTTCTGACCGCCCGACAGCAGGTGCGGCGCAAAGGTGCGGAAGCGGGTCATATTGACGGCCTCGAGCGCCTGATGCACGCTCTCGCGGATGGCATCGGGCGCCATGCCGAGGTTCTCGGGGCCAAAGGCGACGTCGTCCTCGACGACCGCCGCGATGAGCTGGTTGTCGGGATTCTGGAAGACCATGCCGACCTGCTGGCGGATCTTCCAGAGCTCCGCCGTGTCGGCCGCCGCTGCCGTGTCGAGGCCGCCGATGCGGCAGGCCCCCGACGTCGGCAGCAGGAGCGCATTGAGGTGCTTCGCGAGCGTCGACTTGCCCGAGCCATTCGCCCCGAGGATTGCGACGAACGCCCCCGCCTCGATCGCGAGGTTCACCTCATCGAGCGCACGGTGCTCCTGCTCCGTGCCCGCATGGTAGCAGTGCGAGAGATGCTCCAGCTCAATCCATGCCATACCTTCACCTTCCTTTTCCAATCAATAGCACCATTATACCGCAGATTGATGGTCAACACAAACGGCAAAAATGGTTGACTGAAATAGTACGCTTTTAGTACGCTATATCTCTCAAGAGACGCAAAAAAAGACTGCCTGCTTGTGGCAGACAGCCTTTGTATGTCCGTAAATCCTAGAATGGATTACACGAGCTCGATGATGACCATCGGAGCAGCATCGCCGCGGCGAACGCCGAGCTTGAGGATACGCGTGTAACCGCCCTGGCGGTCAGCGTACTTGCCTGCGATCTCATCGAAAAGCTTTCTTACTACATCTTCATCAGCCAGCTCAGCGATTGCCTGGCGACGAGCGCTGAGGTCACCGCGCTTTGCGAGCGTGATGAGGTTCTCAGCGAACTTGCGGAGCTCTTTTGCCTTAGCTTCCGTCGTCTCAATGCGGCCATATCTGAAGAAGGAAGTGAGAATGCTCGTGAACAGCGCCTTGCGGGCTGCGGAGTTACGTCCTAATTTTCTGTAGCTCATTGATTTCCCTACTTTCCTGTCAGTCGTTGTTTTGTTTGAGCGTTAAACCGAGTTCCTCGAGCTTCTTCTTGACTTCTTCAAGAGATTTGCGTCCGAGGTTGCGGACCTTCATCATGTCGTCTTCCGTCTTCTCAGCAAGGTCTGCGACCGTGTTGATGTTGGCACGTTTGAGACAGTTGAAGGAACGTACGGAGAGGTCGAGGTCTTCGATCGTCATGTCGAGGACCTTGGAAGAATCGTCTTCTTCCTCCTCTGGGAAGGTTGCTTCCTCTTCCTCCTCTTCCTCCGGGAGGCCATCCATGTTCTGGAACAGCTTGAGGTGCATGACAAGGATGCCAGCGGCTTTGCTGACAGCCTCCTCCGGGCGAAGCGAACCATCGGTCCAGACTTCGAGGATCAGGCGGTCATAGTCCGTGACATTGCCTACACGCGTATCCTGTACCGTGTAGTTCACGCGCTTTACCGGGGAGAAGATGGAGTCGATCGGGATGACACCGATCGTATCGTCCGGCTTCTTGTTCTTGTCCGCCGGGACATAGCCACGGCCACGCTCGACAGTCATCTCAATCTTGAGCTTGCCGTCCTCGTTGACCGTCGCAATGTGGAGGTCCGGGTTAAGGATCTCGATGTCGGCATCACAGATGATGTCGGCAGCCGTTACCTCTTTCTCACCCTCAACGTCGATGCGGATGATCCGCGGCTCGTTGCCTGCCATCTTGAGGCAGAGCTCCTTGAGGTTGAGGACGATGTTCGTGACATCGTCCCGGACGCCCGGGATTGTGGAGAACTCATGGAGCACGCCATCGATCCGGATGGAGGTAATCGCAGCACCTTCGAGAGAAGACAGCAGCATGCGGCGCAGGCTGTTGCCGAACGTCGTGCCGTAGCCGCGCTCGAGCGGCTCGCAGATGAACTTGCCGTAGCGGTTGTCTTCACTGATTTCCGCAATTTCAATTTTCGGTTTCTCGATGTCTATCATCTTGAATGAACCTCCTCAATAACACTATGCGCACAGGCACAAATATTCATTATTTGGAGTACAACTCGACGATAGCCTGCTCATTGACAGGAACATCGATCTCATCACGGTTCGGGAAACGCGTTACCGTACCCGTGAGGTTGGCCTGGTCGGCCTGGAGCCATGCCGGAGCGGACAGTGCGTTGCTGCTCTCCTTGAGCTCCTTGAAGAAGGCATTGCTCTGGCTCTTCTCAGCCACAGCGATGACGTCGCCAGCGTTGACGAGTGCGGACGGGATGTCGACGCGCTTGCCGTTGACCGTGAAGTGGCCATGGCGGACGAGCTGACGAGCCTGGCGGCGCGTGTTGGCGAGGCCAAGGCGATAGACGACGTTGTCGAGGCGGCGCTCGAGGAGACCGAGGAGGTTCTCACCCGTGACGCCCTGCATCTTCTTCGCTTTATCGTAGTATCCACGGAACTGCGTCTCGAGCACGCCGTAGATGAACTTTGCTTTCTGCTTCTCTTTCAGCTGCGTGCCGTACTCGGAGACCTTGCGGTTCGTGCGGCGGAGCTGACGCTTCGATTCTTTGGAACGACCAATAACAGCCGGCTCGAGGCCGAGTGCACGGCATCTCTTCAGGGCTGGTACTCTATCAATTGCCATCGGTTAAATGCACCTCCTATTATACTCTTCTACGCTTCGGCGGACGGCATCCGTTGTGCGGGATCGGCGTAACGTCCTTGATCATGTTGACTTCAAGGCCCGTTGCCTGCAGGGAACGGATTGCGGCTTCACGGCCGGCGCCCGGACCCTTTACGTAAACTTCGACCTGCTTGAGGCCGTGCTCCATTGCTGCCTTTGCAGCCGTCTCAGCTGCCATCTGTGCAGCGAACGGCGTGCTCTTGCGGGAGCCGCGGAAACCGAGGCCACCAGCGCTGGCCCAGGAAAGTGCATTACCGCTCTTATCGGTGAGCGTAACGATTGTGTTGTTGAACGTAGAGCTGATATGTGCTACGCCATATTCAATGTTCTTACGAACTTTTTTCTTCGTGCGAACTGCTTTCTTAACTGCCACCAGTTAACCCTCCTTTATTAGTCCTTTTTCTTGCCTGCTACAGCCTTTTTCGGGCCTTTACGCGTGCGGGCGTTGTTCTTTGTGTTCTGTCCACGGACAGGAAGACCAAGACGGTGGCGACGACCACGGTAGCAGCCGATATCAACGAGTCTCTTGATGTTCATCTGGCGCTCGCGGCGAAGGTCACCTTCGACCACGACGTTCTTATCGATGACATCACGAAGTTTTACAACTTCGTCCTCCGTGAGGTCTCGCGTACGAGTATCCGGATTGATGCCAGTCATCTTCAGGAGATCCTGAGAAGTCTTGAGACCAATACCAAAAATGTACGTCAAAGCAATTTCAATTCTCTTGTCACGGGGTAAATCTACACCGGCAATACGTGCCATTAATAAAGCACCTCCTTATTCATTCATTAACCTTGTCTCTGTTTGTGTTTCGGATTTTCGCAGATGACCATTACACGGCCTTTGCGCTTGATGATCTTGCATTTCTCGCAAATCCGCTTTACTGACGGTTTTACCTTCATCGTTATATGCCCCCTTTTCGATATTGTCAGCCTTGTCATTTTGCTAGTATACCATGTTTCCACGGTTCTGCCTAGTGGCAGAGGCGAAAAAAGTCAAATATTTTTTCGCAATGGGCAAGATGAACAGCCTGGCTTATTTGAATCGGTAGGTTATACGGCCACGCGTTAAGTCATAAGGCGTGAGTTCGATCGTGACTTTATCACCGGGAAGGATGCGGATGAAATTCATGCGAATCTTACCGGATACATGCGCCAGTACAACATGACCATTCTCAAGCTCGACCTGGAACATTGCGTTCGGCAGTGCCTCCAGGACTTTGCCTTCTACTTCAATAACATCTTGCTTTGACATGTCATTTCTCCCTTTATGCTTCATGGAAATTGGTTGGGCCAAAGTCATCTCATCTAAGGAGTGTGATTTTCCAATGCCATGCCCAACAACAGGTTATTCTTCTAAAAATTACATATATCATTGCAATGGGCGGCCAATGGCCGCCCTTACAATGACTTCTATCATTCGGATCTGGTGATGGAGAGCGCCTCGGTCAAGCCTTGAGTACCTCGATGAGGTCCTGCGTGACTTTCTCGATGGGCTGTCTGCCATCGACTTCCGTATAGACACCGGCTGCCTTGTAGTAGTCGATGAGCGGCTTCGTGGAAGCCTCGTATACGGAAAGGCGATTCTTCATCGTCTCTGCCGTGTCGTCCGCACGCTGGAAGAGCTCGCTGCCGCACACATCGCAGATGCCCTCTTTCTTCGGAGGGTTGAACTTCGTGTGATACGTCGCACCGCACTTCTTGCAGATGCGGCGGCCGACGGCACGCTCGATGAGGTCTTCCGCCGGGACGCTGATGTTCAGCACACGCGTGAGCGTGAGGCCGAGGTCCTTGAGGATGCCCGTCAGGGCATCTGCCTGCTCGACCGTGCGCGGGAAGCCATCGAGGATGAATCCCTTCTTGCAGTCGTCTTTTGCGAGACGCTCGCGCACGATGCCGATCGTGACGGAATCCGGGACGAGCTTGCCTGCGTCCATGCACGCTTTAGCCTGCTTGCCGAGCTCCGTTCCCTCTTTGACCGCGGCGCGGAACATGTCGCCCGTGGAGATATGCGGGATGTCGAATGCTTTGACGAGCTCAGCCGCCTGCGTGCCCTTACCGGCACCCGGGGGGCCCATTAACAAGATATGCATGATGCTTCCTCCTCTTATTTCATGAACCCTTCGTAATGACGCATGACGACCATGGACTCGATCTGCTTCATCGTCTGCAGTGCGACACCGACGACGATGAGCAGGGCCGTACCGCCGAAGTAGACACCCTCGATATGCGTTGCCGCAGCAATCATATTCGGGAGGACGGCGATGAAGGCCAGGAACACGGAGCCCGCCAGCGTGATACGCGTCAGGACATGATCCAAATAATCTGCGGTCGGCTTACCGGGGCGGATGCCCGGGATGAAGCCGCCGTATTTCTTCAGATTGTCCGCCATATCCGGGATCTTTACGGTAACAGCCGTGTAGAAATACGTGAAGAAGATGATCAGCCCGACGTAGAGCGCCGTCTGCAGCGGCTTGCCCCACTCGAGGTAGCTGGCCACCGTCTTGACCCAGGGCACGTCAATGAACTGGGCCACAGTCACCGGGAACATCAGCACGGATGACGCAAAGATGATGGGAATGACGCCCGCCTGATTGACTTTCAGCGGGATGTGGCTGGAATGACCGCCGTACGCTCTCTGACCGACCACGCGCTTGGCGTAGGAGATCGGGATGCGGCGGAAGCCCGTCTCAACGTGGATGACGAAGACGACCATCGCGAGCGCGATGACGCCGAACATGAACACGCTGAAATAGCTGATCGTGCCAGCCTGTACGTAGTGGTAGATCGTCCCGAGGTTCTTCGGCAGGGCCGCAACGATGCCGGCAAAGATGATAAGCGAGATACCATTGCCGACACCCTGCGCCGTGATCTGCTCGCCGACCCACATGAGGAATACCGTGCCCGCCGTCAGCGTGATCGCGATGATCAGGATGTTGACGGGATTCGGATTCAGGATGGCTGCCTTCAGGCCGATGGACATGCCGATCGCCTGCAGGAAAGCCAACACGACTGTGAGATAGCGCGTGACCTGCGTCGTCTTCTTGTGCCCTTCCTCGCCTTCCTTCGACCACTGCTCGAGGGTCGGGATGACGACGTTGAGGAGCTGGATGATGATTGCCGCATTGATGTACGGCGTGATGCTCATCGCGAAGATGGAGAACTTACTGAACGCACCACCGGAAAAAAGGTCTAAGAGACCGAACAGATTGCCGTTTGCGAAGAGTTTCTCGATCGCAGTCGGGTCTACTCCCGGCACGGGGATGTGCGTCCCCATGCGGAAGATGGCAAACATGACCAACGTGAAGATGATCTTCTGCCGGAGTTCCGGTATCTTAAAGATGTTGCCAAGGGCTGAAAGCACCTCAGATCACCTCGACTTTGCCACCTGCTGCCGTAATCTTCTCTTCTGCGGACTTCGTGAAACCGTTGGCGCGGACCGTCAGCTTCTTCGTGAGTTCGCCATTGCCGAGGATGCGGATACCATCCTGAACGTTCTTCAGGATGCCGGACTCTACGAGCACGACCGGATCGACCGTCGTGCCGTCTTCGAAGCGGTTGAGCGTCTCAACGTTGACCTCAGCAAACGTCTTAGCCCAGACGTTCTTGAAGCCGCGCTTCGGCAGACGACGGTAAATCGGCATCTGGCCGCCTTCAAAACCCGTGCGAACGCCGCCGCCGCTGCGGGAATTCTGGCCCTTCATGCCGCGACCAGCCGTCTTGCCATTGCCGGAGCCGAGGCCGCGGCCGACGCGGTTGCGGACCTTGCGGGAACCAGCTGCTGGCTGTAATTCATGTAACTTCATCTAGTGCACCTCCTGTCTCGTCTCAGTCTGCGATTTCTTCTACCTGGATCAGATGCTCTACTTTGTGGAGCTGGCCACGGATGGCCGGGTTATCCGGGAGCTCAACAACGGAGTTGATCTTGCGCAGTCCAAGAGCACGAACGGTCTTGCGCTGCGTTTCCGGGCGACCGATCAAGCTTCTCTTCAGCGTGACTTTAACTTTTGCCATTTTGTGAGCCTCCTATTAACCTAAGATTTCCTGGACCGTCTTGCCACGGAGCTCAGCGACAGCCTCAGCACGCTTGAGTGCCTTGAGGCCTTCCATCGTTGCGCGAACCATGTTGTTCGGGTTTGCAGAACCGAGGGACTTCGTCAGGATATCGCGGATACCAGCGAGCTCGAGGACGGCACGAGCCGGGCCGCCGGCGATGACACCAGTACCTTTGGCAGCCGGCTTCATCATGACTTTGCCAGCACCGAAGATGCCGATCATCTCATGCGGGATCGTGCGGTTGTCGTAGAGAGCAACTTCGACGAGGTTCTTCTTTGCATCCTCGACGCCCTTGCGGATTGCCTCCGGAACCTCAGCAGCCTTGCCGAGGCCAACGCCTACCTTGCCTTTCTTGTTGCCGACGACAACAAGGGCACTGAACGAGAAACGGCGGCCGCCCTTGACGACTTTTGCTACTCGATTGATATATACAACTTTCTCCTCGAACTCAGGAGTCTCGTTGTCCATATTTCTAGCCATTCATTTACCTCCTTTGGACGCTTTCTTAGAATTTCAGCCCAGCTTCACGGGCTGCTTCAGCGAGTGCGGCGACACGGCCATGGTAAACATAGCCGCCACGGTCGAATACGACTTCCGTGATGCCCTTTTCGAGAGCGCGCTTAGCGATTTCCGTACCGATAGCCTTTGCAGCTTCGATATTGCCGCCGTAGTTCTCGAAACCCTTGTCCTGGGAGCTTGCAGAGACGAGCGTTACGCCCTTCTCATCATCGATGACCTGCGCGTAGATGTTCGCGAGGCTGCGATATACGTTGAGGCGCGGACGAGCCGCCGTGCCTGCGATATGGTTGCGGACGCGCAGATGACGTTTCTGGCGTGCCTTATTCTTATCTGCTTTAAGAAGCACAGAGATTCACTCCTTTCTAGAATTTGGTCCTTATTTCTTGCCCTTGGCGCCGGCTTTACCTTCCTTGCGGCGGATGTGCTCACCAGCGTACTTGATACCCTTGCCTTTGTACGGCTCCGGCTCACGGAAGCCGCGGATCTCCGCAGCGATCTGGCCGACAACTTCCTTGTCGATGCCCTTGACCGTGATGGCATTGGCCGACGGGACGTCGAACTCGACACCCTGCGGCGGCTCAACGATGACCGGATGGGAGAAACCAAGGGAGAGGTTGAGGTTCTTGCCCTGCTTCTGGGCACGATAACCAACGCCGTTGATTTCGAGGCTCTTGGAGAACCCTTCCGTTACGCCGACGACCATGTTGTGGATCAGCGTGCGGCTGAGACCATGGAGAGATCTGTGCGTTTTATCGTCGGAAGGACGCGTTACCGTGATAACGTTGCCTTCGACGGTTACTTTCATATCCGGATGAATGTGGCGGGAAAGTTCACCTTTCGGGCCCTTTACTTTCACCAGATTGTCCTCGCCGAGCGTAACCGTTACGCCAGCCGGGATTTCAATCGGTGCTCTACCAATTCTTGACATCTGTACACCTCCTGACTACTAATTACCAAACGTAAGCGATGACTTCGCCGCCGAGACCAGCCTTGCGGGCCTGCTTGTCGCTCATGATGCCCTGCGAGGTCGAGATGATGGCGATGCCAAGGCCGCCCAGGACGCGCGGAAGCTCGTCGTGCTTTGCGTACTGGCGAAGGCCCGGTTTCGAAATGCGTTTGATACCGGAGATGACTTTCTCACGCTGCGGACCGTACTTGAGGTCGATCGTGAGAACGCCCTGCTTGTTGTCCTCCGTGAACGTGTAGTCTTTGATGAAGCCCTCTTCCTTCAGGACCTCTGCAATAGCGGTCTTGATCTTGGAAGCCGGGATTTCCACCTTCTCGTGGAATACAGAGTTTGCATTGCGCAAACGGGTCAGCATATCTGCAATAGGATCAGTCATTACCATGTGAACCGATATCCTCCTTTCAAAATGTCAAAATTACCAGCTGGCTTTCGTTACGCCAGGGATAGCACCTTTGTAGCTCTGCTCGCGGAAGCAGATACGGCACATGTCGAACTTGCGCATATAACCATGCGGACGGCCGCAGATCTTGCAGCGGTTGTAGCCGCGCGTGGAGAACTTCGGTTCCTTGCTCCACTTCTCAATCATAGACTTCTTAGCCAAGTTTCCTTACCTCCTTATGCTTTGAACGGCATACCCATGAGTTTCAGGAGCTCTCTGGCTTCTTCATCCGTCTGTGCCGTCGTAACAATAACAATGTTCATGCCACGGATCTTATCGATCTTATCGTATTCGATTTCCGGGAAGATGAGCTGCTCTTTGAGGCCGACAGCGTAGTTGCCGCGACCGTCGAACGCCTTGTCCGAAACACCACGGAAGTCACGGACGCGCGGGAGTGCGACGTTCATGAACTTGTCGAGGAACTGGTACATGCGCGTGCCGCGCAGCGTGACCTTGCAGCCGATCGGCATGCCTTCACGCAGTTTCCAAGCGGCGAGGGACTTCTTCGCACGCGTCAGGAGCGGCTTCTGGCCCGAGATGATCGTCAGATCATTCACGGCTGCATCGAGGGCCTTCGGGTTGCCAACGGCTTCACCGACACCCATGTTGATGATGACTTTCTCGATCTTCGGAAGCTGCATCACGTTCTTGTAGCCAAACTTCTCCGTCATGGCCTTGCAGACTTCGTTCTGGTATTTTTCCTGTAATCTATCCACTTATGCTCCTCCTTTCCGGATTATTTCGTCTGGTCGATGACTTCGCCGCACTTCTTGCAAGCGCGGACCATCTTGCCATTGACTTCCTTGTGGGCAACGCGCGTTGCCTTCTTGCAGGCCGGGCAGACTACCATGACCTTGCAGGCATGCATCGGGGCTTCCTTGACGAGGATGCCGCCCTGCGGAGCCTTCTGGTTCGGCTTCGTGTGACGCTTCACTTTGTTGACGCCCTCGACGACAACCTTACCCTTCTTCGGCATAGCTGCGATGACTTTGCCCTGCTTGCCTTTATCTTTGCCGGACAGCACGACGACCGTGTCGCCCTTCTTAACGTTCAGTTTTACGAGTGACAAAATAGCACCTCCTCACAATTAAAGTACTTCAGGAGCCAGGGAAACGATCTTCATGAAGTCTTTATCGCGAAGCTCTCTGGCTACCGGTCCAAAAATACGCGTGCCTTTCGGCGTCTTGTCGTCCTTGATGATGACGGCTGCATTCTCGTCGAAACGGATGTAGGAGCCATCTGCACGGCGCAGGCCCTTGACGCTGCGGACTACGACTGCCTTCACGACATCGCCCTTCTTGACCGTGCCGCCCGGAGCAGCAGACTTGACTGCAGCTACGATGATATCACCAATGTTAGCGTATTTACGGTAGGAACCGCCGAGAACACGGATGCACATGATTTCTTTCGCACCAGTGTTGTCACCAACATTCAGGATGGTTTGCTGTTGGATCATTGTTTGACCTCCTTCTTCGATAATTTGGGATTATTTCGCGCGTTCTACGACTTCAACGACTCTCCAGCGCTTCGTCTTAGACAGCGGGCGCGTTTCCATGATGGAAACCTTGTCGCCTACATGTGCGTCGTTCTTCTCGTCGTGTGCGTGGAATTTGACCGTTCTCTTGACCGGCTTCTTGTAAAGCTTGTGCTGCTCGAGTTCCTCGACTGCAACAACAACGGTCTTGTCCATCTTATCGGAGATGACTTTACCAATCTTAGTCTTACGTACGTTTCTTTCGCTCATCAGGGAGCCTCCTTCCTCTTGCATATCAGTTTCCGTGATCAAGCCTTGAGCTCGTTCTCACGCTGGATCGTCTTGATGCGGGCGATCGTCTTCTTTACTTCCTTGATACGCATCGGGTTTTCGAGCTGGCCGGTGGCGAGCTGGAAACGGAGGTTGAAAAGTTCCTCTTTGAGCGAAGCAAGCTTCTGGTTGAGTTCCTCAGCGTTCATCTCGCGAATCTCATTAACCTTCATTTACTTCACCGCCCTCTGCTTTATTGTCTTCCTTCATAACGAACTTCGTCTTGATCGGGAGCTTGTGGCCTGCGAGACGCATTGCTTCCATGGCGATCTCCTTGGAAACGCCATCCATCTCGAAGAGCACACGGCCCGGCTTCACGACGGCAACCCAGTACTCCGGCGAACCTTTACCGGAACCCATGCGCGTCTCAGCCGGCTTAGCCGTTACCGGCTTGTCCGGGAAAATCTTGATCCAGACCTGGCCACCGCGCTTGATGTAACGCGTCATGGCGATACGAGCTGCCTCGATCTGGCGGTTCGTGATCCATGCCGGCTCAAGTGCGACGAGACCGTACTGGCCATGGCTCAGCGTATTGCCGCGATGAGCCTTGCCCTTCATGCGGCCACGGAACTGTTTGCGGTATTTGACTCTCTTTGGTAATAACATTAAGCTTCGCTCCCTTCAGCTGCAGTCTTTGCCTGCTTTCTTTCCGGAAGAACTTCGCCCTTGAAGATCCAGACCTTGATGCCGATGCGGCCATAAGTCGTATGAGCTTCTGCCGTACCGTAGTCGATATCAGCACGGAGCGTATGAAGTGGGATACTTCCTTCACGATAGGATTCCTTACGTGCGATCTCTGCACCGCCAAGGCGACCGCTGCAAGCGATCTTGATGCCCTTAGCGCCGAGACGCATCGTGCGGCCAACGGCCTGCTTCATCGCGCGGCGGAAGGCGATGCGGCGCTCGAGCTGCTGAGCGATGTTCTCAGCGACCAGCGTTGCATCCATATCCGGCTGCTTGATCTCTGCGATGTTGATGTCCACGCGCTTCGTCGTGTAGTTCTTCAGACCCTCTTTGATCTGCTCGATGCCCGAACCGCCACGGCCGATGACCATGCCCGGCTTTGCCGTATGGATCGTGAGCTTCAGACGGTTCTTGCTGCGCTCCGTCTCGATTCTGGACACACCGGCTGCCTGAAGGCTGTTCTTCAGATAGTCACGGATTTTGATATCTTCATGCAGGTTATCTGCAAAATCTTTGTCTGCATACCACTTAGCATCCCAAGTCTTGACGATGCCAAGACGAATACCATGCGGATTTACTTTCTGACCCAAACCGTTTCCCTCCTTGCTCAGTTCTTCTCGTCGACGACGATGGTTACATGGGACGTACGCTTCAAGATCTTGAACGCCTGTCCACGGGAACGCGGATGGATACGCTTGAGCGTCGGGCCCTGATCAGCAAACGCCGTCTTGACGTAGAGCTTATCGACGTCCATATCAAAGTTGTTCTCTGCGTTGGCAACAGCGGAACGCAGGACTTTCTCAACTACCTCGGCACCAGCCTTCGGCGTGAATTTCAGAATCGCGAACGCTTCAGCGACGTTCTTGCCACGGATCAGATCCATGACGACGCGAACTTTGCGCGGAGCGATGCGAACATATTTAGCTACTGCTTTCGATTCCACAAGGATTCTCCTTTCGCAAAATTACTTCAGAGAGGTCTTTCTCTCTTCGCCGGCATGGCCTTTGAACGTGCGCGTCGGTGCGAACTCACCGAGCTTGTGGCCAACCATGTCTTCCGTGATGTAAACCGGTACGTGCTTGCGGCCATCGTGGACAGCAATCGTGTGACCGACGAAATCCGGGAAAATCGTGGAACTTCTCGACCAGGTCTTGACAACCTTCTTATCGTTAGCCTCGTTCAGGGCCGTGATCTTCTTCATCAGGCTCTCTGCAACGTAAGGTCCTTTTTTAATAGATCTTGACAAAGTGTCTCCTCCTTTCGTCAGGCGGCACTAGGCTGCCTGTCGATTTCTATTATTTCGTGCGTCCTTTGACGATGAGCTTGTCGGATGCTTTCTTGCGACGGGTCTTGGCACCCATAGCGCATTTGCCCCATTTCGTAACAGGGTGCTTGCGGCCAACAGGGGAGCGGCCCTCGCCGCCGCCATGCGGATGGTCGTTCGGGTTCATCGCGACGCCGCGGTTCTCCGGGCGAACGCCGAGCCAACGGTTGCGGCCAGCCTTACCGAGCGTGATGTTCTCGTGCTCGAGGTTGCCGACTTCACCGATCGTAGCGCGGCAATTGATGTGCACCTTGCGGAGCTCACCAGACGGCATGCGGAGGAGTGCATAATCGCCTTCCTTAGCCATGAGCTGTGCGGACGTGCCAGCGCTGCGGACGAGCTGTGCGCCCTTGCCGATCTTGAGCTCGACATTGTGGACCGTCGTGCCGACCGGGATGTTCTTGAGCGGGAGCGCGTTGCCGACCTTGATATCAGCATCCGGGCCGGAAACGACCTGATCGCCGACCTTGAGGCCGTTCGGTGCGAGGATGTAGCGCTTCTCGCCGTCAACGTAGTTGAGCAGAGCGATGCGGGCGCTGCGGTTCGGATCGTACTCGATCGTTGCGACGCGAGCCGGGATACCGTCCTTCGTGCGCTTGAAGTCGATCACGCGATAGAGGCGCTTATGGCCGCCGCCCTGGTGGCGGACGGTCAGGCGGCCCTGCTGGTTACGGCCGCCGTTCTTCTTCAGGCGTTCCGTCAGGGACTTCTCAGGCTTGCTTGCCGTGATCTCATCGAACGATGCGACCGTCATGAAGCGTCGGCCTGCAGAATATGGTTTAAAACTCTTTACTGCCACTTAAATGTACCTCCTTTTCTCGATTATGCCTCGAAGAACTCGATGCTTTCGCCAGCAGCGAGCTTCACGATGGCTTTTTTATAGTCAGGGCGCTTGCCAGACGTGCGGCCCATGCGTTTCGTTTTGCCAAGTACGTTGACCGTATTGACTTTCTCAACTTTGACTTTGAAGATCTCAGCGACTGCTTTGGCAATCTCGATCTTGTTGGCTGCTTTCGCAACAACGAAGACGTACTTGCCTTCAGCCATGAGCTGAGTCGTTCTCTCAGTGATCAGCGGACGGATCAGGATATCACGTGCTTCCATTATGCGAATACCTCCTCGATACGGGTGATGGCATCCTTCGTGATGAACAGCTTGTCATGATGAAGGATATCATAGACATTCAGGCCGAGAGCCTGGATGGCCTTTGCACCCGGGATGTTGCGTGCGGATTTCTCAACGTTCTCAGCTTCATCAGCCGTGATGAAGAGAGCCTTGGAATCGACGCCGAAGTCACCGAGCATCTTGACGACCTGCTTCGTCTTCGGAGCGTCGAAGTCGAGGCTCTCGAGGACGATGAGATCACCGCTCTTGACCTTATCGGAAAGTGCGCACTTGAGTGCGAGGCGACGCTGCTTGCGCGGCATGCTGAACGCATACTTGCGCGGATGCGGTCCGAAGACCGTACCACCGCCAACCCACAGCGGGCTGCGCGTCGAACCAGCACGTGCACGGCCCGTGCCCTTCTGCTTCCACGGCTTGCGGCCGCCACCGCGGACAAAGCCGCGCGTCTTCGTGGCATGCGTGCCGAGGCGCTGAGCTGCGAGCTGCATCACGACGGCCTGATGCAGGAGGCCTGCATTCATCTCTACGCCGAAGATGCTGTCATTCAATTCGATATCGCCAACCTGATTGTTGGTGATGTCATAAACTGCTACTGTAGCCATAATTGTTGGTGTCCTCCTTCCAATCAGTTTTTGCCCGGCTTAACGGTGTTCTTGATCACAACGAAGCTCTTCTTCGGGCCCGGAATCGCACCCTTGATGAGGATGAGGTTGCGGTCTGCATCCACACGGACGACCGTGAGGCGCTGAACCGTAACGCGCTCGCCACCCATGCGGCCCGGCAGTTTCTTGCCCTTGAGGACACGTCCGCCAGGACCGGAGATCATGGCACCCGTGGAACCCGGCTCACGATGGGATTTGGAGCCGTGGCCCATAGGACCGCGAGCGAAGTTGTGACGCTTGATACCGCCGGCAAAACCCTTGCCCTTGGAAGTACCCGTAACATCAACAAGTTCTCCAGCACTAAATATGTCAACGCCGATGGTGTCACCGACTTTGTATTCAGAAGCATCTGCAAGACGCATCTCGCGAATGAACTTTACAGGGCTGACGCCTGCCTTCTCGAAATGGCCTTTCAGGGGTTTGTTTACTTTATTTTCTTTAACTTCACCGAAGCCGAGCTGTACTGCATTATAGCCGTCGGACTCAACCGTCTTGTTCTGGATGACGACGTTGTTACCAGACTCTACGACCGTAACCGGGACAACCTTGCCTTCTTCCGTGAAGATCTGAGTCATACCAAGTTTTCTACCTAAGATAGCTTTCGACATTCATTCCACCTCCTCGGATTAAAGTTTGATCTCGATGTCTACGCCTGCCGGCAGGTCAAGACGCATCAGAGCATCGACCGTCTTATTGGTCGGCTGCAGGATGTCGATCAGGCGCTTATGCGTGCGCATTTCAAACTGCTCACGGCTGTCCTTGTTGACATGCGGGGAACGCAGGATCGTGTAGATGTTCTTTTCCGTCGGAAGAGGAATCGGACCGGATACCATTGCACCAGTCTTCTTTGCCGTATCGACAATCTTTACGGCACTCTGATCGAGGGCTTTATGATCATAAGCCTTCAAACGGATTCTGATTTTCTGCTGTTTAGACAATTTGTTTTTCCTCCTTATCGTCCAGGCTCTTGGCCCAAACATTTCTCCGTAACAGTTCCCTCGGGTACACCCGAGCCATCTGCCACGTCATCGCATTGGGGGGTACCATATTGATTTTAACCTTTAAATAAGAGCGACGCGAGCGCCGCTCTTATGAAAAGATTAAGTTGAAAGATTAGCCTTCGATTTCCGTTACGCGGCCAGCACCAACCGTGTGACCACCCTCGCGGATAGCGAAGCGCAGGCCCTTCTCGATAGCGATCGGGGTGATGAGCTCAACTTCCATCTCGACGTTATCGCCAGGCATAACCATCTCCGTGCCTTCCGGCAGTTTGACTACGCCAGTTACGTCCGTCGTGCGGAAGTAGAACTGCGGGCGATAGTTCGTGAAGAACGGCGTATGACGGCCGCCTTCTTCTTTCGTCAGGACATAGACCTGAGCCTTGAACTTCGTGTGCGGATGAATCGTGCCCGGCTTTGCGAGAACCTGGCCACGCTCGATCTCCTTGCGGTCGATACCACGGAGCAGAGCACCGATGTTATCGCCAGCCTCAGCGAAATCAAGCATCTTGCGGAACATCTCGATGCCCGTGACAACCGTCTGACGCGGCTCGTCCTGCAGACCAACGATCTCAACCGTATCGTTCATCTTGAGCTCACCACGCTCAACGCGGCCCGTTGCAACCGTACCACGGCCCGTGATCGTGAAGACATCCTCGACCGGCATCAGGAACGGCTTAGCGTTGTCGCGAACCGGCGTCGGGATGTACTCATCGACAGCTTCCATGAGCTTGAGGATGTTCTTCTTCTGCTCTTCGTCGCCTTCGAGGGCCTTCAGAGCGGAACCAGCGATAACAGGGATGTCATCGCCCGGGAAGTCGTAGCTGGAGAGCAGCTCGCGAACTTCCATCTCGACGAGCTCGAGGAGCTCCGGATCGTCAACCTGGTCAACCTTGTTGAGGAAGACAACGATTGCCGGAACACCGACCTGGCGAGCGAGCAGGATGTGCTCACGCGTCTGCGGCATCGGGCCATCAGCAGCGGAAACGACGAGGATAGCACCATCCATCTGAGCGGCGCCCGTGATCATGTTCTTGACATAGTCAGCGTGGCCCGGGCAGTCAACGTGTGCATAGTGACGTTTCGGCGTCTCATACTCAACGTGTGCCGTATTGATCGTGATACCGCGCTCGCGCTCCTCCGGAGCCTTATCGATATCAGCATAGTCTTCGAAAGAAGCTTTGCAACCCGGAGTCTCGGAGAGAACCTTCGTGATTGCAGCCGTCAGCGTCGTCTTGCCATGGTCAACGTGACCGATGGTGCCGATGTTAACATGCGGTTTGGTTCTTTCAAACTTTTCTTTAGCCATTGTGATTTTTTCCTCCCTTATTCACCTTTGTTTTTTGCGACAATCTTGTCAGCAATATTTTTAGGAACTTCATCATAGTAAGCAACTTCCATGCTGTAGTTCCCTCGGCCCTGAGTCTTGGAACGCAGATCCGTCGAGTAACCGAACATCTCGGAGAGCGGAACGAAGCCCGTGATGACCTGGGAACCGTTGCGCGCTTCCATACCATCGATACGGCCGCGGCGGGAGTTCAGATCGCCGATGACATCGCCCATGTACTCTTCCGGTACAGTGACTTCGACTTTGACATACGGCTCAAGCAGAACCGGATTTGCTTTTTCAGCGCCATTGCGGAAGGCCATGGAGCCGGCAACCTTGAATGCTGCCTCAGAGGAGTCGACCTCGTGGAAGGAACCATCGAAGACCGTTGCCTTGATGTCGACCATCGGATAACCAGCGACAACGCCAGCTTCCATAGCCTGCTTGACACCATCTTCAATCGGCTTGATGAATTCTTTCGGGATAGCGCCGCCGACAACCTTGTTCTCGAATGCGAAGCCTTCGCCCGGCTCCTGCGGCTCGAGTTTGAGCCAGCAGTGACCGTACTGGCCGTGACCACCGGACTGGTGGACGAACTTACCTTCAGCCTCGACGGACTTGCGGATCGTCTCGCGGTATGCAACCTGCGGCTCGCCGACTTTGCAGTCGACCTTGAACTCGCGGAGCATGCGGTCAACGATGATCTGCAGGTGAAGCTCACCCATGCCGGAGATGATCGTCTGGCCCGTCTCCTGGTCCGTGCGGACGCGGAAGGTCGGATCTTCTTCAGCGAGCTTCTGGAGGGCTACGCCCATCTTCTCCTGGTCGTTCTTCGTCGACGGCTCAACCGCAACGGAGATAACCGGATCCGGGAAGACCATCGACTCGAGGATGATCGGATGCTCTTCATCGCAGAGCGTGTCACCCGTCGTCGTGTCCTTGAGGCCGACGGCAGCAGCGATATCACCGCTGTAGACGCGCTCGATTTCCTTACGATGGTTTGCATGCATCTGCAGGATACGGCCGATACGCTCTTTCTTGCCCTTCGTGGAGTTGTACACGTAGGAGCCGCCATCGAGGATACCGGAGTATACGCGGAAGAATGCGAGCTTACCGACGTACGGGTCCGTCATGATCTTGAATGCGAGCGCCGAGAACGGAGCCTCGTCGCTTGCCGGACGATGGTCTTCCTCGCCCGTCTCCGGGTTGACACCAGCGATCGGCGGGATATCCGTCGGAGCCGGCATGTAATCGACGATTGCATCGAGGAGAGGCTGAACGCCCTTATTGCGATAGGAAGTACCGCAGGTGACCGGGCAGAGCTTGCACGCTACCGTACCCTTGCGGATGACTGCCTTGATCTCATCTTCCGTGATCTCTTCGCCGCCGAGGTACTTCTCCATGAAGTCATCGTCGAGCTCGGAAAGAGCCTCGAGGAGGATCTCACGGTATTCCTCAGCCTGATCCTTCATGTCATCCGGGATCGCGACTTCATCTTCGACTTTGCCGAGGTCGTCTTCATAGACGATGGCTTCCATCTTGACGAGGTCGATGATGCCCTTGAAGTCGTCCTCAGCACCGATCGGCAGCTGGATGGCAACTGCGTTCGCATTGAGGCGCTCCTTCATCATCTTGATGACATTGTAGAAGTCCGCGCCGGTGATGTCCATCTTGTTGACATAGGCCATACGCGGAACATTGTAATTCTCAGCCTGACGCCAAACAGTCTCAGTCTGAGGCTCAACACCGCCGCGAGCAGTCAGGACTGCTACAGCGCCATCGAGTACGCGCAGGGAACGCTCAACTTCTACCGTGAAGTCCACGTGACCCGGCGTATCAATGATGTTGATGCGATGATTTTTCCAATGGCAGGTCGTTGCAGCGGACGTGATCGTGATACCACGCTCCTGCTCCTGAACCATCCAGTCCATCGTTGCAGCACCATCATGTACTTCACCGATCTTGTGGTTGACACCCGTGTAGAAGAGGATACGCTCCGTGGTCGTCGTCTTACCGGCATCGATGTGAGCCATGATACCGATGTTGCGAGTCTTTTCAAGGGAATACTCTCTTGCCACTTTTGTTCTCCTTCTTTGAACTCTCCCCCTGTCCGAGCAGTGGGAGACTGAGTCTTACCAACGATAGTGAGCGAAAGCCTTGTTGGCTTCTGCCATCTTGTGCGTGTCTTCCTTCTTCTTGATGGCTGCACCCGTGTTGTTGGCTGCATCCATGAGCTCACCGGAGAGGCGCTCATCCATCGTCTTCTCACCGCGGAGACGGGCATAGTTGACGATCCAGCGGATGCCGAGCGTCATGCGGCGGTCCGGACGGACCTCAACCGGAACCTGGTAGTTAGCACCACCGACGCGGCGTGCGCGAACCTCGAGGACCGGCATAACGTTCTTGAGAGCAGTCTCAAAAACCTCGAGAGGATCCTTGCCCGTCTTGGCGCGGATCGTCTCGAACGCATCGTAGACGACGCGCTCTGCAACGCTCTTCTTACCGGAGAGCATTACCTTATTGATGAATTTCGTAACCGTCTTGCTGTGGTACACCGGATCCGGCAGTACGTCGCGCTTCGGTACGGAACCTTTTCTTGGCATTGTTTTACCTCCTTCTTCATTAGCATATTTCCCTGCTCAAGGCAGGAACCGTTTCATTACTTCTTCTTCGCTTTAGCTTTCTTCGCACCGTACTTGGAACGACCCTGGCCGCGATCCTGCACACCGGCAGTATCGAGCGAGCCGCGGATGATGTGGTAACGAACACCTGGCAAGTCCTTGACACGACCGCCGCGAATCAGAACAACGCTATGCTCCTGAAGATTATGACCAATGCCTGGGATGTATGCGGTAACCTCGATGCTGTTCGTCAAACGAACACGGGCAACCTTACGCAGAGCCGAGTTCGGCTTCTTCGGCGTAGACGTGTAAACACGCGTGCAAACACCACGTTTCTGCGGGCAATTCTTGAGTGCTGGTGCTTTGGACTTCTCCTGCATGCTCTTTCTGCTCTTACGAACTAACTGATTGATAGTAGGCATACATGCACCTCCTTCCTTCATATTGAGAATTTATTATTTATTAAAACCCCGAAGCTTAGCTCCTGAGTTTTTAACAAATAGGCTGTCTGAGGATTGCCGCGGCTGCTGCGCCGACCTCAATGCCACATGCATTACCGAGGTCTGCCATCGTCGCTGCACGCTCGACCGGAACGCCTTGTCCCTGGCAGAGCACCACGAGCGGCTCGATGACGCGCGCATCGGCGTCATCTGCGAGGAAGACGCATGTCGCATCTCCACGCTTCACAGCTTTGGAAACCTGCTTGGTACCCATCACCCGACTGGCGCTTTTCAGTGCATCCAGTGTCATTGCTTTCACTCTCCTGTATCACTAAAATCGTGCGCTTAAATCAGGCACTCCTATAATATAACACCCTCCAAAACCCTTGTCAACACTTATTTCACAAAGTTTTGTGTGTCCACGCCGTCTAGCGTGTCATTTTTGTTGCACGGCAGAAATTGAGTGCCTTTTGTCCTCTAAGAGTAGTCATCCCGTTCAAGATGTTACAGAAATAAAAAGACCCGCGCAAAGCGGGTCCTTTCTGTACACCGAAACGAGAACGGTGTCTTTTTCTTTTTTATTTGCAGGCGGCGATGACCTTCATGGCCACTTCGACGACGTGCTGCTTCGTGAAGCCGAACTTCTCGAAGAGCTGAGCAGCCGGTGCCGAAGCACCGAAGCTTTCCATGCAGATCGTCGCACCGTCGAGGCCGACGTAGCGGCCCCAGCCGAAGCTCGAGAGCGCCTCGACCGCGACGCGCGCACGGACATCCTTCGGCAGGATGCTCTCCTTATACTCCTCACTCTGCTGCTCGAAGAGGTCCATGCACGGCATCGAGACGACGCGGACGTCAATGCCGCTCTTGCCGAGCTCTTCCTGTGCCTCGATGGCCAGCGATACTTCAGAGCCCGTGCCGATCAGGATGCCGGCCATGTTCTCAGGGTCCTTAGCTTCCGAGACGACGTAAGCGCCCTTGAGTGCTTCCTTGCTCGAGCCCGGCAGCTGCGGCAGATTCTGGCGCGTGAGCACGAGAGCCGTCGGCGTCTTCGTGGAGGTCACAGCGAGGTACCAGCCAGCAGCCGTCTCCGTCGCATCAGCCGGACGGAAGACGTTGATGTTCGGCAGCGCGCGCAGCATGGCCATCTGCTCGATTGGCTCGTGCGTCGGGCCGTCCTCGCCGACGCCGATGCTGTCGTGCGTGAAGACGTAGGTGACCGGCAGGCCCATCAGGGCTGCGAGGCGGACCATCGGCTTCGTGTAATCGCTGAAGACGAAGAACGTCGCGACATAAGCGCGCAGGCCGCCGTGCAGCGTCAGGCCATTGGCGATTGCTGCCATCGCGAGCTCACGCACGCCGAAGTGCAGGTTGCGGCCCGCGTAATTCACCTTGCTGAAGTCGCCCTCACCTTCCATGTGCGTCTTGTTGGACGGTGCGAGGTCGGCACTGCCGCCGATGAGGTTCGGCATGAGGTCCTTGAGGAAGTTGATCTTCTTGCCGGAGAGATTGCGCGTTGCAACAGCCTTCTCTTCCTTGGCCCAGAAGCCATCGTTGTTGTAGAGTGCCTCGGCATCGACAGCCGTGTGGTACTTCTCCCAGCGAGCCTTGTCCTCTGGGAACTTCTCGCAGTACTCGGCGAACATCTTGTTCCAGGCAGCCTCTGCTGCCTCGCCCTTCTTGGCGAGTTCTGCATAGTGGTCATAGACATCCTGTGGGATGTTGAAGGACTTGTCCGGTTCCGGCCAGCCGAGGTTCTCCTTGAGTGCCCTGACGTTCTCCTCGCCGAGCGGCTCGCCGTGCGCGCTGGCCTTGCCCTGTTTTGCCGGGCAGCCATAGCCGATCAGCGTCTTGACCGTGATGAAGGACGGATGCTCCTTGTCGGCCTTCGCCTCTTCGATGGCCTTGCCGATGGCCTCGAGGTCGTTGCCGTCCTCGACCGTGATCGTCTGGAAGCCGAAGGCACGCATGCGGGCCTGGACGTCTTCCGTGAAGGCGATGTCCGTGTTGCCTTCGATGGAGATCTTGTTGGAATCGTAGAGGATGATGAGCTTCGAGAGGCCGAGCGTGCCGGCGAGCGAGAAGGCCTCAGAGGAGATGCCCTCCATCATGCAGCCGTCGCCGCCGAGCGCGAACGTGTAGTGATCGACGACCGGGTAGCCCGGGCGGTTGAACATCGAAGCGAGGTGTGCCTCAGCCATGGCCATGCCGACGGCCATGCCCATGCCAGCGCCGAGCGGGCCCGTCGTAGCTTCGACGCCGACCGTGTGGCCGTACTCCGGATGGCCCGGCGTCAGCGAGCCCATCTGGCGGAACGCTTTCATGTCGTCCATCGTCAGGCCGTAGCCGTAGAAGTGGAGCAGCGAATAGAGAAGCGTCGAGCCGTGGCCGCCGGACAGGATGAAGCGGTCGCGGTTGGCCCATTTCGGGTCCTTGGCGTTGTGGTTCATGTGGTTTGCCCAGAGCTCATACGCCATCGGAGCGCTGCCGAGCGGCAGACCCGGATGACCGGATTTTGCTTTCTGGATTGCATCTGCTGCGAGCACGCGGATTGCGTTCACGCATTTCGTGTCGATGTTACTCAAGGTATATCTCTCCTTACCACTTGATTCAGAACATTCCTGATGAATCTCTCACTGTCTCTATTCTACAAGATTTTCGACAAAAAGTACAGGGGGCTGTGCAATTTTATAGGACTTGGTATCAATTCCATGAGATTTACGACTGGCTCAGCGGATGTCTGGACGCAGTGCAACAGCGCGCCCCATATAGATATGGTGGATATCGCGCTGCTTCTTCTCCGTATCAGCGAGCACGAGCACGCGGATGCACTTCCCGAGGCTGCCCTCGATGGCGCATTGGCGCGCGTCAAAGAGCGGCACGAGGTCGAAGCCCGGCAGCTGGCGCACCCCTGCCGTCGGGAACGCCGCCGTGAGGTCCTCCGTCATGCTGAAGATCACAGCACCGATGTCCTCGGGGGCCAGCTCATTGCGCGCGATGAGCTCCTGCATCATCGCCTTAGCCGCCTGCCAGATTGCTTCCTTCTCATTCTGCTCGACGGTGATGGCACCGCGTATCCCTCTCATGCTCATGGTAACTTAACTCCTTCTGCCTATGTCCCATTCTTCCATGCGCCTGCGCATGGGTTACGGTCAAAACTACTCTCCCTCATTTTACCATGATGCGCCAAATCCCGCCACATGCAAAAAGTACGCAAAAAGACCCGCCGCTTAGCGACGGGTCTTTCATGATGCAGCTTTCATGCACCTTTGTGGATTTCCCAGATCAGCCGGATGCTCAACACGAATGCGATGAGGTAGCCGAGGAAGCCGAGCAAGGGGATCTCCATGATCTTTGGCGTCATGTTCGTCGTGCAGATCGTGCTGGAGCCCAAGAGCAGCGCCGCGCAGAGCACGGCGATGATGATCTTGTTGATCATGCGGTCGAGATGGCGCAGCGGCTCCTCGGCCCCCGTGAGGTCGAGGTTGACCTTCGTCTGGCCGCTCATCGTCATCTTGAGGATGTCGGAAATCTGCTCCGGCAGCTGCGCGGACTTGCGCATGAGCAGCAGGCCCTCGCGCCGCATCTTGTCCATCTCCGCGCGCCAGCTGAAGTTCTTCTTGAAGTCAAGCGAGAGGCTCTTCGCGAAGATCTCGACGAAGCTGACCTTCGGGCAGCAGAGGCGCATGACGCCCTCGATCGTCAGGACGCCGCGCGCGAACATCGAGAGCCCCTGCGGGCAGGCGATGTGGTGCACGCGCAGGATGTTCATGATCTGGCGCGTCAGCACGCCCATCTGCAGGGACTTGAAGTCGAGCGAGCTGTACTGCGCCATCATCGAGTCGATGTCCTGATAGAGCGCCGTGTGGTTGATGCGGCCGTGCACGACGCCGAGCGAGAGCACGGCCGCCTTCATCTCAAAGGTGTCGTGGTTCGCGAGTGCTAGGACGGCCTTGCGGATGGCGACGCGGTCGCGGCCCGAGAGGCGGCCCATCATGCCGAGGTCGAGCCAGATGATGCGGCCGTTCTTCACCCAGATATTGCCGGGATGCGGGTCGGCGTGGAAGTAGCCGTCCTCGATGATCTGCTTGACGTAGTTCTCCCCGAGATGGCGGCCGAGCGTGTTGATGTCATAGCCGTTCGCGCGCAGCTTATCGAAGTCGTCGATGCGGATGCCGTCGATGTACTCCATGACGAGCAAGTGCTGCGTCGAGAGCTGCCGGTAGACCTTCGGGCAGCCGACGTAGTCGACATCGCGGTTCAGATGCTCGAACTCCTCGATGTGGTCGGCCTCCATGAGGAAGTCCATCTCCTGCTTGGCGATCGTCCACATCTCGTCGAGGATCATGCCGAAGTCGAGGACGTCCTGCGTGTGGCTGACGATCTTCAAAAGCGTCGCCGCGCGCTTCAAGAGCACGAGGTCCTTGCTCATGATCTCGTAGATGCCCGGCCGCTGTACCTTGACGACGACCTTCTCGCCGCTCGCGAGCACGGCACGGTGCACCTGCGCGATGCTCGCCGAGCCCAGCGCCTCCTCGTCGATGGACTTGAAGACCTGGTTCCAGCGGCGGTTGTACTCCTTCTCGATGACCTCGAGGATGACGGGGAACGGCAGCGGCTTCGCGCCGGACTGCAGCTTCATGAGCTCATCGCAGTACTCCGGCGGCAGGAAGTCCGGCCGCATGCTCATGATCTGACCGAGCTTGACAAATGTCGGGCCGAGGTCCTCGAGGACCTGGCGGAGCTTGACTGGCGTCATGCCGCGCACGACTTCGCGCTTGCGCAGGACACCGATCATCTCGCGCAGGCGCCCGGTCGCGCCTGCATCCTCTATCGCATTCTGCAAGAATTTATCGAGCATGCCTCATCGCCCACCCTTATCCTTACTTCATCTTACTTCTTGTACTTTTCCTGGAGCTGCTGGCGCACCGTCTCGTTCGCGAGGAAGTCGTCGTACGTCGAGAGGCGGTCGACGACGCCGTCCGGCGTGATGTCGATAATGCGGTTGGCAATCGTCTGAACGAACTCGTGGTCGTGCGAGACGAAGAGCACCGTGCCCTTGAAGGCAATTAGGCCGTTGTTGAGCGCCGTGATCGACTCGAGGTCGAGGTGGTTCGTCGGCTCATCGAGGAGCAGCACGTTCGCACCTGAGAGCATCATGCGCGAGAGCATGCAGCGCACGCGCTCGCCGCCCGAGAGGACAGAGGCCTTCTTCTGGCTCTCCTCGCCGGAGAACAGCATGCGGCCGAGGAAGCCGCGCACGAACGTCTCGTCCGGGTCTTTCGAGTACTGGCGCAGCCAGTCGACGAGATTGAGGTCGACGCCGTCGAAGTAGGCGGAGTTGTCGGACGGCAGGTAGGCCTGCGTCGTCGTCACGCCCCACTTGAACGTGCCCTCATCCGGCTGCTCCTCGCCCATGAGGATCTTGAAGAGCATCGTCTTGCCGATGCTGTTCGGGCCGACGAAGGCGACCTTGTCGCCGCGCTTCAGCGTGAAGCTGACGTTCTTGAGGACCTGCTCGCCGTCGACCGACTTCGAGATGCCGTCGACCTGCAGCAGCTGGTCGCCTGCCTCGCGGTCCGGCGTGAAGGCGATGTACGGGTAGCGGCGCGAGGACGGCTTGATGTCCTCGACCTTGATCTTGTCGAGCAGCTTCTTGCGGCTCGTCGCCTGCTTCGACTTCGCGGCATTGGCGGCGAAGCGCGCGATGAAGGTCTGCAGTTCCTTGATCTTCTCCTCGGCCTTCTTGTTCTGCTCCTTCTGCAGCTGCAGCGCGAGCTGGCTCGACTGGTACCAGAAGTCGTAGTTGCCGGCGTAGAGCTTGATCTCGCCGAAGTCGACGTCGCAGATGTAGGTGCAGACCTGGTTGAGGAAGTGGCGGTCATGTGAGACGACGATGACCGTGTTCGGGAAGTCGGCGAGGAAGTTCTCGAGCCAGTTGATCGACTCGACATCGAGGTGGTTCGTCGGCTCGTCTAAAAGCAGGATGTCCGGGCTGCCGAACAGGGCCTGTGCGAGCAGCACGCGGACCTTCTCCTTGGCCGTGAGGTCCGCCATCTTCATCGTGTGCTCCTCTTCGGGGATGCCGAGGCCATTGAGCAGGCGCGCGGCCTCCGACTCAGCGTCCCAGCCGTTGAGCTCCGCGAACTCTGCCTCGAGCTCCGAGGCGCGCATGCCGTCCTCCTCGGAGAAATCCGGCTTTGCGTAGAGCGCATCCTTCTCGTCCATGATCTCGACGAGGCGCTTGTGGCCCATGATGACCGTGCGCAGGACTTCGTAATCGTCGTAGGCATAATGGTCCTGCTGCAGGACAGCGAGGCGCTCGCCCGGCGTGATCTCGATCGTGCCGCCGGTCGGCTCAATGTCGCCTGCCAGCAATTTGAGGAAGGTGGACTTGCCGGCACCGTTCGCGCCGATGATGCCGTAGCAGTTGCCCGGCGTGAACTTGAGGTTGACGTCCTTGTAGAGGACGCGCTTGCCAAACTGGAGGCTGACATTATTGACTGTAATCATCGAGTGATTTCATCCCTTTCGATCTGGAAACAATTCTTGCGGTATTTATACTTGATTTTTATCTTACGCTCTATCATTCGGTCAGCATGGCGCGGAACATCGAGAGGATGCTCTGGCCGTACGTGTAGCCCGGCACCGCCCAGCGGCCGTTGAGGTCTTCCCAGGTGCCGAGCGTGCGCGTGCCGTAGGAGTCGCGCACGAGCTGGTAGCGCGGGTCGATGACCGGCTCACTCGGCTCACGCGTCGACGAGTAGGCCAGGAGGTGCTGGATGTGCGCGCGGACGCCGAGCTGCGCCGTCGCGAAGAACGCGCCTTTGACGCCGCCGCCCGTCGTGCCGAGGCCGCAGAAGTTGTTCTGCTGCGGGATGACGTCGCCGCCGTAGCGGAAGAAGCCCGTCTCCTTGAGCGCCTGTGCAAAGGCGACATCCGGACGGATGCCCTCGCGCTCGCCCTCTTCATAGTAATAAGAGACGAGCTGCTGCGGCGAGACCGTGATGTCCGGGTTCGGGTTGTTGCTCAAGAGGTAGCGCACGCACTGCTCCTGGCTCGCGAGCGGCGTGCCGATGATCGAGTTGTCGTAGGCCGAGACGGTCTGCGGCACGGAGAGCTGCGTCATCTGCTGCTCGGCCTGGCCCGCCGGATAGAGGATGTTGTGGATGCGCGACTGGAAGTCACTGCCGCCCGACAGCTCCTTCTCCGACGTCGCATGCAGCGAATCCTCGCCGCGCAGGTCCTGGTGGATGCCGATCTTCGGCTCCGCCTGATGCTTGCGAGCCGGTCTCTGTGCCTTGGTCTCGACGACATCCGGTACGGCTACTGTGACCTCAGCGGTGCTCTGTGGCGCCTTGTAGGCACGCTTTGCCTCTGTGACGGATGGGGCATAGAACAGGAACGAACCGAGAACAACTCCCGTTAACAGATATTTTCCATACGAATTCCAATGCATTGACACGAATCGAAACACTCCTTATTAAGATTGACACGAGAACACGATATACCAGTCACAAGATGGACCAAAAACCATAAAAGAAATACAAGAGGAACAGGACGGTCAGCGCGCGCAGCAGGCGGCTGACGTGCTCGCCCGCTAAGATGGCGAGGCTGACATAGGCGACACAGGCGGCGCCGAGCCCCGCGGCAATATCCTGCGTCAGCGGCAGAATCAGGAAGAGCAGCCCCGCCGCCACTTTATCCGCAAGGCTCCCCGCAAAGACCGGCTTCATGCGAAGCAGGAGCGCGAGGCCCGCACCGGCGTAGGCTGGCGCGAAGATGCTCGGGAACGAGGCCATCGACTGCAGCGTCGGCTCCAGAAAGAGCGCGAGCGCGAGGAAGGCTGCCGTCCAATAGGCCATGCGGCCCGTGCGGCCGCCCATGGCCTGGCCCGCCGCCGACTCCGGCGCCGCCGTCAGCGGCATCGTGCCGAGCAGGCTGGCGACAAAGCTAAGGCCGCTCATGGATAGCAGCGACTTCTTCATCTGCCCGTCATCGATGGCCGGAGCCAGTGCCCGGAGCCCTCCCCAACCGGATAAGACAAGGAAGAGCACGAGGACGAGCGAGAGATCTGCATAATCGCACACCCTTATATTTTCCCACCCGTTCATGAATATGAGCTGAAGACCGGTGCGGTCGAGCCCTTCCGGCAGGAAAAACGGCGCGTCCGGCAGCACCCAGAAGCCGCCGATGAAGGCGAGCACGGCGCTCACGAGGACGCCGCCGAAGACAGCCCAGCGCGCCCCGACGGCCATGAGCGCGAGCATCGCGATGATGCCCACGAGGCTCAGGTAGGCCACGGGGTCGGCCATGTTGCCGAGCTGCACGGGTGCCACCGGTGAGCTCATGAGCAGATGGCCCTGGTAGAGGCCCTGCACGAGCAGCATCAGGCCGAGCGCGCCCTGCAAGCCGTCCGCGATGCACGGGGGAAAAAGCTGGACGAGCCCCTCAAGCCTTCCCGGCCGCCGCGAGAACACAGCGAAGGCGAGCACCGCCGTCAGCACGAGCGAGACGACAGCGCCCAAGAAGAGCACCATCTGCCAGCTCACGCCATGTGCGAGCATGACGACGGCGACGAGCCACGAGGTCAAAGCAGCTCCCGGTGCCGCCGCGACGGGCAGGCCGAGCCGCGCGAAGACGAGCGTCCCCGCGATGGCCATGAGCACGGAGGCCGTGTAGATGCCCATGAACGGCGCCCCCGCCTGCACTAAGAGCGTCGGGATCAGCAATAGCGAAGCTGCCAGTGAGGCCGCTGTCAGAAAGCCCGGCAGCATTTCCTGCATGAAAAATCCCCCTTGAAATCAGACTAATATCCTCTATTTTATCATAGAATCTGCGGAATCTCCATCCATCTCCTCGCGACTCGCCAAAAAACGCGGCGGGATTCATACAATCTCCATGGAAGCGATGCTATAATGGGACTGTAATATCGGAAATGATCTAGGGGGAATCACCATATGAAAAAATCCATGAGGATGGTAAAGGTGGCTGCAGCGCTCGCCATCGTCCTGCTCTTCCTCATCATCCACCTGGCCGACCCGGCCTTCCTGCCGCATCTCTGGGGCCTGCTCTCGCGCGGCGATATCCAGGAGACGGCCAGCTACATCGCCTCCTTCGGCGAGTGGGCCGTGCTTTTCAGCTTCCTCTTGACGCTCTTCGTCAACGCGCTGGGCTTCCCGCCCGCCATCATCTTCTCGACGGCCAACACGCTGATCTTCGGCATCTTCTGGGGCATCTTCCTCTCCGTCGCCGCCGAGACGGTCGGTGTCCTCCTGAGCTTCGTGCTCCTGCGCTTCTTCTTCCGCGATGCGGCCGAGAAGATCATCAACAAGCACCCGACGCTCGCGAACCTCGACAAGTACAGCGGTAAGCGCGGCTTCGCCGTCATGCTCGTCGCGCGCATGGTGCCGTACTTCCCCTCCATCCTGCTCAACGCGCTCGGCGCGCTCTCCGCGATGTCGATGCGCGACTACGTCATCGCCTCCTTCGTCGGCAAGTTCCCGTCGACGGGCATCGAGGCCATCATCGGCCACGACACGCTGACGCATCAGGAAGACCCGACGCGCCTCATCGTCGTCTGCATCTTCGCCGTCGTCCTCATCGCAGGCGCCTGGATCTACGAAAAGCGCGCGGCCAAGCACGCGCCCGAGACGTAACGCCAAAGTCAGATGTTGCCGAAATGGACGAAGCGCAGCCGCGCCTCTGCCACATGCCTGAGATTCTGCAGGGTCTCTACTGGCGTCATCGGGATATCCACCTGATAGCGCGGGAAGTAGCGCGAGAGGTGCAATGGCAGCTCTGCTGAGATGTTCGCCAGCCATTCTGCCTCTGCCGCCATCTCCGCGGCGCTGTCGTTCTTCCCCGGTATCACGAGCGTCGTGACTTCCACATGGACGCCATCTTCTGCCGCCATCTCGATGGCGGCTTTTGTTGTCTTGAGGTCGCCGCCGATCCAGTCGTAGAACGACTGCGTGAAGCCCTTGAGGTCGATGTTGACGGCATCGATGTACGGCAGCAGGTGCAGCCAAGAGTCCTTCTCGATCTGGCCGTTCGTCACGAGCACGGTGGCAAGGCCGACTTCTTTGAGGAGCCTTGCCGTGTCGTAGACGAATTCATAGCCGACGAGCGGCTCGTTGTAGGTGAAGGCCACGCCGATGTTGCCCGACGTCTCCTCGAGCCGCTGAGCTGCCGCCACGATTTCCTTCGGCGTCACGCGGTCCAGCGGCAGTCTCTGCCCCGCAAAGCCATCGAAGCCGGCCTGCGAGATCGTGTAGTTCTGGCAGAACGGGCAGCGCAGGTTGCAGCCGAAGCTGCCGAGCGAGAGGATGTGGCTTCCCGGATGGAAGTGGTAGAGCGGCTTCTTCTCGATGGGGTCGAGCGCCGCCGAAGTCAGGAGGCCGTAGTTCAGGGAGCGGATGATGCCGCCCTTATTCTGCCGCGCGCGGCAGAAGCCCGTCTGCCCGTCGGCGAGATGGCAGCGGTGCGGGCAGAGCCAGCAGACGGCTTTGGTTCCCGATTGCTCAGACATGGCGCGTCACCTCGAAGCGCCAGAGCGTGACCTTCTCCTTCGCGCCGATGTTGCCCTTGCGCCGCGCGATGGCGATCTGCTGCTCGACGGAGTCGACGCCCGCGAGGTCCGGCAGCAGCACGCCGCGGCGCTCGCCGTTCTGCACGATGACGCCGTAGCGCTTGACGTCGAGTTCCTTCGGCGAGTCGATGGGCTCCGGCTCGGAGAGTACGTCGACGTCGTAGACGAGCTTCGGCAGCTCGTCGGGCGTGACCTGCGGGAAGCGCGGGTCGTGCATGCCGGCCGAGACGGCGTTGCAGATGATCTCCTCGGCGAGGTTGCGGCGGCCCGGCGCCAAGGTGCCGATGCAGCCACGCAACCGGCCGTCCTTCTTGATGGAGACGAAGCAGCCCGCCCGCCTGTCCTGCAATTCCTCTGGCAGTTCCTTCGGCACGGGCATCATGACGTGACTCCGGACGAACGTCTCAAGGCTCTCGCGCGCGAGGCGCACATAGGCGTCCTCCTGCTCGCGGACCTTGGCGATGGCCTGCGTCTCCGCATCAATGAGCTGGCGGCCGATGTCGCGCGCATCGTCCTCGCCCTCCGGCGTGAAGTAGGCGACGCCGTAGCCGACGCCGAACGTCCCCTCGTGCGACAAGAGCTCGGCATGGACGCGCTGGCAGTCGAGCGCGCCCGCCATGATCCAGAACGAGCGCAGGCCGCACTCCGCCGCGCCTTCCGCGAGGTCCGGCGAGATGGTCAGGAGCGAGAGGAAGTCGGCCTTGCCGAGGTCTTCTGTGACCGCTTCGTCAAAGACAGGGCCTTCCTTCGCGAAACCGTACGGGCCGTCTTCCTTGAGCTTGTGCGAGAGGTCGCCGCTCGCGATGAAGACAGTGCGGCGGCCGAGCTTCTCCGCCGTATCCTGAATCAAGCGGCCGAGCCGGTAGTGTACGTCGGCAGCAAGGCCCGAGAGGCCGATGCGCACGACCTTGACCGGCTTCTTGAGTGCCGGCTGCAGGAAGTAGAGCGGGATCATCGTGCCGTGGTCGAGCGCGGGCTCCCGCTCGCCGAGGAAGCCCGCGGGCAGGTCCTCCTCCGCACAGGCATCGGCGAGTGCCTTAGAGAAGGCCGCATCGTACTCTGCCTCGATCTCGACCTCCGGGCAGCGAAACGCCGAAAAATCGCCCCGCGCGCTTTTTCCGGGCGAGATGTGGAAGTAGTCGCTGTACATCGTCGCATGCGGACTCGTGATGACGACGGTGTCCGGCTCCAATTCCGCCGCCCGGCGCATGACCTCGCGGTAAGCCGCCGCCGTCTTCGCAATCTTCTTCTCCTCGCCCCTGCCGATCTCCGGCAGGATGATTGGCGGATGCGGCACCGCCATCGCAGCCACGATTGCCATAAAAATCCCTCCTCAACTATTGCGAAAGTATCACTAAAATCATCACTATGGAAAGATTACGAGAAATTTCAAAAAAATCCTGCCAGAATCGCAAGAAAATTGATAAGGTGAGGCGAATCGCAGGCGAAATGAAGTATAATGGTAGCAATGAAAACGACAGGAGGAAACTATGAAAACTATGTCCAGAAGAACCTTCCTCAAGCTTTGCACGAGCGCGCTTCTGGCGCTCGGCCTCGGGCGCTTCGTCCCGGCGGCTGCCGCGGGCCGCACGATAAAATACCCGCGCCAGATCATCACGGCAGACTCCAGTACGAGCCGCACCATCATGTGGCAGGCAGAGGGCGCGCGGCAGCAGGCCAGCTTCACGCTGACCTCTGCTGACGGTCCGTCGCAGAACTACATACCAGAGACAAACACACTCGTGCAGGACGATACGACGACGACATTCTACACCGTGCGGCTCACGGGCCTGACGCCCGCGACGTCTTACGAGGGCACGATTGCCATGGCCGCGGAGACCGTCTCGCTGCCGATCGATACGCCGCCTGCCGAGCTCACGGCCTTCGAGGCCCTGCTCATCGACGACTCGCAGTGCGGCGAAACGTACGAGCCCTTCGCAGAGCTGCTCGCGAAGGCACTCGCGCGCCATCCGCAGGCCGCCTTCCTCGCTGACATCGGCGACCTCACGGACAACGGCCAGTCCGACTGGCACTGGCAGAGCTTCTTCGCGGCGCTGCTGGCCGGCCGCGCCAAGGCGATGCCGTTCGCGCCCGTCATGGGCAACCACGAGTGCTACGGGCTCGACTGGAAGTTCGCCCTGCCGCGCCGCTACCTCGCCTCGTTTGCCGTCCCAGGCAACGGCAGCCGGAATTTTCCTGGCTACTACTATTCGTTCGACTACGGCCCCGCCCACTTCATCGTGCTCAACACGCAGTTTGAAGAGCTCGCGGAGCTGAAGCCCGGCCTCTTGCAGGAAGAGCTGCTCTGGCTCAAGCACGATGCCGCAGCCAGCCATAAGCCATGGAAGATCGTCCTGATGCACAAGGACGTCATCGCCTATGACGAATATCAGCCGGGCACGGGCCATGCTGGCGGCATCAGCGATGTCGGCCACGACTTCATGAAAGCGTTCGACGCGCTCGGCATCGATCTCGTGCTCACGGGCCACATGCACACGTACCGCAACCGCGGCCACATCTATGACGAAACGCCTTCTGACCACGGCCCCACCTACCTGATGTTCGGCCCCGCGGGCAACGAGCGCTACACCGTGCCGCCCGACACGACTTTCGACAAGGTTAGCCTCGATCAGTCCGACCCGGGCCGCTACCGCAACTACATGACGCTCGCCGTCACCCCGACCAAGTGCATCGCCACCTGCCACCTCGAGGACGGCACCACCGTCGACCGCGTCGTGCTGACAAAAGATGCGTGAGGATGCCCCCATACGACAAAAATCCGCAAGACAGATCATGACAATCGTCTTGCGGATTTTTTGTCTGTATCGATGAGGCGGTAGCCCGCCTTGATGCCCTCGTAGAGACCGAGCGCTCGGTATCCTCCGGGCTGATCATGAACGTGCCGAATGACCTATGTCTCAATGTATCTCAGCGGAACGGCTTGACCTTGCTCACGGCGTCGGCGAGCGTGATGGGCTTCTCGCCATGGTCGCAGTCGAGCAGGACGTAGCGGTCGCGGCCCATGCCGAGATCCTTCATGTAGCTGAGCTGGCGCAGGCCGTGGCGCGTCTCCATGCGCTCGACGAGGTCATGACGGTAGTGCTCCGGCAGCGCGTAGACGAGGTCGACAGAAGCCTGGTCGATGGCGAGGATGTCTGTCGAGGCTAAGATGCCGATGTTCGGTACCGTCGGCTTTGCGGCCATCGTGCCCGCGCAGTCGCAATCCACCGGCATGTTGCGCAGCATATTGATGTAGGCGATGTGATCGCCGAAATGGTCTACTGTCGCCTTCGACGACTCCGTAATGCGCTCCATGAGCATTTCCTTACTCATAGCCCACTGCTCGGATTCGGAGCCCGTATGGATCATCTTCTTGCCGATGCGGCCGTCCGCACAGCCGATGCCGATGTTCTTGTTGGAGCCGCCGAAGCCGCCCATCGTGTGGCCCTTGAAGTGCGTGAGCACGAGCAGCGAATCGTAATCCAGGAGATGCGCGCCGACGGACATCTCCGTGAACCACTTGCCGCCCTTGACGGGCAGCATGGCTGTGCCGGACTCATCCATGATGTCGACGGGCGCGAAGTCCCAACCGTTGATGGCCAGGGTCTTCCTATGCTGCTCCGTCGTGTAGCGGTCGCCCTGATAATAGGTGTTCGTCTCGACGATCTTCGCCTCAGGCAGATCCTTCGCGATGAGCTCCTTGACCCACGGCCGCGGGATGATGTTCGGCCCGTGCGGCTCGCCCGTGTGCAGCTTGATGCCGACGCGCCCCGTGATGTTCGGCGCAATCTTCTCATACAGTTTGAGCAGTCCGGCGGCCGATAGGTCGCGCGTGAAGTAGACAACCGATTCGCCACCCTGACGCCCCTGCGGCGCATCGTAATGGTCGCCACCCGTTCCGGGCTCCGCCTTCGTCAATTCTTCTTCTTTGGCCTCCGCCTTCTTGATCTCGTCCGACGAGAAACCCGGCATGACCGCTGCTGCGGCCACCAACCCCGCCATCTTCACAAAACTGCGTCTCGAAAACTTGTCCATGACAAACACCCACTTTCTGCAACCAGCAATCTTTATTTCCTCATCTTGCTGCATAGCCGCCAAATACTTCAAAATCCATTCCATCGAGTTCCGTGTCGATGCGCGCCACTTCATCCGCCGTCAGCTCGACGTCGGCTGCCGCGAGGTTCTCCTTCAGGCGGCTGAGCTTGCGCGAGCCCGGGATGGGGATGATGTACGGCTTCTTAGCGAGCATCCAGGCGAGCGAGAGCTGGCCGAGCGTCGCTTTCTTCTCTTCTGCGAGCCCCGTCAGGATGTCGAGGATCTTCTTGCCCTTCTCGTAGCCTTCCTCGGAATACTGCGGCATCTGCTTGCGGTAGTCCTGACTGCCCTCGAACTTCGTCTTCGGCGAGTACTTGCCCGTCAGGAAGCCGTTGGCCATCGGCGAGAACGCGACGAACGTTATGCCGAGCTCCTCGCAGACGGGGAACAGCGACTCATGCCAGCGCGCCATCATCGAATAGCGGTTCTCGATGGCTGTGACCGGGCAGACAGCGTTCGCACGGCGCAGGTATTCCTCAGTCGTCTCCGAGATGCCCCAGGCGCGGATCTTCCCTTCCTTGATGAGCTCTTTCATCGTGGCGGCCACAACCTCCGGCTCTACCTTCGGATCGATGCGGTGCTGGTAGTAGAGGTCGACGTAGTCCGTGCCAAGGCGGCGTAGGCTGCCTTCGATGCTCTTGCGGATGGCCGTCGGACTGCTGTCGAGCGAGAGCGTGCGGTCTTCATTGTGGTAAACGCCCATCTTCGTCGCGATGACGACTTTGTCGCGAATACCCTGGAGCGCCTTGCCCACGAGCTCCTCATTGTACGAGGTCGAGCCGTCCGGCAATACACCCGTATAGCACTCCGCCGTATCGAAGAAATCATAGCCGGCCTCTGCTGCCTCGCGCAGCGTGCGGACAGCCTGCTCCTTTGCGACCGGCTCACCCATCGCATGACTGAAGCCCATGCAGCCGAGGCCGACTGGATTGACGAATACATTGCTTCGTCCCAAACGTCTCTTTTCCATCTATATCGATCTCCTGTTCTCTTTCTTTCAAGACCATTATCTCAACGGTCAAGCTTGCGTTCGTGCATCCACTTGACCATTGCATCGGCGACCGCGCGGTTGTTGAGGTCAGCCATCATGAAGTGCGTGCTGCCCTTGATGCCGATGTCCGGCAGCGAGACGACGCTGACATCCGCACCGTAGGAACGCATGACTGCCTCCCACTTCTTGGCGAGATTCCAGCGCACACGCCAGTTGTCCTGGCCCCAGTTCGCGACCGGCGTATCTCCCTTCGGGATGTTGTCGCCGAAGTAGACGACCGTCGGGATCTTCGTCAGCTTCAGGAAGTTTTCCATCGAGACTTCCATCGGCGTGGCCGGGAATGGGCTCGTCGTCTTCTCGACGGCCGGCGCCTGTCCCTTCGGGAACGGGAACGCACCCGGCTCCAGCGAAATGATGCCCTTGACGTGCTCCGACTGGATGCCCGTCAGCCAGCCAGGGCCGCCGCCAGCCGAATGCGTGACGAGCACGCCGTCACCGGCCTTATCCATGACAGCCGTCATCGCATCGGCGACGACCTGCTGGTCAAACGGCGCCGTATCCGGCGTCATCGCATGGAAGAACTGCTCCTCAGCTTCTTTTGTGCGCGGCACTGCGACATTGTCGTACGTATCCGGCCACTCGCCGATGCGGAACGTGTTGAACCAGAGCTGGTCATCCGGCTGTGCCGAGACCGTGCCCGGGGTCGTGCGGCGGCCGGCCTTGCCGCGGCCCGGTTCATCCACGACGTACGTCTTGTACCCCTTCTCAAGGAAAATATTCTGGAAGCCATCGCGCCCGTCCGGCGTCGTCTCCCAGGTCTTCCCCGACTGGCCGTAGCCGTGCAGGAAGACCATGCTCGTCTTCTTGGCCTTGACCGGCTTCTGGTAGAACACGTAAGCGTGATCCCCATGCAGCGTCTCGCCGGCGAAGTCCGTCGGCTTCGTGCCGTCATACGTGCCCGGTACCGTCACCGTCTTGCCGCCAGCCATGAAACTGCCCTGGTCCTCAATCGTCACCGGATGCTGCATGGCAGAGGCCGGCTGATACGAGAAGCCGAAGCTGCCAAAACCCGCGAGCATCAGGGCTACCGCTGCTTTCTTCCAATAGTTCATCGGTTTCATCAAAAGACTCCGTTCTCTCCAGCCACGCCTCAAAGCTTCTGTGCCAGTTGCTCGGCTTCGCGGCAGTTCGTGGCCATGCCTCCATATGCATAGCCGTACATCGAGGCGAAGCGCTTCATCGTGTAGTCACCGGCTTCGAGCATCCACTTTTCCGGAGCGGCGCCCTGGAAAAGGAAGAAGCACTTGCCGTGCAGGCTGCCCTCGGCAACGGGGCCGTAGAAGCGGTCGAGCAGCGTGCGCACCGAGCCGCAGATGTTGTGCCAGTAGACTGGAGACCCGATGACGAGCACGTCTGCCTCGCGGATCTTTGCCAGGACTTCTTCGAGCTGGTCACCTGGCAGATCCTGTCCGTAGACGTTGATTCGGTAGTCCGTCAGCATCAGCGTCTCGTATTCGTGGCCGGCGAGCAGTGCCTTTGCCAGATTTGCCGTATTGCCCTCGCGGTTCGGGCTGCCATTGATAAATAAGATTTTCATATCCAAACATCTCCTATCGAAATCTTGTCGATTATGAGGAAGTAGCATCAGCCGATGCCAACAATCCAGGCCACGAGCGGCATAGTGACAACCGACACCGCCGTCGTTAGGGAAATGCCCTCCGTCGCCAGCAGAAACGAATCCTTGTTATAAAGTGCTGCCAGCATAGCCAGCATATTGCCAGAAGGGGTGGCTAACGCGCAAAGGGCCACGGCCAGCAGGATGGAATTCGTCACAAAGTGGCTCAAGATGACTGTATTATAGCCGCCCGTGCGGCCTCGCAGAAGGCTCCATCAGTTAGGCAGTTTGAACCAACTGTTATCACCCGAGCTGTGCCTCCCAGAAGGCGACGGCACGGGCCAGCCAGCCCTCGGCGACTGTGCCATTGCCGAGTCCGAAACCGTGCGCGAGTCCTGGGAAAATCTCGAGCTCTGCGGGAACGCCGCCCGCACGCAGGGCATCGATGCGGCTCTGCACGGTGTGGCAGTCGGCAATCGGGTCCTCGTCGCCGACGCAACTGTACGTCGGGACCTCGCGCCCCGTGACCTCACTGAGGCCCGTGTACTGCAGCACGACGGCCGCCGGGCGCGGCAAGGCGCGCTCGCCAAAGGCGCCCGTGCCGTAGTCGCTGAGCCAGGCCGACATGCGCGCGCCGGCCGAGCCGCCCCAGAGCGAGTACCCTTCCATCGAGATGCCGAGCTCCTGCTCGTGCGCGAAGAGGAAGGCCAGCGCGCGGGCCAGGTCCTCACAGGCCGTCTTGGCACCGGGCCGGTAGATCAGCGCAAAGGCATCGTAGCCGCGCCGCGAGAGCGCCAGCGCGTGCGGGAAGCTGTCGTGGATGGCGCCGACGTAAACAAAGCCGCCGCCTGCACTGCAAACCGCCGTGCGGTGGCGCTTCGGCGCGCGACTCCGGAAGAAGAACAGGCCCGTGTCCCGCTTGGCCGGCATCTCGGACTGCTCCGCCTCCGTGTAGATGGGATAGAAGATGATCTCTCCGCTCTTCGCATCCTCGTAGAGTGCCGTCAGCACCTCGATGCTCGTCTTCGTCCGCACCTCCGAATACCACGGCAGGAACGCACGCAGGTCCGACAGAGTCGCCTGCCGCGGTATCGGCCATGTCGTCGGGAACAGCAGCCGCCCGAACGGCTGGAAGTGCGGTGCATGGATGACCTCGCGCAGCGGCGTGCTGCCCGTGAACAGCGCCTTGCGTACCTGCCGCGTCTTGACGACCGGCCTGACGGGCTTTACTGGGCTAGTCTCGTTGATTGCTCTTGCATTCATCTGTCTCATAAGCATACTCATTCTTTCTATCTTATCGTTTTATTCTGACTCACTTGCGGCAACGCAGTGGTTTCCTCGATTCTTATGATAAAGAAAACGAGACTCCGGCAGAAGTCTCGTTTCGTTAGTCTGTATAAACCTGTGATTACAAGTGAGAACCGATGATTACAGGGGGCATCATGGGTTCAATGCTTCGTAATCTGCAGGATTGACTTCTTCCAGCCACTCGGTTGTGATCTTGGGGACGGATTCCATGATGGAGATATGCTGGAACATGCTGCCGGGGGCTGCGCCGTGCCAGTGCTTGGTCCCCGCGGGGATGGTGACAGTCATGCCGGGACGAAGTTCGTGCGGGGCCTCGCCCCAAATCTGGTAATGAACGCGATGCCCGTCGCCTGCTGCGGCGCGTCCTTGATGGAGTCCTGGACGGCAGCCGCTTCGACTGGCATGGCATGGAGGGACATGGTCATGAGGCCGCCGGTCACCATGGCCGTGAGGGCCGCGAGAAAACGTCTCTGTTTCAGTTTCATGGGGAATCTTTCCTTCCTGTTCAGCTCGGATTGGTAATATCGTGAACCTGCATCAACTGTGTGCGGGATAGGCGCTTATTGGGCTTTGGCCTGCGCGGCTGCCGCGAAACAGCCGTTGGCGATCTGGAGCATCCAGAGCGTGCGCGGGAAGCCGACGTAGGGGTTCATCGCCGTGATGATGCCGATGACTTCCTCTTTCGTCGCGCCGGCCGCAAGCGTGCCGTTGACGTGGCTGCGGAACTGCGCCTCGATACCGAGCGTGCCGATGGCCGCGACCGTCAGCATCTCACGCTCCTTGTGACCAAGCGTGCCGCGCGTGTAGATGTCGCCGAAGCAGAAGGCCGAAAGGTCGTCCTGCAGGTGCTTCTCGTACGCGGGCGTGTTCGCGCGCATCTCGGTGATGCGCGCTCCGTACTTGCCCGTCTGGTAAGCGAGGCCCTTCTCGAAGCGGTCCGCGTCCGTTGTCGTGCCCTGCGCCTTAAGCGGCAGCTTCACGCCGTGGCGGCGGAAGACCTCATTCATCTGGCGCACGGCAGGCTCCGTCTTGGCAAAGCCGACGTACGGCGTGATGTGGTAGATGGCCTCGCGAATCTGCAAGGGCGTTGCGCCGGCCGCCAGCGCCTCCTCGACGGCACGAGGCAGCAGGTCCGCGTTCTGATTCGTCGTCAGCACGCTGAGCACGACGAGCGACTGCTCGACCGGCGTGATCGTCATCTGCTTGGCGATGTCCCCGTAGATGTACTTCTTCATCATGTCTGCATACTCAGGATCTGTCTTTTCCAAAGGGAAAGCCTCCTTGCCATGAAGTTTCTGGTAATTCTCCCGAGCTATTCCAGCCCGATCATAGCCAGAAAGTGTCGATTCTCCCGCGGCTGTCGCAGGTTTCGACTCAGCTGTCAGGCCAGTCGAAGCTTTATCCGGCGATGCTTCTGCCGGAACCTGCAAGAGCGTCAGAAAGCTTGCAGAAGCCAGCCCCAAAAGCATCATATGCCACCATTTCTTTTTCATGCCTGTCATCCTTTCTCATGACCAATACCTTCCCTATTGTCCCCGACCATCTTCAGCCGGTATATCTTGCTCATCTCTTGCTTTTATCATAAAGAAAACGAAGCTTCAGCAGAAGTCTCGTTTCGTTAGTCTGTATTAACTTATAGTTTTCGGACAGAATGGACTCATCCCTTGGACAAAACCTTGCGGACAGCATAAAGGAACCGGCTCACAGCCGCCGAGGGCTGCGGCGCGTGCAGGATACCGAAGGGGATTGCATAGTCCCATTCCACAGGAATCATGCGCATCAGCGGGTGGATGTCCTTCCACTCCGGCACGCCGATGAGCAGGCTCCCCTCATTAACGCAACGATTGAACATATCAATATTGTAAAACGGGAATTCCTTCAGATGAATATCTGGATGATTCATGACAAGATCCTTACGTAGATCATCCATCACCTTGGACCAGCCAGGCTGAATAATATTGATTGTTTCATCTTCGAGTTCCGAAAGCGTCAGCCGCTCTTTAGCCGCCAGCGGATGGCTGAGCGGTACAGCCATGCAGAAGGGCTCCCGGCGAAGCTCCATGCCCTCACATTTGCCCTGCAGATGAAACATGCTCTCGTCAAATACGCCTGCCACGACATCGATATTCGCACCGAGATGCGTGAGGATCTCGCGTGCATTCTCCGGCGTGTTCTCGAACGACACGAGCTGGAACTGCAGGTCGGGACTAACCTCCTGCAGCTTTGGCCAAAGGCTCAGCAGAAAATTCGTCGGCGTCATGACCGAGATGCCAATGCGGATGAGCTGCTGCGTCTCCTGCATGGCCTTGCGCGCCCGCTCTACGGCCGCCTTGCTGTACTGGACGAGATACGCCGCATCCCTGTAGAGCGACTCGCCTGCCTTCGTCAGCTGCAGGCCGCGATGCGTGCGCTCAAAGAGGCGCAGGTTGAGCCGTGCCTCCAGCAGGTTGATCTGCTTGATGACGGCCGGCGCCGAGATGAAGAGCGCTTCCGCCGCCTTGCTGAAGCTCCCCTCCTCTGCCGCTTTCATGAAGGTTATCAATTGTGGATTGTACAAAGCCCTGCTCCCCTCTCATTCTGCTCACACATTCTCTCTGCTGGTGTACTGCCACACTCATCCCAGCACGTGCAAGAGGATTTCCTCAATCTCTAAGCCATCGACTACATCGCCTGGAAGCAGGGCTTCTACCGCGACGTCCTGTCCGGCAAGATTCCCTACAAGAGCGATCTGCTACCAAGTGATGACAGCGATGGTACGGACGAGAAATGATTGCATCTATTGCCCAGCAAAAAACCACTTGCCTGCGAGCGCGGCCCGCACAAGTGGTTTTTTCTGTCTCCGTTTATTTTGCTGCGCTCAGCGAGCGGACCCACTCCACGACCTTGGCGTCGCTAAGGCTGCCCGTGAAGCACGTGCCGTCCTGCCAGTTGCCCTTGCCGCCGGCCATCTCGGCGAGCAGCTTGCCGCTGTTACCGAGTGGCGAGCTGTAGGCCGTCGCGAACGTCACGACATTCTTGCCCGTGAAGTCGTTGGCCTTGACGAAGACATCGACCGGCCAGGCCGCGATGGCCCACCAGATCGGGTAGCCGACGAAGATCGTGTCGTACGACGCCCAGTTGTCTGGTACCGCCTTCTGCAGCTGGATCTTCTCGCGCAACGAGGCGTCGTCGTGCTCACGGCTCACGCGGCTGCTCTTGTCGTTGTAGTCGAGGTCCACCTCCGTGTAGTCCGGATTCGGCACGAGCTTCATGATGTCGGCCTGGCGCTCCTTGGCGATTACCTTGGCCACGCGCTCCGTGCGGCCCGTCGCCGAATAATAGACGACGAGCGTCTTGCTGCCCGCTGCCACAGCACCTGCGGAAGATGATGAAGACGACGTACCAGCACCATCAGCCTCGGCACTGCTCGATGGCTGTCCCGTCAAAGAGGACAGGCCACAACCGCCGAGGACCAGAGCCATCATGCTCATGCCACCCATTTTCAAGAACTCTCTGCGATTCATTTCAAGCGCGCTCCTTTCCAAAGCGACAAAAGCCAACCGATTTCTGCGAATACGATGATGATGCCGACCTGCGTCAGCGCGTAGCCAGCACCGCTGTACGAGAGCGCTGGCGTCATGAAGAGATGCGCGCCCTGCAGGTGCTCGACGAGCCGATCCTGATGGGCTGCATAGATGCCGGCTGCCCCGAACAGCCCCCCTAGACCCAGCAGGAGCATCCGCGCCGGCAGCGGCCGCGACTTGATGCCCGCAGCCAACAGCCACCGCTGCCACCAGGTCGGCAGGTGCCAGCCGAGGTGAAGCCCTGCTAGCACGAGAAAGTACCGCGCCGCCGCGCTGTGCAACTGGTAGAGCGAAGGATTGCTGCGCAGCGAGAACGGCACGATATCGGCAAACAGCACGCTCGACGTCAGACAGCCACTGATGACCGTCACGAGGCAGGCTGATGCGAGCAGGACGTTCAGGGCGAACCGCACGCCGCGCGGCCCGTTCCAGCGCCCGCGCCCCAGCGACGAGACGTAGCGGCGATTGAGCACAAGATGCCATAGGATTGGCAGCAGCAAGGCCACGCCCACGGCCTCATGCAGCACAGGCGGCAGGTAGAAGAACGTCATCTCAAAGATGAGCATCATCACGAGCAACACATCCAATAGATATCTCATGGCTTCACCTCTCTCGTCTCCCGTACTGAGCGTTCCCAGCCCGCCGGCACCGCGTCGTCGGGCAGGCTCTGCCGCACAATCTCCTGCGTCATGCGCACGTAGTCATCCTCAGGGATATGCCCCTGCCGCAGCACACACGTGAAGCAGAGCCAAGCGTAGATGAGCCCTGCAAGAATCAGTGCACCGGCCAGCCAGCCATGCCAGTCCTGCCTTCCTTTACGCAACACCATAGATTCTCCTTCCCGGAACAAGACCTCGCTTGCTCCCATACTCCAACGATATCATCCGGTAGCAGCTACCGGTCAAGTCTTTTCTGCTCCAGTTCGTAAATCATGTAGTCGATGCACGCGAGTTTCTCCTGTGCCACATGCAGGTCATCCATGAGCCTGCGACGGTGGCGCCTGAGGAAGCAGAGACGCGCCGCATCGTCCGGCAGCGCAGCGAGCTCGCGCTGGCAGACATCTGGATTGAATCGTTCTTGTTCCTGTCGCTCTGCCAAACATGTTCTTGCCATTCAAAATCCTCCTGTACATTCGCTTCTTGATATCCTCATTTTAAGCGCTCTGCCCCACAATGTGAAATGCTTATGTCTTAACTTGTGCCATACGTTTTTTCTATCAAGCGCTTGCGAAAAAAGCATCTGCTCCCTACAATAGAAGCAGATGCTTTGAACGTATAAAGGGGGAAATTTTGAGATGGAACTCCGCACGTTATCGTATTTCCTGGCTGTGGCCAGGGAGCAGAACATGACCGAGGCGGCCAATGTGCTGCATGTGACGCAGCCGACGCTCTCGCGCCAGATTGCGGATCTCGAGGATGAGCTCGGCAAGAAGCTCTTCACGCGCACGAGCCGCAACACCCTGCTGACGGAGGACGGCATGCACCTGCGCCAGCGGGCCGAGGAGATTCTCGCGCTCGTCAACCAGACGGAGGACGAGCTCAAGAACGACACGATTGACCTTTCGGGCTGCATCCGCATCGGCGCAGGCGAAACCCATGTCGTGCACCTGCTTGCCGACCTCTTCGTCAAACTGCATGACCGCTACCCGCGCCTGACGCTTGAACTCTTCACAGGCAATGCCGACACCGTCGAAGAAAAGCTCGCACATGGACTGCTCGACTTCGCGCTGATGATCGAGCCATTCAACGTGGAGCACTACAACTTCATCCGCCTGCCCGAGGTCATGCGCCTCGGCGTCGTGACGCGCGATGACAGTCCTTGGGCCCAGAAAGACGGCATCACACCGGAAGACCTCAACGAGATGCCGCTGATGATTCCTTCGCGCCAGTCCGCTAATCGCTTCGATTTCCGACAATGGTCGCAGGGCAAGGTGACAGACGAGACGCTCCACATCGTGGGACGCTTTGATCTCATCGGCAATGCCGCCCACTTCATCCGCGCAGGTTTTGCCAACACCATCAGCGTCGACGAACTGCTGCAGCTTGAGACCGGCCATCTGAAATTCGTACCGCTGAAACCGACACTTTCCCTGACCGCCGTCATCGTCTGGAAAAAATACCGCCTGCTCTCCCGGTCCAGCACAGTCTTCCTCAAAGAGCTCCGTCAGTGTATCGACGAAGCGTCAGAAGCGGATTCCCAGGCCCAGCAACCCTCCTGAATCGATTTGATGTGCCCTTATAGTTTTGCACCCATCTGCTCCGCCATATCGCCGAACTTCGAGTGCTCGACGAGCGAGCGCGAGCCGCAGCCGATGCCGAGCACTTTGCCGGCATCCTGCCATTCCATGTAGCGGACCAGTGTGTCGTAGTGATCGACAAGTGCCGACATCGTCCAGTCGTCACGGTTGTAGGCCGTCGCCATCAGGATGGACTTCTTGCCGTGCAGCTTGCCTGTGCGCGAATAGAAGCGATCGACAATCGTCTTGAGCTGTGCCGACATGCCGAAGTAGTAAAGCGGCGTCGTCAGCACGAGCAAGTCCGCCTCGAGCATCTTCGGCATCAAGGTGTTCTCGATGTCGTCCTTCCAGATGCAAGGACCGTCCATATGGCACTGGTCACAGCCGCGGCACGGATGCGTATCGCTATTGGCCGCATCAAAAGTGAACACCTCATGGCCAGCCTGTGTTGCTCCTTTCGTGAAGCGGTCGGCCAGATAGATGGACGTCGACTCATCGTGCGGATGAGGACTGCTCGTAATCACGACGATTTTCATATTTTTCCCTCCCGAAACACTGCCTGCTGCCTGTGCAGCACCATCAGATGATCCTGCTGAAGAGCCTTTGATTGCCGACAGACCACACCCACTCAGGAAGATGGTCATAGCTCCCATGCCCGTCAGCTTCAAGAAGTCCCTGCGATTCATTTAAGCCACTCCTCTTCTACTGGTCTACTTAGCTGCCGGTTCCTGATAGACTTCCTTGGCATAGCGGAATGCCGCCCAAGCCTTCGGCCAGCCGCCGTAGAAGCCGACCTGCGTGATGATCTCTGCCATCTCAGCCTTTGTCACACCGTTCTTCTTTGCCGACTCGATGTGCTATTTGAGCGAGCTGTCGGTGATGCCCTGTGCAATGAGTGCTGAGACCGTCACGATGCTGCGGTCATGCAGCGAGAGCACATCGTTCTTGCTCCAGACTTCACCGAACAGGATATCGTCATTGTAGCGAGCGAAATCCGGCGCAAAATCACCGAGCTGCTGGCGTCCTGCTGTCTGTACGATCTTGACGGCCTTCTTGGCCGATGCGGGCGTCGATGCCTGTATCGCTGCCGCATTTCCATTGTCCGGCTGAGCCGATGCTGCATTACTTTGAACCATGCCTGTCCCCCAAAAAAGAATACTGAGTAAGGCAATCGCTGCGCTCCTTATCATCTTGAAAACTCCTTTCCCAAATTTCTCTCAGCTACTCTTATGCTATGCCATTCCCGTGCAGCCACGCCTTGACGCGCGGACGGTAACCGCGGCGGATTTCCTCCTGCGACTTGCGGACGACCGTGTCATAGTCTTCATGGTAGTCATCCGGCGCTGTGATCTTCAGGATATCCGCCCGCAGTGCCTGCTGCAGTACCTTTGCGATGCGCTCCGTATTGCCATTCGTCCAAGTGAAATAGACGACAAGTGCTTTCATTTCTGGCGGGGATTCATGCGTGCACAGTCACCGACTTTCTCACCTGTGACGAAATATTCATAAGTTGGGAACTCGAACAGGACAGGCTTGAACTTGTGGTAGTCGATCTTGCCAGCATCATTGAGGATGGTTTCGTTTGCATAGGTCGCTTCAATGCGGCAGATGAAGTTGTCGAAACCATCCAATTCGAGGGTGTTGACCAAGGTGCATTCGATGGAAACCTTGGCCTCATCGATGAGCGGTGCACCGTTTTCACCGATGGTGTAGGCAAAAGCGGCGGATTTATCCGTCTTATTGCCGGAAACCACACCCATGTAGTCGGCTTCCTTGAGCCAGCTCTCATCAACGACATTAACGGAAACTTTCTTCGTCTCTTTGATGCCCTTATTTGTATGATGTTTTTGTACCATCGACAGCATCAGATGGCTATGCGCCACTATGCCGGCATGGGCGACGAGCGTCCAGTTCGGCTTGCCATCGACTATGCTGCCGACGACGATGAGCGGTGAGGGATAGAGTGCCAATGCCTTACCGATATTTTGCTTCATGCTAGTTCACCTTTCTATTCTTAATCTACCAGTTCTTTGTCTCTCGGATACTCTTATCAATCAATGATGGCAACGCATCCTCAAAGGCTCTCCTTCAGGATCTTGACGATCTCCTCGTGATCCAGTACCTTGTAGCCGCCCTCAAGGATAAAGGTCCCATCAGCGATACCGTCAATCATGTCTTCCGTCGCGCCGAGCTCGGAGATGTTCATGGCGAGGCCGAGCTCTTTCATCCAAGCTTCCATGGCCTTGAGGCCTTCCTCGGCAATCGCTTCATCCGTCTTGCCCTCTGGGTTGACCTTCCAGACCTCGATGGCGAAGCGCTTGAATTTCGGCAGGCCGTACGGCAGGATGTGGCGATAGTACGGCAGGGAGACGGCGGCGAGCGTCATGCCATGCGTTGCGTTCGTATAAGCGCCGACCGACTGGCCGAGCATGTGGACCATCCAGTCCGTGCTCTTGCCTTTGGCAATCAATGTGTTGAGCGCCCAGGTCGCCGTCCACATCAGGTTGCTGCGCGCCTCGTAGTCCTGCGGATTCTTGTTGGCAATGCGGCTGGCATGCAGCACCGAGCGCATCAGACCCTCGCTGATGTAGTCGCTCGTCGTATCGTCTGTGCCGGAGAAATACTGCTCGCAAATGTGGTTGAAGATGTCGTAGATGCCGGCCACCATCTGGCGGTGCGGCAGCGTCATCGTGTACCGCGGGTTCAGGATGGCGAAGCGCGGGATGATCTTCTCATCCGCGAAGACATGGCCAATCTTCTGCTTCGTCTCCTGATTGGTGATGACGGCACCGGCATTCATCTCCGATCCCGTGCCGACCATCGTCAGCACGCAGCCGACCGGCAGCGTCTCGCAGGACGGCTCCTCAAAGCGCAGGAAATATTTCTGCCAAGGGTCCTCCTCACAGTTGACCGAGACCGAGACAGCTTTCGCATAGTCGCAGACCGAACCGCCGCCGACAGCCAGAAGGAAATCCGCCTGATGCTGGCGCGCGATCTCGATGCCCTCGTAGAGCTTCGCGAGCGTCGGATTCGGCATGACACCCGAAATCTCCGCAACATTCTTGCCCTGTGCCTCCAGAATCTTGACGACATCATCGTAGATGCCGTTCTTCTTGATCGAACCGCCGCCATAGATCAGGACGACGTTCTTGCCGTACTTCGGCAGCTCCTCATTCAAGTAGTCCAGCGACTGATCACCGAAATAGAGCTTTGCCGGGTTGCAATAAGAAAAATTTCCTAACATGTGTTTTACTCCTTTTTATCCAAACTACAATCTAATTTCTCTCGCTTTTTCTCCATGATAGCAAAATAAGCATTTCATGTGAAATGCTTATCAAAAATCGTCTGTTATAGAATAAATGCATGACAGAGAGCGAAAACGATGCTTATTCCATGATAGTGCTATGGCGCATTTTACCGGTCTGTTCCGTCCGGCAGTAGCAGATGCTCATCACCGATACGCTCATCCGCCTGGCAGTGCACGAACTTTGTGAGCAGCAGGGCCGTTGTTGCCATCACCAGTCCGCCACAGACGACGAAGGGCAGGCCGAGGCTGCGGATGAAGAAGCCGCTGAGCATGGTTCCCGCCATGCAGCCGAGATTGGCCGCTGTCAGGAACAGGCCATTGCTGAAATCCGGTGCATCCGATGCCACGCAGGCCAGCAGGTACTGATTGATATTCGCATTGATGCCGCCGAGGATGCCCCAGGCCACGATCAGTGCCGCGAGGAGCGGCAGCAACTGGCCACCGCTCACAAATAGCAGGCAGTAGAGCACGATGGTGCACAGTGGGAAAAGGCGTACGGTCGCGCGAGGACGCTTGGCGAGAAGATTGCCGCCCAGATAGCTTCCGTAGATGTTCAAGAGGCCGTAGACGAGAAGCAGAGCTGCGATGAACTGTCCCGGCAGGGCCGCAATCTGCTGCAGGTAGTCAGCGAGGTAGTTGTAGACGCCGAAGATCGAGCCGTTGAGGCAGATGACCGCCACGATGGCCAGCCAGACTGGCGGGCGCTTCAGGACAGAAAGCTGCGCACCGTAGCGCATCGGCTGCGCCACAGGCAAATCCGGCACGAAGGCCATCGTCAAGAGGAACATGAGCCCCGTCACACCTGCAAAGAAGGCCATCGCCACCGAGAAATCAAACGTCGCGGCCAAGACATTGCTGATAGGCACGCCGACAACCATGCCAGCGGCAACGCCCATGTTGATGCGCGCCACGGCTCGCGGTGCATCCTCTGGAGCCACCGAAGCCGCGGCCACGCTGAAGGCGAGCGCGCAGTAGACCGGATGGAAGAAAGCCGGCACGACGCGCAGCACCAGCAGGACCTCGAAGTCACTCGCAAAGACGGCCAGTGCATTGCAGAGCGTAAACACGCCCAGCACAAGCAGCATCACGCGCTTGCGGTTGAAGCGCGAGAACAAGAGCGGCATCGTCGGCCCCGCTATGGCCACACCGAGTGCAAACAGGCTGACGAGCAACCCCGCCTGCACGATATCCACCTGGTACATCTCCGCCGCCATCGGCAGGATGCCGATGATGCCCATCTCCGTATTGAGGATGCTGAACACACCGAATGCCAGGAGCAAGAGCAGCAACTGCTGCTGTCGTTTCATCTCATCTCATCCTTTCTTCTTCCTGACCGAGCTCTATCTCATGGATTCAAAATCAGGAATATATCACCCGCTCCTTAGGCGAACGTCCCCATCATCACGGTGGCCATCAGCCAAGCATCTCTCTTCTCATTCTTGAAATTCCTCATGGAAAAACCCCTTCCTTATTGCATCTCATCATTGCCTGTCCTGTTGTTTTGCTTGATGAGTTTATTATAAGGGAAGGGGTTTATGATTACAAATACCTTGTTTTAACTATTAATAATGCTTATTAGGCATGATTAGAAAAAACCTCGTCCAGAGCCGCCACGACGAGACGGCCGGCGCAGGAGAAGACCTGATCTCTGCGCCAGACCACATAATTCGCCGAGCGGATCACGGGCTCCAGCGGCCGGAAAACCAGCCCGCGTGACGTTCCCACAGCATCCGCCATGCCCTTGAAGCAAAGCGCACTGCTCATTTCAGTTTCGCATACTCTGCTTCGCTCACAGGCTCCAGCCACTCTGTTGATGCGCCTTCCTTCATAATGGAGAGGTGCTGGAACCAGCTCGTGTGCTGTGCCCCATGCCAATGTTTCACATTCTCCGGGATGGTGACGCTTTCGCCCGGCAACAGTTCCTTCGGCTCCTCGCCCCAAATCTGGTAGTAACCCTTGCCCGATACCCCGGCCAAGACTTGACAGCTTCCATGATGCTTATGCCAAAAATTGATGCACCCCGGCTCAAATGTCACATTAGCTACATTCACGCCCTTGCCCTGCATGGGGAACAGGAAACTCCTGCCCGTGAAATACTTGGCATATCCCGTGTTCGGCTGCCCGATGGGATAGACCGCACCGCCTTCCTGCATGAGTGCTTGCGTGATTTCCGTTTCCGTTTGAGCATTTTTCACATTAAGGTCAGCAGCAAGGCATGTCGGCACAGACAGCGCTGTACTCGCCAAAAGAGCGGAGGCTGCCAGCCCTTTTGCCACTTTCGGAATCACATTGCGGATATTCATATAAAATCCGTTACTGAAAACTTATAAAAAGCCATATTTCGTTGATGAAAAACTGACTTTTATGTTTCGTTCCTCGTTCATCACATCCGTTTTTGCCATCCCGAAGGACAAGCTACTCACGTTTGATATAATGCTCCGGAGGCTTTGACATTA
>ENA-OWPP01000266-OWPP01000266.1-human-gut-metagenome-genome-assembly--contig:-NODE-266-length-63345-cov-5.965808_pt1 | contig 63345 bp, 60 predicted proteins | sample MGYA00248265_ERZ651848 | MGnify/ENA primary metagenome ERZ651848 (study PRJEB26924, sample SAMEA4378233) | human gut metagenome | biome: human gut; feature: human-associated habitat; material: faeces...
TCAATCCTAAGACTAACTGCTTTGTGTGTATGGATATGAAATTGTCAAACTGGAATTTATATAATTATCTCTCTAACTTTCCCCATTTTATAGGCTTTCCCGCCTGTCCATTAGTGAAATGATATGTAGTTTCCCTTATTTTTGCCCTTATGAGATAATCACAAGGGAAATAAGGGAAATTTTTTAGTCATTGCCTACCACTTTATCAAGAAGCCGAACCGATTTTCGTTTCGCATCTCTTGTGGAGTGAGCATAGACGTTCATTGTGGTACTGACATCTGAGTGTCCCAACAATTCCTGCACATCTTTTGGGGCAGCTCCATTTGCTAAAAGGTTGCTTGTATAGGTGTGACGTAACTGGTGGAAATGAAAGCCTTCAAATCCCTCTAATGTTTTTGCCACCTTTCTGCAAACAGTCCCCAAAGTAGTTGGAAGTTCCAGACAACCATCCGGTCTTAAACAGACGAAAGAAATTTCTTTATAATCTGCCGGGACTTCCTCTGTTCTGTCTAAGCAATAATATTCGTAGTACACTCTGTTTTTCTCTTTGACCTCTTTGTAGTAGTTCGTGTGATAAAGTTCTCCGTACTGCATTCGATTTTTTAACTGCTCTTTCCGGGCATTACGGAAAATCTCTACCAGCGTATCTCCAAAATCAACAATCCTCACTTTTTTCCGCTTGGTTGGTCCGATGATATATTTGCGCTTTGAGCCATCATATCGGATGCTGCGTCTTATGGTAAGGCATTGTTCTTCCAGATTTACGTCCTGCCATGCCAAACCGCAGGCTTCTCCAATACGAAGCCCGGCATAATAGGCTATCTGGATTGGAAGTATTGCGGCTGGGTTCTTTTTTTGAAGATACGCAAGCAGTCTTTCATAATCTTCTCGTGAAATTGGTTGGATATTTCCGTCCATGTCCTCGTCTGAAAACAAATCAACTTCATCCGTCTGATACCGCAGTTTAATATACTGCATGGGATTGAACGTAATATACTGCTTTGGAAATACTGCAAAACGGAAGGACTGCTGCATGACTGCGGAAAAAGAATGGATATAATCTTTGCTGTAACCCTTTCTCTCTTTTCCGTCGGGATGAACTCCCCCGAAGGAAAGCAAATCAAAAAAGGATTGCAAATGCTCAGAGGTTACATTTTTTAATTTCCGTTCTGCCAGCGGATGTTTCTTAATATTTCGGATTGTTCCGAGGTAATTCTCCACCGTACCATTGCTGAGCGTACCTGTTTTTAATTCCTCCTCTGCCCACACATCCAAAAGTTGTCCGACTGTGAGATTTTCCGCTTTGGCAACAAATTTCTTTTTCTCATAATCATCCATTGCCTGACGGAGCAGCTTTTCAGTTTCACTTTTGCTTTCTGTTCCAACGCATTCTTTCTGAACAAGATTGCCGCTTGCGTCCTCTACATAGAAGCGGTAGTACCATTTCTTTCCTTTTTTTCTTACAGATCCTTTTGCCATAATCGTATGTCTCCTTTCGATATTAGACAATCGGAACTGATGAAATGCTTCGTGCGTGTAAGTATATCATAACTCCGGTTGTCTTACTATACCGATTCGGAATCTTCGTATAAGACTTCTGATAAAAGATTTGCAAGCCTTTGTTCTGCTGTTTTTGGTTTCTTGGAATAGAGCCTTACAACGTCTGCCATCTCATTAAAAGCATTGATGGTGTGAGTGATTTCCCTTAAGAACATAATCTCATTATATTCATCATTCGATTCAAACCCTATTGTTTTGGCAATATCCGTCTGACCAGCATTCCCCTTGAAGTTTTTGCAGGCGAACTGGAAGGAATCCAAAAACAGACCATATTGTTTTAACATCAGCAGTAATAAATCTTTTGAAAAAGCATCTTCTTCTTTGGTAAGGGCAAGCGGTAACTGTTCCAGAATATCTCCCATCGCATCACGAATCTGTAATTCTCTCTTATCCGTAATGTCGGTTTCATATTCATCTGTTTCCCCTTTGAGCCATTCCACAGATACATGGAGTGCTTCCGAAAGACCTTCCAGCACCATTTTTTTCGTATTGTCAATCGAACCATTCTCATAACGCAGGATTGTAGAAGCGGTAACACCCATCTTTTCTGCGACATAAGGCTGTGTCAGATTCAATTCCAGACGGCGCTGTTTTACTCTGCTGCCTATCAGCTTGCGTAGTTCTTTATCTTTCATGCTGACTGCCTCCTTTTTCGGTATGTATGAATTATAGCATTGTTTTTCTGAAATTGCAATATGCAATATAAAAATTATTTTTAATATTTCGTAACGCTTGACAAAAAGATATGAAAAGGATATACTTACATCACAAGAATTGCATAATGCAATTTATAAGGAGGTGATTATATGACGCAAAGAAAAATTGCATTATCCATCGAAGAAGCTGCTGACTATACGGGAATCGGCAGAAACACCTTAAGACAGCTTGTAGAATGGAAGAAACTTCCAGTATTAAAGGTTGGTCGCAAAGTCCTGATTAAAACCGATATTCTGGAAATGTTTATGGAAGCGAATGAAGGTCGTGATTTGAGGGATAGAGGAAATGTAAAAGCCGTAACAAGAACTGCGGCAAATTAAAAAGGCGGCTTCCAAAGAAACCGCCAAAGGTTCTATCAGACCGAAGCCATGATATACCTACACGCAAGAAGATTATACCATGTGCTTCTTCTGATACGCAACCGAGAACTTATGTTTGCAAAAGAAAGGGGAATGTAATCATGGCAAAATCAACAAAAAGTTATGAAGAACGAATGCTTGAAATGGAAAAGAAGGAACAGGAAAGCCTTGAAAAAGCAAAACGATATGCAGCACAGAAGAAAGAACTTCTGAAACGAAAGAAAGCCGAAGAAAGTAAAAAACGAACCCATAGGCTCTGTCAGGTTGGCGGTGCGGTGGAATCCGTTCTTGGTGCGACTATTGAGGAGGAAGACATCCCAAAGCTGATTGGTTTTCTGAAAAAGCAGGAAGCCAATGGGAAATTTTTCTCAAAGGCAATGCAGAAAGAAACAAATACCGATATGGAGGAAGTGTAATGGCGGAGGGGATGAGTTTTTCATTCCCTTCATTGCTTTTTCATGAAGGGCGCACTTATGGACAACCAGAGGTCGTCCGTATAAGTTTGCCACAGGTGGCAACCGGTCTGCGCTTACGCTTGCCGGGCTCGTTCCGTCGGCGGGGCTTTCAGCCAGACCTGCTCATGCCGCAGGAGGCACTCTTCGCCAGAGAGGCGCATTCCATGCAGGCTGCTATGCGCAGGGCACTCTTACGCAGAGGGCGTTCCGGCAATGCTGCTTTTTCTAAAACTGAAAGCAATGTTGCCGGAAATCTATGCCGGATGTGCAGAAAGGAGGAATCCAGACATGGCGATTTTTCATTACACAATCAAAATAGTCGGACGAAGTAAAGGGAAATCTGTTATCTCCGCTTCCGCATATCTCAATGGGGATGTGATGAAAAACGAGGAAACCGGGAGAATCAGTTATTACACTTCTAAAAAAGAAGTGGTCTACACCAGTCTGATGATGTGCGAAAACGCACCTCCTGAATGGCAGATAGTACCAGAAGAAAATATAAAACGCTTTCAAAAATCTGTCCGATACAAAAGGTCAGAAGATAAAGAAGCTGCTTTAGAAAAATTTAAAATCACATTTCAGAAACAACGGTTATGGAATGAGGTATTGAAGATTGAAAAAAGTGCGGATGCCCAACTTGGCAGGTCATTTGAATTTGCCCTCCCCAAAGAATGGAGCAGACAGGAACAGATTCAATATACAGCCGACTATATCAAAAAAACATTTGTGGATAAGGGAATGTGTGCTGATTGGAGTATCCACGACAAAGGGGATGGCAATCCTCATGTCCATCTGCTTCTGACAATGCGCCCTTTTAACCCGGATCATTCTTGGGGAAAGAAAGAAGTCAAGGATTGGGATTTTGTCAGAGATAAAAACGGAAATATCGTGATTGATGAATCCCATCCGAACTGGTGGCAGGATAAGAAAAACCCTGACCGTCATGGAATCCGTATCCCTGTATTAGACGAAAACGGAATTCAGAAGATTGGTGCAAGAAACCGCCTGCAATGGAAACGGGTGCTGACCGATGCTACTGGATGGAACAATCCAAAAAATTGTGAACTGTGGCGGAGTGAATGGGCAAAGGTATGTAATGAACATCTGCCTTTGCAGAATCAGGTCGATCACCGTTCTTATGAAAAACAGGGAAAACTCCAGATTCCTACCATCCATGAAGGCGCTGACGCAAGAAAGATTGAACAAAAGTTTCTTGCCGGGCAGGAAATAAAAGGTTCGTGGAAAGTAGCGGAAAATCAAATCATAAAACAACAAAACACGTTATTGCAAAAGATACTGGACACCTTTGGGAAAGTATCGGGTGCATTATCATTATGGAAGGAGCGATTAAATGACATTAGAAGAAAGCCGGGAAATTATACCCTTAATGGAATCCATGATTGGGCAAATCGAAGAACAGCAGACCTTAATGGCAGAAATGCTTCTGGAAATGCAGAACCGGGACACCCAACTCTCTCTTATGCAGGAACAGAATCAGAAATTGCAAAAATTAAACAGCGAGTTATCCGAGCTGCTCAACATTTTGCCAAATACCGAGGAACTGCTTTCCAAGATGGAAGAACAGAAAACGAAGATAGAACTTTTGGAAAACGAAAATCAGCAATGGCAGAAATTGGCACAGAAGCTGAACAGCGAAAACAGTTTATTACTGAAACAGAACACCGAATTGCTGAACTGGAACAGCAGATAGAGAAAGGACGTGATATAGATGAACGAATCCAGAGAATTAAAGAACGCCGAACAGTTGGAAGAACTTCTGCTCTTGACCGAGGAGATACAAGAAGAACTGGAACAGAAAGACCAGCTTATCGTGGAACTGAAGACGCAGCTCAACGAATCTCTGACCTTGAACGAGAAATTAAACAAAGAGAACAGAGCCGGGAATATTCAAGCATTAAAGAACGACTTGAAGCTGGCAGACAGAGCATTGCGGAACGAGAAAGAGAAGCTGCGAAGCGCAAACGTCACGATAGAGGAATGTCAAGATAAAATACGATGCTTAACACAACAACGGGATTATGCCCGGACACATCAGAAAATCGTAGAGATACCGGTAGAAAAGCCGGTACTCTATGAAAAATGTGAAGCCTGTGACCGGACAGCCTATCAGAATGCAAAAGCAAAATACGAAACACAAAAAGAGCGACTTGCAGGACAGTATAAAGCAAAAACGGTAATGTTCCAAACAACCTTGTTCCTTCTTGCATGGTATTCGCTGACAACCACTCTTTTTCAGGCAGTACAGTCAGATGTGTTTCTTTCCGATTGCAAATCATTCTTCCATGATGCAGCGTCATTCATACAAACTTTTATCGGTTGGACGATTGAGGTCGGGCAATCTGTGGCACAGATTAGCACAAAAATTCCAAATCCTTTTATAGCCGGAATGGTATATTGGTTATTTCTGATATTGGTTGTCGGAATATGTGTGGCAGGGACAGGGATACTGGCGATACTGATAGAAATAAAGGTTATAGAATTATATAAGAAAAACTGTTGGGATGTTATTACTCTACTGATGATACTGACAAGTGCTGCTGTCATCATTTATTTTGGAGAAGTAATTAAAAAAGCATTATCAATAAATCTGTTGTTCTTTTGGTTAATTTTACAAGGAATATATCTTACAATTCGACGCTATATAAGTCAAGATACTGATTGACTTGATACAAAATATTTGATAAAATATAAATAGAAATACAGCAGATCAAAGGAGGTAAAACTTATGAGAGCAAAGAAAGTGATTGTAGGGGTAGCTATTAGTGCAATGTTAATTTCTTCATCAATTCCAGTAATGGCATTTTCTGTTACAAACGGGAATAAGACATTTGATAAAAAGTGGGAATTGAGCACTACATCTGATGACGGAAAAGGTGTTTTGACTTATGGTTATAATACTCTTGCTATTAATGAAGATTATGCACACGCATATCATTCAACTAAAGATCATTACGCATATGTCAAGAATGGAAATGGTTCTTTTTCGGGTTCAAATGTTGGTAAAGGTAATTGGTCTAAAATTGAGGTTGCTCATAAAGGAAATAGTATTACCTACGGTAATAGCTACTAAACAAAGGTTCGGGATAATGGCTGAGTGGTTGGAATTCCAACCACTCTTTTTTGTGGAGTGTATATAAATGAAGAAAAAAATAAAATATATAGGAATTGTTTTGGTTATTTTGTTCTGTTGCTATAATTTATTTTGGTACTTCGGGAGTTATAAACCATATAACGAATTTCAGAAAGACTTCCCTGAAATAGAAGAATCTGGAGTAAAAATTTACACAGATAAAGATGGATTCCAGTATAGTGTGTCTGTCCCTGATTATTTGCTTTGGAATGGAAATCTTGCGATAGCTGAGTCAGATGTTCGATATGCACTAATTATTTGGATAAAACCATTTCACCAAGGAATAAGTCAAGGCGTGCTATTTAATGACTATAAGGATTTGAATACTCAAATTATGTTGTCAAGTAGCAAAAAAGCTGAAGATCAAGAAGATCAATGGATTGTTGATGAAAATAGCACAATATTGACTACGATATTTGAAAAAGCAAATAAAGTATGGAATCTGGGGTTGAAATAAATGAAAGCAATTAAAAACTTATGTTTGTTTTGTTTCCTGATTTTTGGAATACTTATGCAATCTGAAATATTTCAAGATCAGCTTTGGAACTTTTCTACAGCATATTTTACGTCATCACGCTATGAAGTTGCTAGTGAAGATATGTCGCAGTTTCTGAAAGATGTATCAGAAACTGCAACGGAGAATGATGTACATATTTTTTCTCAGTACAATGAAATCAATAATAAATGCCTTTCAACACTTCATATTTATGGCGATGATAAAGTAATCAGACAAACATTAAAAAATACTGCAAACATAGAAGAATCAGAATATACCGCTTTAGTTTCCGGAATTACGAAAGTAAAATTTCATAATCTCTCAGAATTGCAAAGTACCTCTGTGGGTTATGAAAACTTTATCTCATACATAGGAAATGAGGACAATATTATCTCTGCATATCAGAAATTATCAGAAAAATATAGCTTAACTTATCCAGAATATTGGAATTCTACGGAAAAGGACATGATTTTTATTATATGGGGTATGATTATTGCATTGATGATTGTTCTAAATGTAATTGAAGTGGTTAGGCGAAAAAAAGAGGTTGTTGTACGAGTTTCCTTAGGAGAAAGTGCTGGTTTCATAGCATTTAAGGCTGCTTTATTCGATGTAACTTTTGACATTGCATTATTTATTGTTGCAAAAATATTGCTGTCAAATTATATATCGGGAGCATATGAGAATAGACTCGTCACAATTTTATATTCCATTGGAATTATTCTTTCCACTATTCCATATTGTTCTTTTTGCTTTTTTGATATTAGAAAGGCATTCGCAAATGCAACACACAAAAGAGGAGTGGATTTTTTAATTTATTCGTTAAAATTTATAGCAGGGGTAGCCGCTGTTTTTACAATTACCACTAATATTAGTAGTATTCATAATAACCTATTTACAAATGAACATTTGTTAGAAGAATATTATGATGCAAATTATTTTACCGTAAAGACTACTGATTTTAATGCTGAAAAAGAAGAAGCTTTTTCAAAAACAGGTTGCGCCCTACATTTCTGGCTCTTACTGATCTTATTTGTGAGCATGTGTTTCTTATCTCTCGGATTTGGATCACACCTATCTTCCTTCTATTTTTGGATCATTTTTCTTTTGGTTTTGTTCTTCATTCCATTTTATATTCTTGTGAAAATTCGCGAAGAACATCTCCAATCCTTAGAGAACTTGGATGCACAATTTGAATGGATGGCCTTTCGAAATATGATCGAAAGTATTCCAAATTTCAAGCAAGCGGAACTGGAGAGTGTTGTTCTATGGAATCGTATCCTAGTCTATGCAACTATGTATGGTCAAGCTAAAAAAGTGAGTCAGGTACTCAAAAATCATCAGATTTCCTTACCATATGAGGATTGGGATGCTGTTGTTTGGATAACGACCTCTTCAAATTCCTTCCTAGACGGCTCTACCTTAATGAGTTATGCAGATGATTCTTATAGTGTTTCAAGCTTCTCTATTAACTCCTCAGATGGCAGTGGCGGCTTTGACGGCGGTGGCTTTTCTGATGGTGGCGGTGGCGGAGGATTTGGAGCCTTCTAACAGTCATGATAAGAAGACTAGAATCGACGGATTTTAGTCTTTCTTTTTGCTCTCAAAGAAGAATCATCGTTGAAAAAAGTGCCTATTTTCGCTATAATAGGACAGATAGAGAAATTGAGGAGAAATCCGATGTAGAGATGAATTTGTAAATTTATCAAAAAATAAGAAGAGAAAGAATTAGGAACATGAACGTACAAGAAGAAATTAAAAAACGCCGTACTTTTGCCATCATCTCCCACCCGGATGCTGGTAAAACGACGATTACTGAGCAGTTGCTCTACTTTGGGGGAGAGATTCGGGAAGCCGGTACTGTCAAAGGGAAGAAAACAGGAAACTTTGCTAAATCTGACTGGATGGACATTGAGAAACAACGTGGGATTTCCGTAACCTCATCTGTCATGCAGTTTGACTATGATGGAAAACGCGTTAATATCCTTGATACCCCAGGGCACGAGGACTTCTCAGAAGATACTTACCGGACCTTGATGGCGGTGGATGCGGCGGTTATGGTCGTAGACTCTGCCAAGGGTATCGAGGCCCAAACCAAGAAATTATTTGAAGTTGTCAAACACCGTGGCATTCCAGTCTTCACCTTTATGAACAAGCTGGACCGTGATGGTCGTGAGCCATTGGACCTCTTGCAAGAATTGGAAGAAGTCTTAGGCATCGCAAGTTACCCAATGAACTGGCCGATTGGGATGGGGAAAGCCTTTGAGGGACTCTATGACCTCTATAACCAACGCTTGGAACTCTACAAAGGGGATGAACGCTTTGCGAGTCTTGAAGATGGAGACAAGCTCTTTGCTAACAATCCATTCTACGAGCAGGTGAAAGACGATATCGAACTTTTGCAAGAAGCTGGAAATGAATTCTCAGAAGAAGCCATCCTTGCGGGTGAATTAACACCGGTCTTCTTCGGATCCGCTTTGACGAACTTTGGGGTACAGACTTTCTTGGAAACCTTCCTGAAATTTGCTCCAGAACCACATGGCCACAAGAAGACTGATGGAGAAATGGTGGATCCTTACGACAAAGATTTCTCAGGCTTTGTCTTTAAAATCCAAGCCAATATGGATCCTCGTCACCGTGACCGTATTGCCTTTGTTCGGATCGTATCAGGTGAATTTGAGCGTGGGATGAGTGTCAATCTGCCTCGTACTGGTAAGGGTGCTAAGCTATCAAATGTCACCCAGTTTATGGCCGAAAGCCGTGAGAATGTCAGCAATGCCGTGGCAGGAGATATCATCGGGATCTATGATACTGGTACTTATCAGGTTGGAGATACGCTGACAGTTGGTAAAAACAAGTTCGAATTTGAACCGCTGCCAACCTTTACCCCTGAAATCTTCATGAAGGTGTCTGCCAAGAACGTTATGAAGCAAAAATCCTTCCACAAGGGGATTGAGCAATTGGTGCAAGAAGGAGCTATCCAACTCTATACCAACTACCAAACAGGTGAATACATGTTGGGTGCTGTCGGGCAACTTCAGTTTGAAGTCTTTAAACACCGGATGGAAAATGAGTACAATGCTGAAGTGGTCATGAGTCCAATGGGTAAAAAGACCGTTCGCTGGATCAAACCAGAAGACTTAGATGAGCGCATGTCTTCAAGCCGGAACATCTTGGCCAAGGACCGCTTTGCCCAACCAGTCTTCCTCTTTGAAAATGACTTTGCCCTCCGCTGGTTTGCGGACAAGTATCCAGACGTTGAGTTGGAAGAAAAGATGGGATAAGTAACGTTTTCAAAACCGAACCATAACAATAGAAATAAGAAAACGGAAGCTTATCTGTTTTCGCTTTTAAAGGAGAAATGATGGGATTATTAAGTGGTTTGATGGGCAATGCCTCTCAAAAAAATGTTGACAAAGTAGAAAGAGATCTAGAAGATATCTTAGTGCCTGGGGAGCAAGTCACTCTCGCTTTTAGCCTGATTCGTGATTTGATCGTCTTTACCGAGTTTCGTTTGATCTTGGTGGATAAGCAAGGAGTAACAGGAAAGAAAACATCCTACAAATCTCTTCCTTATCGCTCGATCTCTCGTTTTTCAGTGGAAACTTCCGGTCATTTTGATTTGGATGCTGAATTAAAAATCTGGGTTTCTTCTGCAGTGGAGCCTTCAGAAGTTTTACAATTCAAGAGTGATAACAGCGTCATTGAAATCCAGCAAGCATTAGCTAGCGCAGTCTTTAAATAAAAGAAATCGATTTGATAAAGAACACTTGAGAAAGGAGACGGAATGTTTATCGATAAACAATTGGGACATGATCGCAAATGGATCAATATCGACTCGGATTTGATTGCTGAAAATTCATATCTTTATAAAAAATACGATATTGACAAAGAAACCATTGAGTACGCGATGGATAAGAACGAACGTGCCCATATGGATTACAATCGAGAAAACGGAACGATCACCTTTATCTACAATGTATTGGATTTAGAAAAGGACAAGGAATACTACGAAACCATTCCTATGACCTTTATCGTTCAAGATACGCGACTCGTGACCATCAGTAATCAGGACAATGCCTATATCATTGAACAAATGGTTCGCTATTTGGAAAGCCATGGGGAGCTGTCGATCTATAAGTTGCTTTTTGCAGGTCTTGAAATGATCAGTAATGCTTATTATCCGATTATTGATCGCTTAGATAAGCATAAGGATGAACTCAATCGCTTACTTCGAAAGACTACAACGACCAAGAATCTCTATGCCCTGTCTGACCTTGAGACCGGTATGGTTTATCTAGTCGCAGCAGCCAAGCAAAATCGGATGTTGCTAGAGCATATCAAAGCGCATGCCATCTACCGCAGGCTGGATGATGTTGAAAAAGAGCAGTTTGATGATGCCATGATCGAAGCGCGTCAGTTGGTTTCGATGACTGAGTTGATTTCGAATGTCTTACAGCAGTTGTCTGGATCATACAACAATATCCTAAACAACAACTTGAATGACAACTTGACAACCCTAACCATCTTTGAAGCCTTGTTGGCGGTCTTAGCCGTTATCACAGGTTTCTTTGGAATGAATATCCCTCTTCCGATGACAGAGGATCCCAATGCTTGGATCTATGTATCCGTATGTAGCTTTATTTTGTGGCTCATTTTGGCAAAGGTCATGCGTTGGATTGTGAAAAAAAGATAAAAAAAGAGGCTTGGAGAAATCCGAGCCTCTTCGTATCTAGAATAATCTGAGAAATAGGAACCATCTAAACACCTGCCCTCCTCTCCAAAGAAGGGGCAGTGTGAATAGTTCATCGACTGTACAAAATCTTCTTGGAAATAGTAGGAGTAGATTTAATAGTACTGAGTGGTTCTAAATAAATCAGAACTTAGAATAAATCGTTGAATCAGATAAAATGATCCTATTTCTTTATACAGAAATATTTTAGATACTAACTGTATTATACATATTTATTTGTAAAAACGCAAGATAAGAACTACCAAAAAATAAAAGTTTTTCCGAAGTTTTTATACTCCTATGATGAAGTATATGAGATGGTCGCAAGAAGAAAAGCAGTCCTGGCTTGGATTTGCGTCACTTTTATGATTTCAAGCTATCAAGGATGTTTTCCTAAAAAATAAAATTATTCTCCTTTGACTATCATTTGCCTCTTCATTGTGTTATACTAGATAAGTTGCAAACTTGTATGAGAGAAATGGTGGGGAGGTGGATCAGACGGAAGGATTCTGTTCGAAAGAAGACTCCCGCAAGAAGGATCTTGTTGCCTGTTTGTTTGAAAAACAATTCCAGTCAGCAACATCCGTTAGGACGCAAAACATTTTTCTCTAAAGAAAATGTAGTCTTAAACAGACGGACTAGTTTTTCTTTAGATGAGTCTTGCGACAGGTAACCGGGAAGATGACTTCCTATGCAATCAGTGCGTATTCGCATTGAAAGAAGTTTGATAAAGTGGCTTCGCACCACTTTTTAGAAAGAAGAAAGAATTGAAATTCAATGAATTTAACTTATCTGCTGAATTATTAGCAGAAATCGAAAAAGCTGGCTTTGTAGAAGCAAGCCCCATCCAAGAACAAACTATTCCTTTGGCCCTTGAAGGAAAAGATGTCATCGGCCAAGCGCAAACAGGGACCGGTAAAACGGCTGCTTTTGGTCTTCCAACTTTGGAGAAGATTGATGTCGATAATACTGTGATCCAAGCTCTTGTTATTGCCCCAACGCGTGAGTTGGCGGTTCAAAGTCAGGAAGAACTCTTCCGTTTTGGACGCAGCAAGGGTGTTAAAGTCCGCTCTGTCTATGGTGGATCAAGCATTGAAAAGCAAATTAAAGCTTTGAAGTCAGGTGCTCACATCGTTGTGGGAACACCTGGACGCTTGCTAGATTTGATCAAGCGCAAGGCCTTGAAGCTCGATCATATTGAAACCTTGATCCTGGATGAAGCAGATGAAATGCTCAACATGGGCTTCTTGGAAGATATCGAAGCCATCATTAGCCGTGTTCCAGAAACACGCCAAACTCTTCTCTTTTCAGCAACGATGCCAGAAGCTATCAAACGCATCGGTGTTCAGTTTATGAAAGAGCCAGAACACGTTAAGATTGCGGCCAAAGAATTGACAACAGATTTGGTCGATCAATACTATATTCGTGTCAAAGAGGGCGAAAAATTTGATACCATGACTCGATTGATGGATGTCGAGCAACCTGAACTTGCCATCGTCTTTGGTCGGACAAAACGCCGGGTCGATGAATTGACTCGTGGCTTGAAGATTCGTGGTTTCCGGGCAGAAGGAATTCACGGAGATTTGGATCAAAACAAACGTCTCCGAGTCCTTCGTGACTTTAAAAATGGGAACTTGGACGTCTTGGTAGCAACAGACGTTGCGGCGCGTGGTTTGGATATTTCAGGTGTGACTCATGTCTACAACTACGATATTCCACAAGATCCAGAAAGCTATGTTCACCGGATCGGACGGACAGGTCGTGCTGGGAAAACAGGTCAATCCATTACCTTTGTATCGCCAAATGAAATGGGCTATTTGCAAATCATTGAGAACTTGACCAAAAAGCGGATGAAGGGAATGAAACCTGCAACAGCAGAAGAAGCCTTCCAAGCGAAAAAACAAGTAGCACTGAAGAAAATTGAGCGAGACTTTGAAGATGAAAAAATCCGGACCAACTTTGAGAAGTTTGGCAAGGATGCTCGCAAATTGGCTGCAGAATTCACTCCTGAAGAATTGGCCATGTATATTTTGAGCTTGACCGTTCAAGATCCAGACAGCCTTCCAGAAGTTGAAATTGCGCGTGAAAAACCATTGCCATTTAAACCATCTGGTGGTGGCTTTGGTGGAAAAGGCAAAGGTGGCCGTGGAAATGGCCGTCGTGGAGACCAACGTCGTGACCGCAATCGCAGAGATGACCGTGAAAGTGGACGCCGTGATTTCAAACGCAAGTCCAATAAAAATAGCCGGGACTTTGAAGGCAAAGGCAACAAACGTCCTCATCGTACTTCCAATGAAAAGAAAAATGGATTTGTCATCCGCAATAAAGGGGATAAATAAGCCCGAAGGAACGGTCTAGCAATAGGCCGTTTTTTATAAGAAAAATAAAAAATACAAGGGTTAACTAGCTGTTAACCCTTGTATATTTATAAGGAGACCTAAATGATAACTGACTCTTTTAGAAAAATGTATCATGATAAGGAGCATCCAAAAAAGTCAGACAACAGAAAGAATGAATTCCTAAAATGGAATATTTCTGTTAATATATTAAGTCTACAATTATTTCTAAGCTTTGTCAAGAATTTTTTCTTATTTTTTTAAAATTTTTGACTGAAAAATAAAAATTGACAATCTCTTCTAAAAGGTTATAATGAATATAATAACTATACTGATTATAAAGAGGTATCGTCCATGGTGATTGCATTAAAAAATGATGATCTAGAAGTACAATGTAAGACATTTGGTGGGGAATTGAGCTCCATTCGAAGTAAGGAAGGCATAGAATATCTCTGGCAGGGAGATCCAGAGTATTGGTCAGGACAAGCGCCGGTTCTGTTTCCGATTTGCGGGAGTGTTCGTAATGGCCAAGTGCAGTATCATCTAAAAGATGGAGTGAAGACAGGCCAGCTTCCAAGACACGGCCTCATTCGCAAGAGAGAGTTTGAACTCAAAGAACAAACAGACCATCGTCTTGTCTTTGAAATCACCTCTAACGACGAGAGCTTACAAAATTATCCCTACCATTTTCGAGTGGAAATCGTTTATGAATTGAAAGGGAAAGAAATCACCATCACCTATCGCGTGCAAAATCTAGAGTCAGATCAAGTCATGCCTTATTTCATTGGAGGGCATCCAGCCTTTCGTTGTCCCCTTTTAACAGATGAAGACTATGAAGACTACGAGTTGATTTTTGAAAAAGAAGAAAGTTGTAGCGTTCCTCTCTTGTTCACAGAAACCGGTTTGGTTGATCGCCTGCAGCGGACGCCATTTTTAGACCATAGTCGTAGGCTACCTTTGCGCCATGAACTGTTTGAAAAAGACGCCATTATTTTAGATCAATTAGCCTCTAAATCTGTGCAGCTCCTCTCGAAAAAATCTGGTAAAGGTTTGAAATTTGCCTTTGCAGATTTTGAGAATCTCGTCCTTTGGTCTACCAATAACAAGGGGCCTTTCATTGCCTTAGAGCCTTGGACGGGTATTTCCACATCTGCAGAAGAGGGCGATTTCTTCGAAGATAAAAAAGGTGTGATCCAGTTGGCTCCTCAAGAGACGCGGAGTCACCAGTACCGTATCACCATTTTGTAAATGAAAAACCGTTGGACTATTGAGTCCGACGGTTCTTTTTGATATAGTTTAGCTTTGCTTGGCGTGATTTCTTTTTAAAGAGAGCCTCGGCAGACATAGCAGAGGGTTTATCTGGATAGGATTCTTGGTAGAGAAGTTTAACGGGGAGGCGAGCCCGTGTGTATTTGGCGCCTTTTCCAGCATTGTGCGTCTTCAGGCGTTTTTCGACATCCGTGGTGTAGCCAGTGTAGAGGGAGCCATCCGCACACTCTAGGACATACATGTAAGCCTTAGTTTCCATAGTAAATCTCATGAATCTCGTCTGTATAGCTGCCGTCTTCATTGTGAATAAAGAGGGGCGGCAGAATTTTTAAACCGTCCAGTGAGCCATCCTTGATCGCCTCAATCAACAACATATTCGCCTCTTTGGTCACTTTGGGATAGACAAACTGGATCCGCTTAGGTGCAAGATTGTAACGCTTCATGGTTTCGATGATATCCAAGAAGCGATCTGGACGATGGACCATCGCTAAGCGACCATTTGATTTGAGAACTCGCTGAGCCACGTGGCAAATCTCATCTAAATTGGTGGTAATTTCATGCCGAGCTAAGAGGTAGTGTTCACTCTCATTGAGATTGGAATGCTCATCTACCTTGAAATAAGGAGGATTGCAGAGGATGATATCCACCTTACTGCCCTTTATATGTTGGGGTAAATGCTTGAGGTCATCTGTGATCATGGACATTTGCTGGTTCAAGCCATTGAGAGCAATGGAGCGGGTTGCCATATCCGCTAGACGTTCCTGTATTTCGACACCAATGATCTGGGCCTCTGTCCGAGTACTCGCAAAAAGTCCCACGGCCCCATTTCCAGCGCAGAGATCTATGATCAAGCCCCGCTTGGGCAATTTTGGAAAGCGCGAGAGCAGGACGCTATCCACGGAATAACTAAAGACTTCCCGATTTTGTATAATTTTCACATCACTTGAAAAAAGTTGATTGACGCGCTCGCCGTCTTTTAATTCGATATCTGTCATGGCTCTATTATAGCATGAAAAGAGGCTTGGGGAAAGATGATAATTTTTAATATATTAAAATGATATATTTTTGTAAAAACGCTTTCTTTTCTTGTTTAAATATGTTACTATATATTAAAAAAAGTGGGAGGTTTTGTAAATGAACAAAACGAAAAAATGGTTTGGCTTGGGGGTAACATTGCTTTCAGCAAGTATACTAGTAGCCTGTGGAAATTCTAGTAGTAAGTCTGATGATACTTCAAAAGAAGCTAAAACAGAGAAAAAGGCATCTACTGAGAAGAGTAGTGAAAAGAAATCAACCTATGCAATTGGTGATAAGATTGTTTTTGATAAACAAGCTGAGTACACTATTACAAATGTTGAATGGACTGATGAACGGAATGATTTTGATAAAACAAATCCCGATAAAGTATTAAAAGTGACCTATAATGTGAAAAATCTATCAGATAGTGATCTAGCAGTTGGGGTTGACATTGATCTATTTGTTGGTGGAAATAAAATGGAGACTTATCCTAATACAAATACAATGGGGTCAATTTCACCGGGTCGATCAATGGAAGGTGCTGTACAACATTTTGGTGTAAAAGGGGATGGCAAATTAGAACTGGAAATAAAACCATTTGCTGCATTTAATGAAAAACCTGCGATTGTTGCTTTTGATGCACCGTAAAAAAAGTTGAGAGTAAAACTCTCAACTTTTTTTAATCAAATTCATATTTTTGGAGAATCGTAGTGAGGATAAAGATTCCTGTAAAGATAGCCATCAATGCCAGATAAACTGGGAAAGTAGTGGCTGTAAGGAGGGAAATCTCGATCAAGTTTTTCAACACGACCGCAGATGCGTAGAATCCTACTACAGAGAAGAGGATGAGGAGGGCCCTCCAGATATTTAGTGGCAGGCAAGCACGGATAACGGATAGGAAACCGATGGAGCCAAGTAAGTAGTAGGATACAGTAGACATATCGGCTGCAGACCAACCATGGCTTGCTCCCCAAAGGCGAATGAACAAGACACTAAAGACGACCATCAAGGCGCTTGGTAAGGCTAACAGAAGGGAACGTCTCAAGAAGTGTTTTTCAACCGGTTTGATATTACGTTCAAAGGTCAAAACAAATGGTGGGAATCCTTCGACGAATTGGTCAATCAGGGTGATTTGAATAGGGATGAAAGGGAAAATCAGCAAATAGTTGACGTTAAAGAAGAGAGCACTGGCAATACAGATGATAGCCAAGAGGAAGGAATAGATCGTTTTGATAAAGAAAATTGGAGCGATTCGTCCAATGTTATTCACCACGCGACGGCCTTCGAATAGAATTTCTGGAACATCATTAAAGTCAGAGTTCAAAAGAACAATATTTGCAATTTGACGGGTTGCAGGATCTCCTTCAGCCATTACGATGGAGCAGTCTGCTTCACGAAGAGCAAGGATATCATTGACCCCATCTCCTGTCATAGCTGTCGTCCGACCAGCTGCTTTCAAGGTTTGGATGAGCAGTTTTTTCTGGTGAGGAGACACGCGCCCAAAGATAGCTGTTTCTTCTGCTTGATCCACTAATTGATCATCAGAAATTTTTGAACAATCGACGTAGTTCTCATAATTTTTGAAGCCAGCTTGTTGAGCGATATAAGAGACCGTCACAGGGTTATCACCGGAGATGATTTTGAGATCCACTCCTTGAGAGCGCAAATACTCAAGAGTATCTGAAGCCCCTTCACGAATGGGGTCTGTAATCTCAATAACTGCAATCCCTTCAAGATTTTCAGGCAGTTTCAATTCCTGCATGCTGATCAGTTCTGAACTGTGAGCCAAGACGAGCACGCGCGATCCACGAGCTTGTGCTTCGACGACAGCAGCGGGATTTTCTTGAAGGAGCATTTCAGGAGCACCGAGAAAGACGGTTCCAAGGTTGGATAGGTGCATGGCTCCCCATTTCCGATCGCTTGAGAAAGGAATAATGTTTTCTGCAGTATAAGCATGCTCCAACTCTCCATAAGCCTTGCGAATAGCTTGAGCAGTAGGATTGGTGTCCTCGCTATATTGCATGTAGGCAGAGAGGATGACCTGGATCGTCTGTTCCGAAAAATGATCAGATAAGCTATGGAGAGCTTCGACTGTCATCTTCCCTTGAGTGATGGTCCCGGTCTTATCTAGACACAAGGTATCCACACGCGCCAGGGTTTCGACGGAATACATTTCTTGAACAAGAACCTTGCGCATGCCGAGCTTAATAACTGCCGTCAAAAGAGATGTAACCGTCAGTAGGGCAATTCCTTTTGGCAACATTCCCAAGAGAGCTGTGGAAGAATTCACGACAGAATCCTTGATCGGTAGCATCTTGATCAGCAATGCTTCAAAGAAGAGGGCAAGGCCAAATGGGATGATAATTTTACCAGTGAAGCTAGAGATTTTCGCTAAATTATAGAGAATACGCGAATTGATAGGCTTCAAGGTTTTAGCTTCCATCATCAACTTGTTGGCATAGTTGTTTGCTCCAACTCGCTTGACACGGGCATAGACTTGACCACTGGCAATATAACTACCAGAAAGCAGTTCATCACCAACTTCTTTTAAGACCAGGTCACTCTCACCAGTCAGCATAGCCTCATTAGCTTCTGCAATACCGGACATGACTTCAGCATCACTAGGGATCTGCTCACCCGAAGACAGAAGCATTAGATCACCTAGGACAAGCTTCTCTGGTGGAATTGCATCCTTTTCCCCGTCTCGAATGACAGTCACCAGCTCACGACTCATGAGATTGAGTTTATCAATCATCCGCTTGGCGCGCATTTCGGTCATAATCCCTGTAATGGCATTGAAGCAAATAACCGCGAAAAAGATCATATTGCTCCAGGCCTGTACAGCAGCCAAGGCTACGGCAATCACAAAGTTTAAGGTATTAAACAAGGTGAAGACGTTGCGTTTGATAATTTGCCAGGTACTGGTACTAGTATTCGTTGTAAAATCATTGGTTTGTCCGCGATCCATTTTCTTGCGGACTTCACTGAGGGACAAGCCCTTTAAATCAATAGTTTCCATAGAGAATATGATATCATTTTTTTGAGAAAAAGACTATCTAGAATCGGTCCGCTGAGACAATTTTTATCTAAAAAAGGTTTGCGGTCAAAATCAGGATACGGTATAATAAGAAAGAACCTTTTACAGGATGGAATATCTTGTAGAGAGACGAATGAAATGGATTTGAGGAACAACTATGTTTTATACCTATTTACGTGGCCTTGTTGCCTTTATTCTGTGGGTTTTAAATGGGAATGCCCATTACCATCATAAGGACAATATTCCAGATCGGGAAGAGAACTACATCTTGGTATCCCCTCACCGAACTTGGTGGGATCCAGTCTATATGGCTTTCGCGACCAAGCCAAAGCAATTTATCTTTATGGCGAAAAAAGAACTCTTCACCAATCGTATTTTTGGCTGGTGGATTCGTATGTGTGGGGCATTTCCGATCGACCGTGAAAATCCAGGAGCAGAAGCCATTAAGTATCCTGTCAATATGCTGAAAAAGAGCAACCGTTCCTTGATTATGTTTCCAAGTGGAAGCCGTCATTCTCAAGACGTCAAAGGCGGTGTTGCCATCATTGCCAAAATGGCGAAGGTACGTATCATGCCAGTGACTTATACTGGTCCAAGAGACTTGAAAGGGTTGGCAACGGGTGAACGCATTGATATGAACTTTGGACATCCGATTGATATTTCGGATATTAAAAAGATGAATGACGAAGGAGTGGCAGAGGTTGCCCGCCGTATCCAAGAGGAGTTTGATCGCTTGGATGCGGAAGCACAAGCGATCAACACCCCAACAAAACCTTTTATCTTGATTCGTTTGTTAAAAATCCTTTTGATTCCCCTTGTCTTAGTCGTAGGCATCTTGACCTTGCTCTTTAGTTACCTAGCAAGTTTTGTATGGGATCCAGACAAACATCGGAAAAACAAGTAAAAAAACTGAGAGTTTTTCTCAGTTTTTTTTATTTTTACGAATAATAAAAGTGAGAGGAGGTTTCTTATGGAGGATATCATCGAAAAAATCAAAGAATATAAGCTCTTTTTAGCTCTTACTGCTATAGGACTCTTACTTGGAGGGTATTTTCTTTTTCATCGACCTCAGTCAAATGCATCCACTATACCGGATCTTTATCAGGCTTCTAGTTCAACTTCGAGCAAAGAAAAGGTGCAGACCTCTAGTTCCAAAGAAGAAAAGCCGGCTGCTTCAGTGTCTGATGCGCCTGAGATCATTACGGTCGATGTCAAAGGGGCTGTCAAACAACCGGGTGTCTATGAGTTACGCTCTGATAGCAGAGTTCACGATGCCATTCATAAGGCGGGTGGAATGACTGCTGAAGCCAATAGCCAATCGGTCAACTTGGCGCAAAAACTCTCTGATGAAGCAGTGATTTATGTTGCCAAAGAAGGGGAGGATGTTCCAGCACTTGGAAGTTCAGAAAGTCCTGCAACTTCGTCAGCGCCAGCAGAAAAAACAGGCAAGGTCCATTTAAATCGAGCGACCGAGTCAGAGCTCCAGACAGTATCAGGCATTGGCCAGAAACGAGCGCAGGACATTATCGCCTATCGCGACGCAAATGGCCCTTTTCGATCAGTGGATGATCTTAAAAATGTTTCAGGAATCGGGGAGAAAACACTGGAGAAACTAAGAGATGCTTTCACGGTGGATTAAAGATCTTCCTTTTTCGCTTGTCCATCTCACCTTTTTGCTCCTATGGCTGTATTTTAGTATCTATCAACCATCTTGGCTTTCGATCAGCGGTCTAGTAGTAGTGGGAGTTTTAGCGGTTCATCACTATAAAGGGGATCGCTCAAGTTTGCTAGGGCTTGGTTTAGTAACCCTTTGTTTTGCGGCCTTCTTTGTCTTTCAGCGACTACAGGATCATCCAGTACAAGCAGAAAGTCAGCCCCCATCCCACTTACGCCTGATTCCAGATACCATCAAGATCAATGGGGACGCCCTGTCTTTTCGTGCTAAAAATCAGGGAAGGACCTACCAAGTCTTCTACACTTTAAAATCAGAAAAAGAAAAACAGCAGTGGCAAAGTCAAACCCATTTGTTGGAGTTGACGTATAAAGGTGTTATAGAAGAGCCAGAAGGACAGCGAAATTTTAGAGGATTTGACTATCGGTCTTATTTGCAAACACAGGGGATTCACTATCAAATAAAAATTGAAGAGATCCAATCCGCGCTTCCTATACAGACTTGGAATGTTTTTGACTGGCTATCTCAATGGAGGCGCCAAGCCATTGTTTGGAGCAAGGAGCACTTTCCGCAGCCAATGAACCAGTATATGACCGGCCTTCTTTTTGGCTATTTAGATACGGATTTTGAAGAGATGGACCAGCTTTACACGAGTTTAGGAATCATCCATTTATTCGCCTTATCTGGGATGCAGGTCGGCTTTTTCATCAATGGGATCCGGAAAGCTCTCTTACGTCTAGGAATCTTGCAAGAAACAGTCGATATTTTGATGGTTCCAATCTCTTTGGTCTATGCTGGCTTGACAGGTTTTTCTGTTTCAGTGGTTCGCAGTCTCTTGCAGAAGATCCTCTCTCAAAAGGGCATCCGAGGTATGGAGAATATGGCGATGACCTTGATGCTCTTAATGTTTCTCATGCCCAAGTTTCTCCTGACAGCTGGAGGGGTCTTGAGTTGTGCCTATGCCTTTATTTTGACCTTGGTAGATACCAGTTCTTATTCAGGACTTAAAAAGATACTAGTGGAAAGTTTCTGGATTAGCCTGGGGATTTTGCCTCTTTTGACCTATTACTTTAGTGTCTTTCAACCCTGGTCACTCCCTTTAACCTTCCTCTTTTCTTTCTTATTTGACCTTGTCCTTCTTCCGGGTTTAACGGTGCTATTTATCTTATCGATTCTAAAACCCCTTACAATTTTTAACAGTTTCTTTCTTCTCATAGAGGAATGTATTCGTTGGATTTCAAAGCTCACATCGCTACCTTTGGTATTCGGTCAGCCGACGGGACCAGCTCTGATCGTACTCTTTCTTCTTTTAGGGATCTTGTATGATCTTCGAAAGCAAAAAAAACGTCGTTTTCTGTTAATAGGTATGATTCTAATCATCTTTTGTTGGACCAAGCACCCTTTAGAAAATGAGATTACCATGGTGGATATCGGTCAAGGAGATAGTATCTTTTTACGCGATTGGAAAGGAAGAACCATATTGATTGATGTCGGAGGACGTGTCACTTTTAAAAGTGGAGAAAAGTGGCAAGAGCGCAGTCAATCTGCCAATGCGGATCAAACCTTGATTCCCTATCTCAAGAGTCGAGGTGTTGGAAAACTCGATGCTTTGGTCTTGACTCATACAGACCAGGACCATATGGGCGATATGGTGGAGGTTGCCAAACAAATCCCAGTTAAAAAAGTGTATGTCAGTCCAGGTAGTCTAACTAATTCTCAATTTCGAGAGAAATTGAAACAGCTTCATAGTCCGATTAAAGTAGTCCAGAGAGGAGATCAACTACCTATTTTTGATCATCATCTAGAAGTCTTATCCCCTGATGAAGTGGGGGATGGTAAAAATGATGATTCGATTGTCCTCTATGGGCAGTTCTTTCAGAAACGATTTTTGTTCACGGGTGATTTGGAAGAAGCTGGAGAGAAAAAACTATTGAAAAACGATCCACAATTACAAGTAGATGTCTTGAAAGTAGGCCACCACGGTTCTAAAGGTTCCTCTGGTGATGTGTTTTTAGATCAGGTACATCCTCAGTTGGCCTTGATCTCTGTTGGAAAGAAAAATCGCTACCAGCATCCCCATAAAGAATTGCTTGATCGTCTAGAGGAACGCTCTATTTCTTATCTTCGTACCGATGAAAGGGGAGCAATTCGCTTGATTGGGTGGGACCATTGGAGGGTAGAAACGGTCCGCTAGAGACGAGGAGAGGTTTGCTTTCTATGCTGAAAATTGCTATTATAGAAAGTGAAATCAATGTAAAGGTAGAATCGTATGAACGCATTTAAGCAATTTTGGATACAGTATGCAGATTTTTCAAGTAAGACCAGTCGGGCCCATTTTTGGCTAGCTTTTTTCTGGAATTCCCTGATTTCTTTGCCTCTTTGGGTTTTTTATATCGTGGCCTCTTTATCCCATCAAAATGCTCAAGAAACGCTCAATTTTTCAACTGTTCATTCTAAGACAGGTTTGTGGGCGCTTGCTTTCTTAGCATTCTTTTACTTCCTCATTTTGGTACCCAGTCAAGCCATTTGTGTGCGTCGCTTGAGGGATGCTGGGATCCATTGGTCTTGGATCTTTTTGAACCTTGGTCCGGTTCTGCTCTATTTGTTGACGGGGCTAGATATTTTCCTATTTCTTTGGGGGATTACAGTTATTTCTCTCTTGATTCTCATGATGCTTCCAGGGAAAAACACCTTCCCACAACCAGTAGAAACTCCTATGGGAGTGGCTTCTGAACCACAGGTCACAGCGACAGGGGGGAGCTTTGGAGGCAACTCGTTTGAGCAAATTCCTAATTTTGTAGCAGCACCTGATTTGTCTGATGAAAAACCACCATTGGAACAAAAAATGGCTGCTGAACACGAAATCCACTAAACTGATAAAGATAAGAGAGTTTCATGCAAGCAATTACCGACACTAAACATCTGACGGTTCAAACTCTGCCTCCTATTCTTGTCTTGACGGGTGAGGATGTAGGTCAATTTGAATGGTTAAAAAAAGACATTTTAAAAAAAATAGGCTATGATCCCTCAGATTTGAATTATTCTTATTTTGATATGAAGGAAGCCTCCTATACTGAGGTCGAACTGGATTTGGTCAGTCTTCCCTTTTTTGCAGATGAAAAAATCGTTATTTTGGATCACTTATTGGATCTGACCACTGCAAAGAAACGCAATTTAACCGATGAAGATCTGAAGCAATTTGAAAACTATCTGGAAAATCCTTCTGAATCAACCCGTTTGGTGATTTTTGCAGAAGGAAAATTAGATAGTAAGCGTCGCTTGGTCAAACTCCTAAAACGGGATGCCCAAATCATTGAAGCGACCACTCCTAAAGAGCAAGAGGTAAAGCGTTATTTTGCAAGTCAGGCCCAAGAATTGGGCTTACAGTTTGTGGGCGATTCCTTGGACCAGCTACTTTTAAAATCTGGTTATGATTTTGGAGAGTCACAGAAGAATCTCGCTCTGTTGCAGGCTTATAAAGAAGATGGTCAGATTACCCTCCAAGATATTGAGGAGGTTGTTCCAAAGTCCTTGCAAGATAATATTTTTGATCTGACACAAATGATTCTCAAACGCCAAATCGATCAAGCCCGGAATTTGGTTAAGGATCTTCGCTTACAAGGAGAAGATGAAATAAAATTGATCGCTATTTTGTTGGGGCAATTCCGAATGTTTTCTCAAGTTAAAATTTTCTCAGAAGAAGGCCAATCCGAAAGCCAAATTGTAGTGAGCTTGTCGGAGTTGTCAGGACGAAAGGTCAATCCTTATCAGGTGAAGTTTGCCTTACGGGATAGCCGCAGGCTTTCCCTGTCTTTTTTGAAGCAGGCTATGACGACCTTCATCGAGACGGATTATGCGATTAAAAGTGGAACATATGAAAAAGACTACTTATTTGATTTGGCCCTGTTGAAAGTAGCGAATAGCGTCTAACGATGAATGAAATCGCAAGCAGATTAGTTGAATAATTTAGCTGTTTGCGTTATCATCAAGTCAGTAATAAAGAAAAGAGGACCATAAAATGGCTATCATTTTACCAGAATTACCATATGCTTATGATGCATTGGAACCTTATATCGATGAAGAAACCATGCATTTGCACCATGATAAACACCATCAAACATATGTAAACAATGTGAATGCAGCTCTTGAAAAACATCCTGAAATTGGAGAAGACCTTGAAAGCTTGTTAGCTGATGTTGAATCCATTCCAGCTGACATTCGCCAAGCTGTGATCAACAATGGTGGTGGTCATTTGAACCACGCTCTTTTCTGGGAATTGATGACTCCAGAACAAACAGCTCCTTCAGCAGAACTTGCTGCAGCGATTGATGCTACATTTGGTTCATTTGAAGACTTCAAAGCAGCCTTCACAGCAGCAGCAACGACACGTTTTGGTTCTGGCTGGGCATGGTTGGTTGTCAACAAAGAAGGCAAACTCGAAGTGACTTCAACAGCAAATCAAGATACACCAATCTCTGAAGGTAAAACACCAATCCTTGGTTTGGATGTTTGGGAACATGCCTACTACGTGAAATACCGTAACGTACGTCCTGACTACATCAAAGCTTTCTTCTCAGTGATCAACTGGAATAAAGTTAATGAATTGTTTGCAGCAGCAAAATAATAAAATGAAGGAATCTATAAGAGCAAGTATTGGCTCTTATAGATTTTTTTATTTGCATCCGGAAAATCGGAGTATAATTTCTTGCGTTTGGTCAGGAAAATGATACACTAGTAGGAGTGTGTCTGACTTGTCTGAAGCCTGGTTTGAAGGGCCTAGGCAAGGAAAAGATAAACCTTAAAATGAAAACTGAAACATTCAGGGAGAAATGAAATGACTAGTATTACCATTACCAAAGGAGCCGTTGAGACGCCTATCTATTTGCGGATGTTGAATCGTCATGGCTTGATTGCAGGTGCAACAGGAACAGGAAAAACGGTTACTCTCAAGGTCCTAACAGAAAAATTAAGCAAAGAAGGCATTCCGGTCTTTCTAGCTGATATCAAGGGAGATTTATCTGGCTTAGCCAAAGCCGGGCAATGGACACCAAAATTGGAAGAACGCTACAAGCTTCTTGGGATCACAGATCCGTTTGAGCCACAAGCTTTCCCTGTTCGATTGTGGGACGTCTTTGGCCAAGCTGGTCATCCTGTTCGGGCGACTGTCGAAGGGATGGGGTCATTGCTTCTGTCTCGTCTGCTTGATTTGAATGAAACCCAATCAGGAATTCTCGCAATTGTCTTTAAAGTGGCCCAAGAGAAAGATTGGCCCTTGATTGATTTGAAGGACCTGCAAAGCCTTTTAAAGGAAGTCTATGAACACAGTTCAGACTATTCGGCTCAATATGGCAATATCACCAAACAATCTGTCGGAGCGATCCAAAGAAGTCTCTTGGTTCTTGAAGAAGAAGGAGCAGACCAGTTTTTCGGAGAGCCCGCACTTGATTTAAATGACTTCATGCAACTTGATGCATCTGGTCGTGGTTATATCAATATTCTTTCGGCTACAAAGCTCTTTCATTCACCAAAATTATACTCAACCTTTTTGATTTGGATGCTGTCTCGTCTCTTTGAAACACTTCCAGAGGTTGGGGATCCTGAAAAGCCAAAATTGGTCTTCTTCTTTGATGAAGCGCATCTCCTCTTTAAGGATGCAAGCAAGCTCTTTCTTGAGAAGGTCGAGCAAGTGGTACGCCTGATTCGTTCGAAGGGTGTAGGGATTTACTTTATTACCCAAAATCCTCAAGACCTTCCAGAATCTGTTTTGGCACAGCTTGGGAATCGTGTTCAGCATGCACTTCGAGCTTATACACCCAAAGAAATGAAGGCGATCAAGGTTGCTGCCCAAAGTTTTCGTCCAAATCCAGATTTTGATACAGAAACAGTGATCACAGAGTTAGGGACAGGGGAAGCCTTGGTTTCTTTCCTGAATGAAAAGGGACAGCCTAGTGTGGTTGAGCGTGCTTACATTCTCTCTCCTCAATCGAGTTTTGACCTCTTAAATGAGAGTGAACATTTGGCCTTGATCACAACATCGCCTTTCCATCAAAAGTATGCGACGACGATTGATCGAGAATCTGCCTATGAAAAATTAGCAGCTAAAGCAAGCAAGGAAGCACAAGAAAAAGAGCAAAAAGAAGCAGAAAAGGAAGAGGCTGCAGCAGATAAGGCGGCTCAAAAACGTAGTCCGGGTCGTCCAAGAAAATCTAGTCTTGAAAAGGCAAAAGATTCCTTCTTGAGTTCGTTATTCCGGACGATTGCGCGTGAGATCGCTAAGCTAATTATGGGCTCCTTTAAACGGAAATAAGCCTTTTATGAAAAGAAAAAAACTTTTTAAAAAGAAACCGTTTTCTCTTTCTGATAATTCTTGTTATTTTCAGTAGAATCTTTTATAATTAATCTCGTATGAAAAAATATTTTAATCTACGCTCGATCATGATTGCGGTCAGTATTTTATTGTGCTTAGTGGGAACAAGCGCACTGGGCTACTTGCATCTTACGCAACCAACAGCATCAGCAATTGAAAAAAAAGCAAAGAAAATAAAAAAACCAGATGTAGAAAAGTCGACACCAAAGATTCAAAAACCACGTGTCAAATCTCCTGAAGCTAAGCAAGCAGTGGTAGATGCAGACATGGAAACGATGAGCGCTTATGGCCTTGTCTATGATTATGCTAATAAAGGTTTGGTAGAGGTTGTTCAGGATTTCCTAGCAGAAAGTGGAATTGATCCGTCACAAGTTGCCTTTACCTATCGCAATGCCATTACTGGAGAGCAATTTGCTATGAATGATCTTCAACCAATGACGGCAGGTAGTACCTATAAGCTACCGTTGAACATGTTGGTGGTGGATGAAGTCGCAAAGGGCAAACTCAATTTAACAGATCGATTTGATATTACCAATACCTACTATGAATATGTAGGGGAGCATGACAATTACGTTGCTGCCTTTGATGGAGCTATGTCTATCCCTGATATGCAGCGCTATTCATTGGTTTACTCTGAAAATACCCCAGCCTATGCCTTGGCAGATCGCTTAGGGGGGATGGAGCAAGCGCGTAAGTTGTTCAGTCGCTATGGTCAATCTCGTTCACCAGAGGTTAAAACCTTTAGCGAAGATAATAAAACGACAACGGATTATTACATCCATGTCTTGGAATATCTTTGGAATCATCAAGAAAAATATGCAGATTTACTAGAACTGATAGGGGAGTCTTTCCCAGGTGAGTACTATAAGAAATTCTTGCCAGATTTGGTGATTCAACAAAAACCAGGGTATGTTGCTGAAGCACTTAATGTGGATGCGATTGTCCGTGAATCGACTCCTTATTTGGTTGCCATTTACACTGCAGGACTTGGAGGTACGACTCCGGAAAGTTCTGAAATAAGTGGCGTTGGTCTTTATCAATTGGGGCAATTGGCTTATGTTATCAATGAATGGCATCGTGTCAATATGAATGAATAATCGACAAAAGGTCTGAGTTTGGCTCAGGCCTTTTATTCTATCAACGTAGGATAAAATTCACTTGGTGTTTCGAATTACTTTTCTGTTCTAAAGAGACTTCTTTCCCTTTTCTATAAAAAGTATGTTATACTACTAATAGTAATAAGAGGAAGTATAGACATGATTACAAAGGAAGATTACCAATTGCTCCGCTCGCATCCAGCCTTTTCTGCGCTACCAGTGGAGCTATTTGATAAATTAGCTGTTGAAATTCATGCCAGGGATATCCCTAAAGGACAAATTTTGTTTTATGCAGGAGATAGGCGGGAGCGCATTTTTCTTCTGGCAAAAGGCTTTGCTCGTATTGAGCAATTTGATTCGTCTGACCAATTCTCCTATATGGATTATATAAAGAAGGGGGCTCTGTTCCCTTATGGTGGGATGTTCCAGGATGAGCGTTACCATTATACAGCTAGTGCGGTGACGGATTTGCGTTGTTTCGTGATTCCCGTCAATCTCTATGAATTATATGCCCAAGAGAGTAAGGAGCAGTTGCTCTTTATTATGAGAAAGCTCTCTTCCATCCTAGAATTTCAAGAGTTGCGCTTGCGTAATGTTGTGACAGCTAGTGCCAGTGAGCGTGTGATTCAATCCTTAGCCATTCTGTGCAAGGACTATGAAAGCCTTGGAAATCAACTTCCATTTCCAATTAGTATGAAGGAAATGGCTAAACTAGCAGCCACAACTCGAGAAACCGTCAATCAAGTTTTAAAGAAACTCATCGATTCTCATAAGATCCAGTATGAGAGAAAACAACTAACTTTTCTAGATACAGCCTACTTTTTAAAAAGTTTTGAAGAGATCAACTAATTTGTTGATCTTTTTTTATTTTTTACAAAAAAATATATATTCATAAAAATAATATAAAAGGCAAAATATGCAAAGAAAACGCTTCATATTAACTAAAAAATAGGAAAGATTCAAAAAAACGCCAAATCCTTTGCGTTCAAAAAGTAGAATCCTTTGTGAAAGCGGTATCAATAAAGACTATAATAACAATTGTAATAAAGCTTGTGAACAAGCTCAAAGAAAAAAGGAGGATGACAGATGTCAACTAAACCGATTCATGTTTTCTCAGAAATTGGAAAACTGAAAAAAGTAATGTTGCACCGTCCAGGTAAAGAGTTGGAAAACTTGATGCCTGACTATCTAGAGCGTCTTCTTTTTGATGATATTCCATTCTTGGAAGATGCACAAAAAGAACACGACAATTTTGCTCAAGCGCTTCGTAACGAAGGAATCGAAGTACTTTATCTTGAAAAATTGGCAGCTGAGTCATTGACTACTCCAGAAATTCGCGAACAATTCATCGAAGAATATCTTGATGAAGCAAACATTCGTGGACGCCAAACTAAAAACGCTATTCGCGAAATCCTTCGTGGTATTGAAGACAATCAAGAATTGGTTGAAAAAACAATGGCTGGTTTCCAAAAAGCTGAGCTTCCAGAAATTCCAGAAGCTGACAAAGGCTTGACAGACCTTGTTGAATCTGACTACCCATTTGCGATTGATCCAATGCCAAACTTGTACTTCACACGTGACCCATTTGCTACAATTGGGAATGCAGTATCATTGAACCACATGTATGCTGATACACGTAACCGTGAAACTTTGTATGGTAAATACATCTTCAAATATCACCCAGTATATGGTGGTAATGTAGAATTGGTATACAACCGTGAAGAAGACACTCGTATCGAAGGTGGGGACGAATTGGTCCTTTCTAAAGATGTCTTGGCAGTTGGTATCTCACAACGTACAGATGCTGCGTCAATTGAAAAATTGTTGGTAAACATCTTCAAGAAGAACGTTGGCTTCAAGAAAGTATTGGCCTTCGAATTTGCGAACAACCGTAAATTCATGCACTTGGATACAGTATTCACAATGGTGGACTACGATAAATTCACCATCCACCCAGAAATCCAAGGCAACCTTCGCGTCTTCTCTGTAACATATGAAAATGAAGCATTGAAGATTGTTGAAGAAAAAGGTGATTTGGCTGAATTGCTTGCTGAAAACCTTGGTGTTGAAAAAGTTACATTGATCCCTTGTGGTGATGGCAATGTGGTTGCAGCTGCTCGTGAACAATGGAACGACGGATCAAATACTCTTACAATCGCACCTGGTGTGGTAGTTGTATACGATCGTAACACAGTCACAAACAAGAAATTAGAAGAATACGGACTTCGTTTGATCAAGATCCGCGGAAGTGAATTGGTTCGCGGTCGTGGTGGACCTCGTTGTATGTCAATGCCATTTGAACGTGAAGAAATCTAATAGAGAAGACCGAGAGCTGGTCTTTGGGGATCAGCTCTTCCTACTTACTGATCAATACTAGAAAGAAAATAGGAGACAATTAGAATGACAAATTCAGTGTTCCAAGGACGTAGCTTCTTGGCAGAAAAAGACTTTACACGTGCAGAGTTAGAATACCTTATCGGATTTTCAGCTCACTTGAAAGACCTTAAAAAACGCAACATTGAACACCACTATCTTGCTGGTAAAAACATTGCGCTTTTGTTTGAAAAAACTTCAACTCGTACTCGTGCTGCCTTCACAACAGCAGCTATCGACCTTGGTGCTCACCCAGAATACCTAGGTGCAAACGACATCCAACTTGGTAAAAAAGAATCTACAGAAGATACTGCTAAAGTTCTTGGACGTATGTTTGACGGTATTGAATTCCGTGGTTTCAGCCAACGTATGGTTGAAGAATTGGCTGAATTCTCAGGTGTTCCAGTATGGAATGGTTTGACTGACGAATGGCACCCAACTCAAATGCTTGCTGACTACTTGACTGTTCAAGAAAACTTTGGACGTCTTGAAGGTTTGACACTTGTGTACTGTGGTGACGGACGTAACAACGTTGCAAACAGCCTTCTTGTAACAGGTGCTATCCTTGGTGTGAACGTACACATCTTCTCACCAAAAGAACTCTTCCCAGAACAAGAAATTGTTGAATTGGCAGAAGGATTCGCAAAAGAAAGTGGCGCTCATATCTTGATCACTGAAGATGCTGACGAAGCTGTGAAAGGTGCAGATGTACTTTACACTGACGTTTGGGTATCTATGGGTGAAGAAGACAAATTTGCAGAACGCGTTGCCCTTTTGAAACCTTACCAAGTAAACATGGAATTGGTTAAGAAAGCTGATAACGAAGACTTGATCTTCTTGCACTGCTTGCCAGCTTTCCACGATACAAACACTGTTTATGGTAAAGATGTTGCTGAAAAATTCGGCGTAGAAGAAATGGAAGTTACTGACGAAGTGTTCCGCAGCAAATATGCTCGCCACTTTGACCAAGCTGAAAACCGTATGCACACAATCAAAGCGGTTATGGCAGCTACTCTTGGTAACTTGTACATTCCAAAAGTTTAAGACTTTATAACCGTATACCAACAGCTATAGGGGCTGGACTGCTAGCTTTAGTCCTGCCCCTATTTTTTATAGAAAGGGAAAACTTATGTCAAGAAAAATCGTTGTTGCTTTGGGAGGAAATGCTATTCTCTCATCTGATCCTTCTGCGCAAGCTCAACAAGAAGCACTTGTAGAAACAGCTAAACACTTAGTTAAATTAATCAAAAATGGAGATGACTTGATCATCACTCACGGAAATGGTCCTCAAGTAGGGAACCTCTTGCTCCAACACTTGGCAGCAAACTCTGAAAGGAACCCTGCTTTCCCACTTGATTCATTAGTTGCTATGACCGAAGGAAGCATTGGCTACTGGCTTCAAAATGCTCTTCAAAATGCTCTTCATGAAGAAGGAATCGAAAAAGACGTAGCTTCTGTTGTGACACAAGTCGTTGTTGATAAGAACGACCCAGCTTTCGTTAACCTCAGCAAACCAATTGGCCCATTCTACTCAGAAGAAGAAGCAAAAGCAGAAGCTGAAAAATCAGGAGCAACTTTCAAAGAAGATGCTGGTCGTGGCTGGCGTAAAGTTGTGGCTTCACCAAAACCAGTGGATATCAAAGAAATCAATACCATTCGTACTTTGTTGAACGACGGTCAAGTCGTTGTAGCTGCCGGTGGTGGTGGTATCCCAGTTGTGAAAGAAGCAGATGGTAGCTTATCAGGTGTTGAAGCTGTCATCGATAAAGACTTTGCATCTCAACGTTTGGCTGAATTAGTAGAAGCAGACCTCTTCATCGTCTTGACTGGTGTCGATTATGTCTTTGTAAACTATAACAAACCAGACCAAGCAAAATTGGAACATGTTAATGTGGCTCAATTGGAAGAATATATCAAACAAGACCAATTTGCACCAGGAAGCATGCTTCCTAAGGTAGAAGCTGCCATTGCCTTCGTCAATGGTCGCCCGGAAGGAAAAGCAGTTATTACATCCCTTGAAAACCTTGGAGCTTTGATTGAGTCTGAAAGTGGAACAATCATCCAAAAAGACTAATGAAAAATTAGGAAAAAACTAGTATTTTAAAGCTTATTGTGATAGAATAAGTCTATAGGTAAGCGTTTTACAAGAGACTCTTGTAAAACATCACTCACACTTTGTTGCGTTAGGAGGAAGACAAATGAGTGAAAAAACGAAAAAAGGATTTAAGATGCCTTCATCTTTTTCCGTATTGTTAATTATCATTGCTATTATGGCAGTGTTAACTTGGATTATTCCAGCTGGTCAATACAAGGTTGACGATGCAGGTGCTATCATTGCAGGTAGTTATGAATCTGTAAAAGCACATCCTCAAGGAATTTGGGATGTCTTGATGGCCCCAATCAATGCCATGCTTGGTAAAGCACCAACCAGTGCAGCGATTGATGTAGCCTTCTTCATCTTGATGGTCGGTGGTTTCCTTGGAGTTGTGAACGAAACAGGTACCCTTGATGTAGGGATTGCTTCTATCGTTCGTAAATACAAAGGCCGCGAAAAAATGTTGATTTTGATCTTGATGCCATTGTTTGCCCTTGGTGGTACAACTTATGGTATGGGTGAAGAAACCATGGCCTTCTATCCACTTCTTGTACCTGTTATGATGTCCGTTGGTTTTGACAGCTTGACAGGGGTAGCCATTATCCTCTTAGGATCCCAAATCGGATGTTTGGCGTCAACATTGAACCCATTTGCGACAGTTATCGCTTCTGACACTGCAGGTATCTCAAGTGCTTCAGGTCTCTTGCTCCGTGTAATCTTCTGGATTGTCTTGACAGGACTTAGCACATACTATGTATATCGTTATGCAGATAAGGTTCAAAAAGACCCAACCAAATCTCTCACCTATGCAACTCGTGAAGAAGATTTGAAACACTTCAATGTTGATAGTGGCGAAGAAATTCCTTCACAAATGAACAAGAAACAAAAACGTGTCTTGGTCGTCTTCATCTCAACATTCGTTATCATGGTTGCTGGATTTATCCCATTCAAAGATTTGGGTATTACATTCTTTGAAAACTTTAACGAATCTCTCCATAAAGTTCCAGTGCTTGGTCAATTGATCGGTAACACAGATGCTCTTGGTACATGGTACTTCCCTCAAACAGCTATGCTCTTTGCCTTCATGGGAATCCTCGTTGGTATCATTTATGGCTTGAAAGAAGATAAAATCATTTCATCTTTCATGAATGGTGCAGCTGACCTCTTGAGTGTTGCTCTTATCGTAGCGGTAGCACGTGGTATCCAAGTCATCATGAACGACGGTATGATCACTGCGACAATTCTTCACTGGGGTGAAGAAGGACTTAAAGGTCTTTCATCTCAATTGTTCATTGTCTTGACTTACATTTTCTACTTGCCAATGTCATTCTTGATCCCATCATCATCTGGTCTTGCCAGCGCAACAATGGGTATCATGGCACCTCTTGGTAAATTCGTCAATGTACCAGGTAGCTTGATTGTCACAGCTTACCAATCTGCATCTGGTGTCTTGAACTTAATCGCACCAACTTCAGGTATCGTAATGGGGGCTCTTGCTCTTGGACGTATTGACTTGAGTGCATGGTGGAAATTCATGGGTAAATTGGTCGTAGCGATTGTTGTGATCACCATTGCCCTTCTTCTACTAGGAACTGTGGTTCCATTCTTGCAATAGAATAAAGTAGGTGTTTCATGAAAAATAGAATAAAGAACGATGTAAAAGAGCAGTTTTTAAACTCGCTTCAAACCATCATTTCTTACCCTTCTGTATTAAATGAAGGGGAAAATGGAACACCGTTTGGACAAGCTATCCAAGATGTCCTAGAAAAAACCTTAGAGCTTGCTCGAGAATTAGGTTTTCAAACATATATAGATCCTGAAGGATACTATGGATATGCAGAGATCGGTCAGGGGGAAGAACTCCTGGCCGTTCTTTGTCACTTGGATGTTGTTCCAGCCGGTGATTTACAAGATTGGCAAACGCCACCTTTTGAAGCGACTGTTATAGGTGACTATCTAGTAGGTCGCGGTGTGCAGGATGACAAGGGGCCGTCCCTCGCTGCCCTTTATGCAGTTAAGAGTTTGCTGGATGATGGTATCCAGTTTACCAAACGAATCCGCTTTATCTTTGGGACGGATGAAGAAACCTTGTGGCGCTGTATGAACCGCTACAACCAAATCGAGGAACAAGCAGATCTTGGATTTGCACCGGATTCCTCTTTCCCATTAACCTATGCTGAAAAAGGCTTATTACAAGTGAAATTGCATGGTCCAGGTTGGGACGATCTTCCCTTACAGGCTGGTCAGGCCCTCAATGTTGTTCCGGATAAGGCGACCTATGCTGGTCATCGTTTGGAAGAGTTGCTTCCTGTTTTGGATCAAAGTGGGGTTCAGTATAGCCAAACAGAAAATTCTGTAACGGTTTTGGGTGTTTCCAAGCACTCTAAAGATGCAGCTGAAGGAGTGAATGCCATTGTCGGTTTAGCGGAAAGTTTATCCCTCATCCAACCCCATCCAGCTTTGCTCTTTATCGCAGATGCTGTTGGTGAGGATGCAACGGGAGAAGCTCTATTTGGCAGAATTACAGATGAACCAAGTGGAGATCTTTCCTTCAATCTTGCGACCCTTGTGATCGATCAAGAACAATCGGAAATCGGAATTGATATCCGGATCCCCGTCTTAGCAGATAAGGATGCCTTGGTAGCTCGTTTGCAAGAAATTGCAGCTAGTTATCAGTTGGAATATGAAGAGTTTGATTATTTGGCTCCTTTATATGTTCCTTTGGATAGTCCTTTAGTCAGCTCTTTGATGGCCGTCTATCAGGAAGAAACTGGTGATAAAACGCCGGCTATGTCTTCTGGTGGTGCAACATTTGCGCGTACCATGGAAAATTGTGTTGCTTTTGGGGCTCTTTTCCCAGGTGCAGAGCAGACTGAGCACCAACCCAATGAACGTGCAAAAATTGAAGATCTCTATGCTGCGATGGAAATCTATCGAGAAGCCATTCAACGCTTAGCTACAACATAAAAAGTTTGGAGACCAAGTTTCTAAACTTTCAGATTGAAGACAAACTTATACTAAAAACTTTCCTTAGGTGAGTACGGACGTCAGCGAACTTCTACGAAGTTACAAGACTAATTCAAGATACAGAGGGCGTCTGTGGATAAAGTCAAAATAGGAAGTTTGACGCAGAATCTTTTGATTCTAGAAAAACTTATCTTTTTGACACAATCCGCAGCCTGTGTTCAATTTTTATTGAGCCCCTTCGCTCTTTAATTTCTGGGCTCAGGCTAAAACAGTTTCCCAAACTGTTTTACTCTCAATAATTCCGAGTGTCTGAAACGTTATTGTTTCAAGCACTTTTCTCACAGCGGAAAGTTTCAGTATTTTCTTAAATCGATTTAAATATTGGAACTCAATTTTGTTTTTTGCAGAATCACTTAACTTATTTTACTTTAAAATAGTTTGTCTACATTCTAAAAGGAGCCAAAAGGCTCTTTTTTTATATATTCAAAAATAAAAAGTTGGGAAGTCTAACTAAATAAACTAGATTTATAAGTGTTGGATTCTAAAATAAGAACGAGAAGGTTCTGATTGTTCAACCATCATTTAAAAAAGCCGGGCAAAAAGCCCGACTTCCCCATTATATTATTCGTTATGATTGTTAGAGTCTTGTGAAGAAGGCTCAGATGGTTTAGATGGATTTTCTTCGTTTGAAGAGCTAGACGATGGTTCTTCATACGAATACTGATCAGTGGAATAACTTGGCTCATAATAGTAGTTATTGTTGTTGTTCTTACCATTGTTTAAGTAGAGATAATAACCACTTCGATACAGCCCACTTGGTTGCGTCCAATCTGTATGACCAGAATTGTTGTTATTGGCAAGATAGAGCATCATTTGACGGTAAACATCCGTTGCCACCTGAATTCCGTTATCTAATACCGGAGTCAAGCGATTTGAATAACCCGTCCAGACGGCCATAGCATATTCAGGTGTGTATCCTACGAATAACTCATCCGGTGTCACGATACTTGAATAACCTGTATTTTTGGTTAACTTTTTGACCTCGTTGTCAGCATAGTTTGATGTACCTGTCTTACCAGCTTGGTAGACTCCTGAAATAGCCGCATTTGTACCAGTACCAGACGTGAGGACGGTCTTCATCATATCTGTCATCATGTAGGCGGTTGTTGCCTTCATCGCGCGGGTTCCTTCGGAATCAAATTCTTTTGTGGTTCCATCACTAAAGACAACTCGACTGACATATTTCGGTTTGTAGTAGGTACCACCATTAGCAAAGGCAGCATAGGCAGCTGCCATTTTCTCACTGCTGGCTCCGTATTTGTTGCTAGAATCGCTAGTGTTACTCGAGATAGCGTTGGCGTAAACCATTTCTGGGTAATCGATCCCTAATCCATTGAGGAATTTCTTAGCTTGTTTAAGACCAACTTTTTCCAGGGCCTTCACCGCAGGCACGTTACGAGATTGTTGAATTGCGTAGGTAATGGACATGCTACCATAGTATGAACGGTCCCAGTTGTAGACAGGCGTTGATGAATGAGGGAAGTTGTATGGCGCATCTGTTGTAGTAGCTGCTGTAGAGGTATATTCCTCATGTTCAAGAGCTGGTGCGTAATCTGTGATTGGTTTCATTGTTGAACCCCAGTCACGGTTCGTTTCAACCGCTTGGTTTGTACCAAAGGAAACATTGCTGGATTGGTGACGAGAACCCAGCTGAGCAATGACTTTACCAGTATTGACATCAATAACGGTAGAAGCTACTTGCATTTCATCATCCGGGTAATTGACATATTCATCTGTATTGTAGATATCCCATAGTTTCTTTTGAGCTTCTGTATCCACGTTTGTATAGACAACCATTCCGGTTGTCAACAAATTGTAGCCCGTTTCTTCTTCGACTTGCTCGATCACTTCTTTTAGGTAATTATCCATATAGGCTGGGTAACTGCTTGAAGAACTGAGACTTTGCAGACCATCTGTAACAGGTGTATTGACCGCTGCTTCGTATTGTTTGTTAGAAATGGTCTTCATATCGAGCATTTCTTTTAATACTAAGTTTCGGCGCTGTTGCGCTGCTTCAGGATGGGAGTATGGATCGTATTGGTTTGGTGCTTGGGGCATCCCCGCAAGGAGTGCCAATTGAGGGAGCGAAAGATCTTTTAGATCTTTTCCGTAATAACTTTTCGCAGCTGTCTGCATTCCGTAGTTCCCATTCGCCATAAATACTTTATTGACGTAATAGGTCAAGATTTCTTGTTTGGTTGCTTTCTTTTCTAGTTGGGTTGCTAACCAAGCTTCTTGGATCTTACGAGAGAGGGTACGGTCAGAGGCTGAAGTGGAGAAATAGGTTAACTTGATCAATTGTTGCGTCAAGGTTGACCCACCTTGACTTCCTCCTCGTAAGTTGTGAAGGAAGGAACCGCCGATCCGAATGATGTCGACCCCACGGTGATTGAAGAAACGGTGGTCTTCAATCGCAACGATAGCATTGACCAAATCAGTAGGGATTTCATTGGCTGTGACATTGATTCGTTTCTCAGCTCCCAAATCCGCGATCAAGTTATTTTGGTTGTCATAGATCTTACTAGATGTTGTTGCAACCAAATCTTTTTCAGACAAGGTCGGTGCTTTCATAGCATAGTAACTAAATATCAGTCCACCGAGGACAAATAAAAGTAAGAAAAATGAAATGGCTGCGATGGCAACATATTTCAACCATTGAATGACTGTTTGTTTATTCATTTAAATACCGCCTAGAAGTTTCTGTTCGATAATATCAAGATAAGGAACGCTTGGAAGACGATTCTTATCTACTAGAAAGCCGTGCTCCTGAATATAGGAGAGGGGCATGGATTTACTACCATGATCGATGTTGTAATAGTGAATTAATGCAGGAGCAGGAAGTAAGTAGGTTTCACTCAACTTTGCAAAATGCAAGAGAACGAAACAGATACCGCCTTGCTGGACAACTGCCTCCATATGATCGATTTGATGTTGATGAAAATTTTTCATCGGCATGGATTGCTTTTGCTGTGTTTCCTTCGCTTCAAAATCGATATAGCGTCCCTTGTATACTCCAGAATAGTCCGTCGTTGAGGCTTGCCTGAAATAGGCTTCAACAATCTTTGCCCGACTGCGACGTGGATAATCCACTTTCACGATTTGAATCGGTGTTGGTTTTTTATGGATGACTGCTAGACCTCGAGAAAGATAGTATTGATTGCTTTCATTGATCATTTTTTCAAATGTCATCCCACGATTCGCAAAGTCGACTGGATGTTTCCTTTGTGTAGAGACCAAGGTTTTTTTGGCTACTTTATGTGGATAGTTGACCATAGTTCTCCTTATTGGTACAATTACATCACTCTATTATATCATAAATTAGAATAATGAGGAAAAAATGAATACCATACTTGTTGCAGGTTATAAGAGTTTTGATGTGGGAGTCTTTTCCAATAAAGACCCTCGACTGACCATTATCAAAAAAGCCATTGAAAGAGATCTTCGTCGTTTATTTGAAGAAGGAGTGAAATGGCTAGTCTTTTCTGGTAATTTGGGATTTGAGGCTTGGGTACTAGAGGTCGCCTTTGCATTAAAAAAAGATTACGATTTTCAAATGGCGACGATCTTCTTATTTGAGAATGTTGGCGAAAATTGGAATGAAAGCAATCAGGAATTATTAGCACGCTTCAAACAGGTGGATTTCGTGAAATATGCCTATCCACACTATAGCAATCCGGGTCAATTAAAAGAATACAATCAGTTTTTGATAGATAATGCGGATGGAGCTTACCTTTTTTACGATCCAGAAAATGAAACCAATTTAAAGTATCTTTACAAAATGATGCAAGAAAAAGAACTATTTTATGTCAAACAATTAAGTTTTGATGACTTAAATGAACTTGCTGAAAATTTTTACGAAAACTAAGTGTTATACCTTGATTTTTCTTACCATTTTTTTATATAATTGAGATGATGAACTAGATTGGAGAGAGTAATGGCGAGTATTATTTTTACTGCGAAAGATATTTTTGATCAAGATTTCAAACGAGAAGTTCGTGGTTATAATAAAGATGAAGTAAATGAATTTTTGGATGATGTCATAAAAGACTATGAAACCTATGCTGCTTTGGTGAAGGAATTGCGTGAAGAAAACGCCCGCCTTCGTGAAGAACTTGCCCAAAAAGCACAGGAAACACCACAAACATCTCCGATTGCTAGCACTGCTACGCAAGAATTCCCGCAAGTGACAACAGCGACGAACTTTGATATTCTCAAACGTCTTAATCGTTTGGAAAAAGAAGTTTTTGGGAAACAGATCGTAGATCGCGATTATTAATTCCATAGATCGTGCAATTTTTGGATAATCGCGTGAGAGAATGCTCTCATGAGGAAAGTCCATGCTAGCACAGGCTGTGATGCCTGTAGTGTTTGTGCTAGGTGAATCCATAAGCCTAGGGACTTGGTATTCAAGTTACGGCGAGTGAAGGAGCTAAGTCTAAGGATATGCTCTAGTAACTCTGAAAGTGCCACAGTGACGTAGTTTTTAGGGAAACCTAAAAAGTGGAACGCGGTAAACCCCTCAAGCTAGCAACCCAAACTTTGGTCGGGGCATGGAATGCGTGGAAACGAACATAGCATTCTGACTGGAAACAGTAGACAGATGATTATCGAAGGAAATGGTACCTAGTCATTTCTGGAACAAAACATGGCTTATAGAAAATTGCATATAGGTTGATGAGGTGGAGAGAGATCTCAACCTCCTTTTTTAAAGTGATAGGAATAAGATGAAAAAACAATTTGAATTGATTGCAACGGTCGCTGCTGGCCTAGAGGCTGTTGTTGGTCGAGAACTACGCGATCTCGGTTACGATTGCCAGGTTGAAAATGGACGGGTTCGATTTCAAGGAGACCGTCGAGCAATCATAGAAACCAACCTCTGGTTGCGCGCGGCTGATCGTGTGAAAATTGTGGTTGGGACTTTTCCAGCCAAAACCTTCGAAGAACTCTTTCAAGGTGTCTTTGCTTTGGATTGGGAAAACTATTTGCCTTTAGGAGCACGTTTTCCTATTTCTAAGGCTAAATGTGTCAAATCAAAGCTTCATAATGAACCTAGCGTTCAGGCTATTTCGAAAAAAGCAGTGGTTAAAAAGTTACAAAAACACTATGCCCGACCAGAAGGTGTTCCTCTCATGGAAAATGGGGCAGAGTTTAAGATCGAAGTATCAATCCTTAAAGACCAAGCCACCGTCTTGATTGACACCACTGGTAGTAGCCTCTTCAAACGTGGTTATCGGACTGAAAAAGGGGGAGCCCCTATTAAGGAAAATATGGCAGCGGCAATTCTTATGCTGTCAAACTGGTATCCAGATAAACCCTTGATTGACCCGACATGTGGTTCTGGAACGTTTTGTATTGAGGCGGCGATGATTGCGAGAAATATGGCACCTGGTTTACGTCGGACCTTTTCTTTTGAAGAATGGAACTGGATGGATGATCGCTTGATTCATGAAGTCCGTCAAGAAGCAAGCAGAAAAATCAATCGCGAGATCGAATTGGATATTATGGGAACCGATATCGATGCACGGATGGTTGAGATTGCCAAAGAAAATGCCCATAAAGCGGGCGTTAGCAGTGACATTACTTTCAAACAAATGCGAGTCCAAGATCTTCACTCAGATAAGATCAACGGGGTGATTATCTCCAACCCTCCATATGGAGAACGCTTATCCGATGATGAGGGTGTGACGAAATTGTATACTGAAATGGGGCACGTATTTGCACCTCTCAAAACCTGGAGTAAATTCATCCTAACCAGTGATGAAGGTTTTGAATCTAAATTCGGTAGTAAAGCAGATAAAAAACGAAAACTTTATAACGGAACCCTAAAAGTTGATCTCTACCAATATTTTGGGGAACGAGTAAAACGGCAGATAAAGGCATAGAAAGGATTTTTATGACAGAGAAGGATAAAAAGCCATTAGAGCAAGAAACAGAATCAATTTTAGACTTTGAAGATGCTAAAGAGATGACGATTGGGCAGGCCAATCGAAAGGCAGAAGAAATCGAAGCAGGTGTAACTGAAGGTGATAATGTCTTAGACAAATACATCAAACAACACCGGGCAGAAATTGAAGCTGAAAAATACGATACAAAAATTTTGGCCAAAGAAGAATTGGCTAAAGCTGAAGAGTTGGCAGCTTCAGAAACAGTTGCTGAAGTAGCTGAAGCAGTGGAGGCACCGGAAGTAACGGAAACAGTCTTGGAACAAAGGCCTGAAATGGATGCTATCTCAACTGAATTACCTGCTAAGATTAAATTTGGCCCCACACCAACTGAACCAATTGTAGAAGCTGAGGAACTTCCTGAGGAAACACCAAGCAATGCGGGCAAACGAATCAAAGCGGTTCTATACTCTGCCTTAGGTCTTGCGATTGTCGGTTCGGCCATTTTTGTGACCTATAACTGGATGCACAGTCGTGGAAAATCTGGTGGTACAACTGTTGTATCGTCTTCATCTAGCAAGTCATCTTCTACTTCTAAATCAAGTAGCAGTGAAACACAGGCTCAAAAATTGGAAGAGTTTACCAAAGCCTACGATGCCTTTTTTGTAGATGAATCAAAAAGTGCTCTTAAAAATGATAAATTCGGAGACTTGGAAAATCTGAAGAAACTGCTGGACAAATTAGAAGGAAGCAGTGATTATAATGCGGCTAAAACAAAATATGAAGACCTTGTGAAGCAAGTTTCTGCTATTCAAAAAGTGAATTCTCAATTCAGTTCTCCAGTCATCAAAGATGGAGTTCTTGATGCAACTGCCAAAGCGAAAAGTGATGCGACCTTTGCAGAAACAAAGACAGGCAATGAAAAATTAGATAGCTTATTGAATGAAGCAGTTGCGCAAGGACGTTCACAACAAGTTGCGACACCGGCACCAGTGACAGGGACAGGTGGTACAGATACTTCTAATGCAACTCCAGCCCCAGCTCAAGCAGCAACGCCTACGGCCCCAGCTGTCAATGCTGCTACAGGTAGTGCAGGAACGGCAAACCCAGGCTATTCAGGGTACGGTCTTCCAAGCGATGGTGTCCCACTTCAGCGGAACTTGAGCCGTGTGCCGTATAATCAAGCGGCTATCAATGATGTGAATAACCCAGCTTGGATATTTGGTGATGGGATCCTTGAAAAAGTATTGAACATTGCTCGTAAACGTGGACATATCACTGGCAATCAATACATTTTAGAGCGTGTCAATATCATTAACGGTAATGGCTATTACAACCTCTTCAAACCAGATGGAACCTATCTCTTTAGTATCAATGCCAAGACTGGTTATTTCGTAGGGAACGGAAAAGGTCATTCAGATGCTCTGGATTATTAATGCCTGAGCAAACATACCATTTCTGGGAAAAATGACAATAAAAAAGAGAGTGGGACAGAAATCGGTAATTCGTTAGAATTCGATTTCGTCGTCCCACCTCCGCACAGTTGAGTAGGGCTGTAAAAGCTGATGAAATCAGCGTAGTAGAGCCCACTCAACCACTGCGTCTTGCTCGACAATCCAAAAATAATTGAGAGGCTAGGACTTTTGTCCCAGCCTCTTTTTCGTATTAAACAAGATGACGTTCAAACGGATCGTCAGAAATTCCTTGGTCTAGAATCAAGCGACACCATTCTTTGGCTGAGAAGAGGCTGTGGTCCTTGTAATTTCCACAAGACTCAATGGTTGTGCCTGGGACATCCTCCCAAGTGCTGACTGATGAAATTTCTTCTAAAGATTCTTTAATCACTTTAGCAATTTCCGTACTCGAATGCTGTCCCCACATGATCATATGAAAACCGGTGCGACATCCAAATGGGGAACAATCAATCATACCATCGATGCGTTTGCGAATAAGCATCGCAAGAAGGTGCTCGATCGTGTGGAGCCCTGCAGTTGGAATCGCATTTTCATTGGGTTGCACCAAACGGATATCAAAGTTAGAGATGATGTCTCCTTTGGGTCCAGTTTCTTCCCCAATCAAGCGTACATAGGGAGCCTTCACAGCCGTGTGGTCCAATTCAAAACTTTCAACAATTACTTCTTTTGTCATACTCAAATCCTTCTTTGTTTTTCTTGATTATAGCATAAAAAAACAGATTCAACAAAGTGGAAATAAATGAATTCCTCACAGATGTTCCATGAAAGAAAAGACGATAAAAGAATAAGCGTTAAGCAAAAATATAAAAGGTTTTTCCTGTTTTTTTAGATTGTTAATTTTAGTAATTTATGGTAAAATGTAAAAGAATTTTTAATTCAACTAATTAAATAGATTTGGGGTAAAAGCATGAATTTTGTTATTACAGGTGTTTTTGCCGCGGTCATTGGTTTAGTCATTGGATATGTGGGAACTGCTCTTAAAATGAAAGCTTCAAAAGAAGCTGCGGAACTCACCCTTTTGAATGCTGAACAAGAAGCAACGAATTTACGTGGACAGGCTGAACGCGAAGCCGATTTGATTTTAAAAGAGGCGAAGCATGAGTCAAGTTCACTTAAAAAAGAAGCACTTTTGGAGGCAAAGGAAGAAGCCAGAAAATATCGTGAAGAGGTCGATGCTGAGTTTAAGTCAGAACGACAAGAATTGAAGCAATTAGAAAGCCGTTTGGCAGAACGTGCTAGCAATCTTGATCGCAAAGACGACATTTTAACAAGCAAAGAACAGTCTCTTGAACACAAAGAGCAAAGTCTTACAGATAGAACTAAACACATTGATGCGCGTGAACAACAGCTGGAAGAGCTTGAACACAAGAAAGTAGAAGAACTGGAACGTGTCGCTGCTCTAAGTCAAGGAGAAGCGCGTGACATTATTTTGAGTCAGACGGAAGAGCAACTTTCAAAAGAAATTGCCTCACGGATTCGTGATGCTGAATTGGAAGTGAAAGAACGTTCTGATAAAATCGCAAAAGACATTCTCGTGCAAGCTATGCAGCGAATGGCGGGTGATTTTGTTGCTGAGCAAACAAACTCAACCGTTCATTTGCCGGACGATAGTATGAAAGGTCGGATTATCGGTCGTGAAGGTCGCAATATTCGTACCTTTGAGAGTTTGACAGGTGTCGATGTGATTATTGATGATACGCCTGAAGTGGTGACCTTGTCAGGGTTTGATCCGATTCGTCGTGAAATCGCCCGCATGACAATGGAGAGCCTTCTCAAAGATGGTCGGATCCATCCAGCCCGCATCGAAGAGCTGGTTGAGAAGAACCGCCAGGAAATTGACAACCGGATTCGTGAATACGGTGAGGCCGCTGCTTATGAAATCGGGGCGCCAAACCTCCATCCAGATTTGATGAAAATCATGGGACGGTTGCAATTCCGTACTTCTTATGGTCAAAACGTTTTGCGTCACTCCATTGAAGTTGCCAAACTTTCTGGTATTATTGCTAGCGAGTTGGGTGAAAATGCTACCTTGGCACGACGTGCAGGATTCTTACATGATATCGGTAAAGCGATTGACCGTGAAGTGGAAGGAAGTCACGTCGAGATTGGAACTGAATTGGCACGGAAGTACAAGGAACACCCAGTGGTGGTCAATACTATTGCCAGTCACCATGGAGATGTGGAACCTGAAAGTGTTATCGCAGTCATTGTCGCTGCAGCTGATGCCTTGAGTGCGGCTCGACCTGGAGCACGAAGTGAGTCACTTGAAAGTTACATCAAGCGTTTGCAAGATCTTGAAGAAATTGCAAACAGCTTTGAAGGAGTTAAGACAAGTTTCGCCCTTCAAGCAGGACGTGAAATCCGTATTATGGTGAGCCCTGAGGCAATCAAGGATGATAAAGTGACGATCTTAGCTCATGATATTCGTGAGAAGATAGAGTCCAATCTTGAATATCCTGGAAACATTAAGGTTACCGTTATTCGAGAATTGCGTGCAGTAGATTACGCAAAATAAACGAAAAGCTTGAGATCTAGCATCTCAAGCTTTTTGAATGAAAAAAATCAGTTGAAAATTAGGCCGATTTTTGTTACACTAGATAGAAAGACATTGAAGGAGAAATCATGGCGGATCGTGGCTTATTAATTGTATTTTCTGGCCCTTCAGGGGTTGGAAAAGGAACGGTCAGACGAGAAATTTTTGAAAACTCGGACAATCAGTTTCAGTATTCTGTATCGATGACGACGCGTGCACAACGTCCAGGTGAAGTGGATGGTGTCGATTATTTTTTCCGTACACGTGAAGAATTTGAAGATTTGATCCGTCAAGGGCAAATGTTGGAGTACGCTGAGTACGTTGGAAATTACTATGGGACTCCTTTAACTTATGTGAATGAAACCTTGGACAAAGGAATTGATGTATTCCTTGAAATTGAAGTTCAAGGTGCGCTCCAAGTAAAGAAAAAAGTGCCAGATGCAGTTTTTATCTTCTTAACCCCGCCTGATTTGGATGAATTACAAGATCGATTAGTGGGACGCGGAACAGATAGTGCAGAAGTTATTGCGCAACGGATTGAAAAAGCAAAAGAAGAAATCGCCATGATGCGTGAATATGACTACGCCATTGTGAACGATGAAGTTCCTCTTGCTGCTCAACGTGTCAAACGTGTGATCGAAGCAGAACATTTCCGTGTAGACCGTGTCATTGGGCATTATCTGGATATGTTACCAAAAACACAAACTATTGTGAAGAGATAAATAATTAGAAATTAGGTATAGGAATATGATGTTAAAACCTTCTATTGATACATTGCTTGACAAAGTACCCTCAAAATACTCATTGGTCATACTTGAGGCAAAACGGGCCCACGAATTGGAAAGTGGTGCAGTGCCAACTCAAGAATTCCAATCGGTCAAATCAACATTACAAGCGCTTGAAGAAATCGAGTCAGGAAACGTAGTTGTTCACCCGGATCCAGAAGCAAAACGTGAAGCGCTTCGTCGTCGGATTGAAGCAGAGCGAATCCGCAAAGAAGAAGAAGAGCGCAAAATTAAGGAACAAATTGCCAAAGAAAAAGAAGATGGTGAAAAAATTTAAGGTTGGGGACTTCTCAATCTTATTTTTTGCTATTTAAAGGGTTCCGTGATAAAGTAAAGCTCATATGATAGAGGCTGGAGGTGAAAAAGTGATAGCAAAAGTCATCGTAGATGTTCCATTGATGCAGACGGATAAACCCTATTCCTATCAGATTCCATCAGAATTTGAAGATATGGTTGAGGCGGGAATGCGAGTTCATGTCCCCTTTGGTAAAGGGAATCGCCTCATTCAAGGGATTGTGGTAGACGTTGTAGAAGAGGCAGATACAAGCGAGGAATTGAAGGCGATTGGAGAGGTATTAGACTACACTCCTGTCTTAAATCAAGAGCAGTTCTGGTTGGCAGATCAATTGCGAAAAAGTGTCTTTTCCTACAAAATAACGATTTTAAAAGCCATGCTTCCCTCACTTCTTAATTCCAGTTATGACAAGATTTTGTATCCTCAACCATCTTTGGATCCAACTCTCAAAGAGAAACTTTTTTGTGAAAAAAATGAAGTTTCTTTTTCTTCTCTAGATGTGGCCGATCAAGCCCAAGTGATGCGGTTGGTCAGAAAAGGTGATTTGGTACTTGAATACAAGGCCAAGGATAAGAAACAAATTAAAACAGAAAAATGGTATCGCGTTAACCAGGAACGATTAAAAGAACTGCAACCGACTGCGAGAGCTAAAAAAAGACTAGTATTGAAAGAACGCCTGTTGCTAGAGCAAGAGGAGCAACCTTTAGCAGGATTGTATCAGGATTTTTCACGAGAAGTAGTGGCCTATTTTATTGATCAGGATATATTAGAAATTACCGAACGAGAAGTGAATCGGGCAGCATCTTACTATGAAGGAAAAAAACAAACCCGAGCTTTAGTCTTAAATCCAGAACAATCAAAGGCTGTAAAAACAGTTGTTTCTAAACTTGGGAAAGAATCAAAGCCCTTCTTATTAGAAGGTGTGACTGGAAGTGGGAAAACAGAAGTTTATCTGCAGATTATTCAGGAAGTTCTAAATAAGGGGAAAACGGCTATTATGTTGGTTCCTGAGATTTCCCTGACGCCACAGATGACGGATCGTTTTATTTCCCGTTTTGGTCAGGAAGTAGCCATTCTACACTCGGGCTTATCAAACGGTGAGAAGTATGATCAATGGCGAAAAGTTGAACGTGGGGAGGCCAAGGTAGTCGTTGGAGCACGCTCAGCCATCTTTGCTCCTTTAAAAAACATCGGAGCGATCATTATTGATGAGGAGCACGAGGCTTCCTACAAACAAGATAGTAACCCACGCTACCACGCAAGGGATGTCGCAGTCTTAAGGGCTCAATATAATCAAGCAGTCTTGCTTCTTGGATCTGCTACACCAAGTTTAGAATCGCGGGCTCGTGCAACAAAAGGGGTTTATGAATTAATTCGTCTAACCCAGCGGGCCAATCCGGCAGCCAAAATTCCAGAAGTTAAAGTCGTTGATTTTCGTGATTATATTGGCCAAAATGAAGCTGGTAACTTCACTCCGGTTCTAGTGGAAGCTATTGCTGATCGCTTGCAGAAAAAAGAGCAGGTTGTCTTGATGTTGAACCGCCGTGGTTATTCCAGCTTTGTCATGTGTCGCGAGTGTGGAACTGTAGATACTTGTCCCAATTGTGACATCTCACTGACCCTCCATATGGATACTAAAACCATGAACTGTCATTATTGTGGCTATAGTAAAGCGATTCCTCGACACTGTCCAAATTGCCAAAGTCCTTCCATTCGTTATTACGGGACAGGAACGCAAAAAGCCTATGATGAATTACAAGAGATCTTTCCTGAAGCTAAAATTCTGCGCATGGATGTGGATACCACTCGAAAAAAAGGGAGCCACGCAGCGATATTAGATGCTTTCGGGAATGGAGAAGCGGATATTTTGTTAGGGACGCAAATGATTGCGAAGGGCTTGGATTTTCCAAATGTGACGTTAGTGGGTGTCTTGAATGCGGATACTTCTTTAAATTTACCGGATTATCGATCCTCAGAGCGAACCTTTCAACTCTTGACTCAGGTGGCAGGAAGGGCCGGACGAGCAGAGAAAGAAGGAGAGGTTATCATTCAGAGCTACAACCCCAATCATTATGCGATTCGATTTGCCAAAGACCAAGATTATGAAGGTTTTTTTGCCTATGAAATGCAGATTCGCCGGCAGTTAGGCTATACACCTTATTACTTCACAGTTGGGTTAACCCTATCCCATAAGAGTGAGGAAATTGTGATGGAGAAGTCACATCAGGTCATGGAAATTCTCCGATCTGGCTTATCTGATCAGGTCCAAATCTTAGGACCAACACCTAAACCAATTGCACGCACACATAATTTGTATCATTATCAAATCATTGTGAAATATCGTTTTGAAGAAGGCATGACACAGGTCTTGAATCAAATCTTAGAATTTACACAAGAAAGAGGCAACCAAGATTTACGTGTCAGTATTGATAATGAACCTCAAAGTTTTATGTAAGGAAGAAAGAAATGACAAAATTAATTTTTATGGGAACGCCTGATTTTTCAGCGACGGTTTTAAAGGGATTGTTAGCAGATTCGCGCTATGAAATTTTGGCAGTTGTGACGCAACCAGACCGCAAAGTAGGTCGCAAAAAAGAGATTCGAATGACCCCAGTGAAGCAGGTAGCTTTGGAACATCAACTACCGGTTTTTCAGCCGGAGAAATTATCGGGTAGTCCGGAAATGGAAACTCTCTTATCCCTAGATGCAGATGGAATTGTGACCGCTGCTTTTGGACAATTTTTACCGACAAAATTGTTGAAGAACTTCCAATTTGCGGTGAATGTCCACGCGTCTTTATTGCCTAAATATAGAGGTGGGGCTCCCATTCACTATGCCCTGATCAATGGTGATGAAGAAGCTGGAGTTACAATTATGGAAATGGTCAAGGAAATGGATGCCGGAGACATGATTGCAGCTCGTTCTCTCCCAATTTTAGATGAGGACAATGTGGGAACTTTGTTTGAAAAATTGGCTGTCCTTGGACGTGACTTACTCCTAGATACTTTGCCAGCTTACCTGGCAGGGGAGATCGAGCCAAGTCCACAAGATCCAAGTTTGGTCACATTTTCACCGAATATTTTACCGGAAGAAGAGGTTTTGGACTGGACCAAAACCAATCGCCAAGTCTTTAACCAGATCCGGGGGATGAATCCTTGGCCAGTTGCTCATACGTTATTAAATGGTCAGCGCTTTAAAGTTTATGAAGCAGAGCTATGCGAAGGAAATGGAAATCCAGGAGAAGTGATTGCTTTGACCAAAAAAGAGTTGGTGGTCGCTGCAGGAGAAGGCGCGCTGTCCCTCAAAGTTGTGCAGCCGGCAGGAAAACCAAAAATGTCCACCACAGACTTTTTGAATGGCGCGGGTCGTCAATTGAAAGTAGGAGATCACTTTGGAAGTTAAACAAATGAATGCGCGTGAACAGATTGTTCGAGTGCTAGAAGAGGTTTTTGAGCAGGGAGCTTATTCTAATATTGCCCTAAATCAAGCGTTAGAACACTCTCAACTTTCAGATAAAGATAGAAGCTTTGTTACGGAAGTTGTTTACGGTACTGTCGCACGGAAGATAACACTCGAATGGTATCTCGCCCACGTGATTGAAGACCGGACGAAATTAGATCCTTGGCTCTATTATCTTTTGATGATGAGTTTGTATCAACTTGTCTATTTAGACCGCATTCCCGATCATGCCATCGTCAATGAAGCTGTCCAGATAGCAAAACGTCGTAAAGAAGGCAGTGAGAAGTTTGTCAATGCTATTCTTAGAAAGCTCCTCCGCGAGGGACTACCAGCTATTGATACGATCAAGCGAAAGAACAAACGTTATTCGGTAGAGTATTCCCTACCTGTATGGTTGGTCAAAGCATTGATCGAAGAATACGGTGAAGAACGTGCTTGCGCTATTTTTAAGAGTCTCTATCAGCGTAATAAATCCAGTATTCGTGTGATTGATCTGGACGAAAAAGAAGAGTTGGCTCAGCTACTCGAAGCAACCTCCTCTCTACTTGCTTCGTCCGCTCTCGTGAAAGAGCAGGGACATTTTGCGGCGCATTCCTTGTTTAAAGAAGGGCGCATTACTATTCAAGACGAGTCCAGCCAATTGGTGGCACCAGCTTTGGATTTGCAAGGAGATGAGTGTGTTTTAGATGCCTGTGCGGCGCCAGGTGGAAAGACGACCCACCTGGCTTCTTATCTCACAACTGGGAAAGTCACAGCCTTGGATCTCTATGATCATAAGCTCAAATTGATTCAAGAAAATGCTAATCGGCTCCATGTTGCGGACAAAATTTTGACAAAGAAGTTAGATGCGACAAAAGTCTTTGAAACATTTGGACCTGATGCTTTCGATAAAATTTTGGTAGATGCGCCTTGTTCAGGGATTGGTTTGATACGGAGAAAGCCTGATATCAAGTACAATAAAGAGAGTGCAGATTTTGTATCTTTACAAGCTATTCAATTGGCCATTCTGGATAGTGTTTGTCAAAGTGTGCGTAAAGGTGGTATAATAGTGTACAGTACGTGTACAATTATGGGCAAAGAGAATTTTGAAGTGGTGGACCAATTTTTGAAAAACCATCCAAATTTCGAACAAGTCCCATTGGATCACGAAAGAAAAGATATTCTTAAAAATGATTGTATCCTTATTACACCCGAATTATATGGAAGCGACGGCTTCTTTATCAGTCGTTTTAAGAGAATCTCATAATATCAGGAGGAAACTGACAGTATGGATATGACGATCTTAACCGATGTAGGTCAAAGACGGACAAATAACCAAGACTATGCAAATCAATATACAAACAAGGCAGGAAAACCGATGGTTTTTCTTGCTGATGGTATGGGAGGACACCGTGCCGGAAATATTGCTAGTGAAATGGCAGTCACAGACCTAGGTGCGGCTTGGGTTTCTTCTGAGATCGAGACGGTTAATCAAGTACGGGAATGGTTTGCAGAACATTTAGAAGCTGTGAACCGTCGGATCCATTTAGCTGGGCAAGATGATGAGCACAAAGGAATGGGAACGACACTGGAAGCTTTGGCTTTTGTAGAAGGACAAGTGATTTATGCCCATGTTGGAGATTCGCGGATTGGCCTCATTCGTCAGGGCGAATACCAGCAGTTGACCAGTGATCATTCTCTTGTAAATGCTCTTTTGCGAGCAGGTCAAATCACAGAGGAAGAAGCAGCCCATCATCCTCAACGTAACATCATCACTCAGTCCATTGGCCAAAAAGATGAGTTAGAGCCGGATTATGGTTTGGTGACGGTTGAAGCAGATGATTATATTTTGATCAATAGTGACGGTTTAACCAATATGATTGGCCCAGATGAAATCAGAGACATTGTCTTGAGTGATGTTTCACTGGAAGAAAAAGCTCAAACCTTGATTCGTTTTGCCAATAATGCTGGAGGCTTGGATAATATCACTGTTGTACTGCTCCACTTTACTGAGGAGGACGCAGCATGATTCAAATCGGCAAAATTTTTGCCGGGCGATATAAAATCATCCAACAAATTGGACGCGGCGGGATGGCAGATGTTTATCTTGCGCGTGATTTGATTTTAGATGGGGAAGAAGTTGCAGTCAAGGTACTGCGTACGAATTACCAGACGGATCCCATTGCGGTTGCGCGTTTTCAGCGTGAAGCAAAGGCGATGGCAGAGCTGGACCATCCAAATATCGTTCGGATTACAGACATTGGCGAAGAAGAAGGACAACAATACCTTGCAATGGAATATGTTGCAGGTTTAGACTTGAAACGCTATATCAAAGAAAATGCTCCTTTATCAAATGAAGAAGCTGTTCGTTTGATGGGGCAGATCCTTCTAGCTATGCGTCTTGCCCATACGTGTGGCATTATCCATAGAGATTTAAAACCACAGAATGTCCTCTTGACACCAGATGGAACAGCAAAAGTTTCAGACTTTGGGATTGCAGTGGCCTTCGCAGAGACTAGTTTGACTCAGACCAACTCGATGTTGGGGTCGGTTCATTATTTGTCCCCTGAGCAGGCGCGTGGATCAAAAGCTACGGTGCAAAGTGACATCTACGCGATGGGGATTATTTTCTATGAGATGTTGACAGGACACATTCCTTATGATGGAGATAGTGCAGTTACAATTGCTTTGCAGCATTTTCAAAAGCCACTCCCATCTATTCGGGAAGAGAATAAGAATGTTCCACAAGCTTTAGAAAATGTGGTGATCAAAGCGACAGCTAAAAAACTGACGGATCGCTATAAATCAGTGGCAGAGATGTATGTGGACCTTTCAAGTTGCTTGTCCTACGAGAGAAGAAATGAGAAAAAACTGATTTTTGAAGATCAATCGAAAGCTGATACAAAGACTCTTCCAAAAGTGAGTCCAACTCCAAAGACGGCTCCTGTTCCAATCTCTGAGGTACGCAGTGAAATCAGTTCGGTAGATCCTAATCGACCATTATCTGACCAGCAGACAATGGCACCAAGTAAAAAGCCAAGAAGACGCTTGCGGGCGCGCTACAAGGTCTTGTTTGTTGCCATTGCCCTAGTTCTTGCAGCCTTTACTTTCTTGTTGTATATGAGCCCAGCCAATAAAACAGTTCCAGATGTTTCCGGCAAAACCATTGCCGAAGCTAGAGCGGTTATTGAGGGACAAGACCTTCAAGTCGGTGAAGAGAAAGAAGAGTACAGTGATTCGGTTGCAGAAGGCTATGTCATTCGGACCAATCCAAATGCAGGTGCTCAAAAGAAAGAACAAAGTCGCATTGATTTGATTGTTTCAAAAGGTCCAAATAGTTTTGAAATGCCAAACTATGTAGGAGAAACACGAGCTAAAGCAGAGGAAGATCTGAAAAATACTTATAAAGTATCAAGCAAAATGATCACGATTGAAGAAGTTGAGACCTTCGATTATGCTGCAGGGACAGTTCTTGAACAAACCCCAGCTCCAGGAGAGCAATATTCTCTGAATTCAAAAACCAAGATTGTTTTGAAAGTAGCGAAAGAAACGACTTCAATTGAAATGCCAAACTATGTTGGATCAACTTATGATTTTGCTAGAAGTAATTTGATTGAGATCTATGGTATTAAAGAAGCCAATATCGAATTAAGAAAAACGGAACATCTCCCTGATGGGGTAGTTGTTTCTGCCGGTCAAATTGTCAGTCAAACTCCAGAAGTTTCGAGTACGGTGGATATTAACCGAACACGAATTGTTTTGACTGTATATGAGCCTAAAGTGACGGCTTCTTCAAGTACGAAAGCCTCATCAAGTTCAGATGCATCTAGTTCATCCTCTGCTGAACGATCAGATACAGAAAGTTCCAGCAGTAGTGCAACTGGTGGAGATTAATAATTCAGTTTAAGACTCAGATGGATTTCTGAGTCTTTTTGATTGTATGCGATTATCCAACTACAGACGGAAGTCAAATGAGGAAAAATTTGATAAAATAGGAAAAGATGAGGTAGACTATGTGGAAAATACAAATTTTTATTTTCGTTGAAGCCATTTTGTTAACATTAGCAGCAATCACCATTTTATCAATCGATTTTTCCAGATTTGTTGTCTTGATGGTTTTCTTTTTGCTCCTTTTGTATTACTATTTTGGCAAACAAAAAGCGAATTTTCTATTAATCGCGCTGAGTGTGCTCTTGTTTTTTATCGTGATGCTGAATCCTTTTGTGATTGCAGCCATTTTATTTGCGGTGGTTTATGGTTTATTGATCGCCTATCCTTATATGTATAAGGAAAATGAAGCCGTTGTGTTTGATGTTGAAGAGGATACGAAAATTCGTCAGGAAAAAACTCGATGGATTGGTGATTTACAACATTTTTCAAAGCAAAGTCGAGGGTATCGAGATCTGAATGTGATCCGAGTTTTTGGAAATGACACCCTCCATTTAGAGGAGGTAGCCATTTGCAATTGGGACAATGTAGTGATCATTCGGAAAGGTTTTGGAAATACAAAAATTATCTTACCGATTGATTTGGAATTGCATTTACAAATTAACACTCTGTATGGAGATCTGAAGTTTTTGGATCTTCCTGTCCGTAAAATGAGGAATGAAACCATAGACATTGAAACGGCACATTATCGGAGGTCGCACCGTTCTATTAAAATTGTATTAGTTGGAATCGTTGGGGATGTTGAGGTGATTCGCGCATGAAGAAATTAGACTATCTCCTATTGTACTTCTATTGCCTAATGGTGGTTGCGGTCATTTGTCATACCATTTTTCATTTTGTTGGTTTTCAGTGGGGCAAACTTCTCTCAGATCTTTCCTTGCTTCAATCATTCCTATTTTTGGTTTTTAGTCTGACGCTTGCATTGACGGCTTTGGTTGTCTTAATTATTAAAATCACGCAATTTGTAACAGTTCATGCAGTACAACAAAAGGTAGAATCTATCCTGACTGCTTCACGGCGAAAAGAAATTGCCCCCAAAGAATTGAATCAACAGTTAGATTTATTGGACAGCAAATTGCTTCGACTAGAAGAAAATTTACAAAAAAGTGAAAATCGTGTGATGCGAAATGAGGAAGAAATTGTGGAAATCGAGCGTAAGAGAATTGCGCGTGATCTACATGATACGGTTAGTCAAGAATTGTTTGCAGCCAATATGATTTTATCTGGAGTGGCAACACAGGCCCTTGAGTTAGAGAAAAGTCAGATCAAGCAGCAACTAAATGGTGTATCGGATATTCTAGGTACAGCCCAAAATGATTTACGCGTCTTGCTCCTACATCTTCGTCCTACAGAATTGGAAGGAAAAAGTTTGGTAGAAGGTATGGAGATGATTTTTAGAGAATTGAAGGAAAAGAGTAACCTAACAGTTGTCTTCCATCATAATGAAGTGAGCATTCCAAAAGATATGGAAGAACATCTGTTTCGGATCGTCCAAGAAATTGTCAGCAATACCTTGAAACATGCTAGAGCTCAACAAATGGATGTTTTCTTGCATCAGGAAGGAAAACAACTTCATTTACGGATGGTAGATGATGGAATCGGCTTTGAGCAGGAAAAATTGGAACGATTGAGTTATGGGTTGAAAAATATTCAAGAACGTGTAGAGGACATGGCGGGAACCATTAAAATAAGAACGAGTCCTCAAAAGGGAGTGGCTGTGGATATTCGCGTTCCTCTCCTTGTAAAAGATAAAAATAAAAAGGAAACTGTATGAAAGTATTATTAGTAGACGATCATGAAATGGTCCGATTGGGATTGAAAAGCTTTTTGTCCATGCAAACCGATATTGAGCAGGTCTTAGAGGCGAAAAATGGGCATGAAGGGGTGGAGTTGGCGCTGAAAGAAAGACCAGACGTCATTATCATGGACATTGTAATGCCAGAACTAAACGGCATTGATGCAACTCTCGCCATCCTAAAAGAATGGCCCGAAGCCAAGATTGTTATTTTGACGTCTTATTTGGATAATGAGAAAATTTATCCTGTACTAGATGCAGGTGCAAAAGGTTATATCTTAAAGACTTCGTCAGCAACTGAGATCTTACAGGCTGTAAGGAAGGTTGCAAAGGGAGAATTTGCGATCGAGACAGAAGTTAGTCGAAAAGTTGAGTCACGAAAGAACCATGCTGAATTGCATGATGATTTGACAGCTAGAGAACGAGATATTCTGGCTTTATTGACGAAAGGATATGAAAATCAACGAATAGCAGATGAACTCTTCATTTCTTTAAAAACAGTGAAGACCCATGTCTCCAACATCTTATCGAAATTAGAAGTCAGTGATCGGACGCAAGCAGTCGTCTATGCCTTTCGACACCATCTGGTGAATCAAGAAGATTTTTAAAAGGAAACATGCTATAATAGAGCGTGATCATAAGGGGGAGACAAGTGGACGCAAAATTACGTTATAAAGCCAAAAAAGTTAAAATTGTCTTTTTTGATATTGATGATACATTACGTGCAAAAGAAACAGGATTGATCCCAGAATCTGTCAAAGAAGTCTTTCATCAGTTGAAAGAAAAAGGAATCCGAACAGGGATTGCAACGGGTAGAGGGATTTTTGGGGTTGTTCCTGAAATCATGGACTTAAAGCCTGATTTTTTAGTAACCTTAAACGGTGCCTATATAGAAGATACAAAAGGAACTGTGATCTACCAATCACCAATCAATGAAGCAATCGTTTCTTCTTTTGTGGATTGGGCCAAAGAATCTGAGATTGATTATGGGTTGGTCTCTAGTCATCAAGGTGCCCTGTCCAATCGGACACCCTTGATCAGTGATGCTATTGACATCATTTATCCAAACTTACCAGTAGATCCAGATCTGCATTTGAAAGAACCTATTTTCCAAATGTGGACCTTTGATGAACAGGATAGTGAGCTAGAGTTGCCCCCTTCTTTGCAAGAGAACTTGCGCCTAGTTTCGTGGCATCCCCATTCATCAGATGTTGTTCGCTTTGAAGCTTCAAAAGCTTCAGGAGTTTCTCATCTTGTCAATCATTTGGGCTTGAAGCCAGAGAATGTTTTAGTATTTGGGGATGGATTAAATGATCTAGAACTGTTTGATTACGCTGGAATTAGTATCGCAATGGGAAAATCTGCTCCAGAGTTACAAGAAAAAGCTGATTATATCACTAAGAATTTAGAAGAAGATGGCATATTCTATGCCCTAGAGGAGTTAAATATGGTTGAAAAAGAATTGACATTACCACAGTTAGAACTTGCTACGGTTGACGGTCCTGTCGCTGTGATCAAAACCAATCACGGTGAGATGAACATTCAATTGTTCCCGGATCAAGCGCCAAAAACAGTTGCAAACTTTGTAGCTCTTGCTAAGTCTGGCTATTATGATGGTGTCATTTTCCATCGGATTATTAAAGATTTCATGATCCAAGGGGGAGATCCAACAGGCACAGGTATGGGTGGTGAATCCATCTATGGGGAGAGCTTCGAAGATGAATTTTCAAAAGAATTGTACAATATTCGCGGAGCCCTTTCGATGGCAAATGCTGGACCAAACACAAATGGCAGCCAATTCTTTATTGTACAAAATCAACATCTTCCATATTCGAAAAAGGAATTGGTCCGCGGTGGCTGGCCTGAAAAAATCGCAGAAATCTATACGACAGAAGGGGGAACTCCTCACCTAGACCAACGCCATACCGTATTTGGACAATTGATGGATGAATCTTCTTTTGCTGTGTTGGATGAGATCGCAGCTGTTGAGACAGGGATGATGGATAAGCCAGTAGAAGATGTCGTGATTGAAACCATCGAAATTGAGGACTAATATGAGAATTGGAGATAAGTTAGAAGGAACCATCACAGGAATTCAACCTTACGGCGCCTTTGTCGAACTAGAGTCGGGTGTGACGGGCTTGATTCATATCTCAGAGATTAGAAGTGGTTATGTAAGTAATATTCAGGATATTCTGTCGATTGGGGAGAAGGTCTTTGTCCAAGTCATCGATGTTGATGAATATTCTAAGAAAGCTAGCCTCTCTCTGAGAACACTAGAAGAAACACCACAACGAAGTATTCGACACCATCGTTTTTCAAATGACCGCTACAAGAGTGGTTTTGCGCCCTTAGCTCAACAGATGCCGACCTGGGTCAAAGAAGGAAAGGTATTCTTTAGCAAACAAGAAAAAAAATAAAAACTTCGATAGGTTGATGAAACCTATCGAAGTTTTTTTGATATAGAGAATTATTCAAATTCGTAAAGGGTAGTAGAAAGGTAACGTTCTCCATTATCTGGTGCAAGAGCAAGAACTTTTTTACCGCTACCCAATTCTTTTGCGACTTCAATAGCAGCATAGATAGCAGCTGCGCTTGAGATACCGACTAAGAATCCTTCAGCTCCACCGATAGCGCGTGCAAGTTCGAAAGCTTCTTCTGAAGATACGCGACGAACACCATCATATGCATTAGTGTCTAAAGTATTTGGGATAAAACCAGCTGAAATCCCTTGGATTTTATGTGGTCCAGGTTTTTCGCCAGAAAGGACTGCAGATTCATTGGCCTCAACGGCATAGACTTTGACAGCAGGATTATTCTTTTTCAAAGTATGAGAAATACCAGAAACAGTACCACCAGTACCAACACCTGCGACAAAAGCATCTAAACCATCTTTTCCAAAGGCATCAACGATTTCTTGTCCTGTCGTTCTTTCATGTACCTCTGGGTTAGCAGGGTTTTCAAATTGAAGAGGAAGGAAGCCATTTCTTTCTGCAGCGATTGCTTCAGCTTTAGCGATAGCGCCTTTCATTCCTTCACTTCCAGGAGTCAAAACGAGTTCAGCTCCATAGGCTTGGATGATTTTACGACGTTCCACACTCATGGTTTCAGGCATGACAATCACAACTTTGTAGCCTTTAGCTGCGCCGACCCATGACAAGCCAATCCCTGTGTTCCCACTAGTTGCTTCGACAATGGTATCACCTGGTTTGATCAAGCCATCCGCTTCAGCTTTTTCAATCATGCTCAAAGCAATCCGGTCTTTAACAGATGATCCAGGATTGAAAGCTTCGAGTTTGACATAGACATCTGCAGCTCCTTCAGGAACAAGACGGTTCAATTTGACAATCGGAGTGTTCCCAATCAATTCTGTAATATTTTCATAAATAGCCATAATATACCTCAGTTCTAGGTTTTCTTGATACTAACAAGTATAGTCCCTTGCGGGAAGAATGTAAAATATAGAAATTTTATGGGTGTGATAAAAAAAAACTATCGTTGCCGATAGCTTCTTTGATTATTTTTCTACAGAAAGTAGGGGTACTTCAACCTCACGAATTCCTTGGTCCTCAATAATGACTTTGCCATTGTAAAATTCGACTAAAGCTGCTGTGATAGAACTTGTGTTTTCTTTATCTACAAAAATAGTTGTCATCACCTGATCTGTAAACATCGGATCTTGTTCCGCCAATTGATGGTCTTTTAAGAAATTAGCAAATTCTTGGTATTGGGAATAAGAAAGTGTGATCCCAAGTACCACTTGCTCTTTGATTTCTACCAGTCCAATCTCTCGAACTGCTTGTGCAACACTTCCAGCATAAGCACGAATCAGACCGCCAGCGCCTAATTTAATACCTCCGAAATAGCGGGTAACCACGACACAACTATTAGTGATGCGATGATTCTCCAAAACTCCTAACATCGGTACCCCAGCTGTTCCACTAGGCTCTCCATCATCACTGGTTCGTTTGATGTCACTTTGTTCCCCAATGATGAAAGCAGAGCAGTTATGCGTAGCCTTATAGTGTTCCTTTTTGATGGCATTGATAAAATCTCTAGCTTCCTCTTCAGAGGAGACTCGCTTGACATGACAAATGAATTTTGATTTTTTGATTTCTTCTTGAACAGTACCGTTCTCTTTAAATGTAACATATTCCATATTCTTATTTTACAAAAAAAGAATGATTTTCTCCAACTTTTGCGAATTAATAAGTATGAAGATAGAAGATTCTTATGGAAGACTCTTAACGGAGAGTCAAATGACAAATGATCTGAAAGAAATTGCCCAAGAACTTCCAGCTATGGAAAAACAGAATGGAAGGTACCAATGTTTTCGATGTGGCAGTTTGATTGATCAAAAACTGTGGAAGTTGAGTGAGGAGGTGCTGTATTGTAGAGCCTGTATCCAATTGGGAAGGATCCGGAGTGATCAAAAACTTTATACTATTGCACAGCAAGAATTTGAAGGGAAAGAGGTGCTAAACTGGAAAGGGACCTTGACTTCCTATCAACAAGAGGTATCTGAAGGACTCATCCAAGCAGTTAAAGCAGGAAAACACGCCTTGGTACATGCTGTGACAGGAGCTGGAAAAACGGAAATGATGTATCAAGTTGTAGCAACAGCGATCAAGGCAGGGAAAGCAGTCTGTATTGCTACCCCAAGAATCGATGTCTGTATAGAATTGTACGGAAGGATGAAGAAAGATTTTTCCTGCCCCATCTCTTTACTTCATGGAGAATCGGAACCCTATTTTAGAACACCCTTGGTGATCGCTACAACCCACCAATTGCTAAAGTTTTATCAGGCCTTTGACCTCCTTATTATAGATGAAGTAGATGCGTTTCCCTATGTTGACAATCCAATCTTATATAAAGCAGCTCAGAATGCGATAAAAAAAGAGGGGAATACCATATATTTAACAGCAACCTCTACAGATGAGTTAGATAAAAAGGTCAAGAAAAAAGAAATCATTCGTTATAGCCTTCCAAGAAGATTTCATGGAAACCCACTAGTGGTCCCCGAAATAAAATGGGTGCCGAAAATTAGAGAAAAAATAGAAAAAGGAAGAATCCCTTACGAACTATTGCAACTGATTAAGAAACAAAGACAGACTCACAACCCATTGTTAATCTTTGTATCTGAAATAGAATTAGGACAACAATTTACTGAAAACTTAAAAAAATACTTTCCCAAAGAAACAGTAGGTTTTGTATCCTCACAGACAAGAGACCGCCTACGAATGGTAGAAGAGTTTAGAAATAGAGCCATAACCATGCTAGTCTCGACAACGATTTTAGAAAGAGGAGTGACCTTTCCGTTTGTAGATGTCTTTGTTTTAGAAAGTAATCACAAATTATTTACTAAAAGTGCCCTCGTACAAATTTCAGGAAGGGTCGGTCGAAGTAAAGAAAGACCAACAGGTGAACTACTTTTTCTATCAGATGGCATTACACGAGAAATGAAGAAAGCGATCAAAGAAATAAAGGAAATGAATCAGGAGGCTGGATTTTGAAAGAATGCTTGCTTTGTACTAAAGAGTTGAAAACTGGTGAATATTTCATGGACCTTATTTTTATGAATCAACAAGAAGAATGGATTTGTAAAGAATGCAAAGAAGATTTCGAACAAATTGGCGAAATCCATTGTCCTAGATGTTATAAAGATAAGGAGGAGAAAGTATGTAAAGATTGTGAATACTGGATACAAAAGGGGAATATGGTCGAACATGAAGCATTATATAGATATAATACAGCAATGAAGGACTATTTCAAGCGATATAAATTTGAAGGCGATCGTTTATTAGGAATGGTATTTTCAAGTGACCTCAAAAAAGCCTTGAAAAAGTATAAAAGCTATACGATAATACCGACTCCAATCAGCCATGAAAAAAAGCAGGAGAGAGGATTCAATCAAGTATCGACTATACTAGATTTTGCAGAGATAAAGTACAACAGTCTCTTCCAAAAAGAAGACACTTTAGCCCAATCAAAAAAAACAAGAGAAGAAAGATTAAAAACCTCTCAGCACTTTCAATTAAAAGGAGAAATTTCAGGAAAGCAGAAATATCTAATCTTCGATGATATCTACACAACGGGCAAAACAATCGAATTAATGAAGCGCCTACTAATTGAAAAAGGTGTGAAAGAAATAAAGACATTTTCAATCGCAAGGTAAAAAAAGATTTGCAAAAACTTTATGAAAGCGTTATAATATACATATAAATAAAAACATAATGTTTAGAAAGTAGGTACTAATATGATTAAATATAGTATCCGTGGTGAAAACCTAGAAGTAACAGAAGCCATTCGCGACTATGTCGTTTCTAAACTCGAAAAGATTGAAAAATATTTTCAGGCAGATCAAGAGCTAGACGCTCGAGTAAACTTAAAAGTTTACCGTGAAAAGACCGCAAAAGTAGAAGTGACCATTCCGCTTGGATCTATCACACTTCGTGCAGAAGATGTCTCTCAAGATATGTACGGTTCAATTGATCTAGTTGTAGATAAAATTGAACGTCAAATTCGTAAGAATAAAACAAAAATCGAAAAGAAAAATCGTATTAAATCTGGTGCAGGTAAATTGTTTACCGATGCAGTTGTAGAAGAAGCAGCAACCACAGAAAAAGTTGTTCGCTCAAAAACAATTGATCTAGAACCAATGGATTTAGATGAAGCGATCCTTCAAATGGATCTATTAGCACACGATTTCTTCATTTATCGTGATGCAGAGGATAACACAACAAATGTGATCTACCGTAGAGAAGATGGAGACATCGGTCTATTGGAAGTAAAAGAATAGAGATCAAAAAAAGAGATTGAAAACATCAAATAAATTATAGAAGAATCAGGAGCATTTGTGCTCCTGATTTTTTATATAACTAAAAAACTTTCAAAAAAATAAAATTTTTTGAGAAAAAGTGTTGACAGTAAGGTAAGGTCATGATATACTAATATAGTTGTCGCGCGAGAGCGACAAAGACCTTTGAAAACTGAACAAGACGAACCAATGTGCAGGGCGCTATAACTAAGGTTATAGTAACTGAACAATAAAAAAACAATAAATCTGTCAGTGACAGAATGAGTTTAAGACAAACAATTATTTTAATGAGAGTTTGATCCTGGCTCAGGATGAACGCTGGCGGCGTGCCTAATACATGCAAGTAGAACGCTGAAGCTTGGTGCTTGCACCGAGCGGAAGAGTTGCGAACGGGTGAGTAACGCGTAGGTAACCTGCCTCTTAGCGGGGGATAACTATTGGAAACGATAGCTAATACCGCATAAAAGTCGATATCGCATGATGTTGACTTGAAAGGTGCAATTGCATCACTAAGAGATGGACCTGCGTTGTATTAGCTAGTTGGTGAGGTAACGGCTCACCAAGGCGACGATACATAGCCGACCTGAGAGGGTGATCGGCCACACTGGGACTGAGAC
>ENA-OWPP01000275-OWPP01000275.1-human-gut-metagenome-genome-assembly--contig:-NODE-275-length-62332-cov-8.985002_pt1 | contig 62332 bp, 57 predicted proteins | sample MGYA00248265_ERZ651848 | MGnify/ENA primary metagenome ERZ651848 (study PRJEB26924, sample SAMEA4378233) | human gut metagenome | biome: human gut; feature: human-associated habitat; material: faeces...
AGTAGGTAACCGCCACTTTAAGGAGCGATTCGAAAGAATCGCTCCTTTTTTGTTTGGATTAAACGAAAAGGTAATCTTGAAGGCTCGTAGCAGACTGGAGTAATCGACTTCACGTTCCGAAGGAGGAGACCGGATGGCGCATTCCTCTTCTGATGTATACTCAAAAGCAGCGCATATCTGTAGATCTCATGCTGTGTGAAACAAGGGGATAGTAGTGCAAACGTCAAGGCTGTACAGGCACAGGACGAAATACCGTGTTATGAGATGAGCGTGAATGTTGTGAATAAAAATAGGCGGAGTGCTGCCGGCTGCGTATTTATGAATGATATTGCGATTCGTATTTCTTATAGTATCGTGTAAGGAGGATAAAACCGACCAAGGCAAAGGGTACCCCTATCAGGGCGGGGTATTGATACCCCCAGTGCAGAACCTTTCCTCCGCAGTAGGCTCCGATAGCGTTTCCGAGGTTGAAGGCGACCTGTACGCAGGCAGCTCCGAACATTTCTCCCCCTGCCGCAACCCGGATGATGGAGACCTGTTCCGGACTCGACACGGCGAACAGGCAGGCTGTACAGGAGGCCATCAATAACGCGGCGCACCAGGGATGTGGCGCCAGGAAAAAAATCAGTAATAGAATGATGCAGATCATGCCTTGTACCGTTGCTCCGACCCTGCCGGGCGTATAGCGATCGGAGAGGCGTCCGCTCGTCAAATTCCCGACGACCATCCCGAAGCCGGCCAGCATCATCAATGCCGTCATACTGGCCGGAGAAAAGCCGGAAATATGGATCAGCATCGGCGTTACATAGCTGTACCAACAGAATACGCCTCCGTTTCCGAGTGCCGTGGCACCCAGGATTAGCCATGGAGCGGGCTTTCTCAGGAACCGGAATTGCCCTTTGAACCCGGTATCCTTAACTCCCTTTACGTGGGGAACCCATCGCCAGATGTAGTAGAGCATGACCAAACCCCAGCAACCGACGATCAGGAATGTCACGCGCCAGGAGATCATCGCACTGAGCGAAGTACCCAGTGGAACTCCGAAAAGGTTGGCGACGGTCATTCCGGCAATCATGATCGAGACGGCCTCGGAACCTTTCCCTTTGTCGGCCAGTTTTTCAGCTACTATGGATGCGACTCCGAAATAGGCCCCGTGGGGTAAGCCCGAAATAAAGCGTGCGGAGAGTAGAGTCCAATAACCGGATGCTGCGGTTGCAAATAGATTTCCTGCGATTACTACGCTGACCAGGGCCAGCAGTATGTGTTTCAATGGGAAACGCCGGGCGAGAATAAGTGCAGGTGCGCCGCAGCAAACACCCAATGCGTAAGCCGAGATAAAATGTCCCGCCTGTTCGATGCTGATGTGCAGGTTTGCGGCGACATCAGGCAGGATTCCCATCATGACGAATTCGGCGATTCCTAATCCCAAAGTACCGAATGCCAAAGCGAGCAAACTTTTCTTCATAACGACTGTGTTTCGCTACAGACGATCCCCGACGGAACGAAGCCTGTCCCGTTGCGATCGAAAACGGTTCGTGAGGGCAACTGCAACTGTTCCCCCGGAGCGTCGACCCGGTGTCCGGTTTGCGGATCGGGAAGCCCGCAAATATAGAAAACCTGACATTGAAGTCGAACAAACGAGCCGGTTTTCTTTGTATGCAGAAAACGGTTTGCGACGAATCATGTTCTATTTTCGCAAGAAACAGACCCGATGTGTTGGATTTTTCAGCCGATATGTTTATTTTAGTTCTTATATTACGGGAAAGTCTCCCGCTTATTGTGATGCAAGCGATACGGTTGCTTGCTGTTTTGGGTATTGTCCTACTTAAATTTTCTGATTATGGAAGTCATTCAACCCAACAACGAACCGACAACTTCGGGTAATCCGACCATTATTGTCAATCAGCCTGTTCCCAAGTCGAACGGAATGGGGACGGCCGGGTTCGTATTAGCCCTGCTGGCCCTGTTTCTCGGTTGGGTTCCGGTAGTCGGCTGGATCTTGTGGGTATTGGGCCTGATTTTTTCCTGCGTCGGTGTGTTCCGGACTCCGAAAGGACTGGCTATTGCGGGACTGATCATCTCTTTGCTGGGCGTCATCTTGTTGCTATTTGTGTTTGCCGGCTTGTTCGCCGCCGCTGCGGTATCGGCAATCTGATCGCGTTTTTGTATACCGTGAAGCTTTCCCCGTGAAGCAAACGGTCGGCAAGAAAATAAGAAAAGAGGATAGGCGGGGGAAGGTGTGTGTCAATAAAGGTCACCGGTTCATTTTCGACGATATGAAAAAGCTGGACGGGGTCTCCCATCCAGCTTTTCTGTTCGTTCAGGTAGGTGTCCGGAATTTTGACACGCCCAATGTTTACAGCCGTTTGCGCAGCTCTTCGCCGGCCTCTTCGTAACCGGGTTTGCCCAGCAGCGCGAACATATTTTTCTTGTAAGCCTCTACGCCCGGTTGGTCGAACGGATTGACGCCGAGTGCATAACCGCTGATGCCGCAGGCTTTCTCGAAGAAGTAGAGCAGGCCGCCGATGTAGTATTCGTTGATTTCAGGAATTTCGATGCGGATGTTGGGTACGCCGCCGTCGAAGTGGGCGAGCAGGGTTCCCATCTCGGCCATCCGGTTCACTTCGCTGATGCGTTTGCCCGCGAGGAAATTCAGCCCGTCGAGGTTGTCCTTGTCTTTTTCGATCACCACTTTGTGCTTGGGCTTCGTGACGCTGATAACCGTCTCCATCAGCGTGCGTTCGCCCTGCTGGATATATTGGCCCATCGAGTGCAGGTCGGCGGTCAGCGTGACGCTGGCCGGGAAGATACCCTTGCCGTCTTTGCCTTCGCTTTCGCCGTAAAGCTGTTTCCACCATTCGGCCACGTAAAGCAGTTTCGGATCGTAGCTGGCCAGGATCTCGATCTTCTTGCCGGCACGGTACAGTGCGGTACGGGCGGCAGCGTAGATCATCGCCGGATTCTTTTCAAACGGGACATCCGTGCCCGTGGCTTTCTCCATATCCCTGGCGCCGCGTACCAGCTCGTCGACATTGATACCTGCCGCAGCGAGCGGCAGCAAGCCGACCGGAGTCAGCACCGAATAGCGGCCGCCGATATTGTCGGGAATCACGAACGTCTCATAGCCTTCGTTGGTCGCCAGCGTCCGTAGTGCGCCGCGTGCGGCGTCCGTAATGGCTACGATGCGCTTGGCAGCGCCTTCGGCGCCGTAACGACTCTCGATCTCGTTTTTGATCAGGCGGAAAGCGACGGCCGGTTCGGTCGTGGTACCCGATTTCGAAATGACGATTGCGGCGATCTTGTAGGAACGGGTGCCTTCGAGCAACTCGTACAGGTAGTCTTCGCTCAGGTTCTGTCCGGCGAACAGGACGATCGGTTTTTCCTGCTTGTTGCGCAACAGCTGGAACGGATCGCTCAACGCTTCGAGGACGGCCTTGGCTCCGAGATAGGAACCGCCGATACCGATCACGAGGATTACGTCGGCCAGTGAAGCGAGATTGTCCGCGCATTTGCGGATTGTTTTCAACTCTTCGGAGGTGATCGATTCGGGCAGGTTGACCCAGCCCAGGAAGTCGCTTCCTTTGCCGCTGCCGTCCTGCAGCATGCGGTTGCCCTGTTCCATTTCGCCTTTCAGTGCGGCTACATCGGCGGCGCTTACGGTGCCGTAGATTTTGTCGATGTTGATCGAAAGAATACTCATAACGTTAACAATTTATACGTGGAGGCACGTTGATGCCTTTTGTTCTTTTGGATGGTTAATTAAATCAGGTGTCCGGTCAGTTTCGCGATAAGCGGACCCGGTTTTTCGCTGTCGTACAAAATGCGGTGGACCGTTTCGGCGATCGGCATCTCGACGTCGAATTTCTTGTTGATCTGTGTGATGCATTCGCTCGCGTAGTAACCTTCGGCTACCATGTTCATCTCCATCTGCGCCGATTGTACCGGGTAGCCTTTGCCGATCATCAGTCCGAACCGGCGGTTGCGGCTGAATTGGGAGTAGGAAGTTACCAGCAGGTCGCCTAGGTAGGCCGATGCGAAAGTGTTTCGCTCGGCCGGGTAGGTCTGTTCCATAAAACGCGACATCTCCATGGCACTGTTGGCGATCAGTACCGCGAGGAAATTGTCGCCGTAACCGAGGCCGACGCAGATACCTACCGCGATGGCATAGATGTTTTTCAGGACCGAAGCATATTCCGTACCGTAAATATCGGTCGAATGGCTGACGTTGATGTACGAAGTGCCGATCTTTTCACCGAGGGAGAGCGAATTTTCCATCTCTTTGCAGACCACGGTCAGGTAAGAGAGCCGCTCGAGGGCCACCTCTTCGGCGTGGCACGGTCCGCTGATGATGCCCAGTTGGTCGAACGGGACGCCGTAGCGGCGGTTGACGTATTCGGTGACGGTCACGTAATCCTCCGGCACGATGCCTTTGATCGCCGAGATGACGAATTTGTCCTGCAACGATACCGTCAACGGCTCGAGGGTCGTTTTCAGGTAGACGGACGGCACGGCCAGGATCAGCACGTCGGCTTCGGAAACGACCGTGTTGATGTCGTCCGAAAGTTTCAGGTTGTTCGTGTAGAAATGCACGTCGCGCAGGTAACGCGGATTGGTTTTGTGCTGGCGGATATGCTCCAGCACTTCGTTGTTGCGGATGTACCAGCCGACGGCCGATTCGTTCTCGAGGAGGATTTTGACCAGCGCGGTAGCCCAGCTGCCGTAGCCAATTACTGCGCAACGCGCCTGTCTGTCAATTTTATAGGTCATAACCGGATTGAAATCGAAAAACAAATTTAAGAATTTTTAAATAGTATTCCGCGCTTTGTCCTGAAATTGTTTCCGCTCCCGGGTTGCGGTACGATCTGGTTTTCTGTGGATCGTTGTGCCCGGAGGAGCGATTTGTGAGGCGGTTACCCGATCCTGCGTAAAAATCGAGGGAAATGTCGCGGAAAATCATTAGGGAAAATCTCTTTTTTGTTATCTTTGTAGCTTACTAGGAAAAGTATATTCAAATTTAAATTCGCAGAAGGTGAAAAAGATCAAAAGCGCGCTGATTTCAGTCTATTACAAGGATGGTTTGGAACCGATCGTCCGTCGGCTGGCCGCCGACGGCGTGAAAATATATTCGACGGGGGGGACCCTCTCTTTCATCGAGGGGCTGGGCCTCGCAGCCACGGCCGTGGAGGACCTGACGGGCTATCCGTCGATCCTGGGCGGACGTGTCAAGACGCTTCACCCCAAAGTGTTCGGCGGTATTCTGGCGCGCCGGGACAACGCTCAGGACGGCCAGCAGATGGGACAGTACGAAATTCCGGAAATCGATCTGGTGATCGTGGACCTCTATCCGTTCGAACAGACGGTCGCTTCGGGAGCCGAAGAGCAGGCGATCATCGAGAAAATCGACATCGGAGGCATTTCGCTGATCCGGGCGGCAGCCAAGAATTTTAAGGACGTGGTGATCGTTCCGTCGGTCGACCAGTATGCCGAATTGCTCGAGATCATCACTTCACAGCAGTGCTCCACGACCCTCGAGCAGCGCCGCCGTTTCGCCGCTTACGCATTCAACGTCAGCTCGCACTACGATGCGGCGATCTTCAACTATTTCAACCTTCAGGAGCAGTTGTCCGTCTTCAAGCGCAGTTTTGCGAACGGCACCGTGCTCCGTTACGGCGAGAATCCGCACCAGAACGCTACTTTCTTCGGCGACATCGACCGGATGTTCGACAAACTCAACGGCAAGGACATCTCTTATAACAACATGCTCGATATAGACGCTGCGATCAACCTGATCGAAGAGTTCACCGAGCCCACTTTCGCAATCCTCAAACACAACAACGCCTGCGGCGTCGCTACGCGTCCGACGCTGCTTGAGGCTTGGAAGGATGCGCTCTCCGGCGATCCCGTTTCGGCATTCGGCGGAGTGCTGATCTGCAACCGCGAGGTCGATGCGGCAACGGCCGAAGAGATCAATAAGCTCTTCTTCGAGGTGATCCTCGCCCCGGCTTACAGCGCCGAAGCGCTCGAAATCCTGAAAAGCAAAAAGAACCGGATTATCCTACTGCTCAAGGATACGACCCGTTGCAACAAACAGTTCCGTTCGCTGCTCAACGGCGTGGCCGTGCAGGACCGCGACCTGAAGGTCGGGGGCATTGACGGCGAAGTGCGCAGCGTAACCGAAAAGCAGGTGACCGACGAACAGATGGCCGACCTGATCTTCGCCAACAAGCTGGTGAAGCAGTCGAAGAGCAACGCGATCGTTTTCGCTAAAAACGGCATGCTGCTGGCAAGCGGTATCGGCCAGACCTCCCGTGTGGACGCCCTCAAGCAGGCGGTGGCCAAGGCACACAGTTTCGGCTTCGACCTCAAGGGTGCGGTGATGGCTTCGGATGCTTTCTTCCCGTTCTCGGATTGTGTCGAACTGGCGCATGAGGCGGGTGTGGATGCCGTAATCGCTCCGGGCGGATCGATCCGCGACCAGGAGAGCATCGACTATTGCAATGCGAACGGGATGGCGATGGTATTTACCGGACTGAGACATTTCAAACACTAGAAACGATATGGGGCTGTTTTCTCTGACACAGGAGTTGGCTATCGACTTGGGTACGGCCAACACGATTATCATAAACAACGGCAAGATCGTCGTTGACGAGCCTTCGATCGTAGCGCTCGACCAGCATTCGGGCAAATTGGTGGCTATCGGCAAGCAGGCGCGCCAGATGCATGGCAAGACGCACCAGAATATCCGTACGATCCGTCCGCTGAAAGACGGCGTGATCGCCGATTTCAACGCCGCCGAACTGATGCTCCGCGGGCTGATCAAGATGGTTAAAAGCAGTGGGCGGCTTTTCAGCCCGTCGCTGAAGATGGTTATTTCGATTCCGTCGGGCAGCACGAACGTCGAGATTCGCGCGGTGCGCGACTCGGCCGAGCATGCCGGCGGCCGCGAGGTCTATATGATTTACGAACCGATGGCTGCGGCGCTGGGCGCCGGGTTGGACGTCGAAGCTCCCGAGGGCCACATGGTGGTCGATATCGGAGGCGGTACGACCGAGATCGCCTGTATTTCGCTGGGCGGTATCGTCTGCAGCGAAAGCATCAACGTGGCCGGCGACGTTTTTACCGAAGATATCCAGACCTACATTCGCCAGCAGCATAACATGCGTATCGGCGAACGGACGGCCGAAGATATCAAGATCGCCGTAGGTGCGGCGTTGTCGGAACTGGACGAAGAGCCGGAAGATTTCGAAGTGACCGGGCCGAATATCCTCACTTCGCTGCCTTCGGTGCTGTCAATCTCGTACAGCGAAATGGCCTATGCCCTTGAAAAGTCGCTCGTGAAGATCGATGCCGCGATTATGAAGGTATTGGAGATGATTCCTCCCGAACTGTATGCCGACATCGCCAAGAAAGGCGTTTACCTCGCGGGTGGCGGTGCGCTGCTCAAAGGGCTCGACCGCCGGTTGTATGAAAAAACCAACATTCCGTTCCATGTGGCTGACGACCCGTTGCGGGCGGTGGCGCGCGGTACGGGCATCGCGCTGAAAAATATCGGCCGTTTCTCGTTCCTGATGAAATAAACGCGTTTGGAAAAGTCCGCCCTGCCCCTGAGGGGATTGTCGTCTCGGCCGATACTTTATTCGGATGGGGGATGCGGAACGGACGGAGCGCTCCCGGCGGGTTTGGTGCGGGGGCGGTGCGAGGTCACAGAATTTAGAGATTTTGCCGGATGATCAAGTTTTTCCTGTTCATAAAGAAAATTCATTTCCTGCTGCTGTTCATCCTGCTGGAATCGTTGGCCATCCACTATTATGCGAACAGTACGAGCTATACAAAAGTAAAACTGGTTACCGCCTCCAACTATGTTGTGGGCGGTATCTATTCGCAGATTGCCGGACTGAACAGCTATTTCCACCTGCGCCGCGAGAACCAGGCGCTCGCCCGGGAACTGGCCGAGCTGCGCAACCGGATGGACGGTATCCGGATTCCGCTTTCGGCGGCCGATTCGGCTGCCCTTGCTGCCGGCGATTCCTCCGTGATTTTTAATGGCGGCGTACGGCAGTATGAGTATTTCAGTGCGAAGGTGGTCAATAATTCGATCACACGGCAGGAGAATTACATCGCGCTGAACCGCGGAGCCGACGACGGACTGATGCCCGACATGGCGTTGGTCTCCGACGGCGGGATCGTGGGTTACGTGCTCGGATGCTCCGACCACTTTGCAGTCTGCATGTCGGTGCTGAACCGCAACTTTAAGACCAGCGGCCGGATCAAGGGGACCGACTATTTCGGTTCGGTTTTCTGGGACGGCAGCAGTTACGAGCACGTGACGCTTTCCGAGGTGCCGAAGTATGCACCGCTCCAGGTGGGCGATACGATCGTAACGACCGATTATTCGACGATTTTCCCCCCGGATGTGCTCATCGGCACGGTCGAGAGTTTTTCGCTGCACAATGCGACTTTTTACAACGTCAAGGTGAAACTGCACAGTAATATCGCGGCACTGGGCAATGTGTTGGCGGTGAAATACCTCGATGCCGGCGAACGCAATGCGCTGGAAGAGAGCGTTACTAATCCGAGCATTTATTGATTCGCCGCAACGGGGCCGGGCGCCCCGCAAAATACAGCTCGCAAAAAATATCAGGGGGAGCCGAAGCTCCCGAAAATATACGGCCACATGTATCGTTTACTTGAATACGGCATCCTTTTTTTCGTGATGGTGATCCTGCAGGTGTTTCTTTTCAGCCGCATCGGGATCAGTATCTATGTCAATCCGTTGGTCTATATCGCATTCCTCATCCTATTGCCGATGGAGATTGCCGGAGCCCTGCTGTTGGTGCTGGGCATGGTATTGGGCATGACGGTCGATTTTTTTATGGGAACGGCCGGGATCAACACGATTGCGACGTTGTTCGCCGCTTTTTGCCGTCCGGCGGTTCTGACGTTGCTCGTGGGCAAGGACGAGGTGAAGGAAGGGGGCGTGCCGAACGTTAACCGCATCGGGTTGAAGCGTTTTTTGCGCTATGCCGGTGTGATCGTGCTGTTGCACGGTACGGTGTTTTTTGTGCTGGAATCCCTGACCTGGAGTTTCTTTTACCTGACCTTGTTACGGATCATATGCAGTTCGGTCATAACCTTATTGTTGGTCTATTTCTGCCAGAAACTTTTTGCAGTGAACCGGCAGGGAGGGTACGGAGAAATATAAATGCAGATATAAGTTCGGGAGATATTGGTGCTGTCGGCACCGGATGCATATGGCCGGGAGCAGGATGTATCCCGGAAGCGGGTAGCGGCGAAGAGCCTGCAGGGTCCATGCGAACAAGGTGCGTTAGCCGTAAATACCTGGAGTCGCAGGGAACGTGAAGGAGCGGGGGAACAAGAGTTACGGTGTCGCGGAATTACAGGGAATAGGCGGTGTAGCGTGGAAGCAATAGGTATTTCAATCGGATCTCAGGAAAAGTGAATAGTCTGTCGCGGGTGAAAATATTGCAGTTGACCGTGGTCGGTGTCGTGCTGGTATTGCTGGTGCGGCTCTTCTATTTGCAGGTGGTCGACGACAGTTACAAAACCCGTGCGGATAATAATGCGTTGCGGTACATGGTGCAGTTCCCTCCGCGCGGCGAAGTATACGACCGTAACGGCAGGTTCCTGGTACAGAGCAAGGAGGCGTACGACCTGATGGCTACTCCGCGGGAGGTGGGCCCGTTCGATACGGCGGCGATGAGCCGTATCCTCGGTGTGCCGGTCGAACAGATACGCAAGGAATTGGACAAGGCTTCCCGTTTTTCTCGCCGCCGCGCTTCGGTGCTGTTCAAGCAATTGCCCAAAGAGGTTAAGGTGCGGCTCGACGAACGCAATTTTCCCGGATTTTTCACTGTCTACCGGACCGTCCGCTCTTATCCGACCAAGATCGCGGGAAACCTGCTGGGTTATGTCGGCGAGGTGGACGACCGCATTATCGAGCGCAATTCCTATTACCGCAGCGGCGATTACATCGGTCGCAGCGGGATAGAGCTGGCTTATGAAGATGTTCTGCGCGGGGAAAAGGGCGTAAAGATCGAGATGGTCGACGTACACGGCATTCCGCAGGGCTCGTATGCGGGCGGTATGTACGATACGCTGCCCTCACCCGGCGTGGCGATTACCTGTACGATCGACGCTCGGTTGCAGGCGCTCGCCGAAGAGCTGATGGCCGGTAAGGTGGGCAGCGTCGTGGCGATCGAACCCGAAACGGGGGAGATACTCGTCATGGCGAGCAGCCCCACGTACGATCCCGACGAACTGGTGGGACGTGAACGCGGGAATAATTACATGAAACTGTTGAACGATCGCCGCCGTCCCTTGTTCAACCGTGCCGTGATGGCGAGTTACCCGCCGGGTTCGACTTTCAAAACGGTGAACGGCCTGATCGGCCTGCAGGAGGGGGTACTCGTTCCGTCGCAGACCTATCCCTGTCACGGGGGATATCCCTACGGGCGGGGTGTGAAATGCCACAACCACTGGTCGCCGATCGACCTGATGGGAGCCGTGCAGACCTCCTGCAACGCCTATTTCTGCTATGTGTTCCGCAATATCATCGAGAACCGCAAATACGGGAACATCCAGCAGGGTTTGGATGTATGGGACGATTATGTGCGCAGTTTCGGATTCGGGCGTAAATTGGGTTCGGACTTCACCGGCGAGTTGAACGGCAATGTGCCGACCTCGTCTTTTTACGACAAGGCTTACCGTGGACGTTGGAACGGCCTGACGGTTATTTCGCTGGCGATCGGGCAGGGCGAGTTGGGTTGCACGCCGCTGCAGATGGCCAATTTCGCCGCTACCATCGCGAACCGGGGATATTACAAAATTCCCCATGTGGTCAAGCGCATTCACGACCGGGATTCGATCGACGGCCGGTTCTATGAAAAACACTATACGAAGGTCGATTCCAAACATTTCGACCCGATTGTCGAGGGCATGTACCGGGCGGTGAATGTGGACGGGGGATCGGCCCGCATGGCCCGTATCGAAGGAATCGACATTTGCGGCAAGACCGGTACCGCGCAGAATCCGCATGGCGCGGACCACAGTACTTTCATGTGTTTCGCTCCGCGCAACAATCCGAAAATCGCCGTGTCGGTCTATGTCGAAAACGGCCGCTGGGGCGGTATCGCAGCAGCGCCGATCGCGAGCCTGCTCACCGAACTCTATCTGACCGATACGGTGACCCGTCCGCAGCTGGTCGAATATGTCAAAAACCTGCAAATCAATTATCCCTACTATGGAAAATGACCTGAATCCCCGGTTGTCGGTAGGGCGCGTCGACTGGTGGTCGATCCTGATTTATGCGGCACTGGTTTTGGCGGGGTGGCTGAACATTTATGCGGCGGTATACGACGATCGCCATGCGAGTATCTTCGATCTGAGCCAACGTTACGGCATGCAGCTGGTGTGGGTCGGCGTGTCGGCCTTTATGGCGGTTTCGATCCTGCTGATCGATGCGAAATATTACCATATCCTCGCCTATCCGCTCTATTGGGGAACGATCCTGATCCTGGTCGGCGTGCTGTTTTTCGGTAAAGAGGTCAACGGGGCGAAGTCGTGGATCATGATCGGGCCGGTGGCGTTGCAGCCCACCGAGTTTGTCAAGTTTACGACCTCGCTCGCGCTCGCACGGTATATGAGCTCCTATACGTTCGATATCCACCGGCCGCACGATTTGCTGCGGGTCGGTGCGATTATCGGCCTGCCCGTACTGATCGTGATGTTGCAGAACGATACCGGATCGGCATTGGTTTACGGCTCTTTCCTGTTCATGTTCTACCGCGAGGGATTCAACCGCTGGGTCTATGTGGTGCTGATTATGGTGGTTTCACTCTTTGTCTTCTCGTTCCTGCTCGACCCGGCCGCATTGCTGATCGTGCTGTTGCTCGTGTGTGTGATCAGCGAGGGGCTGACTAACGGATACTGGCGCAGTAAACTGATCTATGTTGCGGCGCTTACGCTGTTCGTCGCTTTGCTCTATATGCTTCTTCCGATGCTGGGCGGATCGATCTCGCTGCATACCGCGATTCTGGTCGGCGTGGTGTTGTCGCTCGGGCTGGTGGCGGCATATGCCTACCGGTACAAAGTGCGCAACGTTCTGATGTTCGTGCTCTTCTTTTTCGGATCGCTCGCGTTTACCTATTCGATCGACTACGCTTTCGACAATATCCTGCAAACCCATCAGCAGAAGCGTATTCTCGACTTGTTGGGGTTGGAGTCCGACCTGAAGGGGTGGGGTTACAACGTGAACCAGTCGAAAATCGCGATCGGTTCGGGAGGCTTCTCAGGCAAGGGCTTTCTCGAGGGGACCCAAACGAAATTCAACTTCGTGCCGGAGCAAAGCACCGATTTCATTTTTTGTACGGTGGGCGAGGAGTGGGGATTCCTGGGCAGTGCTCTGGTCATCGTGCTGTTCGGCATCCTGATCCTGCGGCTGGTCCGTATGGGCGAACGGCAAATGGAGCCCTTCGGCCGGATTTATTGTTATTGCGTCGCATCGATCTTCTTTTTCCACGTACTGGTCAATATCGGCATGACTATCGGACTGATGCCGGTGATCGGCATTCCGCTGCCGTTTTTCAGTTACGGCGGCTCGTCGATGATCGCGTTTACCGTACTGCTGTTTGTGGCAATACGGCTCGATTCCGCTAAAAACGAACTTACTCTATAATCCTATGACAGACCTCCACAAAGGCCTTACGCAGGCAGAAGTGATCCGGAGCCGTGAGCAGCACGGCCGCAACCTGTTGACTCCGGCCAAGCGCAAATCGCTTTGGGCGCTTTTCTTCGAGAAATTTTCCGATCCAGTGATCCGCATTTTACTCGTTGCGGCATTCCTGTCGCTCGGGATCGGTTTCATTCACAATGAATTTGCCGAGACGATCGGAATCTTCTGTGCGATTTTCCTGGCAACGGGCGTCGCCTTTTGGTTCGAATACGATGCGATGCGCAAATTCGACCTGCTCAACAGCACGAACGACGATACGCCGGTCAAGGTTGTCCGGGACGGAGAGGTGATGGAGATTCCCAAACAGGACGTCGTGGTGGGGGATGTGGTGATTCTCCAGAGCGGAGAGGAGGTTCCCGCCGACGGACGGCTGCATGAGGCCGTGTCGCTCAAAGTCAACGAATCGACGCTGACCGGCGAGCCGATGATCGACAAGACGACCGATCCGGCCCATTTCCACCACGATGCGACCTATCCGTCGAACGAGGTGCTGCGGGGGACGACGGTGATCGAAGGTCACGGGGTGATGGTCGTAGAGAAGGTGGGGGATGCTACCGAGTTCGGCAAGGTGGCCGAACAGTCGACGGTCGAGAGTGAGGAGGAGACGCCGCTGAACCTGCAGTTGGGACGGTTGTCGAAACTGATCGGCCGTGCGGGAATCTCGCTGGCCGTGCTGACGTTCGTCGCGTTGCTGGTCAAAGGATTTCTTTTCGGAGGACTGTTGGAAGCCGACTGGATCACGATTGCCGAACGGGTGCTGCAATACTTTATGGTGGCTGTCACGCTGATCGTCGTGGCGGTTCCCGAAGGATTGCCGATGAGCGTGACGCTGTCGCTGGCGGTCAATATGCGCCGGATGCTCAAGACGAACAATCTCGTGCGCAAGATGCACGCCTGCGAAACGATGGGGGCCATTACGGTGATCTGCACGGATAAGACCGGTACGCTGACGCGCAATGAGATGCGTGTGCACGAGACGAAATTTTATCAGGAGGGGATCGACGACCTGATTCGCGAGGGGATTGCCGCGAACTCCACGGCATTCCTCGATACGCACGGCAAGGTGATCGGTAATCCGACCGAAGGAGCGTTGTTGTTGTGGCTGCGTGACCAGGGGGTCGATTATGCCGCACTGCGCGATGGGGCCAAGGTAGTCGACCAGCTCACTTTTACGACCGAACGAAAATTTATGGCCACGCTGGTCGATTCCCCGCTCGGCGGCCGTTACCTCTATATCAAGGGTGCTCCGGAGATCGTGCTGAATCGTTGCGCTTCGTTTCCGGATAAGACGGCCGTTGAGGCGCAGTTGGCGGCCTACCAGAATATGGCGATGCGTACGCTGGGCTTTGCGTACGGCCGTTGCGACGGGGCGCAGGACTGCGGGGAGGCCCTCGAACGCTGTCCGCTCACGTTTGTTGGGATCGCCGCGATTTCCGACCCGGTGCGCGACGATGTGCCTGCGGCGGTTCACGAATGCCTTGATGCGGGTATCGGTGTGAAAATCGTGACCGGCGATACGCCTGCGACGGCTAAGGAGATCGGACGGCAGATCGGGTTGTGGACGGCCGAAGATACCGATTACAATCACATTACCGGGGCCGATTTCGCCGCTTTGAGCGATGAAGAACTGCTGGAGCGCGTACAGGCGCTGAAGATCATGTCGCGTGCCCGGCCGCTCGATAAGCAGCGCCTGGTGAGGCTGCTACAGCAGCGCGGCGAAGTGGTTGCCGTTACCGGTGACGGTACGAACGACGCTCCGGCACTCAATTTTGCGCAGGTCGGCCTGTCGATGGGTACCGGTACCTCCGTAGCCAAAGAGGCGAGCGATATCACGTTGCTCGACGATTCGTTCAGCAGTATCGCCACGGCGGTGATGTGGGGCCGTTCGCTCTACCGCAACATCCAGCGTTTCGTGCTGTTCCAGCTGACAATCAATGTTGTAGCGGTGGTAATCGTGCTGTTGGGTTCTGTCTTCGGCAGCGAATTGCCGCTGACCGTTACGCAGATGCTGTGGGTCAACCTGATTATGGATACGTTCGCCGCACTGGCGCTCGCGTCGCTGCCTCCCAGCCGCAGCGTGATGAAAGAGAAACCGCGGAAGAGCAGCGATTTTATCATCACTCCGGCGATGTCCCGTTCGATCCTCGGCACGGCCGCGCTGTTTATCGTCGTGCTGCTGGGTATGCTCTTCTGGTTCGGCGAGGCGATCACCCCGTATGAATTGTCGGCTTTCTTCACTGTCTTCGTGATGTTGCAGTTCTGGAACATGTTTAATGCGAAGGGATTCGCGTCCACCCAGCCGCTGATTTTCTCGTGGAAAGGGTGTTATGCATTTTTTGCCGTGCTGTTGCTGATCCTGGTAGGGCAGTTCATTATCGTGACCTGGGGCGGGGAGGTGTTCCGCACGGTACCGTTGACCTGGAACGACTGGCTGTTGATTATCGGTTCGACGTCGTTGGTGATGTGGGTCGGCGAAATCGCTCGCACCATCCGCTATTTCAGCCGGAAACGAGGATAAACCACAGTCAGGAAGAAATATTGACTAAACTGATACCGGATAAATATGCTCATCAGGTCGGTCGAACTTCGGGATGTCGACGCTATTACGGATATTTACAACGGGTATGTGACGGGCGGTTCGGCGACATTCGAAACCGAACCGGTCGGCACAGCGGAGATGCGTTCCCGGATCGCCGGCATCTCGGCACGCTTTCCCTATCTTGTCTGCGAGGAGGGGGGAAGAGTGGCCGGTTACTGCTATGCACACGGCTGGAAAACAAAAGCGGCTTACCGGTATACGCTCGAAACGACGGTTTACCTTTCACCGGACTATCTTGGCCGGGGAATCGGCAAGCGATTGATGCGGGAGTTGATCGAAGCGTGTCGCCGGAACGGTTACCGGGCGTTGATAGCCTGCATTACGGCGGGAAACGAAGCCAGCATTGCGTTGCATACGGGACTCGGGTTCAAACAAGTCTCCCATTTTGAACAGGTGGGCCGAAAATTCGGGCGGTGGTTGGACGTGGTGGATTATGAATTGCTGCTGAACCCCGGTGACGGTGAATTCTGAGGAAGGTAACCAGCGGATCCGGACATGCGCATGTAAGTCGTATCTTCCTGTCGAAGAATGTCAGCAGGTCGGTTTGGAGGCTCTCCTGTCCGTTTTTTGCAGAACGAGTTACGTGAAGAGTTCGATCCGGACCTGATCTTAATCCCAATCCCAATCCCAATATGTTTGCTTAGGCCTGTTTCCGTTGTTCAGGAACGGACCGTTGGCGTATTTCCTGTTTGCAGGGACGTTTCCGTTCCGGCGGCGGAGACGGCTTGCAGGCGGGCAGCCTCTTCGCGCATGAACTTTTCGGAGACGACCACCCGTACGGCCCGGTCGATCACCTCGAACTCGAAAGGTGAGTAGCCGAGCGCTTCGCCGTCCACCTCTATGGCGATTTCGGGTGACGATTCGATGCGTATCTTACGCCCCCGGTTGAGGCTCGTCGAGTGCAGGCGGTAGATGCGGCCGTTGAACAGGACCTTGAAATTGTACAGCACCTGCAAGGGGTTCATCCGGCGGATCACCGTCAGGTCGAACAGTCCGTCGTCGGCCACGGCGTCCGGCGTTTGCAGCATGCCGCCGCCGTTGTATTTGCCGATACCGATCGTGGCACTGTATACCAGGTCGTTAACCACCAGTTGGTCGTCGACGTAAACTTTTACGCCGGTGGAGTTGTACCGCATGATCGCTTTGAGGGTACTCCACAGGTAGAGCCATTTACCCCGTTTGCCCTCTTCCTTGAGGTGGTTGTAGCGCCGGTTGACCGCTGCGTCGAATCCCACCCCCGCCACGTTGGCCATGTAGCGGGTTTGCCGGTAGGAAGACTGGTAGTAGGAGATCATTCCTACGTCCTGCAGGAACGAGTGTCCCTCGACGATCGCGCGGATCGCTTCGGAATATTTGCGCGGAATACCGAACATCCGGATCCAGTCGTTGCCGGTACCTACGGCGATTACGCTCAGCAATACGTCCTGCGTCGGCACCGCTTTCTGGATGAACAGGCCGTTGACGGCCTCGTGGATCGTGCCGTCGCCGCCTACGACGATCAGTTTGCGGAAACCGTTGTTGACCGCTTCGACTGCCAGCTCGATCGCATGGTACTTGCGCTCGGTGAAGGCATACTCCGGAACGATATGGTTGTCGCGCAGCAGTTTGCTGATTTGGGGCCAGTCCGCCAGTCCCCGGCCGCTGCCTGCGACCGGGTTGACGATGGCAAACCATTTGTCGGCGTTCTCCATCTTCCTGTGAAGTTGTGTTTAGCGCTGTGGTACGTGCGAGAGCGTATGCAACAGGTAATCCCAGAACTTGCCGACCGATGCGATTTCGGTCTTTTCATCCGGCGAGTGCGGATAGCGGATCGTAGGTCCGAACGAGATCATGTCGAGGTTCGGGTACTTGCCGCCCAGGATACCGCACTCCAGTCCGGCGTGGATCGCCATGACAGCCGGCTTGCGGCCGTAAAGCGCCTCGTAAGATTCGGTCATCGTTTTCAGGATCGGCGAATCCATATTGGGATTCCAGCCCGAGTAACCGCCGCTCGGCGTGACGACTGCCCCGGCCAGCGTGAAAACCGAAGTCATCGTCTCAGCAAGGTACTCCTTCTCGCTGTCTACCGAACTGCGAAGCAACGCCTGCATTCGTACCGTACCGTTCTCCGATACGACGCGTGCGAGGTTGGTCGAGGTTTGTACCAGCCCGGGCATCGAGGGGCTCATGCGGATCACCCCGTTGGGGCAGCCCTGTACGGCATTCAGCAACCTGTTCTGGCTTTCTGTGTCCATGACCGATGCGGGCATAGAGGTATCCCCGGCTGTGACCGTAACGCCGTCATCGACCCCTTTGAGCTCGGCGCAGATCAGCGTGTCGAACGTTTTAACCATCTCCCCGAAGGTCTGGAGTTTTTCTTGCGGGATCAGCGCCACGGCTGTCGCTTCGCGCGGGATCGCATTGCGCAACCCGCCTCCGTCGATTGATGCGAGGCGCAGGCCGAACTCTTTTTGTGCATGCAACAGAAGCCGGGCCATGATTTTATTCGCGTTGCCGCGTTCGAGGATGATCTCGATGCCCGAGTGACCTCCGAGCAGCCCTTTCACCTCGATTTTCACCGGCTTGAGCCCTGCCGGAACCGCCTCTTCCTTATAGGTGAGCGAGACGTTCAGGTCGAGTCCTCCGGCGCAGCCGACATACAATTCGCCTTCCGCCTCCGAGTCGAGGTTCAGCAGGATGTCCCCTTGCAGTACGCCGGGTTTCAGGCCGAATGCGCCGTCCATGCCGGTCTCTTCCGATGCGGTGATCAGCGCTTCGAGCGGTCCGTGCTTCAGTGTCTTCGATCCCATCACGGCGAGTATCGCTGCCAGACCCATTCCGTTGTCGGCACCGAGGGTCGTGCCGTTGGCCGTTACCCATTCGCCGTCGATATAGGCTTCGATCGGATCTTTGGTGAAATCGAACGTTTTGTCGTTGTTTTTCTGCGGCACCATATCCATGTGCGCTTGCAGGATGATGCCCTTGCGGTCCTTCATGCCGGGAGTGGCCGGTTTGCGCATGATCACATTGCCCGCCTCGTCGGCGAAGCATTCGATCCCGAAAGAGTTGCCCTGGGCGATCAGATAGTCGCGAACGGCGGTTTCGTGGCCCGACGGACGGGGAATCGCGCACAGGGCGGCAAATTGTTTCCACACCTCATGCGGTGCGAGTGCTGCTATGTTTTTATCCATGATTATCTGGTTTTATCCGTGTCAGTAATTGTCAAAACGCTGCCTTGCGATGCGAGCCCGGAATTTGTCGGAATGCGGTTTTCGGGCGCGTCGAATCCTTTGAATGCTGATGTCCCGAAACTGCGTGCGGTCCGGACCTGAACTCCGGTGCCGGATATTCCGAGCCGGCATGTAACGATGATCCGGGTAGTCCCGGGCCCCTCTGCCGGCGATCATCCGGCGGCTATTTCAGCCGGGCAAGCATGTTTTTCGTATTGTTTTCGATCCGGTCGAGGATGTCGTCGGTGTCGTCCTTGACGAATTTTTCGCCGGTTATGTGTTCGTACAGTTCGATGTAGCGGTCGCTGACGCTGGTCACGAACTCGTCGGTCATTTCGGGTACTTGTTCGCCCGGACGCCCCTGGAAGCCGTGCTCCATCAGCCATTCGCGTACGAATTCCTTCGAAAGCTGGCGCTGCGCTTCGCCTTTGTCGAAACGCTCCTGATAGCCGTCCGCATAGAAATAACGCGAGCTGTCGGGCGTGTGGATCTCGTCCATCAGCAGGATCTCACCGTCCTTCTTGCCGAATTCGTATTTCGTGTCGACTAGGATCAGGCCCTGCTTCGCGGCGATCTCGGTACCGCGTGCGAAAAGTTCCAGTGCGTATTTTTCCAGTTTTTCGTAATCTTCTTTGCTCACCAGTCCGCTGCGAATAATCTCCTCTTTGGAGATATTCTGGTCGTGTTCGCCGATCTCGGCCTTCGTGGTCGGGGTGACGATCGGGTGCGGGAATTTCTGGTGCTCCTTCATGCCGTCGGGAATGGGCACGCCGCAGATTTCACGGGCGCCGGCCTTGTAATCGCGCCACGAACTGCCGGTGAGGTAGGCGCGTACGATCATCTCGACCGGGAAGCCTTTGCAACGGTGGCCGACGGTGACCATCGGGTCGGGCGAAGCAATCTTCCAGTTCGGACAGATGTCGGCAGTCGCGTCCAGGAATTTCGATGCGATCTGGTTCAGGACCTGTCCTTTGTAGGGGATGCCTTTGGGGAGCACTACGTCGAAGGCCGAGATCCGGTCGCTCACCACCATCACCAGGTAGTTGTCGTCGATATTGTAAACGTCGCGCACTTTGCCGACATAGAGGTCTTTCTGTCCGTCGAAATGGAAATCTGTCTTGAGGATTGCTTTTGCCATGATTGTATGTTTTTTAATTTGAACGCTCGGGGTTGTTGTCCTGTGCGAATAATTCCGGTTCGGAGGCCTTCGACTGGTTGTCGAACGCTTCGACGATGTATTTGACCAGCCTGTGGCGGATGATGTCGCGGTTGTCGAATTCGACCATGCCGATGCCGTCGATGCCTTGCAGCAGTTTCATCACGGTGCTCAGTCCCGAATCGGCTTTGCGGGCCAGGTCGATTTGGGTCAGGTCGCCCGTGACGATGAAACGCGCGCTGCGGCCCATGCGGGTGAGGAACATCTTGATTTGGGAAAGGGTGGTGTTCTGCGCCTCGTCGAGGATGACGAACGCATTATCGAGCGTGCGCCCGCGCATAAAGGCGAGCGGCGCGATTTGCACGGTACCCTCTTCCATGTATTTGTTGAGCTTGGCTGCCGGGATCATGTCGTCGAGCGCATCGTAAAGCGGTTGCAGGTAAGGGTCGAGCTTCTCTTTCATGTCGCCGGGCAGGAAGCCGAGCTTTTCACCCGCTTCCACGGCCGGCCGGGTGAGGATAATGCGCTTGACCTCTTTGTTTTTCAATGCGCGTACGGCCAGTGCGATGGCCGTATAGGTCTTGCCCGAACCGGCGGGACCGACGGCGAAAAGCAGGTCGTTGTGTTCGTAAAGCTGCACCAGCTTTTGCTGGTTCACCGTGCGGGCGCGGACGATCACGCCGTTGTTGCCGAATACGATCGCATCCTTGTCGGCCGTTTCGTCGCGCTTGGGCATTCCCCCGTCGTAAACCTGGTCGATCACCTCGCCCGAAAGGTGCCCGTAGCGACCGTAATAGTCGATCAGGTCGGTCAGCTTTTGCTCGAAACGGCCGATCTCCGAGGCTTCGCCCATCACCTTGACCGACGAACCGCGTGCGATGATTTTCAGCTTCGGAAATTTGGCGCTGATCTTTTCGATGTTGCTGTTGCCGGCACCGTAGAGTTCAACGGGGTCGACGCCTTCGAGCAGGATAACTTTTTCTGTCATGTAATCTTGGTGGCGCTCCGGTTAAAAGAAGTAGCCCAAGTTGAGCTGCCAGCTGTTCATTTTGGTTTTGACCGTCTCGGTGTAGTTTTTGCCGAAGGTAAAAGTCTGCACCGGTTTCTTGAATTGTCCGTCGTAACGGATATCGATATTGAACTTGCCGATTTCGACGCCGGCTCCGACCTGGAACGCGACGGCCGACTTCGTGACGCTCGAGTTGAACGATACCCCCTCTTTGCCCGATTTGTTGGATGTGTCGGTCAGCAGGTTGAACGACGGACCGGCGAATACGCGCAGGAACAGCAGTTTGATGCCGACCAGTACCGGGAGTTGTACGGTATTGACCGAGTATTTGGCCGAAACATCGCTCTCTGCCATGGTGCCGTCCGGATTCAGCAGGTCGCCCTGCAACTTGAATCGGGCCGAACTGTAAAAGATTTCCGGTTGCAGGTAGACCGGCCCCAGCGGCACCTGTGCCATGACGCCCAACTGGTAGCCGAAGTTATTGCTTTTCGAGAGTTCGTTCCAGTTCATGCCCTGCATTTTCAGCGATTGGGTCTGGATACCGGCTTTGACGCCGAAGCGGATAGGACTCAGGGCTTGGGCGTCGGGTGCGGCCAGAACAGCCAGTAGTAACAGGGCCGAACCGATCAGGAGGCTCTTTTTTATCATATCGTTCAATACTTAATGGAAATTCAACGTTTCAAAGGTAGTAAAAATAGTAATAACTCGGATCATTTCATGCTGTTGCTCTTCCCGGTGCCGGATGGGGTTCCCGTCCGGCTCTTAGGTCGTTCCACGCCTGTTTCGCCCGGCCTTACGCCTGTCTCGTGTCTTGATACGGTTGTACTCTTCCGCACGGCGGTATTGTCCAGCGCAAAAAATACGCCGGGATGTCAAGGACTGTACTTCTGTTGGGAATAACTATCCTCTATGGTTTGGGTTGAATCGGAGCCGATACTCAGGTGACGGCAAATGTTTCCGGCCGAGGATGTTAAAGCAACGGACTGAACAACCGGGCCACGGCTTCGTAAATGTTGTGCAGGACCGGGCGCGTTTCCCAATACTCGCGCGTGACGAGCCGGCAACGCGAAAGGTCTTCGAGGAATTGTTCCTCCAGCTCTTCGGTGATGCGGCGGTCGTAGATGATGGCCGACACCTCGAAATTGTCTTCGAAACTGCGCATATCCATATTGGCCGTACCCACCGATGCGAACACTCCGTCGATCATGATCAGTTTCGAGTGGTTGAATCCCTTCCGGTAGAGGTATACTTTCACGTTTGCGTCGATCAGTTCCCCGATATACGAACGGGATGCCCAGTAGACGATTTTGGAGTCCGAACGGCTCGGGATCATGATCCGTACGTCGATACCGCTGAGGGCCGCCACTTTGATCGCCGTCAGCACTGCCTCGTTCGGGGTGAAGTAGGGCGATGATATATAGATGTGGTGCTGGGCGCGCGTGATGGCGGCGAAAAAAGCCTGCATGATAGAGGCCCAGTCCGAATCGGGGCCCGAAGTGGCGATCTGGACGAGGCATTCGTCGCGAACCGTCGTCGGGGGCAGGTATTTGGCGTGGTCGGTAAGCTGCTGTTTGCTGACGAAGTACCAGTCGGTCATAAAAACGATCTGCAGCATCCGTACCGCTTCGCCTTCGAGTTTGAGGTGCGTGTCGCGCCACGGGCCCATCTTCGTGCCGGTCAGGTAGCGCTGGGCGATGTTGATGCCGCCCGTAAAGCCGATGTGGCCGTCTACGACCAGAATTTTGCGGTGGTTGCGGTAGTTGACTTTGCTGGTCAGCCACGGGAAAACGACGCGCATAAAGCATTGCACTTCCACGCCCGCATTACGCAGGTGTCGGATATAGCGCCTGCTCAGGCCCCAGCTGCCTACGTCGTCGTAAATCAGGCGCACTTCGACCCCTTCCCGGGCTTTCCCGATCAGGATCTCCGCGATCTCCCGGCCCAGCGGATCGTCTTCGATAATATAATATTCAAGGTGGATCGACGAACGGGCGCCGCGCAGGGCTGCTTTGATCTCGTCGAAGGTAACGGTGCCGTTGTTCAGTACGCGGATGCGGTTGTGGTTGGTCAGCAGGGCTTTGTTGCTGTTGAGCAACAGCGTGATGATGTCGCGGTTTTCGGTGATTTCGCTGCGCAGCAGCAATGCCGCGTTGTTGATCGCGTAGACCTGCTCGCGGCTCATCTCGTCGATCTGTTCCAGGTCGTGCAGTTCTTTGCGGTTGAACAGCTTCTCTTTGCGGTGGTTGCGTCCGAAAACGATATAGAGCAGGAAACCCGCGACGGGCAGCAGGATCAGCACGACGATCCACGAGAGTGCTTTGACCGGGTCGCGTTTGTCGTGAATGATTACGCCGATGGTGATGAGCACGAAAAGCACGTAGCCGAAACTAAAAATGCCTTTCAGGCTGATCAGGTCGAGGAGGGTGAGGATGACGGTTTGCTGCATTGCGGGTCGGGTGCGTTGAAAGGGTGTTTCAAACAAAGATAATAAACCCCGGCGATATAGTCAACATTTCCTGTGCCAAGTATTTTGCGAAGGAGAGCATTCCCAGAGGCTGATGCCACGATGGCCATGGGGAAAGGAGGAGAATTATTTTTCGAAAAAATGAGGGGAGTTGGAAAATCGAAATTAAATGTTTAAGTTTGCCTTATCGGAAGAGTTCTGGCTCCCCTCTCAGGCGGGGAGTCGGGATTTTTTCTTTTTTTGCGTTTTATTTTACCTATTTAAATATCTCTTCACTATGGCATCAAAAGTAGTTCATTTGACAGAAGCCGGCTTGCAAAAAATCAAGAGCGAGTTGGAGCACCTGCGCTCTGTGGAGCGTCCTGCCATTTCGGCTGCGATTGCGGAGGCTCGTGACAAGGGCGACCTGTCCGAGAATGCGGAGTACGATGCGGCCAAAGAGGCCCAGGGGATGCTCGAGATGCGTATCGCCAAACTCGAGGAGATGGTGGCCAATGCCCGGGTACTCGATGAGTCGCGCATTGACACCAGCTCCGTACAAATCCTGAACCGTGTCACGCTCAAGAATATGAAAACCGGCAAAACCGTCGAGTATACGCTTGTTTCCGAGAGCGAAGCGAACCTCAAAGAGGGCAAGCTCGCGATCGGTACGCCGATCGCCCAGGCGCTGCTCGGCCACAAAAAAGGCGACAAGGTCGACGTCCAGGTTCCTTCGGGGATGATTCCCTTCGAAATTCTCGATATCGCGGTCGCGGATATGTAACGTCAGCCGTTGGCGGTTAACGGTATTGCAGTAAAGCCCGGATGACAATCATCCGGGCTTTACTTTATTGTGTCGTTATTCCATAATGTAGTTGTTTTATGCGGTTGTTTCAATAAAAAATTGTAGTTTAGTTATCGGCTGGGAACGGAATATTTCAGGCGCAGGGCAAAATACCGGGACCGGCGAAGGCGGGAGGGTTGAATGTCGGGGCACACCCGAACGACAGGCTTGTACAGAGGAGTAAATTATTTTACCGAATATGGGGAATAAAAGATAGGACAACGTATAGGATACGGAGCGATTCTGGCGGTTTCCGTCCTGCTGCTGATCGAGGCGGCTTGCCGGATTTTCTTTTGGGAGCCCCTCTTCAGCGACACGCTTAAACCATTGGCCTACCGACCTGATTCGGTAGTGAATTACCTTATACCTCCCGAATCTGGATTTTCGAAGTAAGCGGCAATCGGTTTCATGTCAATGGAACAGGGATTCCTGGGCAGGGATTTTCCGGACAAATCCTCCGGCCGGTTCCGCATCGCTGTGACCGGGGACTCTTTCGTATCCGGTACGCTGACAATGCCCTATTATACCGCATTCGTGGAGGTGTTGCAAAAGATGCTCGACAGTGCGGGGTATCGGGTGGAAGTCCTCAATTGCGGTGTGGATGGCGGCGCCCGGGACTATGATATTTTTAAGATGATCCCATGCAAGATAGCGCCGTTGCAGCCCGATTTGATATCGGTCTCATAAATTTAAAGGCGGAGTTGGACCGGGAGCAGGGTGATTTTTTTCGGCACGATGCCCACCCCAGCCGGCGGGGAAACCGGAAAATCGCGGCCCGCTTCTGCGATATCCTGATCCGGCACGAACTGATTCCGCCGCAATATGGGCCGCAGGATTCAGCGACCGCTGTACGGGGCAAGCGATAAGATGTCGGATGCTCTGTTGTTACGGGTCATAGGTTACAGGGTATGTGAAAGCGTGTGTTCGACTGCTGCTGTGTCGTCGTTGATATGACGCGTCCCGCAGGGATGCGGCCCTGCGGGTCATTTTTTTGTGCTTTCAGTTTCGGTATTTATCATTATATTTGTTCTGTCCGGGTTTCCGCTTCGGAAAGGATCCCGAGCCTAACTTCTGAACTATGATACTGAAACGTTTTTCTATCTTCACCTTTGTTGTTTCGCTTGCTTTATCCGCCGCGGCGCAGACCGGACGCGAATGGCAGGATCCCAATGTCAATGCGGTGAACCGAGAGCCGGTTCACACTTTTTTCCCGGATTATGCTCCTTCGCGGATCGTTGAAGTGTTGCCGGGCGGCGATCGGATCGAGACCTCTTCCGAATGGGTCAAATCCCTCAACGGACTGTGGAAGTTCAACTGGGTTCGCGATTTGGACCAACGTCCGACGACATTTTTCGCCGAAGATTTTGACGATGCGGGTTGGGTGGATTTTCCGGTTCCCGCAGTATGGGAGTTGAACGGCTACGGGGATCCGGTCTATACCAACATTCCTTATGCCTGGTCCCGCCAGTTTGCCGATAACCCTCCTTTTGTCGAGGAACGGAACAACCATGTCGGCTCTTACCGCCGCGAGGTCGAGTTGCCGCAAGTGTGGGACGGCCGCGAGGTCTTTTTCCATATGGGATCGGCCACTTCGAACCTCTATCTGTGGGTGAACGGCAAGTTCGTCGGTTACAGCGAGGACAGCAAGATGGGCGCCGATTTCAATATCACGCCTTATCTCAAACCGGGTAAGAACCTGATCGCGATGCAGATCTTTCGCTGGTGCGACGGATCGTATCTCGAAGACCAGGATTTCTGGCGTCTGTCGGGCATCGGCCGGGACGTCTACCTGTATGCGCGGCCGGCACAGCGGTTCGGGGATGTGCGTATCGTTGCCGATCTCGACGCTTCTTACCGCAACGGTTTGTTGGCTGTCGAAGTGGCGGGCCGCAACGTTCCCGGCGGCAGCGTGAAGATGGTGCTCAGCGGTAAGGAGGGCGAGTTTGCTCCTGTTACCGCGAAACTCGATTCCCGCGACAGCTGCCGTCTGAGCATGCCGGTGAAAAATGTTCGTAAATGGAGCGCCGAGCAGCCGAACCTCTATTCGCTGGCTCTGACCCTTTACGACGCTTCGGGCAAGGAGTTGGAAACCGTCCGCCAGCGGGTCGGTTTCCGGAAGGTCGAAATGCGTCCCGATAAGGGGCAGATCCTGGTGAACGGGCAGCCGGTGCTGTTCAAGGGGGTCAACCGTCACGAGATGGACCCGCTGACCGGATACGTGGTTTCGCCCGAGCGGATGATCGAGGATATCCGCATCATGAAGGAGAATAACATCAATGCCGTGCGCACCTGCCACTATCCTGACGATCCGTTGTGGTACGAACTCTGCGATATTTACGGCATCTATGTGATCAGCGAGGCGAATGTCGAATCCCATGGCATGGGATACGAGGAGAAGACGCTCGCCAAGGAGCCTTCCTATCTCAAGGCGCACCTGGAACGCAACGAGCGCATGGTGCGCGCGTTCAAAAACCATCCCTCGATCCTGATCTGGTCGCTGGGTAACGAGGCGGGCGACGGACCCAACTTCGTCGAGTGCTACAAATGGGTCAAGGCTTACGATCCGACGCGGCCCGTCCAGTACGAGCGTGCGTTGCTGAACGACCATACCGATATCTACTGCCCGATGTATGCGACTTACGACCACATGGAGCAGTACGCTTCGGGCGATGCATTGCCTGCTGCCGTCCGCACGGAGGATGCCCTGGTATGGGGAGATGTGGCTTTCGGGCAGGGCGGCCGCTCGTCCAAACAAGGCAGCTACCGTCCCCTGATCCAGTGTGAATATGCGCATGCGATGGGCAACTCGATGGGCGGTTTCGGCGAGTACTGGGACCTGATCCGCAAATACCCGAAGTTACAGGGCGGGTTTATCTGGGATTTCGTCGATCAGGGCTTCCGCAAGTATAACGACCGGGGCGATATGTTCTACGCCTACGGCGGCGACTACAATCCGTACGACCCCTCGGACAAGAATTTCAACTGCAACGGACTGATTAGTCCCGACCGTCGTCCGAATCCGCACATGGGCGAAGTGCGTTATTACTACCAGTCGGTTTGGACGACCCCCGGCGATATGGACAAAGGCGTGCTGAAGGTCTATAACGAAAATTTCTTTACCGATCTGTCCGGCCTTTACCTGGAGTGGGAACTGGTCAACGGGCCCAAAGGTTATGTGCTTTCGAAGGGGTTCGTGAATCAGCTGCCGGTTGCCCCGCAGCGGACAGGAACCGTTACGCTCGAAGGTTACAACGTGCCTGGGGGGAGTGAGGACGATCTCTACCTGAATGTCGCTTATAAACTCAAGCAGGCGACCGATCTGTTGCCTGCCGGTTATCCGGTGGCACGCCAGCAACTGGCGGTACGCTCCGGAACGAAATCTGCCGCCGGGTTCGCAGCCGATGCCGGTCGGGTAAAAACATATGAAAACATTGCGGTTTATGAGTTGACCGCAGGGCGGGTAAAGGCGGTGTTCAACCGCTCGACCGGCTGGCTCGACTCGTATAAGGCCGAAGGCGTCGAAATGCTTAAAGCGGGTTATTCGCTGCGCCCCAATTTCTGGCGTGCGCCGACCGACAACGATTTCGGTGCAAACCTGCAAACCAAGTATGCTGTTTGGAAGCAGCCCGCGATGGAGTTGCAGGAGATGACGCTCGCACAGGCGGGAGCCGGTGCGGGCAGTGCCGCCGTGACGGCACTGTATAAGCTGCCGGAACTCTCGGCGACGCTCGAAATGCGTTATGAAATGAACGGGGCGGGGCAGCTCTCCGTAACCGAAAAACTGACGGCAGATCCTGCTCGTAAGGATATCCCGGATATGTTCCGTTTCGGGATGCAGTTGGTGATGCCGGAGCATTTCGACCGGATCGTGTACTATGGCCGGGGCCCCGGGGAAAACTATGCCGACCGGAAAAGTTCGACGTTTATGGGGTGCTACAGACAGTTGGTTTCGGAGCAGTTCTACCCGTATGTACGCCCGCAGGAGACCGGGTCCAAAAGCGATGTGCGCTGGTGGAAAGTGACGGATGCCGACGGCCGGGGCGTGATGTTTACCTCCGCAAAGCCGTTTTTTGCCACGGCGCTGCACTACCTGACCGGCGACCTCGATGACGGGGAGGTGAAGCACCAGCGCCATTCGGGCGAGTTGCACGAACGGGATCTGACCTGCGTGTCGCTCGACGGCTACCAGATGGGGCTCGGTTGTGTCGACAGTTGGGGAGCGCTGCCGCGTCCCGAATACCGGCTTCCGTACGGCGACTATTCGTTTACCGTCGTGATGACGCCTGTTAAGCAGAAATAGATTATTAACCTTAATTGATACCTGATTGCTTATGAAAAAAGTGCTGTTTGTCGCCGTTTGTGCGGCGTGGCTCGGATTCGCCTGCTCTACCTCGAAAGTGAAGGTGGATGAGTTGCGGGTCGAACTGCGTGAAAATCCGGTCGGGGTGGGAACGGCCCATCCGCGGTTTATGTGGCAGATCGAATCCGAGAAATCCAATGTGAACCAGGTCGCCTACCAGATTCAGGTGGCGGCCTCGGCCCAGGAATTGGAAAAAGGAAAGAACCTGCTGTGGGATTCGGGTTTTGTCAATTCGGACACTTCGCTGTTCATTGCTTACGGCGGATCTCCGTTGCAGTCCGCTACCGAATATTTCTGGCGCGTGCGTGTGAAGACCAACAAAGGGCGCACGGCCTGGAGCGAGACCGAGAATTTTGCGACCGCACTGCTCGATTCCGCCGCCTGGAAGGCCGAGTGGATCGGTATTGCGGGAGCCACGAATCCCGGCGAAGAACTTGGCGATTCGACTTCCAAAAAGGGGATACTCACCCGTTTGGCAGCTCGTTACCTGCGCAAAGAATTTCCTGTAAAGGAGGGTGTGAAACGTGCTGTACTTTACATTTGTCCCGGTGGGTCGGCCAAGAGCTACCTGAACGGCGAGCAGATTACCGAGGATGTCTTCGAGTCGATGCCGACACATGCCCCGGCGACGATGTACTACAACTCGTATGACGTAACCAAATTGCTCGGATTGGGGAACAACACGATCGGCGTAATCCTCGGCAACGGGCGGTTCTTCCCGATGCGCAACCCGGGTATCCGCGGTTTCGGCGTGCCCCGCCTGCTGGCGCAGTTGGAGATCGAGTACAAGGACGGAACCAAGGAGCTGGTCGTGACCGACACGACGTGGCAGGCCACGGCACGGGGGCCGATCGTCGCGAACAACGAGTTCGACGGTGAGGAATACAATGCCTTCAACGAACTGCCTGGGTGGAACAAAACCGGATATGAGACCAACTACAAATGGATGGCGGCTCAGAAACTGCCCGCACCGGGCGGCAAGTTGGTGGCACAGCCCAACGAGAATATCCGTATCATGGAGGAGATCAAACCCGTGGCGATCATGGAGCGGCCCAACGGTAACTATATCCTCGATATGGGACAGAACATGGTGGGGTGGCTGCATGTGAAGCTCAAAGGGCAGATCAAGAAGCCCATCACCTTCCGCTTCGCCGAGACGCTCCAGCCCGACGGTTCGCTGTTTACGGCCAACCTGCGTTCGGCCAAAGCCACCGATACCTATATCCCTGCCTGGGATGCCGAGTTCGAATGGGAACCCAACTTTACCTACCACGGCTTCCGTTACGTCGAGATATCGGGCCTGAGCTACAAACCTGCGCTTCACGTATTCACCGGCAAGGTGATTTACGACAAGATGGAGACGATCGGCGAGTTCGAAACCTCGAATCCGGTGATCAACCAGATTTACAAGAACGCTTACTGGGGTATTCGCGGCAACTACCGCGGCATGCCGACCGACTGCCCGCAGCGCGACGAACGCCTCGGCTGGCTGGGCGACCGCACGACCGGCGCACTGGGTGAGAGCTTTATTTTCGACAATGCGCTGCTGTATAAGAAATGGCTGCAGGACATTTACGATTCGCGCGATGCCCAGGGCCGTATTTCCGACGTATCTCCTCGTACGTGGACTGTTTACGGAGACGACGTGACCTGGCCGGCAGCCTACTTCTACGTAGCCGATATGCTCTACCGTCAGTTCGGCGACAAGAGCGGCATCGAGACCCACTACCAGGCGATGCGCAAGTGGATGCACTATATGCAGCAGAACTGTATGGAAGACAATGTGATCATTACGGACCGCTACGGTGATTGGTGCATGCCGCCCGAAAGTCCGGAATTGATCCATTCGAAAGATCCGTCCCGCAAAACCCGGCCTGAAATTCTGGGAACGACCGTTTATTACAGCCTGCTCCAGATGATGAGCCAGTTCGCCCAGTTGACCGGCAACGAGGCCGATGTAGCCGAGTACCAAGCGCTGGCAGCCAAAATGAAGGAGTCTTACAACAAGAAGTTCTTCAATTATGAGACGGCTCAGTATGGTAATAACGGCATGAAATCGAGCGGTAAAGGACTCGCTCCGGTGCTGACCCCCCAATTCGGCGACAACACCGTGACGGGTAACATTCTCTCGCTGCGTCTCGGCCTGGTTCCCGAAGGATATGAAGGCAAGGTATTCCAGAATATCGTTGATAAAACAGTGGGCGAGTTCGACGGCCACGTCAGCGTGGGCGTACTGGGAATCCAGCACCTGATGCGCGGTCTGACCGAGCACGGTGCGCAGGACCTCGCCTACAAGATCGCGACCAACGAAACCTATCCCAGCTGGGGGTATATGGCCAAGAAGGGCGCTACGACGATCTGGGAGCTGTGGAACGGCGATACCGGTGCGCCGAATATGAATTCGGGCAACCATGTTATGCTGTTGGGCGACTTGGTGATCTGGTTCTACGAAGACCTGGCCGGTATCCGCAACGATCCGCAGTCGGCCGGTTTCAAAAAAATCCAGATGGAGCCCGTATTCATCGACGGCCTCGACTATGTGAAGGCCTCTTACAAGTCGGTTTCGGGTGAGATCAAGAGCCACTGGAAACGTGAGGACGGCAATATCGAGTGGAAGGTGACGATCCCGGCCAATACGTCGGCTACGGTCAAACTCGCCGGTATCTCGGGAGTCGACTTCAAGAAGGACGCGGGAGCTTCGGAGATTAAGACCGCCGACGGAGCCACGACGATGAACCTCTGCTCGGGCGAGTACGAAATGATCCTCAAGAAATAGCCGCCTGATCTGCTGAGTAATGACAGCGCCCGGCTCCGAATACAATCGGGCCGGGCGTTTTTTCTGCCTGCAAAAAATAAAATGATCGTTTTTTATGTTATATTTGCAAACACATCCTGAAGAATTAACTAAAACCTAAATCTTATGTTAGCATTCATGTTGCCTCTGGGGGTCATCGGCCCGACTCAGATACTGGTCATCGTCATCCTGATTATCGTGCTGTTCGGCGGGAAGAAAATTCCTGAACTGATGCGCGGCATGGGACGCGGCGTGAAAGAGTTCAAAGACGCGGTCAACAAAGATTACACGGCTGAGAATACCAACGAAACGACTGCCCCGACCGCTCCTCAGGCTCCCCGGAACGAAACTACCAAAGACGACGCCGCCAAATAAACCTCGCGGATAAATCCACACGAAAGTTATGTCCGATAAACGGGAAAAGTCATCCGACAACGAGATGACTTTTTTTGAACATATCGAAGCGCTGCGTCCCCATTTGGTGCGGGGCGTGATGGCGCTGATCGTCGTGATGATCGCCGCTTTCATCGGTAAGAAATTCATCATCGATACCATCCTGATGGGGCCCCAGTCGCCTGATTTCCCGACGAACCGGTGGCTGTGCGACTTCTCGTACGCCGTTTTCGGCGATAACCGGGTTTGCATCAATCAGATGAAGTTCAATATGGTCAACACGGCGCTGGCCGGCCAGTTCAACCTGCACATGCAGGTGGCGTTGGCGACCGCCATTGCCGTGGCGGTACCGTACCTGTTGTGGGAGATATGGCGTTTTGTCGTGCCGGCGCTGACCGAACACGAACGCCGCAAAAGCAGGATGTTCGTGCTGTATGTGTCGCTTTGCTTTTTTGCAGGGCTCTGTTTCGGCTATTTCCTGATCGCTCCGTTGTCGGTCAGTTTCTTCGCCGGATACCAGGCGAGCCCCGAAATCACCAACATGATCGACGTGCGTTCGTACCTCTCCACGGTGCTGAGCGTGTCGATCGCCTGCGCGGTGGTGTTCCAGCTTCCGCTGCTGGTCTATTTCCTGGCGCGGATGGGATTGATCACCGCTTCGTTCCTGAGGCGCTACCGCCGTCATGCGCTGATCCTGCTGTCGATCATTTCTGCGATCATTACCCCGCCGGATATTTTCAGCCTGTTGCTGGTGGTGATCCCGCTTTACGGCCTGTACGAATGCAGTATTTTGCTGGCAGGGCGTGTCGAGCGTCAGAAGGAGCGCGAGGAAGCCGCTGAAAATGTTGCCGGTCCGGCCGCGTAAATTCCTGCCGGTTACCTGTTAATCGTCTTGCCGGTCTGCTGCGATATTGTTTACGGCTGATCGTTTCATAAACCGTCTTGTCCGCTATGATCGAAGTTCCCGAAGCCGTTTGCCTCTCCCGGCAGCTCAATGATGCTGTGTGCGGCAAGTATATCAGCGAGGTGGTGGTGTTCCATTCGCCTCACAAATTTACCTTTATTTCACCCGGAATCGATTACGAAGGCGTGCTTTTGGGTAAGCGGGTCGGGAAGGCCCGTGCGCGGGGCGGCATGGTGGAACTGGCAGTCGGAGAACGGGCGCTGCTATTCAGCGACGGAGCGAACCTTACCTATCTCGAACCCGGTGCCGATTTGCCGGACAAGCACCAGTTGCTCATCGGGTTCGGGGACGAGAGTTGTCTGGTGGTGTCGGTGAGGATGTACGGCGGGGTGTGGTGTTTTTCACAGGGTGAGTTTCCCGGTCCGCTGGAGCCTTACTACCGCAGTGCGAAGGAGAAACCTCAGGTGCTGTCCGACGCTTTTGACCTCTCCTATTTCATGTCGTTGCTGGATGAACCGTCCGCGCAGAAAAAGAGCGCCAAGGCGTTCCTGGCCACCGGGCAGACGATTCCCGGTCTCGGTAACGGGGTGTTGCAGGATATACTTTACCGGGCGGGCATGCATCCCAAAACCAAAATTTCCGGATTGACCCGGCAGCAAAAAGAGCGACTGTTCCGGTCCGTCCGGGAGACGCTCCGGGAGATGCTGCGTCTGGGAGGCCGCGACTCGGAAACCGATCTGTTCGGCCGTCCCGGCGGATACCGTCCCCGTTTGTCCAAAAATACGGCAGGGGAGCCGTGTCCCCGTTGCGGTTCCCTGATCTGCAAGGAAAACTACCTGGGGGGCAGTATCTATTATTGTCCCGGTTGCCAGCCGCGATGATACGGCGAGAGGGTAAATACGGTGATATGACGATACGGGAATGCAGCGACGGGCTGCGGAATCATGCTAAACGCACGGTCGTCGACTGTGCGTTTTTTCTATTTGTGGCGGGGATACTCCACCACGGGTATCGGAACTGTCGCCGGATGTATGGAAAGGCGCTGCCCTGTACGGAGCTCCCGGACAATCGGGACGGGACGGTTATCCCGTTTTCTGCGGCCAGTTTATTTTGCGCTCGCCCCGTGTTTTTAATCCATTATTTTGAAATGCCGTTCCGACTTGACCGGGTAGATGTCGCTGATCGTGATCAGGATGCCGGTCTCTTCGACCTCGCCGAAATCGGGGTTTTTGACGGTGCCGAACACCCGCATCGACGGTGAGATGTTCATGTAGGAGTTGATCAGCGGCGGAATGTTCTCGCGGCATTTGCGGATTTCGCGGGTCAGGATTTTGTAATCCTCGGCGTAGCTTTCTCCGCAGAAGACGGCTCCCATCGCTTCGTTGTCGATGTCGAGCTCGATCGGGTAGATCGGATCGACCAGCTTGTCGCGGTCCGGAAAGTATTTCTTCAGGAAATAGATCAGCAGGTCGCGCGCCTCTTTGTTGTAGTCGCCGTACATGGTCACCTTGCCGAAAAAATATTTCATGTCGGGGTTGGTGACGACCAGTGCGCCGAGGCCGTCCCACAGGTTGTCGAGCGAGTAGAGCCCTTTGGGATTTTGGCGGATCCCCTGGTAGAGCGGCTGTACGAACGAACGGCCCAGTTCGATGGTGTAGGGCAGGAATTCGTTGCGGAATTTGTCGCTGAAGCGGAAGTAGTGTTCGGTGGACATGTGCTTCGGATGCGGCGTGCGCGAGACGATGAAGCGGTACCCGCCGACGATCTCCTGCGCTTTGGGATCCCAGACGAACAGTTGTTGGTAGCCCTCTTCCGCCGTGTCCTCTGCGTCGATGTCGACCGCTGCGCCGGTGCCGCCGCCTGCGTCGCGGAACGACAGTTCGCGCAGGCGTCCCAGTTCCTGCATGATGTTCGGGCTGTTGCGGGCCGTGACGACGTAGATTTCGTTGCCTCCGTTGTTGGTCTTGCGCAGTAGTTTGTCTGCTGTGAGTTCCTTCAGGATCAGGGTGCGATCCACAGGGTCTATGATGGGTATCATAAAAAGCGGTTTAGCATTGACAAATTTACACAAATCCTGAGAATAACCGCGCTGTCCCGCTTTTTTTTGGCTGAACTGAACGATTTGTTAACACCCTGACTGCATGCGGAGCATTGCACCCTTTCCCGGGAGAGTACTTTGGGATCGGATCAAGATGTTTGGAGAGAGGACGGAGACGGTGCGGGGCTGTGGTGACGTGCCGGGCCGGGACTTCTATCGGTGTGCCGGACGCAGCGCATAGGCCTGTTCGCGGATTTGCTGTGCCAGCCGGACGGGCGGTTCTCCGGTGGCAAGCCGCTGCCACGGGACCGGTTCGCCGAAATAGATGTCGAAGTGGCGGCCGCGTTGGGAGAACATTTCGTCGGCCAGGTAGAGCATCTCGATATTGGCCTTGATACCCAGTGCGGTGCGAATCGACGAGAGGTTGTAGAAGAAGTTCGACAACTTCCCTTCGAAGTAGACCGGAACGATATCGCGCCGGCTTTCGATGGCGTTTTTGACGAAACTCGGTTTCCAGGGCAAGTCGCATACCGAGCCTTTGATGCGCCGCGAGCAAAGTCCGGCGGGGAAGGTGGCGATCTGCTCGTTGCCGGCAAGCGTTGCGCGGAACCGCTGCGCATAGTCGCTGTTTTGCCTGCCGTGCTTGTTCACGGGAATGAACAGCGGAGCCAGCGGTTTGAGGTTCATCAGGATGTCGTTGACGATGATGCGGCTCGAACCGAAATAGTTGTCCAGTTCGTCGCAGAGCATCATGCCGTCCATGCCGCCGAAGGGATGGTTCGAGGCGAAAAGGTAGCGCCCGTCGAGGGAAAGGCGTTCGAGGCCCACGGCACGGTGGGTGATCTCCATGTAGTCGAGCGTCGAACGGACGAATCCGACAGGCGGCTGGTGCGAGAAACTCCTCAGCACGTAATTGACTTCGTCCTGATGCACGATCCTCTTGAGGTAGGCCTTGACAAAACGGGGCAACAGGCGCGCCAGACCTGGATTTTTGTCTGCGAGCACCTTGTCCACATCCACTTGCAGGGTATCGTTCGTTTCCACTCTTGTGACACTTGTTCCTGCAAAGGTAGAATATTGCCGTTTTATCCGCAAAAATCGGGTAATTTTTATACCTTTACGACGGATTTTTCAAGCTGTCCCGTATGAGTGTCTACCATGTGCCGGTTCTGTTCGATGAAAGCCTTGAGGGTCTTGCCATTCGGCCCGCAGGGATTTATGTCGACCTGACCTTCGGCGGCGGCGGTCATTCGCGCGGGATTCTCCACCGGCTCGGCCCGCAGGGGCGCCTTTTTGCGTTCGACCAGGACCGCGATGCACGGGCGAACCTGCCCGAAGATCCCCGGTTGACATTCGTCGAAAGCAATTTCCGCTTCATGCACACGTGGCTGCGCTATTACGGGATTGAACGGGTGGACGGCATCCTGGCCGATCTGGGCGTTTCGTCGCACCATTTCGATACGCGGCAGCGCGGTTTTTCGTTTCGCTACGATGCGCCGCTCGACATGCGGATGAACCAGCGGGCCCGCCTGACGGCGGCCGACGTGGTGAACGGTTACGACCATGTCCGGTTGACGGCGCTTTTGCGCGATTACGGCGAGCTGGATTCCCCGCACCGCATCACGCAGTGTATCGAACGTAGCCGGGCGGAACGGCCGCTGGCGATGATCGATGAGCTGATCGCAGCGGTAGCGCCGGTTACCCCGCGCGGCGGCGAGAGTAAATTCCTTGCCAAACTGTTCCAAGCGCTCCGGATCGAAGTGAACGGCGAAATGGAGGCGCTGAAGATGATGCTCGAACAGACCGTCCGCTCGCTGGCTCCGGGAGGGCGGCTGGCGGTGATTACCTATCATTCGCTCGAAGACCGGCTGGTGAAGAATTTTATGCGCAGCGGCAACTTCGGGGGAAAGGTCGAAAAAGATTTTTACGGCCGGGTGCAGACGCCTTTCGAGGTCGTTACCCGCAAGGCGGTTGTCCCGACTCCGGAGGAGATCGAACGCAATCCCCGTTCGCGGAGTGCGAAACTGCGGATAGCTGAACTGAGCGGGCCGCTGCGGCAGGAGTCGTGACGGGTAGCCGCGGAAGGAAATTGCTGCAAAGGAACATTCGTCCCGGCGGCGGGGGGGACAGTGGTGAAACTGTGCCGGACGCACAGGTCTCCCGGTGACCGGGCAGGTGTACCATTGTGAACCGAATGAGGAAAACTATACAGATACAGCGTTAATTTTTGTCGATATGAAAAACAGATGGTTGTTGTCGGCGGCGGTGCTTTTTTCGGCCGTGTGCGCGAATCCCGCCTCGGCTCTCGAACGCGGGCCGCAGTACCATTACGATAAGGGCGTGGAACTCTACGAGCGCCAGCAGTACGGTTCGGCGCTCGCCGAATTCAAGAAGGCCCTCGGGGCGATGTCCGTCGATGATGCCGGTTACCGGATGCGAGCCCGCTATTATGCTGCGCTCTGTGCCGCCGAACGCCAGCAGACGGGCGCCCGCGAAATGCTCGAACGGTTTGTCGAGGACTATCCCAATTCGATCTACCTGAACGATGTCCATTTCGCTCTCGGCACGATCCTGGAGAAGGAGGGCGACTACCAACGGGCCTACGAACATTTGCTGACCGTCAATCCCCACGAACTGCCCTATTCGCGCATCGGGGAGTATTATTACCGTACGGGGCATGCCGCCTACCAGAACGGCGACGAGGATAAAGCCTATTCTTATTTCCAGAATTGTACGACCGATCCCGCTTATGCGCCCCATGCGACCTACTACAAGGCCTATATAGATTATACGCGGGGCGATCTGGACGCTGCCAAAAGCGGTTTCGCCTCGATAGCGGAGCTGCCCGCCTATGAGCCGATCATTCCGTTCTACCTGTTGCAGATCGAATTCCGGCAGGGAAATTACGCCTATGTGGTCGAGCATGGCGTGCCGTTGCTGAACAAGGCGACCGGAGCCCGTGAGATCGAAATCGCCCGCATCCTGAGCGAAGCTTATTTCCGCCAGGGGCAGTACGCCGATGCACTCGCCCAGATCGAGAATTACGAAAAGCTCGGCGGAGAGATGGGCCCTGAGGAGCTTTACCTGGCCGGATACAGCAACTACAACCAGCTGTACTACACCAAGGCCAGCACTCAGTTGACGGACGTGGCTTCCGGGGGGGGCGAACTGGGGCAGAATGCGGCGTTCCACCTGGGCGACTGCTACCTCAAACTCGGCGATAAGCAGAAGGCACTGCGCGCGTTCGTGTTGGCTTCGGCATCCGATTACAGTCCCGAAATCAAGCGCGAGGCGATGCTCAACGCCGGCAAACTGCAATACGAGCTGGGCGGCGGCGCATTCAACGAAGCGATTACGACGCTGGCCGGCTATGTGCAGGCGTACCCCGATTCGCCGCGCATCGACGAGGCGCGTGAGCTGCTGTTGGCCGCGTACTTCAATTCGCGCAACTATGAGGCGGCCTATGAAGCCATTAAACAGGTGCGCGATCCGGACAACAATGTGAAGGCCGCGATGCAGAAAATCGCCTATTTCCGGGCGTTGGAGCAGTTCCAGAAAGAGGAGTATCCCGAGGCGCTCAGGATGTTCGATGTGGCCGATGCAAACCGGTTCAATGCGAAATATTCCGCACTGACGAAGTTTTGGCGGGCCGAAACTTACGCGCGGCAGGGCAACTATGCGCGTGCCATTCCGCTGTACAGGGACTATATCCAGCTTTCGCCCGGCACCGAGTATGAGAACAAGGTGGCTCATTACAATTTGGGGTATTGCTACTTCAATACCCAGCGCTGGGGCGATGCGGCGGCCAGTTTCCACAAGTTCCTGTCGGTCTATCCCACGCGCGACAACCTGCGGGCCGATGCTTACAACCGGCTCGGCGATGCGGCATTTGCCCAGCGCGATTACCGCGAGGCGGTCAATAACTACGACCAGGCGATCCGCCTGAATGCGCCGGCGACCGACTACGCGCAGTTCCAGCGCGCGGTGATGCTGGGCCTGCTGGATCAGCGCGACCGCAAGATCGAGTCGCTCAGGGATATCATCTCGTCGGGCAAGGGGGATTATGTGGACGATGCGATGTACGAACTGGGCCGCACCTACGTGCAGACCGAACGTTTCAACGACGGTGCGGCGGTGCTCAAGCGGCTGACGGCGACCTATCCCGAATCGCCCTATTATCTGCCGGCTCTTTCGCAGTTGGGACTTACCTACCAGAACCTCGGCAACGGGAACGAGGCGCTGCGCTATTACAAACAGATCGTTGCCGAGTTCCCGTCGTCACGCCAGGCGAAAGATGCGATGCTGAGCATCCGGAATATCTACGTAGACAATAACGATGTGGACAGCTATGTGGCGTTTGCCCGGGAGAGCGGGGTCGAAACGAATGTGACGATGGTCGAGCGCGATTCGCTGTCGTACACTGCGGCCAACCGTGTTTACCAGAACGGCGACTATGCCCGGGCGCTGACGTTGATGGATAACTACCTGCGCCAGTATCCCAAGGGCTCGTTCCGTATCGAGGCGCTTTATGCGTTGGGCGATTGTTCGCTGCGCGAGGGGAACCGGGCCGGTGCGCTGGCCGCCTTCGAGGAGGTGGGCTCGATGCCGATGAGCGAATACAAAGTTCCCGCACTGCAACAGGCTGCCAAAATGCAGGTCGAGGACAAACATTATCCACAGGCGGCGGCTTTGTACAAAACCCTTTCGACGGTGGCGATCAAGTCCGCCGATATCGCTTCGGCATTGGGCGGTTACCTCAGTGCGGTGATCGCGACGGGTAATGTCGCCGAGATGGGCCGGGCTGCCGACGAGGTGCTCGCCTCGCCGTACGTGACGGCCGACCTGACCCGTGAGGCCAACTTTGCGAAGGCCCGCGCGCTGCAGGCCGACGGACACGACGACGAAGCACTGAAACTCTACCGCCAGGTGGCAGGAGAGCGGACGCGGGAAGGGGCCGAGAGCCGCTACCGGATCGTGTCGATCCTGTACAAACAGGGCAAGCTTAAGGAGGCCGAGGCCGAAGTGTTCGCGCTGGCCGAGCAAAACTCGCCCTATCAATACTGGACCGGTAAGGCGTTCCTGATTCTGGGCGATATTTACGTGCAGCAGAACGACGCGTTCCAGGCGAAGGCGACTTACCAGAGCATCGTGGACGGCTACACCGACAAGACCGACGGCGTGGTCGAGGAGGCCCGGCGCAAGATGAATGAACTGAAATAGCGAGATTGAACCGGATAACGAGTTTTATATGGATACGGCGATGATAAACAAAAAAGTGATATTGGCGGTACTGCTGCTCTCTTGCGGCCTGTCGGTTTCGGCGCAAAAGCGCGGCGGCAAAAGCGCCTCCAAACCCAAGACCGAAAAGGCTGCGGAGACCAAGGAGACCAAAGCCGGCGACCTGAACCGAGAGATGGAGGTGACCCGTGCGTACGAACCGACCGTGAGCGAGGCGAACAAACTCAATGTGAAGCCGAACCTGGTCGATACGGTCAAGTTGAGGCCCGAATTCAGCTACGGTATTACCCCTTCTCCGATTGCTTACGGTTTCGAAGTGACCCCGATCAAGGCCGCAACGGTGGATATCGACCTCTACAAACGGCTGAATCCGCTGTATGCCAAGGTCGCACTGGGCTATCCGATGCAGAGCCTCGCCGATGTCTATTTCAACACGACGGGCAAATCGAAGGGGATGTTCGGCGCCTATCTGAACCATTACGGCAGTTGGAGCAAGCTCGAGAACGGTGACGGGATCGAGACCCCGGCATCGCAGACATTCAACAAGATCGGTGTTTTGGGCGAGCGGCGGTGGATACGCTACGTCCTCAACGGCGAGATCGGCGTGGACTATGACATGGTCACTCGTTACGGGTATGCCAATCCGAATCCGGATATGCCGCTCCCGGCCTCGTTCGATACGACCGCTTCGGGTTTGCGGCAGCACTTTACGACCGTCCGGGGCAAAGTCGGTTTCGGCGATACGTTCGAAGACCTTTCCCACTTTAATTTCAGGGTCGGGGTGGACGCTGCCTATTTCAACGACCGTTTCGACCGGGCGCAGACCGGAATGAACGCTTACCTTGATCTCGGCAAGCGTTTCGGCGGCATGCATGAAGTGACATTGCATACGCAGTACGAAGGCTATTTCGGAATGGACGAGCTGGGAGGGCAGGATAACCACTTGGTGACGGTGGCGCCGCTCTATCACTTGAAAGCGGGTAAATTCGACTTCTCACTCGGTGTGGATTTCACGTTCAACAGCCGCAATTTCGATAGGGATCTCAGGGGTGAGACGGAGAAATCCAAATGCTATTTCTATCCCCGTTTTACGCTGCGCTATGACGGAACCAACGGCTACTTCGTCCCGTTCGTGGAGATCGACGGCAGGCTGAAAAGCAACGACTACCGGACGCTGGCTTCGATGAATCCCTATGTCGGATCGGCGTGGGCCCCGAATACTTCGGAGTATAACGGACGTGTCGGCATTACGGGCAGCTTCTCGTCGGCTTTTTCGTACAAAGTCTACGGCGGTCTGACGCACGCCCAGGATATGGCAACGTTTGCCAATTTGTTCGTTCCTGAGCGGCAATCTTACGGAAACCTGTTCGACGTATTGAACGACACCGTGACGATGTGGACGGTGGGTGCCGATCTGGAGGGACGTATTTCAGGGGCTTTCGGGATAGAAGCGTCGGTGCAGTACAAAGGCTTCTCTAAAAAACGTTTTGACCACGTATCGGGAGTCCCCAATTTTACGGGTCGCCTGGACCTGCGTTACAGCATCCGCGACAAAATGATCCTTACCGCCGGGGCTACGCTGCAGTCGAGCCGCTGGTTCGCGCTGTCGGGTAGGGAGATCATGATGTCCTTGCCGGAACTGATCTGGCAGCAGGTAGGTACGACGGTCGATGTCCATTTCGGCGCCGAATACCGCATCTCGAAGGCTGTCGGGGTGTTCCTGCAGGGAAACAACCTGGCTAACCAGAAACTCTATCCGTATTATTTCTACCGCGGGCTGGGCATCAACGTACTGGCCGGTGTGAAACTTGTGTTCTAAGCCGCTCTCCGGCTGTTCCCGATGCGGGGAGCGGGCGGTTCCGGAACAGTACATGCGGGAGAGTGCCGGGTATGTGCAGGAGTGTCAAAGGAAAGGGTATAAATGATATGATTGAAGGCCGTCGGGAGGCGGCCTTCAGTGTGTCAGGGGCTGTCTGGGTTTTTCTGTGAAGAAGGGCTTTCCCGGCCAGGATTAACCGCACAGTGTCTGCCTGACGGCTTATGAATCATCCGAGTGCAAGGGATAATGGAGGGCAGGGGTAAATGGAAAATTCGAGGGGTTAGCGGGATGAGGGGCAATCCAACCACCAGTCGATCATGCGGCGGGCCAGGCTGAGCGGTGGTGGCAACGGAGGCAGGCGGTTGCGGTCGAAAAATGCCGCTTCGCTCAACTCTTCCTTTTGCAGGCGGATCTCCCCGGCCGCGTAGTCGGCGATGAAACCCACCATCAGGCCGCTGGGATAGGGCCACGGTTGGTTTCCGAAGTAGCGGAGGTTCCGGATTTGCAGTCCCGTCTCTTCGAACACTTCCCGGTGTACGCATGCTTCCAGCGATTCGCCCGTCTCGAGGAATCCCGCCACGAGTCCCATGAAAGGTGACCGGGAATAACAGGTGCGGGCCAGCAGGATCGAATCCCCTTTGCAGATCAGTACGATGATTGCCGGAGAGATAGCCGGAAACAGCTCTTTGCCGCAGGTCGGACAGCGCCTCGAAATCTCGGAGTGGGGCTCCATCCCCGTACCGCAGGCCGGGCAAAAGCGGCTGTTGCGTTCCCAGTGTACCAGTTCGAAGGCTTTTCCGGCCAAGGCGTACACCCGTTCGCCGAGCAGGTCGTAAGAGGCCCTCAGTGCGACCCATTCCATTCCGGCCGGGGCTGGCTGCGGAACCTCGACCGACGAGGCAAAGTACCTGATTGTATTGGAAGCGGGTTCCGGGCCTGGAGTCGTCCGGGCGACCTGTCCGGTAATCTCCATTGCTGCTGCGGCTTCTACGGGCGGTTCCGCAGCCAGCGGAATGTACCATCCGTCCGTATTGTGCCGCAACAGCAGGCGGTCTCGGTCGAAGAGAAACCAATAGGCGGCCTCGGAGGGCCGCCTATCCGGTCTGTTATGGGGTGTGTCTGGCATGATCGAATCTTGGAAAATCGGATATTGCCGGTCTGTACGATCCTGCCCGCGGCTCTGCTATGGCTTGTCGCGGGATTGGCCGTTGACGGCCGGTAAAAACGGCAGGACTCTATTTTTTGATGAACGGCAGTTTGACTACCACCGCCTTGATCGGTTTTTCACGGATGATTACGTTGATTTCGCTGCCCGGAGCGGCGTGGGAAGCGGCTACATAACCCATCCCGATGCCTTTTTTCAGGCAGGGCGACATCGTCCCGGAAGTCACCTCGCCGATGATGCCGCCGCCGTTGTCGGCGAGTTTGTAACCGTGGCGCGGAATCCCCCGCTCGGTCAGTTCGAAGCCGACCAGACGCCGTTTCGGCCCCTCTGTCTTGATCTTTGCATTGGCCTCCCGGTCGATAAAATCCTTGCCGTCGACGAATTTGGTGATCCAGCCCAGTCCGGCTTCGATCGGCGAGGTGGTGTCGTCGATGTCGTTGCCGTAGAGGCAGAAGCCCATCTCGAGGCGCAGCGTGTCCCGTGCGCCGAGCCCGATATTCTTCAGCCCCAGTTCCGCACCCGCCTTCCAGAGGGCCGTCCACAACCTGTCGGCGTCTTCGTTGGCTACATAAATCTCGCATCCGCCCGATCCGGTGTAGCCGGTGGCCGACACGATGGCGTCTTGGATGCCCGCCACCTCGGTTTTGATGAAGGTGTAGTATTCGAGGTGCTCGACATCGGCATTCGGGCAGAGCCGCTGGACGATCTGCATCGCCAGGGGGCCCTGTACGGCCAGCTGGGCGATTTCGTCCGATGCGTTGTAGAGCTCTTTGCCCGGCGTCAGGCCAAAGGCCTCACCCTCTTTGCAGAGGTGTTTCCAGTCCTTTTCGGTGTTGGAAGCGTTGACCACCAGCAGGAAAGTCTCGGCGTCGATGCGGTAGACGAGGATGTCGTCCACGATGCCCCCCCGTCCATTGGGCAGGCACGAATACTGGATCTTCCCGTCGTACAGCGTGGCTACGTTGTTCGAGGTGACATGCTGCAGGAAGTCGATCGCCCGGGGCCCTTTGACCCAGATTTCGCCCATGTGGCTGACGTCGAATACGCCGGCCTTCTCGCGTACGGTGTGGTGTTCGTCGTTGATGCCGGAGAATTCGATCGGCATGTTGAATCCGGCAAATTCGGCCATACGTGCGCCATTCTCAATATGATACTTCGTAAACGGGGTTGTTTTCATGTTACGGGGTGTTTGTTTTGTGGGTTCGTTTTTTCGGTTTGCTTGCGAAGTTACGCTATTTTCGTTTAATTTTATAGCCTTTACCGAAAGAAAAACATCCGAAAGGACGATGATTAAAATCCTTATCATAGCATTGGTGATCTACCTGCTCGTGGTGACGCGCGCCCGGATACGCCTGCCGCATCCGGGCCTGCAGGCCACGGTCGATGTGCTCAAGGCGGCCGACCTGAGCGATGACGAGGTGCAACGGATGGCCGCGCAGTATGTCCGGTATTGCGACGCACAGAACCGGGTAGCCCCTGCCGGCGATCCGTACGCCGAACGGCTGGCGCGGCTGACCGGGCGCTATGTGGCGGTCAACGGCATTCCGCTCAATTTCAAAGTGTACAAAACCTCTGCAGTCAATGCGTTCGCCACGGCCGACGGCAGCATACGCGTTTTTTCGGGCCTGATGGACCGCCTTGGTGACGACGAACTGATGGCCATCGTCGGCCACGAGATGGGGCATGTGCGTAACCACGATACGATCGGTGCGATGCGCAAAGCCTACCTCGCTTCGGCGGCCCGCAATGCGCTGGGCGCCGTGGGCGGCGCACTCGGTGCGCTGAGCGCCTCCCAACTCGGTTCGATAGCCGAACAGTACGCCTCGGCGCAGTTTTCGCAGGGACAGGAGACGCTGGCCGACGATTTCAGTTTCGGATTCCTAATCCGGAACGGTTACGATCCCTATGCGATGGCTTCCGCACTGGAGAAGATCACGCAAATCTCACGCCAGGGCGGCAGCGAAGCGGACGAGGTGATGCAACTCTTTTCGACTCATCCCGACAGCGCGTGGCGGGCAGCCCGCATGCGGAGCAAAGCCGACCGGCATCTCGGCCGCCGGTCGGGAGCTTAGTCCCTGTCCGGCGGATGTGAGGAAAACCGGTCGGTCCGCTATGGGGACAAAAGATGCAGGAGAAAGCCGGCAGGCCCGGTCGTCCGGGTATGCCCGCATGCGGCCAAAGGTCCGGATCCGCAAACCTCTAAACAGGAGCTGGCGCGTTTCTTGTACCGGTCTTCCGGAAAAGACTCTTGATGGTGAAATTACAGAACGTGACCCGGGCCCATCTCGGCCTGTTGCTGGCCAATCTGGTGTGGGCGGTCAACTATCCTTTTTACAAGGTACTGATGCCCCATTACATCACGCCTGTCGCGCTGGCGACGTTTGCCGTTACAGTAGCGGGACTGCTCGGTTTGGTCTCGCTTTTTTGGGGCGGCATCGAAAAAATCGACCGGAACGACATCTATAAATTCATCGGGGCGGCGCTGTTGATGGGCATCGCCAAAAAACTGCTGCTGATGATCGGTATGCAGCATACGAGTCCCATCGAAGCGTCGATCATTGCGACGCTCGGCCCGATCCTCGTGCTGGTTTTTTCTTTCTTTTTCGGGATCGACCGGTTTACGCCGATGAAGGTTTTTGGCATGGTGTTGGGAATGGGCGGTGCGCTGCTGGTCATCCTCAGCGGCGGCGGTGCCGTCACTTCGGGCGAGAAGCTGATGGGTAACCTGTTTGTCGTGGGCGCCATCGCTGCGTCGTCGTTCTCGATGGTGTGGCTCAAAGGGCTGATCATGAAATACAGGCCGATCACGGTGCTGAGGGTGTACTATCCGATGGCTGCGGTGATGTTGTTGCCGTTCGGGTTCGATTCGATGATCCATACCGATTTCGCCGCGATGCCCGCCGAAGCGCTGTGGATGTTCTTCTATGTGATCCTGATTCCCACCTTCGGCCCTAATTACCTGTTGATATTCAGCCTGCATTATGTCAAACCGACGATCAGCAGCGTCTTTTTCTACCTGCAGCCGGTGGGAGCCGCAATCCTCTCGGTGGCGTTGCATATGGATCATTTGACCTGGGAACGGGTCGTAGGGGCGCTCGTCGTCTTCGCGGGCGTTTTCTTCGTCGTACGTTCGTACAAATCCACGATCTCTTCACCCATGCACCAATTGGACGGGTAAGAGTTCCCGGCGGATCGAAGGAGTATCTCCGGTACGCCATTTGGGGCCGATGATCTCCTGACGGATCGAGGACAAGTGATTCGATACACTGCTTTCACTCGAACACGCCCGGCTATTGTTGCCGGAATTGTGTTTACTCTTGATATTCTGCCCGGAAATACCTATTTTTGCCCGTTACCGCCGGGGCGCATTCCCGGCAAACGCAACGAGAATCCGAAAATAGTTATGGGCCGTTCGAAATTCAACGAGTACAAGGGGCTGGACCTGCCCCGGATCACACAGGAGGTTTTGAAACAGTGGGACGCTGAGGATACGTTCCGCAAAAGCATATCCACGCGCGAGGGACACCCCACGTTCGTGTTTTACGAGGGGCCGCCCTCGGCCAACGGCCGTCCGGGCATCCACCACGTGATGGCCCGCACGATCAAGGATATTATCTGCCGTTACAAGACGCAGCGCGGTTTCCTTGTGCACCGCAAGGCTGGCTGGGATACCCACGGCCTGCCCGTGGAACTGGGCGTCGAGAAGAAACTCGGAATCACCAAAGAGGATATCGGGACGAAAATCTCGATCGAAGAGTACAACGATACCTGCCGCCGCGAGGTGATGACCTATACCGACCAGTGGGAGAGCCTCACGCGCGAGATGGGGTACTGGGTCAACATGCAGGATCCCTATATCACCTACGACAACAAATACATCGAGACGCTGTGGTACCTGCTGAGCGAGCTCTATAAAAAAGGACTGCTCTACAAAGGCTATACGATCCAGCCCTATTCGCCTGCGGCCGGGACGGGCCTCAGCAACCACGAGTTGAACCAGCCGGGGTGTTACCGCGATGTGAAGGATACCACTTGCACCGCACAGTTCAAAGTGATTCGCAACGATAAGAGCGAAAAGCTGTTCGACGGGGTGGAGGGCGACCTCTATTTCATGGCCTGGACGACCACACCTTGGACGCTGCCGTCGAATACCGCGCTGGCTGTCGGTCCCGGTATCCATTACGTACGGGTGCGGACCTACAATCCGTATACGGGGGAGCCCGTTACAGTGGTGCTGGCCCGTGACCTGTTTCACAACTATTTTCCGAAAAAGAACGAGGAACTCGATCTGGACGGCTACAACGGCGACGGGAAGAACATTCCGTACCGGGTGACGGGCGAATTCCTCGGCAAAGAGCTGCCCGGGATCGAGTACGAGCCGCTGATTCCGTGGATCAAACCGATGGGCGATGCGTTCCGGGTGATCTCCGGTGACTATGTGACCACCGAGGACGGTACCGGGATCGTGCATATCGCGCCGACGTTCGGTGCCGACGACGACCGGGTGGCCAAGCAGCAGAATATCGCGCCGCTGGTGGTGGTGGACAAAGCGGGCAAACGCCAGCCGATGGTCGATCGCACGGGCAAGTTCTTCCTGATGGCGGATATGGACCCGGCGTTCGTCGCATCGAATGTCGATGCGGAGGCGTACCGCGAGTACGAAGGCCGCTTTGTCAAGAACGCCTACGATCCGAAGCTGACCGATGCCGACGAGACGCTCGACGTCTCGATCTGCATGATGCTGAAAGCGGAAGGCAAGGTGTTCAAAATAGAGAAGCATACCCACAACTATCCGCATTGCTGGCGTACCGACAAGCCGGTGCTCTACTATCCGCTCGACTCGTGGTTCATCAAGACGACAGCCGTGAAAGAGCGCCTGATCGCACTCAACGAAACGATCAACTGGAAACCGGCTTCGACCGGTAGCGGCCGTTTCGGCAAATGGCTCGAAAACCTTGTGGACTGGAACCTGTCCCGTTCGCGCTACTGGGGTACCCCGCTGCCGATCTGGGCGACCGAAGACCATAGCGAACTGAAATGCATCGGTTCTGTCGCCGAACTGAAGGCGGAGATCGACAAGTCGGTCGCTGCTGGCTTTATGGCCGAAAATCCGTTCGCGGCCTTTACCGAAGGAGATTTTTCGAAGGAGAATTACAATAAGTTCGACCTGCACCGTCCCTATGTGGACAACATCGTGCTCGTCTCGTCGAAAGGCGAACGCATGGTGCGCGAGAGCGACCTGATCGACGTCTGGTTCGACTCGGGGGCGATGCCTTATGCCCAGGTGCACTATCCGTTCGAACTCAGCGGGGAGAAGTTCCGGAAAGTTTATCCGGCGGATTTCATCGCCGAGGGCGTCGACCAGACGCGCGGCTGGTTCTTCACGCTGCATGCGCTGGCGACGATGCTTTTCGACAGCGTGGCGTTCAAGAATATCATTTCGAACGGTTTGGTGCTCGACAAGAATGGCAATAAGATGAGCAAGCGTTTGGGCAATGCGGTCGACCCGTTCGAGGTGCTTGAAAAATACGGTACCGATGCGGTGCGCTGGTACATGATCTCGAACTCGCAGCCGTGGGACAACCTCAAGTTCGACGTGGACGGCGTGGACGAAGTGCGGCGCAAGTTCTTCGGAACGCTGTACAACACCTACAGCTTCTTCGCGCTGTACGCCAATGTCGACGGCTTTACGGGCCGCGAGGCGGAAATTCCCATGGCGGAACGCCCGGAGATCGACCGTTGGATCATCTCGCTGCTCAATACGCTGGTCAAAGAGGTAACCGAGTCGCTCGAAAATTACGATCCGACCCCGGCCGCCCGTGCGATCCAGGATTTCGTGAATGAAAACCTGTCGAACTGGTATGTGCGCCTGAACCGCAAACGCTTTTGGGGCGGCGGCATGACTCCCGACAAACTGGCGGCCTACCAAACCCTGTACACCTGTCTGGAGACCGTTTCGCAGTTGGCCGCACCGTTCGCACCGTTCATTACCGACAGGATCTTCACCGACCTGAATGCGGTGAGCGGACGCCACGGCGACACCTCTGTGCACCTGGCCGATTTTCCGGCTTTCCGGGCCGAATTGGTGGACGCTCGTTTGGAACAGATGATGGCTTTGGCACAAAAAGTGTCGTCGATGGTGCTGGCCTTGAGGCGTAAGGTCAATATCAAGGTGCGCCAGCCGTTGACGAAGATCGTGATCCCGGTGCTTGCCCCGGCTATTAAAGCCGAAATCGAAGCGGTTCGGGGATTGATCCTCGGCGAGGTAAACGTCAAGGAGCTGGAATTTATCGAGGATACCACCGGCGTAATTACCAAGCGGATCAAGCCGAACTTCAAGACGCTCGGGCCGCGCTACGGCAAGCAGATGAAGCAGATATCGGCACTGGTGGCCGCTTTTTCGCAGGGGGACATCGCGCAGATCGAGCGGGAGGACCGCTGGACGGCCGAAATCGACGGCGTGCGGATCGAAGCTACTGCAGCCGATTTCGATATCGTGTCGGAAGACATGCCGGGGTGGCTGGTCGCTACGGAGGGCAAGCTGACCGTCGCGCTCGACATTACCGTGACGGAGGAGCTGCGTCGCGAAGGTATCGCCCGGGAGCTGGTCAACCGGATCCAGAATCTCCGTAAGGAGAGCGGTTTCGAAGTGACCGACCGTATCCGCGTGGTGATCGAGCGGCATGAAGCGCTGACAGGAGCCGTCGAGTCGTTCGGCGATTACATCGCTGCACAGACGCTGGCCCTGAGCGTCGCACTGGCGGATTCCCTCGATGAGGCGGGAAGCGTCCCGGTAGAGCTGGATGAACTGACCGTGAGAATGAAAGTGGAGCGCGTCTGACACCCGGGTGAATTTCATCCGGACCGGGCGCGAAAATGTTGGTATATTCCGAAATTAATTTTATCTTTATAAAAAGATCGTCGCAGGATGGTCTGGAATATTTAAATTTTTGAGCCATGTCAGAGCATGAAAAGACTCGGTACTCAGATGAGGAGCTACTCGAATTCAAGAAGATAATACTGGATAAGCTGGAGAAGGCCAAGGCCGATTACGACCTGTTGCGTTCTACGATCACCCACACTTCGAGCAACGACATCGAAGATACCTCTCCGACGTTCAAAGTGCTGGAAGAGGGTGCTGCGACGCTTTCCAAAGAGGAGTCGGGCCGGTTGGCCCAGCGGCAGCTGAAGTTCATCCAGCACCTCGAGGCGGCATTGGTGCGCATCGAGAACAAGTCTTACGGTATTTGCCGCGAGACGGGTAAGTTGATCCCCAAAGAGCGGCTGCGGATCGTACCGCACGCAACGTTGTGCATCGAAGCCAAAGGCGAGCGCCGTTAGCCGGTGCTACGGTGTCTCCGGACATACGCCCGGTCCGGTGAGGAGCCGAAGGACGGGCGCCGGGGAAACGAGGTGGGCGATGCCGGAGTAAAACGGTAAAGAGGGTGGTATGCCCTCTTTTTTCGTGCCTGCGGCACGGTAACATTCATAAAGAGAAGAAAACGGACAGTGGCGACAATTACTATGTATACCGACGGTTCGGCGCTGGGGAATCCCGGCCCGGGCGGTTACGGCGTCGTATTGATGAGCGGCCCTTACCGCAAGGAACTCAGCTGCGGCTATGCGCATACGACCAACAACCGGATGGAGCTGATGGCGGTCATCGCCGGGCTCGAAGCGCTCAAAAACGACGGCTGCGACGTAACGGTTTATTCGGACTCGAAATATGTGGTCGATGCCGTTGCGAAGGGATGGGTCTTCGGCTGGGAGCGCAAAGGATTCAAAGACAAGAAAAATCCCGACTTGTGGCGGAGGTTTCTCGCCCTGTACCGGCGGCATAACGTGCGTTTCGTCTGGGTTAAGGGGCACGCCGAAATTCCTGAAAACGAGCGATGCGATCGGCTGGCCGTGGCTGCTTCGTCGTCGGGCGACCTGATCGAAGATACGGGGTACCGGGCCGGTGAGGCCGGCAGCCTGCTTTGAGCGGGCGCTACCTTTTTTCTTCTGGCATCCGGAGCGTTCTCCCCCTTTGGTTCTGTCAGGGAAACGCTTTTCTTTTTGTGTCCGGGTCCTTGCCTGCGGTAGTGTGCCCTCCTTTGTCCGGAGATGCTTGGGAGGCCTGTGTCATTTCAGGACACCCGGCTCGTCGGGATGTTGCAGGGCCGTGTGTGCGATACGTTGGCCCAATGCGGCTTCCCGGGGCGATACGCTTTCGGGATGGAACGGATTGCCTTCGACCGGCCCGAAAAAAGTTTCATACCAGGTGCAGGCTGCGATGTAGCGGCCCAGTCCGTAATCGAGGTGGAATCCGTCCCGGGTCATCCGATCTCCCATCAGGTTGCGCCCGGTCTGGATTGCCGTGCCGGACGGTATCACGATCGGAATGTGCTCTTTGCGGGCGACCCGGTTGACCGTTTTGACGATTTCCCGATACATTCGGGATTGGTTGTTGTCGTAATTCGCAAATCCCGAATGGTTGGAATCGCAGGCATAAGCCCAGACCTGATGGATGGCGAAGCGCACCCCGGGATTGGTTGCGTGTGTGCGTAGGTATTGTAGCAGGGAGGGCATGAAGGGGTAGTAGGTGTCGTATAGGCCGGAATTCTGGCTGACCTGCTGGACCGTAATGTAGTCCCACGGTTCGTCCTGCAATGCCGACAGGAGGGAGGTTTTGGGGGTGTTGGACTGCACGCCTTCGCAGTTCTTGCGGTAATCGTATGCGGGAAGTCCCTTGCTGACGTTCTCCCAGTGGCGCTCCAGCGAGCAGCCCCCGATGTAGAGGTTCCCGACGATCAGCCGGATGCCGGCGGCTTTGGCCAGTTCGTCCAGGTATTCCACCCCGTCGTCGGAGAAGCTGTTGCCGACGGCGAGAATGCGGACGACCTCGCGCGGTTGCTGTTGGGCAGTCAGGGTAGGCGGGCAGCAGACGATCAGGTAGCAGATCAGGCTGCACAATAACGAAAATCTGTTTAAACGATTGGGCTTCATGAATGTAAAAGTTTTGTCGTCGGGGTTGGTTACCGGTTGCCGGCTTGTTCGGTCAAGGCCTTACGGAAGTCCTTAATGCGGTGGAAGGTCATGTAATTCGCGTCGTGGCAGTTGTGCGCACCGGTTCCGTTATCGTCATAAGCCGTACGGGACAGCAATACGATATCGTTTCCGTCGAACAGCCAGTCTGCATATTGGAAACCGTGCTTGGCAATGTCGGGATGGTGCAGCACGGTGCGGTGCACGGTCCATTCCTGCAGGTTCGGCGAACTGGATAGCGCCAGGGTATTTCTGACCCATGCGGGATTTTGTTTGCCGGCCCACTCCTGTGTGACATAGTTGACCAACGACCAGTAGCGGCCGGAGAGAGAGTCGTACCGCACTGTAAACTTTTTGGCTCCTCCCGGCATCCGGACGAAATCTTTTTCAGGGTCGAACGGGTCGAATGATACCGAATCGCGCAACCGGATCAGGGCGGCGTATTCGGGTCCCGGAGCATAATCTACGCGCAGCAGGTCGGCGACATTCCCGTCGGGTGTGACGACAGCATTTCCCTCGAGCCATGCACCGAATTTCCCGTCCAGATAGGTCGAATCGTACGGCAAACTGTCTGTGACACTCCAACTGGCGGCTTGTAACAAGTCTGCACTGTCCGGTGCCGAGATTATCATCGCGCTGTAACGCTTTCCCCAAATATCCGTGTTGGAACGTGCGCACTCTACGGCCCGCCATATTCGTCCCCGGTAGGATATTACCGGCATGGGAGCGGTGTGATATTCACCCATCCGTAACAGGCCCGTGATGCTGTCGATCGGGGAGCTCCATGTATTACCCCGGTCCTCGGAGCGCCGGATGATGAGGTTGCCGTGCTCTTTGTCCGTTCCCATCAGGAAGAGTATTCCCCTGTGCACGAAAAGATTCGACCAGAACTGTCCGTCGAGGCGTGTGACCGGGCGCCAGTGTTCGCCCCGGTCTTCGGAGCGGTAGATCCGGGTGACGGCTGCTGTCGTGGACGAGGAACCGGGGCCGAATTCATCGTGCGAAGCGATGTAGGTGCCGTCCGGCAGGATACAAAGGCTGGGGGAGCCGACGTAGATACTGTCCTGTTGATTGTAGTGGCAGATTACGGTGCCCGGCGGCCTGTCGCTGCCGCATCCTACGGCGGTAGCAAGAATAAGCAGAAAACCGATGAGCATGACTCCGGTACCCGGACAAAATGTGGAATTTTTACGGTTGGAAAGAAACACGGTCTGAAATTTTATTTGTATTCAAAATTAATGAATTTTTCGTTTCCAAGCGTGCCGTATGTGTGCATGAGAGACGAAATGAATCTTTTACTTTGTGTAAAACGTTTGATTTTTTTGGGATAAAGAAAAAACTGATTATCTTTGCACCACGAAAAACGGAGATTCGTTAGCTCAGCTGGTAGAGCACAACACTTTTAATGTTGGGGTCCTGGGTTCGAGCCCCAGACGGATCACAGAAATAGCGTATGAAAATACGCTATTTCTTTTTTATACCCATTCAAACAACGATTTAGACGGCTTTTAGGCAAATTGACTTTTCGTTATTTTCGAGTAAATCGTGTTATCTTGTGTAAATAATATTCCGAAATCGGAATGATTTTTATACTTTCGGAATAAATCTGATTCCGAAATGAAGAAATCCCGCTTTTTTCTTGCCAATCCAAAACTGGAAAGTACTAGTATCGATGCCATCATTACGATGAACGGAATCCGCTATAAAAAAGGTATCGGAGTGTCCGTTGTTACAAAGTATTGGGATGCCAACAGACAGTTGGCAAGCGTCAATCAGCGGTATCGGGATGGGGCTTTAGTCAACCACGAACTTAATAAGTGGTCTGGGGCGATTGAAAGAGCGGTTCAAAATATAGAGCTCCAAAGCATTAAGATAACGGGGAATAAACATTTTTGGAAAATCGTTGAATGCGAAATTGCCGGAGTGCCTTACCCGGTAAGTGAATCCGCAATCAGGATGTTTGCGGAATACTTTGAAACCGTCTTTATTCCTAGATTTCAAAATGAAAAATCCCCAAGCCGCATTCAGCGTTTTAATGTAGTTCTTGCGAAAATTAAAGATTTCGAGACCTATGCAGGAAAACATTTTGCTTTCGATGACATCGATATATCATTTTATCGTGACCTGCAAAGCTACATGAACGGCCTCGGCCACTCGGCCAATTATTTCGGAACCGTCATAAAAATCATTAAACAGGTAATGCGTGAGGCCCAAATAATCGACAAATTACACAACAATAACGATTTTCAGCATTCGACTTTCAAAGCCATTACACAAGAGGTCGATAAGATATATTTGACGACTGCTGAACTTGAGAAAATACACCGTACCCCGATTGATGAAAAATTTATCTCGGAGTTCTACCCGAGAGCCTATCCCTCTGCGGCCAAAAACATAATCAGATCCTATAATATAGTTAAAAACCGTTTTTTAATCGGGGCTTATACGGGGCTTCGTATGTCTGACTTCAACCGGATTGACCGCAAAAATATCTCAGATGGCATGATTACGGTAGTCACTGAAAAAACGGATCAGCGGGTGGTAATTCCCATTCACCCGATAGTGAAAGAAATTTTAGATAGCGGGTTTGATTTGTCTATATCCTTGAGTGATGCTAAAACGCGCCTATACATTAAAGATATATGCAAATTTGTTAAAATCGACGACCTAGTGGAAGTCCGGGAAAGCGTGTCGGGCAAACTCGTAACGAACCGTTATCCTAAATGGCAGTTAGTTGGTACGCATACGGCCCGGCGGTCATTCGCAACGAATGCCTACAAAGCTGGAGTGCCACCGATCTCCATTATGAAAATCACCGGGCACACCAAAGAAAGCACCTTTATGAAATATATCCGAGTATCATCGGAGGAGAATGCGGAGATGCTGATGGAACATCCGTTTTTTAAATGAGGTTATAGTCTTATTCTTTTTTATACCCGATCTTTTTTCTCGTTTGCACCGGTTTGATTGAAAGCGCGGCGATAGCCTGATAGATGTTATCTAACTCCTTACGCATATCTTCTGACAAATCATTGATTGCTTCGGCGTTGTCCTCGTCGGCCCTCTCTAACAATGTCAGCTTTGCCCGGATTTCAGCCAATTCGGAGGTTATTGTTGTCGTAGTCATAATGTAGTTGCGCATGGCTACGAACGCTCGCATAATGGCGATGTTTGCATTTATAGCTATATCGCTATTCAATAGGCCGGACAGCATCGCTACTCCTTGTTCGGTGAACGCATAGGGCATTTTGCGAATCCCGCCCCAACTTGATATCACAATTTGTGATTTCAAGTTTGCAAATTCTTGATTTGTAAGCTGAAACATAAAGTCAATCGGAAACCGTTTCGAATTGCGTTTTACCGCCTGATTCAGTGCGCCGGTCGTTACCTGATAAAGTTCAGCCAGATCCCTATCCAGCATCACCCGCTGGCCTCTGATCTCGTATATTCTGCTTTGAATTTGGTCTAGTCCGGTCATAGTTAATTGACAAGTGGCTTATCTATAAATTCTATATGTTCCTCGTCATACATGATCGCGCATTGCATTTGGGCTTTTTCTTCCTGTATCACTTCTCGTAAACACTCGACGTAAGATCTTCCTGTACTCTTACTGCGTTCGATTGACCATTGCTGAACTTCCTCGATGAAAACCTCGAAAAATCCTTCCTGTCGCAACGCTTCTAAAATAGCTTCTCCTGCTGCAAATTCATTGGGTGTCATCTGTAAAATAGTTGTGTGGTTTAGTGTTCTGTGTGGGCATATACTTGAGGTTCCAAATTGGAACATCAAGCTTTTTTTTGTGCTTGATGGTCATGTGATCAAAAATTTTGATCGCAAATTACTAAACTCGTGTTTCCAAATTTAATCGCATGGATGTTTTGCATGAACCGCTTATTTTTCGGACAATAGCATCATCACCCGATATATCCCGTATACATCACACGTAGGAACCCGAAACGGGCTGTAAAGAGGGTCTGGATTTACAGAAACGCAGGTAAAATAATCTTTACCAAACACCTCGTCGTTTTCAACAGGAGGTGATAATTTTTTTACTATACTCCCATTACAGGTGTCCAATAAATAGCACCTTCCCCATTCTATAAACGACTTTGAATTTATTTTTTTTACCAAGACTTTTGATCCGCTCGGATATTCAGGGGCCATACTGTCTCCGGAGATCATAATCGCAAAGTCTGCATCTTTAATAGGGGATATTAGCTTTTCGCAATCTTCCTTTCTGACTGATACAACAAAATCATTGAGCCTACCGCCTTGTGCAGAAACCGGGAGAAGAGGGACTAAAGTTACTTCTTGCCTGTCGGTACTGATGTCCTGTATTGAATTTTTCAGCATTTCGCCTTCGCCGGTGAGAAGCCAACCTGTATTTAAATCAGGAAATTGATTAGCTATACTATTCACCCTGTTAGGCTGGATAGATTGAACAATATTGGCCACAAACGCAGGAGAAGCCCCTATTTGTAAACAGAACTGTCTTTCCGAAATGCCTTTTGACTTAATAAATTTTTTAAGTCTTTGTTTTACTGTGTTTTCCATGATAAATAAAAGTTTTGCCTAAAATAACTAATCAAAAATTTGGTTTATATTTAGCAAAACTATATATTTGCATTGTAATCCAAATGTAACAACAAATATAAATAAAAATGTCAAAGGGACGACCAATAGACAAAAACAGCAGACGCCACCGACTTATCAAAATGAAGGTTGGTAGGGTTAAAGTGTTTGATAAAGCCGTCAGTTCAAGTGTTCGGGCTCAATTGTATGAGATTACCCGCACAATGGGCAATAAGTATGAATCAGTTATAACCGATAAACAGATTCGCGTTACCCGAATTTCTTAATACCCGCGACTATGGAACCTCTAAAAGTAATTACGGTGACCGAAGAACAGCTAGAAAGCCTGATCGATAAAAAAATAGATCAGTTACATGATGCTGTGAAAAAGCAATCCGAGATTACCGATCCCTTACTCGATATAGCTAGTTTGAAAGTCAATTTAAAATGGTCGGATGGTAAGGCTCGCCGGTTAGTCAAAGAGGGACGTTTGAAACCTGAGTTTACAGGGAACGGTAAAACGATGTTTTTCAGACTATCCAAGTGTCTCACTCTATAAAATAATAAAACATGAGAAACGTATTGACCTTTACTGGAATTGTAGCACTTGTGGTGTCTCTTATTGTGCTTTGCATGGTCGGATTCCCTCGCTACGCCGTATGGCAGCAAGAAATGAGCGGCAAAGCTGAATTTGCCAAAGCCGAACAGAACCGACGTATCAAGATCGAGGAAGCTAAGGCCAATCTTGAAGCCGAGAAACTCAATGCCCAGGCAGAGATTGAACGTGCTAAAGGTGCCGCCGAAGCTATAAAGATCGAAAACGGTAGCATAACGCCTACTTACATTCAGTATCTGTGGGTGCGCCAGCAAAATCTATCTGCGAATAAGGTGATCTACATTCCTACCGAAGCCAGCTTACCTATTCTTGAAGCAAAACAGTAAACCTACACAGCCATGCCAAGCCGTCCTCCTTATAGTCCTTTCGCACTGGAAGTTGCTGAGATAAAAGCAGCCAGAAGAAAGAAAGATATGCGCCTTGAGATAGCAACGAAAGTATTGATTGCCTACTTAAATAACCCAGGAGAAAATCTATTAACCGATTTACCAGATCGAGCTATTAAGATCGCTGACCGCCTCATGCGCTTAAATGAAGAATTTGAACCGGATAACTCTTGATAGTAGTAACCCTTCCTCTACTACATAGCAGCCATACTTGAAACTAAAACCGATACAGCCATGAACGACGAATTTATTATCACACCCGGCCCTGCTCCGGATTCAGCTTTGAATCCACTGAGGGCAAACCTTTCCCGGCTGGCTCTTTCCGACGAAGTCAGCGATGAGGATAGAGAGGCGATCAAAGAATACATCGAAAATTTATAAAGCTATGAAAAAGCTAAGGCAATGGATCAACGCCCGCAGGGACAGAAGGCTGCGGAAATGGTGTGTGGAACAAGCTGACACAAGAGCAATTGGGCTCTCCCTTGTGTCTTCGGCACAAGAGATTTACGACTGGATTACAATGCGTTTTGAATCAAATTCAAAATCTGGGCGTAAGACTGGTCAGTTTTGATGTATTTCGATCCCGTTGAAAAATAGATGCATACAACTGATCCTTCTTCAATTACAGTTTGAATGGTATTAACCTGTACTAACGCTTTGTAAGCATTATTCCCAGTGGTTACTTCAATAAATCCTTTCATAGCAGTAAAATTTAAAGGTTTGACGCTTACAAAGATAACAAAACTCGGCACTCCCGCAACTTTCATAGCAGAGAGTAAAAAGGTTTGACAGCTCCGCGGGAGTGCTGATTTGCCCCTTTGGTCTAATGGAATGACGGCACGAAGTAAGGTTGGGGGATTCGTGCAGGTAGCGGTTCGAGTCCGCTAAGGGGCACAAAAAAATGGGGCGGCCCACTCAAAGCCACCCCGATATACTAACCTATAATGCCATGAAAAAAATTACTCAACGCAATTATAACAAAAAAAATATTGAAATGAACAGCGGTTGTGAAAATATTTTGCGTGCAGCTTTTGTGTTCGCAACTGTTCTGATCGCAACGACCAATCGGGGTGAAGCGGGTATCAAGAAATACTTAAAGACTGAGTAGCTATGGCATCGACGAATTTACTCCCATTTAAATACAAGGATGAAACACTGGCCGCTATTGGTCGTCAGATAGGCGATCTTCTCGGTTGGATGGAACAGGGAGATGTGGTGGAAAAGGAACTGGAGCCCGTATCGCAGGATGGCGTGGATGTAATTGTGTCGGTCGACTTGTCGCGTATGCGAGAGGATTATTTCGACGATCCGGAGCTTTTCGATTTAAGCGTTTACCGGGCACAGGTTCAGTATATCGACCATTTGGAAGAAGTAATACCGCCTGAATCGAACGATGTAAGGGCATGGGTTAGTTAACGGTTCCTGATACCGTAAAGCAGGTTAGGTTAGTAATGTTGGTTTAGTTTAGCAGCCATTTTTTACGATTCGGACGGCAATCCGGGTCACCCCTCCGCCCTACGGGAGTATCGCGGAGTTTTTAAAGGACGAATCAAAACACTCAATACTATGGACAGGCATTTCGAGTTAACGGACAAATTTATAATCAATGCATTCGGCGCTAAGTTATTTCAAATCAAATGTACGCGTAAAATCAAGTATGCCGACATCGGTGATCTTGGAGGGTATATTGAAAAAGAAAATAACCTGTCCGGCAATGCTTGGGTGTACGGCAATGCTTGGGTGTACGGCAATGCTCAGGTGTACGGCAATGCTCAGGTGTCCGGCGATGCTTGGGTGTCAAACGATAATGAACATTGTGGATTTGATTGTTTCGGGTCTGCTAATCGCCACACCCATTCCTACAAAACCAAATCAGGGAAAATTGAAATCACCTGCGGATGCTTCCGGGGGTCTATTGAAGAGTTTGAGAAACAAATCAAAGAGACACATCGAGGGAATGAATTCGAAAGGCAATACATGGCTATTGTCGAAGTGATAAAAATCAAGTTCGGGTTAAAATGACAGTATTATGGACTATTTAGCGGAACCCCAAAAGAAGATCAAAGCGGCCCTATTATCGGGTATCAGGCTGACGACCGCACAAGGTAACCGGATGGCCCAGACTGTGGATTTTCGCAAAATCATATCAAGATTGAGAAAGGATGGGATGGCGATAAAATGGTTTTGGAATGCTCGCAAAGACCAGGACGGTAAAATAGTCGCACGATATAAAACCTATTACTGTGAATCTCCGCTTCCCGCTAAAGGGACGAAGATCGATGGTTTTGGAGAACCGAGTTTTAACGAAATGTTTTGGAATCAGTAAACATCATACCCAGAGGCAGGCAGACGACCTATCCCGGACAGACGGGGACGGTTCCGGGAAGGTGTGGGGAACCCTCGACAGCGATTATAACGAAGGAGAAGTCGCGCTGTTAAAAGGTCTGCTGACAGCCCGGAAAGACGGGCAATTTGGACAGGTGGCGGAATTGGTAGACGCTAATACATGTGGTAAGTATGCCGAACAAGGCGAGCAGCATTAATGAGTGTGTAAAAGACGCTTACCGTAAGCACTCATTGCAGGTTCGAATCCTGCCCTGTCCACAAAAATCTAATTTTCACGACTATGGAAAATATGGAGATTTACAACAGTACCCGTGCGGTGCCGCAAGAGGCCAAGAAAGAGATCAAAGGCGGTCGGCTGTCAGGCAAGACCGATATAAATCCCATGTGGCGCATCAAAACGCTGACCGAGCAGTTCGGGCCGGTTGGGTTCGGATGGCGGTACGAGATTACAGACAAGCGTCTGGAGCCCGGAGCTAACGGCGAAGTGGCCGCCTTCGTTCAAATCAACCTTTTTGTGAAAATGAACAGTCAATGGAGTGAGCCCATCGTCGGCATTGGCGGCAGTGCATTTGTTGCCAAAGAAAAAGGCGGCTTGTTCACTTCCGACGAGTGTTACAAGATGGCTTTAACGGATGCGATTTCTGTTGCTTGCAAGGCCCTCGGGATGGGTGCCGATGTGTATTGGCAGGCCGACCGCACCAAGTACGACCAACAGCAACAGCAGCAACAGCAACAGCAGCAACAGCAACAGCAACAGCAACAGGCCGAACCGTCCAGAAAGGTGAAACTATTCAACCGAAACGACGATAACCTGGTGAACTGCCTTTGTGATCTGGTGACCGGACAGAATTTGTGCGGTAAAAACAAGAAGAAGGAAAAATGGACGCTTGCCCAATTTGAAACGTCCCTGCAGGGGTTCACGCATGAGGATTACGCCTGGTTGGTTAACCGTGCGACCAATGGTATAGGAGTCGCCCAAAATCAGTAGCGATGGAAACGACGGAAGAAATCATTAAAGCGCCTATTTCCATTCCGGAAGCTATACAAAAGGCAAAAGCGTATATCCTCAGCGGTGAAGTCGATCCTTTAGAAATGTGGGCGAATATGTCACGGTACGAAAAGATGTTTAAAGCCGTAAAAGACGATCCACAGGTAAAGGATTACGCCCTGCGGGAATTGTCAAAATACGGCTCCGGTCACCAACTGCACGATTGCAAGCTGGAGGAATCCGAAGCGGGTGTGAAATACGATTATTCGGTATGCGGGGATAGCACGCTGACCGAACTCTACGAGACAAGAGCGGAACTCGATCAGCAGATAAAAGAGCGGGAAACGATGCTCCGGGGGATTCCAGTAGGACAAACTATCGCTGATACGGAAACCGGTGAAGAGTTGCGCCGCCCGGTCAGAAGTTCAAAAACGACAATCAAAGTAACCTTTAATAAAACAGCAAGATGAGCGATTTAATCAACATGTCGATCTGTGTGAGTGACATTGCCAAGTCCAAGATTAAGCAGGCGGAAAATGGCAAAAAGTACATGAATATTACCGTTGCCAAACGTCGTGAAGCCGATTCTTACGGAAACACCCACACTGTATTTATGAGCCAGTCAAAGGAAGAGCGTGAGGCCAAAACGGATCGCGTTTACATCGGTATCGGAAAGGGTTTTAGCTTCAACCCGCCAGCCTACACACCGGAATCAGTGGATCAGATGCCCCCTGCATCAGAGGTTGACGACCTGCCATTTTAGACCATGCTGTACAATCTGAGTAATATACTCGACAAGGAACGCTTCAAACGGCGTTCGAACGACCTGTACCGTAAAGGCGTGGTTGTCGAACTGACCGAAAAGAAAGCCAAACGTTCGCGGTCCCAAAATTCCTACCTGCATTTAATCCTTGGCTGGTATGCGATGGAGACTGGCAATACGCTCGAATATGTGAAACGGGTGTACTTCAAAAAACTGTGTAATCCTTCGCTTTTCGTGCGTCACAAGGCGGATAAGTACCTCGGTGAAGAAAATGAGTACCGTAGTTCGGCAAACCTTACCACAGCCGAAATGACGCAGGCCATCGACCGATTCCGCAACTGGAGCGCGTCGGAGTGCGGAATCTACCTGCCCTCTCCGAATGAAGAGGATTTTTTGCAGAGCATCGAGGTTGAAATGGACCGTCAAAGCGAATACCTATGACCGACCTGGAACAACTTACCCTGAATGCCGTCGCGCATATTTCGGCAAGTAAGGCCCTTAAAAAGGAAGAGCCGACTATTGCCCTGATGAAAGATGTATTTAAGGTGATGAATGGGTATGACAAGGAACAGGTGCGCGGTGCGCTTCGAAGCCTAACCCGGGCCGGGCGCATTACCTATGGAAACACGATCAACGATATTTATTTCAAAGTCAAGACACATGGAACATAACAAAGAAGATCCGCGAATGGAGAAAGCCCGTATCGATTACGGGTTTTACACGAAGAAAGCGAAAGAACTGCTATGCAAACTGCAAGACCAGAACCGGCATCTTATCCGGACGCTGGACGAGTTTAGCGATGCAATGCAACGTTGCCACGAAGCAAAAAGAATACTTGAAGGCGAATAGCTAATAAAAATGGCAAGACCTACAAAGAAAGGATTGGATTATTTCCCTTTTGATGTCGACTTT